>Ga0070697_100000032_pt1 | contig 103343 bp, 99 predicted proteins | sample KBSK1501metaG_FD_65475 | JGI IMG/M metagenome (GOLD analysis project Ga0070697, IMG submission 65475) | Corn, switchgrass and miscanthus rhizosphere microbial communities from Kellogg Biological Station, Michigan, USA - KBS K1-50-1 metaG | ecosystem: Host-associated > Plants > Roots >...
AACCAGGGGAAGGTGATCAAGCTGTTGCAGAAAGAGGGCATCCGCGAGCAGTACATCGTCATGGTCGGGGGCGCCCCGACCAGCCTGCAGTGGTCGAAGGACATCGGCGCCGACGGTTACGGCGAGAACGCCACCGAGGCGGTCCGGGTCGCGAAGGAGCTGATGGCCAGGAAGCGCAGCAGACCGGCCGTCCGGCCCGATGTCGCCCCGGTCACCGCGCTGAGCGAGACGCCGGGCGGCGCTCCGGGCGCCGTCCGGGCGGCCGCGGACTGACGTCCGGCCGGCCGTCCGGCGCCGCCGCATCGGCCCCGGGCTCCGGCCATGGAGGGTTCACGTGCCGTTCACCGCTCCCTTCAAGCTCGAGGTCCCCGTCGGGATGCGGCGCTTCTTCCAGCGCCATCCCCGGCTGACGCGCGCCCTCGAGCTGGTCGTCCTGCCGATCGAGGCGACCGGCAAGAAGGTCGTGTTCGGGTGCCGGATGTGCGGCCAGTGCATCCTGCACGAGACTGGAATGACCTGCCCGATGGGCTGCCCGAAGACGTTGCGCAACGGTCCGTGCGGTGGCGTGCGGATGAACGGCCACTGCGAGGTGGTGCCCGAGATGATGTGCGTCTGGGTCAAGGCCGAGCGCCGCTCGCGCTGGCTTCCCTGGCGCAAGGCGATCCTGCGGATCCAGCCCGCCCTCGACTGGAGTCTCCAGGGTACGTCGGCCTGGGTGAACGTGCTGGCCGGACGGAACGGGAAGGACACCGCATGAGCCGCCCCGCGGCGGTCGTCCGTTTCGAGGATGCGCTTCGATCCGGTCTTCCGGTGGTGACCTGCGAGATCGCGTCGGGGGACGGCGCCGACGCCGCGGACATCGTCCGGCGGGCGCGTCTGGTGCGCGACCATGTCGACGCGATCAACGTCCCCGACAACACGGCCGGTATCGTCCATCTCTCGGCGCTGGCGGCGGCGGCGGTGCTGGTCCGCGAGGGTGTCGACCCGATCATGCACGTCACCTGTCGTGATCGGAACCGTCTCGCCCTGCAGAGCGATCTGCTGGGCGCGGCGGCGCTGGGCGTGCGCAACATCCTGTGTCTCACCGGGGACCACATGATCCACGGCGATCAGCCCGACGCCAAGCCGGTGTTCGATCTCGACTCGCTGCAGCTCCTGGTGCTCGCCAATGTCCTGCGCGGCGGTCGCTATTTGAGCGGACGGGCCATCGCGCCGGCCCCCGAGCTGCTGCCGGGCGCGACCGAGAACCCGTTCGCGCCGCCGTATGACTTCCGCCCCCAGCGTCTGATGAAGAAGATCGAGGCCGGCGCCCGCTTCATCCAGACGCAGATCACCTTCAACGTGGGCCGGTTCGCGGCGTTCATGAAGGGGGTGCGCGATCTCGGGCTGGACCGCAGGGTCCCGATCCTGGCGGGTGTCGCGCCGCTGCGCTCCGCGCGCGCGGCCCGCTACATGCAGGAGCGCGTGCCCGGGATGGAAGTGCCGGAGGCCCTGGTGCGCCGCATGGATCAGGCCGGGCCCGATCGGACCCGCCGCGAGGACGAGGGGATCCGCATCTGCGTCGAGACCATCGAGCAGCTGCGCGAGATTCCGGGTCTCGCGGGTTTCCACGTGATGCCGATCCACTGGGAGGAGGCGGTCGCCGAGATCGCCGCGCGCGCGCGTCTCGTGCCGGCGCGCGCCTCCCTCGCGGCGCGCCCGGGAGCGGAGGTCCTGGACGAGCGCGCCGCCGACGGTCCGGTCGCCGGCGCCGAGGCGTCCGCGCTCGGCCGGCACCGGGAGCACCGGGCATGAAGACGGTGGTGTCGTCCCGGACGCGGACCGTCGTCATCGGCCCGAACGAGCCGTTCGTGATCATCGGCGAGCGGATCAACCCGACCAACCGCAAGAAGCTGGCCGAGGAGCTGCGGCGCTTCGACTTCAGCCGCGTGAAGAGCGACGCGATCGCCCAGGTGGAGGCCGGGGCCCAGATGCTCGACGTCAACGCCGGCATTCCGGGGGCGGACGAGCCGGGGATGCTCAAAGGCGCGGTGCAGGCAATCATGGAGGTCGTGGATGCGCCGATTTCGATCGACTCGTCCACGCCCGAGGCGCTGGAGGCGGCGCTGCCGGCCTACGCCGGCAAGGCGCTCGTCAACTCGGTGACCGGCGAGGACGAGGTCCTGGAGCGGCTGCTGCCGCTGGTCAAGAAGTACGGCGCGGCGGTCATCGGAATCGCCAACGACGACACCGGGATCAGCAACGACCCGCGCGAGCGGCTCCGCATCGCGCGGAAGATCGTGGAGCGGGCCGCCGATCACGGGATACCCAGGGAGGACGTCCTCATCGACCCGCTCTGCATGCCGATCGGCGCGAACCACGAGTTCGGCGCGATCACGTTCGAGACCATGCGTCTGGTGCGCGAGGAGCTGGGCGTGAACATGTCGGTGGGCGCCGGGAACGTCGGGTTCGGTCTGCCGGACCGGCCGCCGCTGACGGCGAGCTTCATCCTGCTGGGCATGCAGGTCGGCCTCACCGCGTCGATCACCAACGCGCTGGAGCCCGAGATCTACACGATGGTCCTGGCCGGCGATCTGATGCTGGGCCGGGACCCCTTCGGCAAGAAGTGGAACGCGAACTTCCGCAAGGTCGCCGCGGCGAAAGCGGGCGCCCGCCAGACCCCACAGCAGACCGCCCCGGTCGCGACGTCCAACCCCTCGGCCTGACGTCATCGAGCCGACTGAAGGGGCGCCCATGGAACCGACGATCGCGGCCAAGGCGGAGAAGGTGAAAGTCACCTTCCTGCCGCGGGATACCACCACGCGCGTCCCGGCCGGCACGACGCTGTTCCACGCCGCCGCCTGGACCGGGCAGCCGATCGAGAGCACCTGCGGCGGCCGGGGCACCTGCGGCAAGTGCCGGGTCCAGATCGTCGGCGGCGCGGCGCCCGTCACCCCGGCCGACCTCGAGCACCTGGCCCAGGAGGAGATCGACTGCGGCTGGCGGCTTTCGTGCCAGGCCGAGGTCCGATCGGAGATGGTGGTCCAGGTGCCGCGTCTTTTGACCACGCCGAAGACCGCCATGTTCGGGGTCGGGCGTCAGGTCCTGCTCGATCCCAACGTCCACAAGGTCCATTTGAAACTGACCGAGCCGACGCTCCACGACCAGCGCTCCGACTACCAGCGTCTCAAGGACGCGTTGCGCGCCGAGGGGTTCGCGATGACCGCCACCCTGCCCGTCCTGCGCACGCTCCCGAAGACGTTGCGCGAGTCGGATTTCGACGTCACGGCGGTCCTGTGCGGCGACTCCCTGATCGCCGTCGAGCCCGGCGACACGAAGACCGCGTGCTACGGGATCGCCTTCGATCTCGGCACGACCACCATCGTCGGAACCCTGCTGGATCTCAACAGCGGCGAGGCGCGCGCGGTGGCCTCGACGCTCAACGCGCAGGCAATCCATGGCGGCGACGTCCTGTCGCGCATCTCCTACACCATGGGGAAGAAGGAGGGTCTCGACGAGCTGCAGCATCTGATCGCCTTCACCTTCAACGGCATCATCGAGCGGCTGTGCGGGGATTCGGGCGTGCCGCCATCGCAGATCTACGAGATGACCGTGGCCGGCAACCTGACCATGATGCATCTGCTGATGGGGATCGACCCCGAGCCGATCTCGGTGACGCCGTTCGCCTCGGCGGCGGCACACGGGATCGAGCTCCGGGCCGGCGACCTGGGGATCACCACGCATCCGGAGGGCCGGATCTACCTGTTCCCGGCCATCGGCGCCTACGTCGGCGGCGACATCGTCGCCGGTCTTTTGGCGACCGCTGTGCCCCGCGGCGGGCGGCTGCGGCTGTTCATCGACGTCGGCACGAACGGGGAAATCGCCCTGGGACACGAGCAGCGCACCGTCGCCACCGCGGCGCCCGCCGGCCCGGCGTTCGAGGGGGCGGAGATCTCCTGCGGCATGCGGGCGACCACCGGCGCCATCGAGGGGGTGCAGATCACCGACGACGCGGTGGTCCTGCAGACCATCGACGACGCCCCACCCGTCGGTCTGTGCGGCTCCGGGCTCGTCGACGTCGTGGCCCAGCTCTACCGGCGCGGGTTCCTCGACGCCACTGGCCGGATGCGCTCGGCGGCGGAGGTCGGGCCCGGCGTGCCGGAAACGCTCGCCCGGCGTCTGGTCAACGTGGGCGGTCTGCGCGCGTTCACCCTGGCGACCGCCGAGGAGACGGGCGGCCGGCCCGTGCTCTTCACCCAGAAGGACGTGCGCCAGCTCCAGTTCGCCAAGGGCTCGATCGCCGCCGGAATCAAGGTGCTGATGAAGGTGATGGGTGTCGCGCCCGGCGACCTGCACGAGGTCCTGCTCGCGGGCGCCTTCGGCTCCTACATCCATCCCGACGCCGCGCGGCTCATCGGCCTCGTCCCCGCGGTTCCCCTCGACCGCATCCGCGCGGTGGGCAACGCCGCCGGTGAGGGAGCGAAGATCGCCCTCTTGTCCTACCGCGAGCGCGAGGCCGCGGAGGCGATGCCCGGGCGCGTCGACTACATCGAGCTGAGCGGCCGCGAGGACTTCAACGACATCTTCATGGGCGTCCTCGGCTTTCCGCCGCTCGACAGTCTTCCCTGAGCGTCGCCGCGGTTCAGTAGCGCGGGAATCCCCTTTGCGCCAGGCCGACCTCCAGCGCCTGGCTCTCCTCGTAGATGAGCGGGACGTAGAGGCGCCTCCGCTCGGCGCCGAAGACCACGAAGAGACCCGCGGCGAGGCCGCCCGACCGGGGACGGCGGCGCCAGTCGACGACCTCGTTCCAAAGGACCTCCGTCACCCCCAGCGGCCCGGCGAGCGTGAATCCGCGCTCGTCGATGATGAGACGCGCGAAGCCGTAACGGGCCGCGGAATACGCGGCGCACGCCCCGATGACAAGCCCGATCACGCCGCGCCAGACGAACGACGTCCGCGGCGCGGTCCGGTCCAGATCGCGCGCCAGGAACCACGTGCCGGTCAGGAGGAAATAGAGGGCGGCGGCGGGAAGAAGCCAGCGCGGCAGAGGACGGCTTCTCAGGACGAGCGGCGGGAGGCGGCGGGCCGGCTCGATCGGGTTTGGCGGCCGGCTCACGCAGGCTGCCGGAGCAGCTCGCGGCAGGACGGGAGCACCCGCTGGATGGTCTCCTGGAGCCCGCCTCCGACGATCGCGCCGGCGGCGTTGGTGTGCCCGCCACCGCCGAACTGCGCGGCGAGACGATTGATGTCCAGGCCACCCTTGCTCCGGAAGGAGAGCTTGGTCCGGTCCCCCTCGATCTCCTTGAACAGGACCGCCATCACGACACCGTCGATCGTCAGCAGATCGTTGACGATGTCGGAGGTGTCCTCGAGCTCCGCCTGGCAGCGCCGCACCTGCTCGAGGGTCAGCGAGATCCAGGCGAGCCGGCCGCCCTCCTCCTGGCGCAGGTCGGCCATGGCGATTCCTCCGAGACGGATCAGCGCCGGAGTGTTGCGCTCGTAGACTTCAGCGTAGACCCGGGGAGGGCTGACGCCTGCGGCCAGCATCTCCGCCGCGGCCTCGTGACACCGCGGGGAGGTCTTGGAGAAGCGGAAGTACCCGGTGTCGGTCACCATCGACACGTAAGCGGCCTGCGCGCCCTCCCGGTCGATCCGGCCGCCCATCGCCTTGATGATCTGGAACACCAGCTCGCCGGTGGCGCACGCGTCCGAGTCGATCAGGTTCAGCTTCCAGAACGGCTCGATGAGATTGTGATGATCGATGCACACCGTCGTGGCGCGCGACGCCCGGATCGCCGGCTCGAGCGGTCCCATGCGGGAGGTCGCCGAGTTGTCGAGCATGAAGATGAGATCGGCCTGGCGCAGGAACTCCTCGTGGCGCGCGGGCTCGAAGACCTCGACGGCACCGTCCGGGTCGAGGAAGCGGTACTTCGCCGGCAGCGCCTCGGTGTTGATGATGCGCGTCTGCAGCCCGCGCGACCGGAGATAGCGCCCGAGACAGATCTCCGCGCCGATGCCGTCCCCGTCCGGCGTGACGTGCGTTGTGAGGGCGGCGGTGCGCGCCGCATCGACGAGGGGTCCGAGGCGCCGCGCCGCGTCCTGGAGCATCGCCTGATCCCGTCCGGTCATTCCGACACCTGCCCGGCGACGCGGACGACACCATCCCGGTAGGCGCGCGACAGCTCCACGTACGCGCGCGCGTTGGCGTGGACCCTGTCGATCTCGTCCGGGCGCAGGGGGCGCACCACCCGGCCGGGGACCCCCAGCACCAGCGAGCCTTCGGGCACGCGCGTCCCCTCGGGGACGACCGCGCCGGCGCCGATCAGACAGTGGCGGCCGATGTGACACCCGCTCAGGACGACCGCCTTCATGGCGACGAGGACGTCGTCCTCGATGACCGAGGCGTGCACGATCGCCCCGTGTCCCAGGGTCACGCGGTCGCCGACGCGTGTCGGCCTCCCGCGATCGACGTGCACCACGCATGCATCCTGGACGTTGCTCTCGGCCCCGATCGCGATCGGCTCCATGTCGCCGCGCACGGTGGCATGGAACCAGACCGAGGCGTTGCGGCCCACGCTCACCTCGCCGACCAGGACGGCGCCCGGCGCCACGAAGGCCGTCGGGTCGATCGTCAGTCGCGTCGGTCGAACATCCTTCATGATCGCTCTCTCCGGGGGCGTACCAAACAGCTGCGGCGCGTCACGTGTTCCGCGTAAGTCCGTGGCGGGGCGAGCCGGGGAATATAGGCCAGGCACGCGGTCAAGTCAAGGTTGCGTCCGGGACCGGCTATTCGGGACAGGCCGAGGCCTCGTCCCGCGGCGCGTCGCCGGGTCCGGCCGGGGCGGATCCACGCGCGGAGGCGGCCGCGAGGCCGGGTGGCAGCGACCGGCCCAGAAGGGCGTCGCGCACGATCCGGACCGGATGCACGACCGGCCGCCCGGCTCCCTGCTCGATCTGGATCTTGCAGGTGCCGCAGCCCGTCGCCACCACGCCGACCCCGGTCTGCTCGATGCTCTCGAAGAGCGGGCCGCCCATCTGCATCGACAGGCCGAAATTCTTCTCCTTCATCCCGAACGTCCCGGCGATGCCGCAGCAATGGTCCTGCACGATCGGCACCACATCGACTCCCGGCACGAGGCTCAGCAGCCGGACCACAGCGTCCCCCAGACCGCGCGCCTGCATGTGGCACGGGTTGTGGTAGGTGAGCCGGATCGGCACGGGTCGCAGCCGGGCCCGCAGCTCCTTGTCGCCCTCCAGGATGTCGAGGACATACTCGTGGATGTCGCGGATGTGGCGGGCCAGGACCTCCGATTGCGGGGTCCCCAGGAGACGCGGATAGTCCTCGACCAGCGCCAGACCGCACGACGGGGCGCTGTAGACGACCTCGTAGCCGCGCCGCGTCAGATCGAGGAGCGCCGCCACGTTGCGCTCCGCCGCGGCGCGCACGTCGTCGAGATGGCCGTAGGTGATGGCCGCGATGCCGCAGCACTCCTGCGGCGGGATGGCGACGCTGCAGCCGAGGGCCTCGAGCAGCTCGACGGCCGCCCTCCCCTCCCCTTCGACGTCCTGGTAGCCGCCGAAGCACCCGTGGAAGTAGGCGACCCTGCGACCCGCGGCGTCCACGGAGGGGACGTGGGGCCGGAGCGGCGCGGGATCGAACGGAGCCATGTCGCGCTCCGCCGAGACACCGGTGACCGCCGCCATCAGCCGGCGCGCCGGGGCCGAACGGAGCGCCCGGTTGGCGAGGGGAGCGAGCATCGTGCCGAAGCGCAGCATCGGGCCGGGGTTCGTGAGCACCCTTTCGGTCACGTTCCGGCCACGCGACCGGACGTAGATGTCCTTGGCCATCACCGCCATCCCGGGGATGTCGATCGCCGTGGGGCACTCCGAGTGACACAGCTGGCAGTTGACGCACAGATCCATGACGGCCTTGAACTCGGGGGTCGTCATCGAGTCCGCCTCGAGCCGCCCGGAGATCACCGCGCGCAGCAGGTTCGCCTTGGAGCGCGCGGTCGCCGCCTCGTCGCCGGTGGCCACGGCGACGGGGCAGTAGTTCCGGCAGGCGCCGCAGCCGTGGCACTTCTCGATCTCGCGCTGCCAGAGCGGCTCGTCGATGATCGTCGCCGTGGGGACGCGCCGGTACGACTCCCCGTATCTCAGGTCGTCGGTCAGACCGTACGACCCGTCGTGCACGATGATCCCGGGATTCAGGATCCCCCGGGGATCGAACAGCCGCTTGACCTCGGCGAACGCGTCCACCAGCGAGCCGTAGGCGCGGCGCAGATAGGGCGTGCGCAGCCGGCCGTCACCATGCTCCCCGGACAGCGACCCGCCCATGCCGATCACGCGATCGGTGAACTCCTCCGCGATGCTCCGCATCAGCTCGAGATCGCGCGGGTCCTTCTGGTTCAGCATCGGATTGCAGTGCAGGTTGCAGTCGCCGGCGTGGCCGAAGATCGCCGCCTGCAGCTCGTACTTGCGCAACAGATGGCGCAGACCGCTCACGAACTCGGCCATCTGCTCCGGGTGGACCGCGGCATCCTCAATGAAGCGCGTGTTGCGTCGCGTCCCCTCGCGCCGCGACAGGATCGGCGAGGCGGCCTTGCGCACCGCCCAGATACGCGCGGTGTCTTCGGGCCGCTCCGCCCGGCGCACGTCGGTCGCGAGCCCCAGGCGGTCGCGCAACAGGGCGGCCAGCCGGGTCAGGCGATCCCGGACCTCCGCCGGCTCGTCGCCGTCGAGCTCGATGATCAGGATCGCCTCGGTCCCGTCGGGTAGCGTCGCGCCCGCCTTCGGGTCGGCCTCCCGGATGACCTGGACGAAGGTGCCGTCGAGCAGCTCCACCGCCGAGGGCCCGAATCTCAGGATCTCGACCACCGCCGCGCCGGTCTTCTCGAGATCGTCGAACAGGGCGAGCGCCGTGGCCTTCGTCTTCGGGATCGGCACGATGCGCAAGGTGGCGTCCAGGATCAGCCCGAGCGTGCCCTCGGAACCGACCAGGACCTGCGCCAGATCGATCGACTCGGCGACCGCCTCCCGCAGCGCGTATCCCGAGGAGTTGCGCCGCGTCCTCGGAGAGCGGCGCTCGATCACCTCGCGGTGCCGCGTCACGATCTCGAGGAGCCCCGACGCCAGCCGGGCCTGCGGTCCCGGGGCCCAGGGGCCCTGACCCGGCAGCGGCAACGGCGCGGTGTCGATGACGCCGCCGTCGGCGAGGGCGGCGCGCAGCGACACGACGTTCTCCCGCGTCGCGCCGTGCTTGATCGTGTGCGAACCGCCGGCGTTGTTCGCCAGCATGCCGCCGATGGTGCACCAGGGGGCCGAGGAGGGATCGGGGGCGAACTGCATCCCGCTCCTGCGCAGGATGCGGTTCAGCTGCGCCTGGATCACCCCGGGTTGCACGCGGACGGTGCCGCGCTTCTCGTCGATGTCGGTGACGCGCTGGAAGTGCTTCGAGAAGTCGAGGACGATGCCCCGCCCGAGCGTCTGCCCCGCCAGCCCGGAGCCGCCGCCGCGCGCCGTCACCGGCAGGGCGTTCTGGCGCGCGTACTCCAGGACCGCGAGGACGTCCTGCTCGTGACGCGGGACGACGGCGCCCAGCGGCAGCACCTGATAGATGCAGGCGGCGGTGCTGTAGAGGGTCCGGTGCAGCGAGTCGAACAGCACCTCGCCCTCCACGCGACGTCGCAGGTCGTCCGCGACGGCGGCCGGGTCCGGACCCGGCCGCGCCGGGAGTGTCTCAGGCCTGTCGCTCATGTCGCCCCCTGCCGGCGCGCTCCGCCAGAAGCCCCGCGGCGTGCCCGATCTCGGGAAGGATCAGCCGCCGCATCGCCAGCCGCACGGCAGCGGGCGAGCCGGGCATGGAGAACACCACCAGACCGCGATAGGTGCCCGCCACCGCCCGGCTGAGCATCGCGGCCGAGCCGATCCTGCGGTAGCTCAGCGCGCGGAACATCTCGCCGAATCCGTCGATGCGCTTCTCGAGAAGACGGGTCACGGCCTCGTACGTGCGGTCGCGCCGCGCGATACCCGTGCCGCCGGTCAGGAGAACCACGCGCGTCCGCCCGGCGCGCGCCAGCGCCTTGAGACGGGCGGCGATGCGGGCCGGCTCGTCGGGGACGACGCGGTAGTCGACGACCGGATGTCCCGCCCGCCGCAGGGCGCGACCGATGAAGCGGCCGCTCAGGTCCGTCGCGGCGTCGCGCGTGTCGGAGACAGTGACGATGGCGCAGGGAACCGACGCCGGACCCTCGCGGCGGTGCTCCCGGTGCCCCATCGTCTCCTACGCTGCGAGATCCATGAGGTAACGGATCAGGGTTCGCACACCGACACCCGACCCGCCTCTCTTCATGTAGGAGTAATCCTTGTCGCCGAAGGCTGGCCCGGCGATGTCCAGGTGCGCCCAGCGCAGACCGGGCCGGACGAACTCGCTGAGGAACAGCGCCGCCGTGATCGCCCCGCCCCAGCGGATACCGGTGTTCTTGATATCCGCGATGTCGCTCTTGATGTGCTCGGCGTACTCCTGGTAGAGCGGGAGAGGCCACATCGGCTCGCCCGCTCGGGCCGCCGCGCTGAGGATGTCGTCGACCAGCTCGCGGCTGTTGCCGAGGACCCCGGCCGCCATCGGCCCCAGCGCCACGACGCACGCCCCCGTGAGCGTCGCCAGATCGATCGCCTCCTCGAGATCGGGGAGCGTCGAGGCGTAGGACAGCGCATCCGCCAGGACGAGCCGACCCTCGGCGTCGGTGTTGCGCACCTCGACGGTCTTGCCGTTCATGATCTTCAGGACATCGCCGGGACGGATGGCGCCTCCGCCGGGCATGTTCTCCGCCATCCCCATCAGACCGACGACCTCGGTGCGCGGGGCCAGCTCCGGCAGCACGCGCAGCGCCGCCAGGACCGCCGCCGAGCCGGCCATGTCGCACTTCATCGTCTCCATCCCCTCGGACGTCTTGAGGGACAGCCCCCCCGAGTCGAAGGTGAGCCCCTTGCCGATCAGCGCCACCTTGCGCACCGGCCGGTCTTCCGGCTTGTACTCCAGCTGGATGAGACGCGGCGGATGCTTCGATCCCTGCCCGACGCCGAGGATCCCGCCCATCCCCATGCGGCGGAGCTCCTCGGGCTCGAACACCTTGACGCCGATCTTCGCCTCCTGCCCGACCTGCCGCGCGATCTCCGCCATACGCTGGGGCGAGAGCTCTCCCGCCGGCTCGTTGACCAAGTCCCGGGCGAAATTCGTGGCGCTCGCGGTCGTCTCCCCGAACCCGATCCCGTCGGTGAGCTCCCGCAACGAGGCGTCGCCCGCGGCGACCTGCACGTGACGCAGGTGTCTGCGACCTGATCGGGCCTCGGACCGGTAGCGATCGAACCGGTACGTGCCGAGCAGGATCCCCTCGGCAATCGCCACGCCCGCCTCGCGCGCCGGGAACGGCGCGCTCCCCGCCGGCGGAAGCGGCATCGCCACGCTCGCCGCCCCCAGCCGGTCGCACTCCAGGAGCGCCTCACCCAGATAGCGCCGGAAGCGCTCGAGCGTCAGCTGGTCCTTCGGCCCGAGACCGAGCAGGAGATAGCGGCGGCATTTGAGCCCGTCGGACGGCGCGGCGTGCCAGAGGAGACGACGGCCGCCGCGGCCGTCGAAATGGTCCTCCTTCGCGACGTCCTGAAGACGTTGCGACAGGGCCCGGTCCAAGGGACCTGCGAGCTCCGGGTCGTCCTTGAACTTGCAGACGATCCCGATGTCCGCGCTCAGCCCCGCGACGTCGCCCTTCTTGGCCTCGATCTGCAACGCGCCGCTCACGCCCGTCCCTTCACCCAGGCACGGACGCGAGCGGTCAGCTCCTTGGCGGACAGACCCACCTCGTCCAGGAGCTGGGGCATGGAGCCGTGCGTGACGAACCGATCGGGCAGACCGGCGTGATGCAGGGCCCCCGGCTGGATGCCGGACTCGAGCAGGAACTCATGGACGCCGTCTCCGAAGCCTCCCCGCAGGGTGTTCTCCTCGAGGGTGATCAGCACCGGGTAGCGTCCGGCGAGCCGCCGCAGCAGCGCTCCGTCCAGCGGCTTCACGAAACGGCAATTCACCACCGCCACGTCCACGCCCTCTGTCAGGAGCGTCGCGCGCACCGTGTCCGCGACCTCCACCATCGCGCCGACGGCCAGAAGACACCCGTCCTTCCCTTCCTGCAGCACCTCCCAGGTGCCGATCGGTATCGTCCGGAAGGGGCGCTCGGGGGTGAAGCGGCGGCTGCTCCTCTTCGGGTAGCGGATGGCGAACGGATAGGCCTCCTGGTCGACCGCCGATTTCAGCAGATCGCACAGCTCGTCGCCGTCCTTCGGCGCGGCGATGACGAAGTTCGGCACGGCGCGCAGATAGGACAGATCGAAGACGCCGTGATGGGTCGGGCCGTCCGCGCCGACCAGACCGGCCCGATCCAGGCAGAAGGTCACTGGAAGGCACTGCACGCCGACATCGTGAATGATCTGGTCGTACGCCCGCTGCAGGAAGGTCGAGTAGATCGCCGCGACCGGCCGCATCCCGGAGATCGCCAGCCCCGCGGCGAAGGTCACGCCATAGGCCTCGGCGATGCCGACGTCGAAGAACTTCGACGGATGCCTCTCCTTGAACGCGACCAGACCGGTTCCGTCCGCCATCGCCGCGGTGATCGCCACGACGCGGTCGTTCTCCGACGCCAGCCGGGACAGCCCCTCGGCGAAGACCTTGCAGTAGTCGGGCGCCGCGGATTTCCCCGAGGACGCCAGCGTGCCGGAGGCGGGGTCGAACGCGGTGACGCCGTGGTACACGCAGGAGTTGGCCTCGGCGTACGGCAGGCCCTTCCCCTTCTTGGTGATTACGTGCAGGAGACGCGGCCCCTTGACGGCCTTCAGGTTGGTCAGGACGCCGATCAATTCCGTCAGATCGTGCCCGTCGATCGGGCCGTAGTACTGGAAGCCGAGCGCCTGGAAGAGACCGCCCGGGACGACGACTTCCTTGAGCGATCGCTCCAACCGGCGGGCCAGCTGCCCGGCGGGCACCCCGAGCGGCACCTTCTTGAGGACCTCCCGCACCTCCTCCTTGAGACGGTTGTAGTACTTGCTGCTGGTGATGCCCGTCAGATACTTGGAGATTGCCCCGACGTTGGGCGAGATCGACATCTCGTTGTCGTTCAGGATGACCAGGATGTCGCGGCCGGAATGCCCGGCGTTATTGAGCCCCTCGTACGCCAGCCCGCCGGTCATCGCGCCGTCGCCGGTCACGGTGACGACGTGGTAGTCGTCCCCCGCCGCGTCTCGCGCCACGGCCATCCCCATCGCCGCGGCGATCGAGGTGCTGGCGTGCGCCACGCCGAAGGCGTCGTAGGAGGACTCCGCCGGGCTGACGAAACCCGAGAGTCCCTGGTACTGCCGGATCGTCGGGAGGCGATCGCGGCGTCCCGTCAGCACCTTGTGGCCGTAGGCCTGGTGCCCGACGTCCCACACGATCCTGTCTTTCGGAGTGTCGAAGCAGTAATGAAGCGCGATGGTCAGCTCCACCGCGCCGAGACTGGGGGCCAGATGGCCGCCCGTCTTCGAGACCACCTCGACGATATACCGGCGAAGCTCCGACGCCAGCTGCTCGAGCTCGCGCGCCGACAGCCTCTTCACGTCCGCCGGCGAGTTGACCAGCGACAGCAGCGGCTCGGCGCCCGAACGGGGCTCGGCCCCGGGCCGGGTCTCCTCGCGTGACGCCCCGCGAATGGCCGGAACGCTGATCTTGCCGCTCAACGCCTCCGACATCGTTTTCCCCGCCTCCGGAACGTGAACGTCTCGATCGCGGAAATCACCGAACGCGCGGCGACATGGGCGCTAATCATAGGCCCCCGGGGCCGGGACGGTCAAGAAGACCGCCGGCCGACGGCTGGAGGGCACTGTGCTAGACTCCCGGCCCCGGCGGAGAGACCCGTTGATCCCCCTCAAGGACGACAATCCGATCCACTCGGTCCCGTTCGTCACGATCGGCCTCGTCGTCGTCAACATCGCGGTGTTCGTCTGGGAGCTGCTGCTGCCCACGGGCGCCTATACGAACGTGATCGCGTCGCTCGGCGTCACGCCGCTCCGGATCACCCAGATCGATCTGCTGGACACTGGGAGCCTCCTGAGCACGGCCACCAGCCTGTTCACGGCGATGTTCCTGCACGGAAGCATCCCGCACGTGGCGTTGAACATGCTGTACCTCTGGATTTTCGGCAACAACATCGAGGACGCGATGGGGCACGGCCGCTTCCTGGCCTTCTACCTTCTGTGCGGTCTTTTCGCCTCGTTCACCCAGGTGGCCGCCTCGCCGCGCTCGAAGGTGCCGATGATCGGCGCGAGCGGAGCGATCTCGGGGGTCCTGGCGGCCTACGTGGTGATGTTCCCCGCCGCGCGGGTGCTGACGCTGGTGATCCTGGTGGTGTTCGTGCGGGTCGTGTCGATCCCGGCCGTCATCGTCCTGGGAGTCTGGTTCCTGCTGCAGCTGCTGAGCGCCGGCCAGCTCGCCGCCGGAGGTGTGGCCGTGTTCGCCCACATCGGTGGATTCGTCTCCGGGCTGACGCTGGTCGCGCCGTTCCGGAAGCGACGCTCACGCCAGAGCCTGTTCTAGGAGGCTACGCCCGGCTCAGGCGGCAGCGCAGCGAACGGAGCGTCTCCCGGACCTTGCGGTGCAGCGTCTCGATCGTGCCGTCGTTGATGACGACCGCGTCGGCGAGCGCGAGGGTCCTCACGAGCTGCTGGCCCGCCGCGGTCTCGGAGTTCTCGAGCGCCTCCTTGCGGGCGAATTCCTCCAGGGTGGCGCCGTCTCCCAGCCGGCCGCGCCGGGTCGAGCGCTCGAAGCGGAGCGGCTGCGGCGCATCGACGCCCAGGAGCACGAAGCGCGGCAGGGCCCGAAGCGCGTCGACCTCGCCCGGGTTGCGGATCGAGTCGACCACGGCGCGCCTCTTCAATTGAGGCAGGATGCGCCGGGCCAGGGCGCCGGTGCCCCCCCGCGCGCGCAGCTCGACGCCGATCCGGATCAAATTGTCGCGGCTGTGATCCAGTCCGCGTCGCGTCGCCTCCTCGCGCACCACGTCGGACAGCGAGCAGACGCCGAAGCCGTGGGTCGCCAGGAACTTCGCGACCTCTCCCTTGCCTGAGGCGTTGGGGCCCGTCAGGCCGACGACCAGAGTGGACGGTTCGGTGTGCTTCTTAGCTCGCGCCGTCGGACGAGTCGCCCGATGGCTCGGTTTCCTGGGGCGGGGCCTGGTCGACCGGGTCATTTTGGGAGTCATCGGGCGCCGGCGCGGCCTCCTCTGGAGCCGGACTCGGAGGCGGCTGTGGCGCCGAGGCGGCCGGTGTCGTCGGGCTCTGCGTCGGTTCGCCGTTCTGCCCGGGCTGTGTCGGCGCCTGCGGGCTGTAATTCTGTCCGCCATACCGGTTGCCCTGCCTCCCGGGCATTCCCTGCCGGCCTTGGAACTGGCGTCCCGGGCCGAACAAGTTGTTCCTTCGCGCCTGGGCGCCGCCCAGCACCTGGTTCCCCGGCCCCGGCGGCGGCACCGCGCTGTTGGCCTGCGGGAACGGTCGCTGCATCGACGGCGGCGTGGCGCTGCCGCCACCACCGATGCTCAGAGGCTGCAGGCCGGTCACGCCACCGTTGGGTAGCGTCGAGCGGCCACCGATTCCCGGTCCCGGCAGTATCGGAGCGACGGCCTGCGTTCCCGGCTGTGTCCCGGTCGGGGCGCCCGCCGCCACGGCGGCCGCCTGGATGTTCGGCCCGCCGGCCGGCTGGATGATCGGCGCGACGGCCGCTCCTGCGGGCGCCGGAGCCTGGATGGCCGGCATGATCGGCGCGCTCGGAGCAGCCGGCGGCGCGGCAGGCGCCGACACGACGTACTCCTCGATACGGGCGATCTGCTCGGTCGGCACGCCCATGCGGCCGCCACCGTCCATCTCGAGGACGGTGAAACGCTCCCCCTTCTCGACGCTCTTGACCATGATCGCCTTGCCGTTGACGAAGTAGACGACCTGATCGGCGAAGGCACACGAGACCGCGACGCAGACGGCGAGGACCAAGAACAGCGGCAGGTGAAGTTTCTGGTTTCGCATGACGTTGCCCTCCGAAAACCCCCGCCCTGAACCGCGGAAGTCACGGCGGATCACAAGTCTACGACGATTCGCCTGCGCCGGCAACAAGATTCGGGTCTTACGAATCCGTGAGGGACACCCCGTCCGCCACGTAGCGGAAGTCCAGGACCCGGTTTCCCAGCCGCGTCGCGCTCTCCGCCACCGCCTCGCGCCGCCCGGCGCGCGACCAGAGGACGACACAGCCGCCACCACCCGCCCCGCACACCTTGCCGGCCAGCGCGCCGGCGGAACGGGCGGACTCGATCAGCCGGTCGATCGCCTCCGAGGTCACCAGGGGCGACATCCGCTTGCGCGCCTCCCACTCGGCTCCGAGAGCCTCCCCGGCCGCGTCCCAGTCGCCGGCGAGAAGCGCCCGGCGCATGGCGCGCGCCGCTCCGATCACCCCGTCCAGCGCCGCCCGCACGTCGCGATCCCCGTCGAGATGCCTCTTGAGCATGTCCCAGTTCGACAGACCGGAGGACCGCGTGACACCGGTGTAGACCAGGACCGTCCTCTGACGCAGCGCCTCCGGGTCCACGGCCAGCCGCTCCGAGCGCGTCCCCTCGACCGTGTAGCGCAGCGCCAGCACGCCGCCGGCGAGGGCGGGATGATAATCCTGCTCGCCGGTGGGGATACGCAACACCTGCGTCTCGATCATGCGCGTGACCGACAGGAGAGCGGACGGCTCCATGCCGCCGCCCGTGTAGACATCGAGCGCCTTCGCCAGGGCGATGCCGAGGGTCGAGGAGCCGCCGAGCCCCGAGCCGGCGGGAGCGGCGCAGTCGGTCACGATCCGGCACGACACCCCTCGCTCCGATCGAACCTTCCCCAGGAAGTGGGCCGCCAGGCGCATCGGGAATTCCAGCTCCGGACCGGCGGTCGCGAGCGCCCCACGCACCTCCTCCACGGACGCGAAACCCGCCCTGCGGTCGCGGTCGGCCGAAATCAGCTCGATGGAGCGCTGCGGGACGGTCTCGATCGTGGCCCGCGCGTAGAGATCGATGGCGGCGTTGACGGTGATCGGGTCGTCGTGCAGCAGGTACAGGGGCCACAGATCGATCGTGCCCCCCGCCAGGTCGATACGCGTGGGGGCGCGGGTCTCGACCCGCTCACGCATCGATCCATCCCTTGCGGGACTGGTGTCCGGCGATGATGTCCTGCGCCTCGCGCTCCGCCTCCTGCGGCACCAGGATCCTCGTCTCGCCCAGGCCATCCAGCGTGAACGGGTACAGGGTATGACTGATGCTGGTCGACAGGCTGACCGGGATGCCGTAGAGCTCGAGGATCCCCTTGATCAGCTGCGCCTCGAGATCGCTCCAGGTGCGATACACGATCGTGGACATCACGGGCATCACCTCGGTGTGACGCCATCATAGCCGCGCCGCGGGAACAGGGTCAACCGCGCGGTTGATGAAGCTCGGACGCTGTGCTAGGATGCCGCGTTTTTCGCGCGGCGCCTTCGGCCGGGCCGCGCCCACAGCGGTTTTCGTCACGATCCCCGGCGGAACATCCGCATGTCGCAGCCCGAACGTCCCGGCACGACCGATCGCTTGGCGGCGAGGATCCTCGCGGCCACCTCCTTCGCCGTGCCTCTTCTCTACTGCTCGCGGCTGGCCGATCCGTTCGGTCTGCCCAAGCGCGCGCTCATCCTGGCGGCGGCGATCGCCCTGGGCGCGCTGGCGACGCTCCGACCGTCGGCTCGGGAGCCGGCGCGGCTCTCGGCACCCGTTCTGCTGCCGGCGGCGCTTTTCCTGGCGGTCGCCGCGATCGCCTGCTGCCGCGCCGCGAACCTCGGGCTGGCCCTGTGGGGGCTTCTCGACCTGGCCGCCGGCGTCCTGCTCCTGGCGGGGATGATCCGATGCGTGCGCGACCTGGACGACGTGCGTCTCGTGTTCCGATCCTATCTGGTCGCCGCGGCCCTCGCCGGGCTCGCGTCCCTGCTGCAGATCTTCGTTCCCGGAGGGCAGGCCTCCTGGCTGGCGGGCGTCCTGCCGCCCAACCGCGGCGGCTCGACGCTCGGCGATGCGGCGCTGGTGGCGCAGTGCCTGATCCTGGCGCTGCCGATCGGCGTGGGCGCCGCCGCCCTCTCCTCGGGTCGCTGGCGCCTCGTCTGCGGCGGACTCCTGGGGATCGTCGCGGCGACGCTCGTGTTCATCGGCCGGCCCGAAGGCTGGATGGGCGCCGCGGCCGCCCTCGCCATCGTCGTCCTGACCCGCATCGCACAGGCGGCCGGTCGCGGACGGCGCTGGTCCGACCTGGTTCCTGATCTTTCGGGTGACGGCCTGCGCGCTTTTCTGGTCGGCGCCCTCGTGCTGCTCGTGATCGTGACGATATCGCGGTTCACCGCGCTCTATCCCGGCGGCAGACCGGTGACGCCCCTCGCGGGTGTGTCTCTCCTGTCGCCGACCACCGGCGACGCGAGAGCCGATCGTGCCGCCGCGACCGCGGGCACCCTGACGCTCCTGCGCCGGCACCCGCTCGGCGTGGGCCCCGGCTGCTGGCGGCACGCCTACCTCGAGGTCGCCTGGCAGAAGCCGGGCGGGACACCGTTCACGCTCAGCCACCAGGCCGTCCACCCGGGCAACTCCTTTCTCGAGATGACGGCGGAGACCGGCGTCCTCGGCGGGGTCGTCTTCGTCCTCGTCGTCCTGCTCGTCCTGGCGCAGTCGCTCCTGGCCACCTGGCGCGCCGGGCCGCCGTGGGACGGAGCAGCGGCCGCGGCGCTCGGGGCGATCGGCGCCCTGGTCGTCATGTCGTTCTTCGGCGCGCCGTTCGACGAGCCGACGCCGTCGCTCGTCTTCTGGATCGCCGCCGGGGTGGCGCACGCGTCCAGCGCGCGTCTCCGGGGCGCGACCGGCCTCCTGCGTCTCGCCCTCCCGCGCGAGCTCCCGGGGGCGCCGCGTCTGCCGTTCACGGGTCGCGCCGCCCCGATCGCCGGCGTGGCGTGGCTGGCCGGCATCACCGCCCTCGGATTCCTGGTCGGGGACCGCACGCGGGCCTCGATGCTGTCGCTCGACGGGCAGGGCGCCTTCTACTCGGGCCAGTACGAGGCCGCCGTCCTGGCGTTCGGCCGGCCCGCCGTCCGGCGCTCGCCCGATCACCTGCCGCGCGTCCTGATGGCAAGCGCCTATCTCCGTCTGAAGCTCTACACGCTGGCGGCGCAGGAGTTCGGCGAGACGCTCGAGCGCTCGCCGTATTTCGTCTCGGCCTATCTGGGGCGCGCCGCCGCATGGGAGGCGCTGGGTCTCTGGGACCGGTCCGACGCGGACTACCAAGCGGCGCTCAGGATCTGGCCGGGCAACCCGGACATCCTCCTCGGTCTGGCCCGACTCGACACCGAGCGCGGCCGGCTCGACGCGGCGCTCGACGACTACCGGCAGGTGATGAAGATCAATCCCGAGCTGGCGGACGCCTACTTCCAGATGGGAGAGATCTTCCTGCGACGCAAGCAGCTGGACGAGGCGATCGAGGCGTACCGCGTCTGCGGTATGAAGAACCCCAAGTACCCGCGCATGCACCTGAGGCTGGGCGACGCCTTCTTCCAGAAGGGTCTGCAGCAGATGGCGCTGCGTTACTTCCAGGCGGCGGCCGCCGAAGACGACAAGGACGTCGACGCGCGGCTCCGGCTGGCCAACGCCTACCACGCCCTCGGTCAGCCGTGCGATGCCAAGGAAGCCCTCGAGGCGGCGCGCGCGCTCGAGATCGACACCGGCCGCCGCCAGGAGATCCAGGATCTTCTCAGGACGATCGAGACGCAGTGTCGCGCCCAGTCGGGCAAGACATCGAACACGAAGTAGCGGGGCGACCGACTACTCGATCCAGATCTCGATGTGACAGGTCTCGTCGTCGACCTCGAGCAGCTTCCCGGCGCCCTGCTTCTCGATCGCCTGGAAGATATCGTCGAGGTCGATCCCCTGCTCCTCGGCCTTCTGCTTCAGCTCCTCGCGCTCGTGATCGCCGATCGCCTCCACCAGCATCCGCGCGAACGCGATCGGGAGATTGACCTTGAGGTCGTAGCGTTTCTCCTCCTTGTCGTAGACCGTCATGCGGATGAGGGTCGGCGCGCCGGTCCGCGCCGCCGCCCCCCGCGGCGACGCGGCCGGCGGAGACGGCGCCGGCGCGTCGGCTTGCGGGACCTGGCGCGGGTCGATCTTGAGCAGGGCGATCAGGATCTCGTTGCGGATCTCCTGGTCGGTCTGGGCGGCGTACGCCTTCTTCAGGACCGGCACGGACCGGTGGCGCAGCGCCTCGTCGGTCGAGTCGCTGCCATGGATCGCCGCCAGCATGGAGACGTACGGCGAGGCGCTGCCGAGCCCCTCCCGCAGGGCCGCGCCGCACGTCGCGTCCTGCCGGCGGGGAGGACAGGCGGTGGAAAAAATCGCGGCCCACGCCTCCTCGACCATCACGCGCTCCTGGGGGTGGCCGGCGACGAACTTGCGGAACGCCTCCAGGCCCTGCGTCTCGCGGCCCGGAATACGCGTGAGCGCCCGCGCCCGGTAGAACTCCGCCTGCGGCGCCGACGGACTCTGGGGGCGCCGCTTCAGGATCTCCTCGCAACCGCTCAGGACCGCCGGCCAGTTCTGGTCGAAGACGTCCACCTTCACCTGACGGAACAGCTCGTCCTCGGTGGCCGCGGCGCCCGGTGCCGCCGGACCGGTCGCCAGAAGCAGCGCGGCCAGCAGGACCCGCGCCGCGATCGAGGCTCGCGCCGTTGCCGGCCCGCCGCGCTCAGACGACATGGGTCCTCCCCCCGATCTCCCGCGTCACCAGGTCGATGCGCAGGAGAATCTGCCGCTGCTCGATCTGCTCCCTCAGGTCGCGGATCTGCCCCGCGGTGGCGCAGTCCTGGAGCGACGCCACCTGCATGAGAACCGATTCGAGCTGCCGCAGCAGGGCGGCGAGCCGCTGGTCCCGCAGGCCCTCCAGGTCGCCCTCGTACAGGTTCTGCCGGCGCAGGAGCTGGCGCGAGCGCTCCGCCTCGAGCGAGACGTCGACGTCGCCGCCGGAACGGCGGCAGCGCGCCGGCGACTGCACCAGGCTCAGGAGGAGCGACCGGCTGTCGCTCAAGTAGCGCGCGGCGCTTCGACGCGCCAGGCGATCCTCGATCATCCGGGCCGACTCGCGCGCCGATTCGGCGGTCAGACCGTCGACCGGTGGCGCAAGTGCGGTCCGGTCGCCGCCCACCCGCGTGGGGGATCTGAGGGTCCAGAGCGAGGCGACCACGACCGCGGCCGCCGCCAGCCCCGCCCAGAGGGCCGGGATCCGGAACGGAACCGGCGAGCGGCGCGCGACCGCCGCGGCGCGCGACCGCTCCACGGTGGCGCGGGCGAAGCGGTCCCAATCGACCTCCGACTCGCGCGGAAAGACGGTCGCCGGCCCGGCCGCGTCCAGCATCTTCCGGAGGGCCTCCCACTCGCCGCCGCAGGCGGAGCAGACCAGAAGATGCCGCGCCAGCGCGTCCTCCTCGCGCCCGGACAGGGCGCCGTAGTAGCGCAGCGGCAGGGCGCGCCGCGCGGCGCGACAGGCGCGACCCGCGTAGCGCCTCACGTGCGCTCTCCCTCACCGAGCTCGAGCGCGAGCGCCGGCTCGCGACGCGACAGGTACTCGCGCAGGGCGCGCGTGGCCCGGTGCAGCGACGACTTGACGGTGCCGAGGGCGCAACCCCGGCATGCGGCGATCTCCTCCAGACGCATCTCCCCGAAATGTCGCAGCATGAAGATGTCGCGCTGCGTCTCGGGGAGGGCGGCGATCGCCTCCTCGATCGTGCGACCGAGCTCGCGTCGCTCGTGCCGCTCGTGCGGCGACTCCTCGGACGACACCAGCCTGAGCGCATCCCGACCCGCCGGCCGGGTCTGCGTCTCCTCGAGGGAGACGGCGGGGCGGACGCGGCGCTGGCGGAGCAGATCGATGCAGTGATTCGCGAGGATACGCGCCGCCCAGGTGAACGGATGGGCGTCGGGACGGTATCCGCCGCGGGCCGCGTAGATTCTCACGAGCGTCTCCTGCACGGCGTCCAGCGCGTCCTCGTGATTGCGCAGGTAACCGCACGCCAGGCGGTACAACCGCCTTTGATAACGGCCGACGAGCGCCTCGAAGGCGCCTTCGCGGTCGTTCTTGACCCCGTCCATGAGGGCGAAGTCATCCGGCTCCACACCCCCTCCGCTCCTGATCCAACGGGCGGCGGCCCCTCCGGGTTTACCGGGCCCGCCGCGCCGCGATGAATTCCTCGATCAGCAGGAGCGCCTCCGGCGGGATCTCCAGGAAGCGCACCCCGACCCCGGGCAGGAGGTTGCTCCCCGGCACGGGCCGCGCGACGCGCCGGACCTCGCCGAGCATCTCCAGGGGTCGCGTCCGGCGGCTCGTGCCGCCGGGCGGCCCGGGCAGGTGAAGGACCAGGCGCAGCCGCGTGCCCACCGTGAACGGCCGGGAACTCTTCAGGAAGATGCCGTGCAGGCTGAGGTCGCGCGTGTAGGCCGTGTAGTTTCCTGTCCGGGCGGAGAACTCGACCCGGCAGCTGACCGGGATGCGGCTCTCCAGACGCTCCAAGAGCGGTGCGTGCCGCCGGACCGTCTCGAGGAAGGCGGGGGCGTCGAACGGCTTGATCAGCACGTCATCGCAGCCGGCCCGCAGACAATCGGCCCGGCGCGCCTCCGTCGTCAAAAGGACGACCGGGACCGCCGCGGCGACCGGGTCCGCCTTCAGATGCCGGCACGCCTCGATGCCGTCCATGACCGGCATCGCCTCGTCGAGGACGACCAGATCGGGACGGTCCCGCCGGCAGATCTGCAGCGCCTGCGCCCCGGTGCGTGCCGTCACTACCCGGCAGGTGGTGCGCTTCAGATAGGCCTTCTGCAGCTCGAGGAACGGCAGGACGTCGTCCACAAGAAGGATGCGGACGATCCGCTCCCCGCCCACCGCGGTCGCGTCAATAGGCGGCAACCCGGGGCGGGCCACTCAGCGACTCCGCTCGGAGCGGCGCTCCAGCACGTACCCGAGGAGGAAGACCACCGCGCCCGCCGCCAGCCATCCGAGCTCGGCGTTCATGTCGCTCTCCCCGAAACCGTACACCAGGAGGGCCACGCCGAGGGTCAGCATGGCGATGACCTCGAGAACCTTGCCGCTGACGTAGAGCACGGAGGTCACTATAACGGAAGCCCCGACCGCGTCACAACGCGGCCGGTGCTAGGATCGCTCCGGGCGCCCGAGCGGCGCCGGGTCGCAGAGAACGGGACGATGGGCGGAGCGGACAGACCCCGGGTGGCGGTGATCGGCGGCGGGCCGGGCGGGGCGCACTGCGCGCAGCGTCTCGCCGAGGCCGGCTGCCCGGTGACCATCTTCGAGCCGCGCTGGCGGTTCGAGAAGGCCTGCGGGGGCGGCGTGCCGGCGCGCGGCATGGAGCGCTTCCCGTTCCTGTACGACACCCGCCTCCCCCGCAAGGAGATCCGCGAGTGCCTGGTCGTGTCGCCCTCGGGACGCGAGGCCCGCTTCCCTCTGGCCGACCCGCTGGTCGTCTTCGGCCGCGCCGACCTGCACGCCCTCCTGCTGGATCGGGCGATGGCATCGGACGCCCGGCTCGAGCGGCAGCGCGTCGCATCGTTCCGGCGGGACGCGGCCGACCGGTGGACCCTCAGGACCGGCGAGACGGAGACAGGGCCGTTCGATTACCTGGTGGCGGCGGACGGCGCCGCCGGGAGCGCGCGGCGGCGTCTCTTAAAGGATGCGCCGCGCGAGGAGGTCACGCAGGGCATCGGCTATTACCTGCCGGGGATCTCCGAGGACTTCATGACGCTGAAATTCTACGACCGTCTGCACGGCTACCTGTGGGTCTTTCCGCGCCCCGATCACTCGTCGGCCGGTATCTGCGCCACCCTCGGGGCGCAGCCGGCGGCGGGGCTCAAGAAACTGATGGACGATTTCCTGGGCGACCGGTATGCGCGCGACACCCTCGACACGACGGAGCGTTACGCCGCGCTGATCCCGGGGGCGCCCGAAGATCCGGGCGCCACGCCGGTGCAGGGTGACGGTTGGGCGCTCGTGGGCGACGCGGCGCGCTTCGTCGATCCTCTCACGCGCGAAGGAATCTACTACGCCATGCTGTCGGGCGACCTCCTCGCCGACGCGCTTCTGGCCGGCCGCCCCGCGGCGTACACCGAGACGTGGGCACGGCACTGCGCCCTCGAGCTCTCGTGGGCGGCCGGACACGGCGGCCGGTTCTTCGACACACGGTTCATCGAGCGCCTGGTCTTCCTGTGCGCCAGGAGCCCGGCGGTGTCGCGGGTCCTGTCGGATCTGATCGCCGGGAAACAGTCCTACCGGACGCTGAAGCGCCGCCTCCTGCTCGCCGCGCCCCGTGCCGGGATCGAACTTCTCGCCGGACGCTCCCGTCAGACCCGGTCGTGGCAGCTGAAGCACTGATTGTTCTGCGGGTGGTTCGGCCCGCGCGGCTTCCTGCCGGCCGGGCCGTGGCATTCGAGACAGCGGTCGGGCCCGGCGGCGTTGAGATGATCGGCGTCGGCCGGGAACTTCGGCGGCTGGTGCAGGATCGTGTAGGCGACCAGGACGACCGACAGACCGCCCGCAATAATAAGGAAGAGGACCAGACGGGCGTTGCCGGCCGTCTTCGGTATCACGGCCTCTCGGGCCGGCGCTTGCGGCTGTTCGTCGAAATCTTCTCGGTGGCCAGGACCTTCCCCTGCAGGAACGCCTCCTCCGCGATCGCCACCACCGAGGCGCGGATGTCGCCGCGCATCCGACCCGTCGGCCGCAGCTCGAACTTGCGCGCCACGATGACCTTGCCTTCGATGGAGCCCTCGACGATCAGATTCTCGGCGGTGATGTCGCCCCGCACGGATCCGTGCGGCTCGATCACGACCGAGCCCGACGTGAGGATGTTCCCTTCGATGCGGCCGCGCAGACGGATGTTCTCTTCGGAGACGATCTCGCCCACCAGCGTCACGTCGCCATCGATGAGAGTGAGACCGTCGGCGGCGCCGTCGCTGGTCCTGAAAAACGCATCCTTCATGAGGGGCACGAGGAGACTCCCGCTGGCGGGTGATGATATCAGCGGGGCGGGCGCGGGAGCAACGTCAGGACTGCGTGCCCTCGGGCCACTGGAAGAAGCGGCCCTGCGAGAACACGATGTCGCAGTTGAAGTCCATCGTCTGACCGCCGCCGCGCGCGCTCGGCGTCCCGTCCTTGCCGTAGCTGGCGACCGTGTAGTTGTTGCCGTTCGCCGTCGTCGACGCGTCCCAGCCGTTGCTCCACCCGTCCGCGTCGGGCGGAGACTTGATGAAATACGGATCGACGTAGGTCTTGAGCGAGACCCAGCCGCTGACGTTCAAAGGATACGCGGCGGTATCGGTGGCGTACGCCTCGACCGCCACACCGATGGTGCGGATGTCGGACATGCTCTTCTTCTGCTTCGCCTTGTCGAGGGCGTTCAGCAGGTTCGGCATGGCGATCGCCGAGATGATACCGATGACGGCGACCACCACCAGAAGCTCGACGAGGGTGAAGCCCGCCCGGCTTTTTTGCTGGTTCCGTAATCGTGACATCGGCTCGTCCCCCGACCACTACGAGCGCAAGGATGGTGCCAGGCTCCGGGCCACGGCCCCCATCACACGATAACTCCCTGCATAACTTATCGATGCCGGCCGCGATAGCAAGACCGTGCGAGGCTCTTTGTACTGACAAAAAGTGTCCAGACCGGCCGCGTCACATGCCCTGGAGCGTCGCTCGGCCGACTTGCATCGCCCCCGGCTCCCGCATAGACTACGGACCCTTCGCCTGTTCGTGCCGGAGCGAAGGCTGACGCTTCTTTCGGGCGCCGACGTAGCTCAGTGGTAGAGCAACTGATTCGTAATCAGTAGGTCGCCGGTTCAACCCCGGCCGTCGGCTCCAGTCCTCGTCCGTGGACGGTTTCGCGCCCGGGCGCTCCGCGAGACGCCGATGCCATTCACCGACACCCCCTTCCTCGACGCCCTCAAGCGCGGGCCCCTGGTGTTCGACGGCGCGATGGGGACCCAGCTCTACGAGCGCGGCTATTTCATCAGCCGCTCGTTCGACGAAGCCAACCTGTCCCGGCCCGACCTGGTGCTGGAGATCCATCGCAATTACGTCGCCGCGGGCGCGCAGATCATCGAATCGAACACGTTCGGCGCGAACCGGGAGCTCCTCGGCCGCTACGGCGCGCAGGACCGGCTGGTCGAGATCAACCGCGCCGGCGTGCGGCTGGCGCGGCAGGCGGCCGGGAAGCTGGCCTACGTCGCCGGATCGGTCGGACCGACCGGCCGGATGACCGGGGCGCTCACGGGCGAGCGTCAGGCCGTCCTGGCGGAAGTGTTCCGGGAGCAGATCGAGGCGTTGCTGCTCGAGGGGGTCGATCTCCTCGTCCTGGAGACGTTCATCAGCGCCGGCGAGATGGAGGCGGCGTTGCGCGCCGCCCGGGCTCTCTACCCCGGGCCGATCGTGGCGCAGATGTCGTTCAGCGAGGATCGGCCGGCGATCGACGGGCTGTCGCCGGGGATGATCGCCGACTTCCTGCGCGATCGGGGCGCCGACGTCGTCGGGGTCAATTGCGCCGAGGGGCCGGCGTTCGTCTTCGAGGTGGCCCGCGACATGCTCGGCCGCGGCCGACCGGTCAGCGCGCAGCCGAACGCCGGCCGGCCGCGGCGGCTGGACGAGCGCACCATCTATATGACGACCCCCGAGTACTTCGGCGTCTATGCCCGGCGCCTGTTCCAGAGCGGCGCGGCGCTGGTCGGCGGCTGCTGCGGCACGAGCCCGGAGCACATCCGGCGCGTGGTCGACGCCGCCGCCATGCTGGCCGGCGGGCGCGTCAAGGTGGTGGCGGCCGCCGGGGCGGCGCCGGCGGCGTCGATCGGACGGCGTCCCGGGACGCCGACCGAAAAGAAGTCGCCGCTGGGGGAGAAGATCGCGCGCGTGTTCGGCGAGCGGCTCGGCCGGGGCGCCGCGCGGAGCGCCCCGCGCGGCCCCGAGGACTTCGTGGTGAGCGTCGAGGTGAATCCCGAGCCGGGGCTCGACCTCGCGAAGCCGCTGCGCGCCGCCGCGATGCTGAAGCGGGCCGGCGTCGACGTCGTCAACATCGCCGACGGCCCGCGCGCCGCCGCGCGCATGAGCAACCTGGCGCTCGGCCTGCGCATGAAGTCGGAGGTGCCGATCGACGTCATCCTGCATGTGTGCTGCCGTGACCGGAATCTGCTGGGGCTGCACTCGGATCTGCTCGGCGCCTGGGTGCTCGGGATCCGGAACCTGGTCATCATCACGGGCGACCCGCCCAAGATGGGCGACTACCCCGCCGCGACCGCGGTGTTCGATCTGGATTCCATAGGGCTCCTGAGACTGGTCGACTCGCTGAATCATGGCGTCGATCCGTCCGGCAAGCCGATGCCGGAGCCGACGGGGTTCCTGATGGCGTGCGGCGCCGAGCCCGCGGCGCACGACTACGAGCGTGAGCTGCGCCGCCTCGAGGAGAAGAAGCGCGCCGGCGCCGAGCTCATCATGACCCAGCCGGTGTACGACCCCGAGGTGCTGCGGAGGTTCCTCGACGACACCCGGGCATTGGAGATGCCGATACTCGCCGGCATCTGCCCTCTGGCGTCGTCGCGGAACGCCGAGTTCCTGCACAACGAGGTTCCGGGGATGCAGATTCCGCAGTCGATCCGCGAGCGGATGGCCGCCGCCACCGACCCCGACGCGGGGCGCCGGGCGGGTGTCCTGATCGCCCGCGAGATGCTCGAGCAAGTCAAAGAGGATGTGGTCGGCGCGTATCTCATGCCGCAGTTCGGCCAGTATCGTTCCGCCGTGGACGTGCTGGAGACGGTCGGTTACCGGTTCGCCCGGGAAGACCGGCACGAACCGCGTCGCTGACACGTCGCCTGCGCGACCGTCGGCTCAGCGGACGGCGGCGAGCTCGTACAGGTAATCGACGAAAGAAGCGACGGCCCCATCCCAACCCGAGACTTTGGGATTGGACGACTCGATGACGAAGTATTCGTCGGGGGCGTGGGCGCCGCTGCCGTGGCCGAGACCGAAGTGGCCGGCGGCGAGGCGCAGCGGGTCGCCGGTGAAGACGCAACCAGGGTAGGACCCGGCGTTGCGTGGCCACAGGATCGGGTCGAGGCCGGCCCGCTTGTACACGGAGATCTGCGCCCGTATCAACGGCGCGTCGGGGGAGGTGCCGGTGGGATCGTAGCCGCCGCTCGGGTTGACCTCGATGTCGCCGAAGCCGCGCCTGGCGAGATGCGCCTCGAGGGCGGCGACGGCGCCGTCGAACGTCATGTCGGGCACGAGGCGGAGGTCGAGCTTGGCCACCGCGCGATGCGGCAGGACGGTCTTCCCGCCGGGGCCGGTGTAGCCGGCGACGAGGCCCTCGATGTTCACGGTCGGGGTGAACAGGAAGCGCTCGAGGGAGGCGCGCCACGGCAGGTCGTGGGCCCAGCGCTGCGCGGACAACAGCTTCTTCTCGGTCTCCTCGGATTTCCGCGCCGCGGCGGCGTCGAGCATGGAGCGCTCGGCGGCCGAGGGGGCGCGCGCGGCGTCGGCGAACCCGTCGATCGCCGGGTCGCCGTCGGCGGTGACCAGGGTGTCGAGCGCCTGCACGAGGTGGAACGCCGGGCTGTCGAGCCGGGCGCGGTTGCTCGAGTGCACGTCCTTGGCCGGGCCGCGGCCCCATGTCTCGCCGCTGGCGACGAGCTCCAGCTCGACGACTCCCTTGGCGCCGAGCGAGACGGTGACGCTGCCGTCCGGGTCCTGCACGGCCGACGGCATGAAGACGCCGGTGCAGCGTTTGAGGGCGGCGGCGACCTCGGGCCGCTGCACGACCTGGCGGAAGTGCGGCGAGCCGATCTCCTCCTCCCCTTCCGCGACCAGGACCAGGTTGACGGGCAACTTTTTCCCCGCTCCCCGGATGGCGTGCAGGGCGGCGAGGAACGCCGCTTCGGGTCCTTTCTGGTTCACGGCGCCACGGCCGACCACGACCTTTCCGAAGCCGGGCTTGTCGACGATGGCCGCGTCCCACGGCGGCGAGGACCACTCGGATGGGTCGACCTGCTTCACGTCATACATGAAGTAGAGACCGACGGTGCGCGGGGCGCCCGCGTCCAGAGTCGCGAAGACCGCCGGCTGGCCATCGGTCGGGACGCGCGCGACGTTCTCGAAGCCGGCGTCGCGCGCCAGCCGCATCATCAGGTCGCAGCCTTCGCCCATGCCGCGGTTCTCGGCGGCAATCGAAGGCTGTCGCACCCAGTCCTGGAGACGCTTGACGCTCTCATCGTGGCGCTTCGCGATCTCGGCGCGGATAGCGGAGGGCGCTTCGGCGGACGCGGCGGACAGGGCCGGCCGCGGCAGAGCGATCACCGCGATCAGCGCGGCGGCCAGGACGGTCGTGATCGCGAGCGTCCTACGCGTCAAGCGTCGCCGAGGTTTCGTGGACACGGCGCGCAGTGTACCGCAATCCCGGCCCGGGGGCGGTTGTCGATAAATCAGCAGGTCGTAGGTTGGCATGATTCGTGAAAGAGCAATAGAAAGAAAGAAGGAGGGCAACACCATGAGGTTGAATGACGATCGGACAGGGGAGATTCTGGTGGCGCACGACTGGGCGCGCTCGGCCGTCGAGCTGCATCTTGGGGGCACGACGACGGATAGCGCCCGGATTATCCGTCTGACCAATGAAGAAGCCCGCCGGCTCGCCGCCCTCATCCTCTTCCAGGCAGCGAGGTTGGAGCGGCCGGGCGCGACCCACGGCCGGCCGGGCGCGGCCCGCGGCGAGCATGGCGTCGAGTCCGTGCGGAAGAGCGCCTAGGGATCTGTTCGAAAATGGGCCGGCCGCGTGTCGATTCCGGACATCCTCGTTCGACGTATCAGGTAGAGGCGGAATGATCCGGCTCGTAACCAGAAGGAGACACCCCGATGCGATTCCTGATGATGGTCAAGGCGAGCAAGGACTCCGAGGCGGGAGTCCTGCCTGACGAAAAGATCCTGTCGGAGATGGGGAAGTACAACGAGGCGCTCGTCAAGGCCGGCGCGCTGCTCGCGGCCGAGGGGCTGCAGGAGAGCGCGAAGGGCGCGCGCGTCCGGTACGCCGACGGCGAGGTCAAGGTGACCGACGGACCGTTCGCCGAGACGAAGGAGCTGGTCGCGGGCTTCTGGCTGATCGATGCCAAGTCGAAGGAAGACGCCGTCGAATGGGCCAAGCGCGTCCCCTTCCAGCAGGGCGAGGTCGAGATTCGCCCGCTGTTCGAGCTGACCGACTTCCCCGTCGACCCGGCCGAGAAGCCGGAGGGATGGCGCGACAAGGAAGAGCAGTTCCGCGCCGCCGCCCCGCCCGCCCGGAAGCCCGGAACGCTCCGGTTCATGGGCCTGCTCAAGGCTGACAAGGAAACCGAGGCGGGCGTCCTCCCGGACGAGAAGCTGCTGGCCGCCATGGGGGCGTTCTTCGAGGAGGGCGTGAAGTCCGGCGTGATCCTCTCGGGCGAGGGTCTGCAGCCGACCTCGAAGGGCGCGCGGGTGCAGTACTCGGGCAGCAGGCGCACGGTGATCGACGGACCGTTCGCGGAATCGAAGGAGCTGATCGCCGGCTACGCGATCATCCAGGCCAGGTCCAGGGAAGAGGCGATCGAGTGGACGAAACGGTTCGTGACGGTGGACGCCCCGGGGCGTTACCGCCATCAGAGCGACTGTGAGATCCGCCAGATCTTCGAGCTCGAGGACTTCCCGGTCGACCCGGCCGAGAAGCCCGACGGATGGCGGAAGATCGAGCAGCGCCTGCGCGACCGCGGCGGTCGATTGGAGGCGTGAGCACGGCCGGGCTCGGCGGACGTACGGCGACCCAGCGGCTGCGCGCCTACCCGCGCTGGCAGAGCGCGATGGTGAACAAGACGGCCGCGGCGAGGGCCGCGACCGTCCGCACGTGATTCCACGCGGTCCAGACGGTGGCGTAGCCGGCCCATAGGCGGGCGCCGTCGGTGCTCGCCGGGTCGACGCGCGCCAGCGCGTCGTTCCGCGGCACATTGAACGCCATCGTCACCGCCACCGTGCCGACGAGATAGAGCAGGCTGCCGGCGAGCAGGCAGGCGGCGCCGGGTCCTTGCCACATCCTTACCGCGGGGACGATCAGAAGGGCGCAGGTGGCGCCGGTCCCGAGAAAAGCCGCCATGAACAGCGGATTGATCACCACGATGTTGATCGATTGCATCGCGGCGATCCCCTGCGCGGCGGGCAGCCTGGCCAGGGCCCTCATCACGAAAGCGGAGAACCCGAAGAAGACGCCGGCCATCAGCCCGCAGCCGAGCGCCGAGACCAGGGTCAGACCGAACAGCCAAGTGTCGAACATTCTTATTATTCTATGATCAACCCCTTCCGCACCCAGGCTCTCGTGAGAGCGCCGATCGAGCGTAAAATTCGCCCTGCTCCCCTCTTGCGCAACGTGCTCCGGAGCGTCATGCTCGGCGCCGAAAGCGAGCGAACCGTGAAGAACATCTCCTCCGCGACGACCCGCAGTGGCGGCCGGGCGCGCGTGCCGCGCGATCCGACGCGCCGCCTGCTGACGCCGGGGCAGACGATCGAGAGCCCCGAGACGACGCTGTCGTACCGCATCGAGCGGTTCCTCGGTGAGGGCGGCTTCGGGCAGGTCTACCTGGCCCGGCGACTCGGAGAGTCCTCCGTCGTGGCGGAGGCGGTCTGCATCAAGGTCAGCCGGCGGATCGACGGCTGGCTGCGCGAGGCGTACTTCGGGCAGCTCCTCGACCGGCACCCGCGCGCGATTCGCGTCTACGACGCTTTTCCGTTGACCTCATCCGAGGGCCGGCCGCTGTACTTCCTGGCCCTCGAGTACGCGCGCCACGGCGACCTGCGGGCGTTTCTGCACGGCGCGGAGAGCGGATGGCCCGAGAAGATCGTCCGGCGCGAGATCGCCGGCATCCTCGAGGTGCTGCGTAAGCTCCACCGCGGCCAGTTGCTGCACCGCGACCTGACGCCGATGAACGTGTTCGTGTGCGACGGTCCCAGCCTCAAGCTCGGGGACTTCGGGATCGTGCGCCAGCAGAGCGACCGCGGCGGGATCGTGGCGCGCACCATGAACGCGCTGACCGCCCCGAGCGACATCCTGGCCGGCGCCGTCCCCAAGTGGCAGGCCCGCGACGACGTCTACCAGGTCGGGCAGCTCCTGGGGATGCTGGTGAAAGGGGACGCCAGCGCGCGTCTCCGGACTTCCGAGATTCGCCGCCTCCCCTGCGGCGACCATCTCAAGGAGATTATCCATCGCTGCCTCGGAGAGCGCCGCAAGAGGTACGAGAGCGCCGACGACCTGATCGAGGCGCTGCGCAACCCGCCGCCGCCGCTCAAGCCGGGCGTGCTGCGCTCCCTCAAGGGGGTCCATCTCGCCTTCACCGGCATCCTGAGCAAGCGCCGCAGCGTGGCGGCCCGCGCCGCGCGGCGATCCGGCGCGGTGGTGCACGGCGGACCATCGGCGCTGACGACCGTCATCGTGCGCGGCCGTCCCAATCCACTCCAGGCGGCGGGCCGCGACGCCGGCCTGAAGCTGATGGAGATCAAGCGGCTCCGCGCCAAGGGACACCGGATCACGCTGCTCAACGAGCGGCAGTTCTGGCGGCTCGCCCGCAAACGCTGAGGAGCGGAGCGCAGGTCCGCCGCGAGTTCACGCGACTGACTGCTTTTCCGCAAGTGTTCAATTTCCCGCAGCCCAGTCCCCTGCCGATTTTTTCGCCGCGGCGCGCGGGAACCGATGCGCGCTCAGTGTGTTCCACGATCGATCGGCGCCCCTCGCCGGCTTGGCACGCGGCTTGAAGTAAGAGTAAGTTGGACAGCGGCAGAAACGACATCATCGAGTCAGTCGATCGACCATAAAGGAGAGCTCAATGAGCGAACGATTCAAGAACAAGGTCGCGGTGGTCACCGGTGGGAACAGCGGCATCGGCCTCGCGACGGCCAGGGCATTCGTCCGCGAGGGAGCCAAAGTCGCGATCACGGGACGCAACGACGCCACCCTGAAGTCGGCCCAGAAGGAGCTGGGCCCGGACGTCCTGGCGATCAAGGCCGACTTCTCGCGTGTCTCCGAGATCGCGACCGCGATGGACCGGATCAAGCAGCGATTCGGCCGGATCGACGCGCTGTTCGTCAACGCCGGCATCGGCAAGTTCATCCCGTTCGAGGAGGTGACCGAGGCGTTCTTCGACGAAACGATGGCGACCAACCTCAAGGGCGCGTTCTTCACCGTCCAGAAAGCGCTCCCGCTCCTGTCGCAGGGCGCCGCGGTGGTCCTGAACGCATCGATCAGCGCGCACATGGGCATGCCCGGCTCCACCGTCTACGGCGCCTCCAAGGCCGCCGTCGTCAGCCTGGCGAAGACGCTGTCGGGCGACCTGCTGTCACGGGGCATCCGCGTGAACGTCATCAGCCCCGGCCCCATCGCGACACCGATCCTCGACCGCATGGGCATGCCGGAGGCGGAGACCCGGCAGCTGAAGGAGCAGATCGTCGGGCAGGTGCCGCTCAAGCGCTTCGGCCAGCCGGACGAGATCGCCGCCGGCGTCCTGTACCTCGCGTCCAGCGAATCGGCGTACGTGGTGGGAACGGAGCTGGTGATCGACGGCGGCATGATCCAGCTCTGAGGAGGGAGCCATGGAGTCCGAGCCGCTCCTGGCAGTGACTCCGATCGCCGACGGTCTATGGCGCTGGACGGCGCCGCATCCCGAGTGGACGCCGGAGAAGAACCGACCCGACGGCTGGGCGCGGATGGTCGGCTCGGTCTACTTCGAGCCGCCCGCGGAGGAGGGCGGCATGCTCGTGCTCATCGACCCTCTCGCGCCGCCGGCAGGCACGGCCGAGGCCGGAAAGTTCTGGACCGCTCTGGACAGGGACGTCGAGCGTGCCGGACGCCCGGTCGTCATCTTCGTGGGCAACGGCTATCACGCCCGGGGCGCCCTCGAGTTCCAGCGGCGCTACTCCGCGAGGCACGGCGCCGAGATTCGCGCGCACGCGGACGCAGTCCAGCGGCTCGGTTTCGAGCCGACCCACCGATTCGGCGCAGGGGCGACTCGCAGGACCGGCGTCGAGATCCATCCGATCGAGGGCCTCGACGTCGGAGAGACCGCGCTCTTCATTCCCCGGCATCGCACCCTGGCGATCTCCGACGCGGTGATCGGCATCGGAGGCGGCCGGCTCGCAGTCGCGCCGCTCTCCTGGGCCGCGGCAGGCGAGGTGGCGGCCGCGCTTTACAAGGAGCGCTTCCGCGCCTCGCTGAAGCGTCTCATCGATCTCGACCCCGCTATCGTGCTCCCCTCGCACGGCGAACCGGTGCTCGCGGCCGGCCGCGGCGCGCTCGTCGCGGCGCTCAGCGCACCGGCGTGGGGCGAGTAGCGTTTACGGGTTCGTCCCTTCGATCAAGACAGGGGGCACCCCAGGGACGCCAGCCATTCTTTGCGCGAGAGTGGCCGGTGTCACCACGTTGTTCCCGACCAGCCGGCATTCGGTCTTGCCGACGGCGGTGACGAACCCCGCGAATGGCTCCGGGTTCCCTCTCACGAACGAGCCGACGACGTTCTTGACCCACCCATAGGCGCCTCCTGTCGGTGCGAAGAAGGGGCCTGCCGTCAGCAGAACCTCGACCACGCCCGCCTGCGGGACGGGTGCGCCGCCGAGGTTCAGGGTCTCACAAATATTGATTTCATCGAGATCCATCGGACTGAGGGTTGTCGAGGTCAGTCGGATCGGATTCTCGTTCCCGTCGATAATCAGTAGTCTCGCAAAAACGGGAAAGGTTGCGCTCTGGTTGACCAGCATGAGCGTCGTCTCCTCCCGCCAGTAGAGGGCCGAGAACCTGTTCGGCTTGCACTCGTAGAAGCAGGAGAAGACCGGGCTGAACTCACCCGAGGACTCCGGCTTCACCTGGCCTCCGACTTGTATCAGGCACACGCCGAAAAAGCCGATCGGGACGAGACTTACATCATAGACAGTGACCTGGCTGGTATTAGAATACTGGGAGTTGTAAGGCGTGATGTGGGTGATGTTGGCCTGAACGTGCATCGGGCTCTCGTTGTGCACCGTGCCCTGCGGCAACCCGGTGATCTGGAAGAACACATCGAAAGAGCTCGCCCCGCTGTCACTGATCTGCCCGAGGGAAGGGCCCTTCGCGGGGTTCAGACTCACCCTCACGTCGGAGGCACCGGACGAAGAAGGGGCGCACGTGAGATCGAGCGCCGTCATCTCGGTCTGCACGGTGCTGCTGAGCGGATCATTGCGATGCACCCTCATGACGCCGGCGCACTGCAGAGTCGACGTCGTCGATGAGATTGTGAATGTGATCGTCATCTTCGCCGCGGGGAACTCGTCATCCTCGGCGGGCGGCAGGAAAATCGTGGCATGAGCCACGCCCACAACGAGAAGCGACAGCACGAGACCGAGCAGAATCCGCTCCCTCATCATGTTTCTCCTCCCTTCGTTGGGCGCATTCCAGCGCACGACTCTGCAAAGCTCCGCGCTTTCGTTTCCAGATCCCCACCGGCGCAGCCGTACAGTTCGCACATGAGTGTTCAGAAATTTATTTTTCTTGGCTGCTATATACGCTTCGATCTTCGGTTTGTCAACGCCCGGTGCGATGCAGGATTTTTTCTTGACAATACGAATCTATACGCGTAGATAGTACGGCAAATCATTTCGAAAGGATCAACGGTCCAGGGATTCTGAGCGGCAGCGCGCCATCGGCACGGTGAGCCGTCGCGTATTCCGAAGCCCGGTCTCTCGCAATCGGCGACGGACTCGCACGGCTCGACGCAGAGGGAGGGGCGATGATCCTGACTCGGCCGAGCTCCAAGACCAAGCGAACGCGGACCTTCTCTCCTGTCAAGCGTGTTCTCGGAATCGTGCTTTTGCCGATCGCCATCGCAGCTCTTGAACCCGGAATCCGTGCTCAAGGCTGCGAGCCGGTGCAAATGGGCGGGGCGCTTGGCTGGGCAGCCAGAGCGCCCATGCCGGCTCCCCGAGTCGGCGGAGCCGGGGTGATGATCCGGAACCGCATCTATGTGACGCACGGGGCCGATTTCACAGGGGCTCTGACCGCCACTGTTTTTATATACGACCGCGGGACCAACACGTGGTCGACGGGTGCCTCCGCCGGTGTCGCGCGGTCCTTGCTGGTCGGCGTCTGCGTCGAAGGAGCCGCCGGTCAGGGGCTTGTTTTCACTGTGGGCGGAACGTCGGCTGGCGGTCCCTCCGGGGCCGTCGAAATCTACGACCCTGCCGCCAATTCATGGGCGGCAGGGGCGCCGTTGCCCACGCCTCGCAGCGGCCTGGGCGCCGCCCTCGTGCCGGGCTTCGGAATCGCGGGCGGCACACGGGGAACCGTTTATGCGATCGGCGGCATCGCCGGCGGCCCGCCTCTGGGCGTCAACGAGGCCTATGACGTGGAGCTCAACGTCTGGGTGCCCGTGGCGCCGATGCCATTCCCGATGACGGACATCTCCGCGACGATCTTCTCCCCGGATACGGGCCTGGTGTATGTCATCGGCGGGAGCAATGGCCCGGGGCTGGTCCAGATCTATGACCCGCAGGCGGACTTGTGGGCTGCAGGGACCCCGATGCCGACGGCGCGTTCGAGGTCGATCGCCGGAATCTGCGGTGTCTCGATCTACGTGATCGGCGGAACAGCGGGGGGCGGCCTGACGGTGAACGAAGCCTACGACCCGATTACAGATTCATGGACTCCGCAGCCCGCGAAACCGACCGGTGCGTGGGGAATGGCCTCGCAGACCGTCTCCTCCGGCATGGAGATCTACGCAATCGGCGGCAACACGTTCCCGCCCTCCGGGGTCAACGAAGTCTTCACCTGTGGAGCCGCCATGCTGTGCACTTCCGATCTTTCCTGCCGGACCGCGGACTCGTGCGGCTCGGATACCTGCGACCTGGCGACCGGCACCTGCGTGCACACCGCGGTTGCGCCCGCGCCGGTCGGCGAGACGATGACAGCAACCCATGATCGGCCGACCGGCGTGACGAGGTTGAGCTGGACGGCCATCCCCTGCCCGACGGCGATCTACAACACCTATCGCGGAACCATCCCGATCAACTATCTCGGGAGTCGAGGCGCGGCTCCCTACGACCATGCGTGCTTCGAAAGCGCCGACGCCGCAGCGAACGGAGCGACGCTCTCCACCGATCCGGCCGCGCCGCCCGTGAGAACCGCCTTTTACTACGTCGCCTCGAGCGAAAACCTGGTAACTGAAACCATTCTCGGGACGCGAACGGGAGGTACACCCATACCGAACAATAACCCTTGTCCCACTCCGCCGTAGCCGGTCGCCCGCGACGCTAACGAATAGCGGGTCAACGATCCTGGCGCCCGATTGTCAGCACGACTCGAAAGCGCGCCTTGCCGCTCATCATGCGATCGAAGGCCTCCGAGGCGCGCTCGAGCGGGAAGGTCTCGTTCATCGACCGCACCGCGGCGCGCGCGCTGAAGGCGAGCGTCTCCTGCGTGTCGATCGACGTCCCCGCGGCCCATCCCTTGATCGAGCGGCGTCCGGAGAGAAGCAGGACGGGCGAGACTTGCATCGAGGGGGCCGCCCCGACGATCAGCAGCGTGCCGTTGACCGCCAGGCCGCCCTGTACGGCACCGATCGCCTCGCCGCTGGTCGCCGTCGCCAGGATGACCGCCGCGCCACCGAACTTCTGCAGCTCCGCCGCCGGATCCTGGGCCTGGCTGTCGATGTATGCCGCCGCCCCGAGCCGGCGGGCGTGCGGCTCCTTGTCCTTGCCGCGCGCGATACCGATCGTGTGGAAACCCATCCTGGCGGCATACTGCACCGCGAGGTGGCCCAGCCCGCCGAGGCCGAGCACGGCCACGACGTCCCCTGGACGCGCTCCGCTATGCCGCAGCGCATTGAAGGTCGTCAGGCCCGCGCACATCAGGGGGGCCGCCTCGACAGGGTCGAGACCTGCCGGCATCCGCGCCACGGCGCTGGCGGAGGCGATCAGATACTCGGCGTAGCCGCCGTCGCAGGTGATGCCGGTCACCTGACCGGTCACGCACGCGAAGAAGTCTCCCCGCCGGCAGTGGTCGCAGCGGCCGCAGTACCCGCCGTGCCACGCCACGCCGGCCGGCTGTCCCTCCTCCCAGCCGGCGACACCGGGTCCGACGGAGTCGATCACCCCCGCCACCTCGTGGCCCGGGACGCGCGGATGCTGCATCCCCGGCCACCCGCCCTCTTTGGTCAGCGCATCGCTGTGGCAGATGCCGCAGGCGCGCACCTTGATCCGCACCGATCCGGCTCCGGCCTGGGGGATCGGCCTCTCCACCATCTCGAACGGCCCGCCGGGCCGCGACACCTGAACCGCGCGCATCGTCGCCATGGATTCCTCCAGTCTCGCAACAGGCTCCACGGGAGTATAAACCTGGCCATGCGGGCGCGATGGCGCGAGGCACGGGGCGCGCCGTATCGATCATTACTGTGAGGGCGGAAGCTTGACGCGGAAGGGATAGCGATAGTCCCGAACTCCGCCATCCGGAGCGAACTGCCGGAGGACGAGCTGGTAGTCGCCGGTGGCCGCGAAGCGGGAGGCCGGGACGCGCACCTGCGCGCCTCCCAGGTCGTCCAGGAGAATCGGGGCGCGCTCGTATCTGATCAGCGACTCATCCGCGGGACCCCGGACCTCCACCTCGTAGAGAGCGCCCGGAGCGACCGGCACCACGAAATTGAGAGTTACCTCGCGCAGCCCGGCAGGCGCGGTGAGCATGAGGACGGTTTTTCCCCTTCGATCAAGGGCGAGTCCGAGATCCAGTTCGAGGACCTCCGGTCCCTCCTGGAGACCGCCACGCGCCAGGTGTTCCGATGGATTTCGCAGGCACAGATAAAGCGCAGTGCCCGCCACGACGACGAGTGGGGCCGCTAGAGACGCCGCGACAAGCCAGCGGCGGCGGGATGGCGGCACCGCATCCGATCGACCGTACACCGGCAGCGATCCAGACAGGAGCGAGAATTCCTCCGGGGAGCAGATAACGTCGTGATCGTAGCACGGATGACCGACGCGCGAATTGTCGCATGCGAGCGGTCCTACTTTGTGTCTTGCGGCGCCCGATTCTGCACGAACTGCCACCCGAACCGTCCCTTGATGCACAGGTGTCCGCTGGTCACGTCGTGGTCCAGCGGGGAGGTGACTTTAACGATGCGGTTGTCCTGCACGCGCAGCTGCAGCGTGCAACCGACGCCGCAATACGGACAGATGGTGTCCGTCTGCGTCTGCTTCGACTCGTCCCAGGTGCCGGCGCGGCGCATGTCGTGCTCGCTCTTGAACATCAGGGCCCCGGTGGGACAGACGCCGATGCAGTTGCCGCAGTAGACGCAGGCGGAGTCGGTGAGGGGGCGGGCCGACTCGGTCGAGATGCGGGCGTCGAAGCCGCGGCCGGCGACGGCGATGGCGAAGGTGTTCTGGGCGTCCTTGCCGCACGCCTCGACGCACTTGTAGCAGAGGATGCACTTCGAGTAGTCGCGGACGTACAGGTCGTTGTCGATCTTCGTCGGCTGCGCGACCGTCGCCGCGGACCCGTCGCGCGGCGCCGCGTGATGCCCGGGGTGGGCATGGTCGCGCGCGCTGTCGCCGGCCGGCGGGGCCTGGGGGCCGAAGCGCTCGGGGCGAGCCTCGTAGCGCTTCATCTGCCCCTTGACCTCGTCCGAGACGAGCGACAGGTCGACGGACGACGCCAGGAACTCGAGCACCAGGCGGCGGCTGAGACGGACGCGCTCGGAGTCGGTGTGCACGACCATCTTCGGCTCGACCGGGCGCGAGCAGGCCGGGACGAGGACGCGCGAGCCCTCCACCTCGACGACGCAGACGCGGCAGACGTTGACCGGGGTCAGGTTCTCGAGGTAACACAGGGTCGGCGTGTCGATCTTCATGACGCGGCAGGCCTGCAGGATCGTCGTCCCCTCCGGCGCGCGCACGGCGGTGCCGTCGATGGTCAGCTCGACCTCGCGCTTCGGAGCGCGGCCTGGACGCTCGCTCATGCGCTCCCCTTCCCGTCGAACAGATGCAGCTTGCGGAGGGCCGACTGCACGGCTCCGGCGGCCGTCTGGCCCAGGCCGCAGATCGAGGCGTCGCGCATCGCCTGGGCGACCTCGTCGATGAGGGCGACCTCGCCGGCGGCCGAGCCGCCGAGCGGGCGCTTCGCCGCCAGGCGGTGCAGGGCTTCCTCCTGGCGCACGGTGCCGACGCGGCAGGGGACGCACTGACCGCACGACTCGTCGCGGAAGAAGGCGGCGACGCGCAGGACGGTATCTTGAAGGTCGACCGTGTCGTCGAACAGCATCACGACGCCCGAGCCGAGCGTCGCGCCGATGGCGCGCGTGCCTTCGAAGGTGAGCGGGACTTCGATCTCGGCGGGGGTGACGAAGAAGCCGGCGGCGCCGCCGAGGAGGATCGCCTGCAGCGGCCTGCCCCCGCGCACGCCGCCCGCGAGATCGATGAGCTGCTTCAGCGTCGTGCCGAACGGGACCTCGTACAGGCCAGGCCGGGCGGCGCAGCCGGAGACACAGAACAGTTTGGGCCCCGTAGACTGGCCGGAACCGATGGCGGCGAACGCCGGACCGCCCTCGAGGACGATGTCGAGAACGTTGACCAGTGTCTCGACGTTGTTGATCGCGGTCGGCTTGCCGAACAGGCCGGACTGCACCGGGAACGGCGGCTTGTTGCGCGGCTCGCCGCGGCGCCCCTCGATCGAATTGAACAGCGCCGTCTCCTCGCCGCAGATGTAGGCGCCGGCGCCGCGGCGGATCTCGACGTCGAAGCGGAGCCCTTCGCCCAGGATGTCGTCCCCCAGGAACCCGCGGGACCGGGCCTGCTCGACGGCGCGCTGCATGCGCTCGACCGCCAGCGGGTACTCGCCGCGAATGTAGATGTAGCCGCGCTCGCAGGCGGTGGCGCAGGCGGCGATGGTCATCGCCTCGAGCACCGCGAACGGATCCTCTTCCATCAGGACGCGGTCCTTGAAGGTGCCAGGCTCCGACTCGTCGGCGTTGCAGACAAGGTAGTGCGGGCGCACCGGCTGGCGCGCCACCGCCTCCCACTTGCGCCCGGTCGGGAAGGCGGCGCCGCCGCGGCCGACCAGTTTCGAGTCGAGGACTTCGCGGATGACGCCCTCGGGGCCGAGCGCCAGGGCGCGGCGCAGCGCCGCATACCCTCCGTGCGACCGGTAGTCGTCGAGACTCTCGGGGTCGGCGAGGCCGACGCGGCGCAGGAGGCGCAGGTCGGGGGCGCGCGGCGGCATGGTCTGCGGGGCGGAGGGGACGCCAAGACGTGCGCGCTCGGATGTTTTCCCTCCAGGACGCCCCTTCTCGACCGCGGACATCACGGTCGCGGCGGTCGCCGGGGCCAGGGTCCAATCGGCACGCCCCTTTCCCGCCGCCTGGAACAGGACGGCCGGGGCGCGCTCGCACTGTCCGAGACAAGGGCTCTTCAGCCAGGTCGCGGACGCTCCCGGCGCCGCTGCGCCCGCCTTGCCGAGGCGCTTCTCCATCTCGCGGCAGAGGTCGAGGGCGCCGCCCGCGCGGCAGGCGATGTCGTCGCAGACGTGGACCACGGTCGTGGGACGGGGCTCGAGGGAGAGCATCGCGTAGAACGCCGCGACGCCGTAAGCCTCGGCGGGCGGCACCGACAGGCGCCGGCAGACGTAGTTGAGCGACCCCTCGCTGATCCAGCCGACGCGACCCTGCACCGCATGCAGCGCCGGCAGAAGAAGGTCGCGTCGCCGCGCCGCCTCCATGCCGCCGCGGGCGACCTGAGCCTCGGGACCGGAGCGGCGCGCGCCCCCTTCCCAGCCGGACGTGGGCGGGCCGAGCGCGGCATCGACGGCCTCGCGCTCTTCGGCCGTGGGGACTGCGCCTGGAATGAGATGCAGATCCACTCAGGAACCCCGGACGCCTGACGCGGCTGGGGCGCGGGCGGCAGCCGTGGCCGGCGCGCCCGCCTTCGCGGCGGCCGTGCGACCGACGGTGCGGGCGGCGGCCTTTGCAGGCTTCCGCGCGCCTCTGGCGCGCGACGCGCCGAGCCGCTCGATCCGGATCGCGGTGGCCTTGAACTCGGCGGTTCCCGACTTGGGATCGGTGGCGTCGATGGTGATCAGATTGGTCGCCACGTCGTCCTGGAAGTGCAGCGTCATGAAGGCGAGACCGGGACGCAGACCGGGATCGACGCGCACCGGCGTCTCGATGGCGCCGCGGCGGGAGACCACGCGCACGCGCTCCCCTTCGCCCAGACCGAGACGCTCGACGTCCTCGGGGGCGAGGTCGAGCGACTCGCCGCGGCGCAGCGGCGAGGCGTAACCGGCGGTCTGCACGCCGGTGTTGAACGAGTCGAGGCGGCGACCGGTGGTCAGGCGGATCGGGTACTCCTTCGTCAGCTCGTCGACCGGCGGCTCGAACGCCACCGGGCTGAACGGGGCCGGTCGTCCTTCGACCGGCTCCTGCCACAGACGCGCGTGCAGGAACGGGCTGCCGGGGTGGGTCTCGTCCGGGCAGGGCCACGGGATGCCGCCGAGATCCTCGAGACGGCGATAGGACATCCCCTTGTGCCACGACGAGAGGCCGCGCAGTTCGTCCCACACCTCTTCGGCGGTCGGCTGTCCCCAGTCGCGGCCGAGCCGGCGCGCCAGGTCGCACAGGATCGCGATGTCGTCGCGCGCGCCGCGAGGCGGGTCGAGCGCCTTGCGCACGCGCTGCACGCGCCGCTCGCTGCTGGTGACCGTGCCTTCGGATTCACACCATGACGCCGCGGCCGGCAGGACGACGTGGGCGTACTCGCACGTCCTGGTCAGGAAGATGTCCTGCACCACCAGGTGATCGAGGTTCTCGAGCAGGCGCATGGCGCGGGCGCAGTCGGCCTCGGACTGCGCCGGGTTCTCGCCGATCACGTAGACCGTCCTGAGATGGCCGTGCTGCATCGCCTCGAACATCTCGCTCAGGTGCCAGCCGCGCTTCGGAGGGATGCCCCCCACGCCCCAGGCGCGCTCGTACCGGGACCGCGCGGCGCCGTCCTCGACGTCGACGCCTCCTGGCAGCTTGTTCGGAATGGCGCCCATGTCGCCGCCCCCCTGCACGTTGTTCTGGCCGCGCAGGGGATTGAGACCGGAGCCGTAGCGGCCGACATGCCCGGTCAGGAGCGCCAGATTGATGATCGCCAGGACGTTGTCGACGGCGTTGTGGTGCTCGGTGATCCCGAGCGTCCAGCAGATCTCCGCTCTGTCGGCCCGAGCGTAGGCGTGCGCCAGATCGCGGATCGACTTGGCCGTCACGCCGGTGATCTTCGCGGCGTAATCGAGCGTGTACTTCTCGACCGACTTGCGGTACGCCTCGAAGCCGGTCGTCGCCCGCGCGATGAAGGCGCGGTTCTCCAGGCCGGCGGCGAGGATCTCGCGCCCCATGGCGTTCGCCAGGGCGATGTCGGAGCCGACGTCGATCCCGAGCCAGGCGTCGGACCACTCGGCCGAGACGGTGCGGCGCGGATCGATGGTGTACAGACGTGCCCCGTTGCGCACCCCTTTGAGAACGTGATGGAAGAAGATCGGGTGCGTCTCGCGTGCGTTCGAGCCCCACAGGATGATGAGATCGGTCTCCTCGATCTCCCTGTAGGACGACGTCCCGCCGCCGGCGCCGAAGACCGTCGTCAGACCGACGACGGATGGCGCGTGTCAAGTACGGTTGCAGGAGTCGACGTTGTTGCTGCCGATGACCGAGCGGGCGAACTTCTGCGCCAGGTAGTTGACCTCGTTGGTCGCCTTCGAGCAGGAGAACAGCCCGAAGGAGCGACCCCCGTGCTTGTCCACCGTGGCGCGGAAGCCCCTGGCGGCCCGGTCGAGCGCCTCGTCCCAGGACGCCTGGCGCAGCACCCCATCCACCCGGACCAGCGGCTCGGTCAGTCGCGTGTAACCGGCCTTCATCACGGATCCCCATCGCGGAACGTGAAACACTTTTGCATCAACGCTTTGAGAATACCGCCGGTGGCCCGTCGATGTCCAGAGTCGAGGCGGCTCTGGCGCGCGGGCCGACCCGGCAATAAATTTGCGGGTCATGGACCCTGCGTTCGAGGCGGGACGGACCGCCACGGCCGACACCCTGGCGCGCGAGCTGGCGACGGCGCCACCCGCCTGGCTCGAGGGGGCGTTCGCCAATCCCGCCCTGGGGCCGGATTTCCTGCCGGTCCTGCTGAAGAACCCCTCGGTCGATGGACAGATGATCGTCCGGATCAGCGGCCACCGCGCCTGGCTGAAGCCGTACGAGGTGAAATCGGCGATCGTGATGCACCCGAAGACGCCGCACGTCGTGGCGATGCACCTGATGCAGTTCCTGTGGTGGCGCGACCTGGCGCGCGTCTCCGACGACGCGCAGCTGGCCCCGCCTTTGCGGCGCGCGGCCGAGAAGATCCTGACGTTCCGGATCCAGGAGCTGGCGCTGGGGGAGAAGATCACGCTGGCCCGCATCGCCAGCCGGGGCGTCATCAACGTGCTGCGGCAGCAGGATCACCCGCTGGTGGTGCGCGCCCTGCTGCAGAACCCGCGGCTTCTCGAGGAGGACGTCCTGGCGATCGTCAGCGCCGGCGCCACGCCCGCGGGGGTCCTGCAAACGGTGGCCGAGGACGCGCGTTTCGCGACGCGACCGTCGGTGCAGAAGGCAATCGTGCAGCATCACGGAACGCCGCCGGCCACGGCGCTGCGGATACTGCACGGTCTCGGACCGCAGACGCTGAAGGAGCTGGCGCACGCGCCGCACGTGCCGACGCTGGTGAAGCTGGCGGCCCAGAGAATCATCTCCGCCAGGGAAGAACCGGGCGGAGGACCCGCTTCCGGCCCCCATATTTAAAGGTAAATTATTGTTCCGAAATCACTTAGGCTTGTTTGACAAACCGATCCCCCATCCTTATTATTAGCCCACGGTCGAAATTGAGGCGGTCCAACCACTTGGGCCCGGCGGGCGCGGAGTCAATGGCCAGCTTCGGGGAGACTCTCAAGCGAGAGCGTGAGCTGCGCGAAATCTCACTGCGCCAGATCTCCGAAGCGACCAAGATCAACATCCGTTACCTGGAAGCGCTCGAGGGCAACCGCTTCGAATGCCTGCCCGGCGGGCTGTTCAACAAGGGATTCATCCGCGCGTACGCCAAGTACATCGGGATCGACGGCGAGGCGATGGTCGACTCGTACCTGCACGAGATCGGTCTGCGCCAGCCGGGCGCCGACGCTGTGGCCGCCGCCCCGACGGAGCAATCGCCGCTGCACCGTCCGGCGATGGTGCCGCAGCGGCGCGCATCGGCCCCCGCCCCCGCCGAAGCCCCGCCCGGGCGGCCGCGCAGGGCGCCGACCGCGCCCGCGGCGGCGGCTGTGGCCAGGACGGCCGAGCCGGCCGCACCGACGGCGCCGGAGCCACGCCCCGTTCCGAAGGCGGACCGACCGTCGCCCGCTCGCGCGCCGGTGAAACCGGCTCCCGCCGCGCGGACGCACTCGATCGAAAATCCGATTCTCGAAGGGTTCGAGCGACTGACCGGGGTCCGCCCGGCGGTGAGCGGAATCGAGGTCGCCGACCAGGCGACGCCGCGCTCCTCGCGCGTTCTGTTCTGGATCCTGTCGCTCGTCGCCACCACCGGCGTGCTGTTCCTGGTGATGAGCCTGGTGCGCGGAACGTCGCCGTCGTCGTCCCGAGTTCGGCTGGAGCCCGCGGCGGCAGCGGGCGGCGGCAACGAGAGCGCGACGGGCGGGGCCGTAACGACGGGCGGCGGCGGTGTTCCGGAGAACGACGGCACGCCGGTGCCGGAGAGCGGCAAGGCGCCGGTGGTCGACCCGAAGGACGCCGCGCCCGCGGGCGCCCATGCGGTGCTGCCCGATATGTCCTCGACCTCGCCGATCGCCCTGGGCGCCCTCGATGTGCCGCGGCAGAAGACGCCGGCCGGGCACGCGGCGACGCCGCGCCCCACGCCGCCGGCGCGCACCGCGACTCCCCTGCCGCCGCCCGAGACCGCCCCTCCCCCGCTCGAGAAGCCGCTGGCCGAAAAGCCTCCGTCGAGGAAGCGCGGCTCGATGGCAGTGACGCTCGAGACGAGCGGCCGCACCTTCGTGCAGCTGCTGTGCGATGGGAAGGAGATCGTCAACCGGATGATGGAGGAGGGCGAGACGACGAGCGCGGAGTGCTTCGGGGTGGTGCGCATCAGCACGGGCGACGCCGGGATGGCGCACGTCTCGATGAACGGCGTCACCTGCATGCCGCTCGGCGACCCCGGCGCGCGCGTCTACGGCTACACCATCCGCATCGACGACTACAACCGGATCTGCCCCGCCACCGGCCGAGGAGCCGATGCCGACCGCTGACCCTCAGCAGGCCCGTCCGTCGCGTCACCCTCTGGTCGGGAAGATCCTCGCCGGCGAAGCGCCCGAGGCGATCCGGATGACGGCGGCGCGCGGGGCCCTGCCGATTCCCCTTCAGGATCTGATCTATGTCCAGGTCTGCCTGCTGAACGACTCCCTGCCTCAGGTCGTGGAGGCCGCCGGCGAGAGCCTGTCGAAGATCACCGAGGAGTCGCTCGTGGCCCTGCTCGGCGACGCCGGATGCGATCCGCTGGTGATCGATCATTTCGCCAAGGCGGGGACGCTCGCCGGCGCGGCGCTCGAGGCGGCGGTCGCGCACCCGGCGATCATGGACGGCACCCTCGAGGCGCTGGCGGCGAGCGCGCCGGCCGACACCCTCACCCTGATCGTCACGAACGAAGTCCGGATCATCAAGAACCCGCACCTCCTCGAGGTCTTGCGCGCCAACCCGAACCTGTCCGGCGACAACCGCCGGCGTCTGAGCGAGCTCGAGCGCGATTTCGTCGGCAAGGAGCAGCTGAAGGTGCGCGAGGCCCGCGCGCCCGAGGCGGCGCTGCCCGAGGAGCCCGCGGTGGCAGGGGCCGAAGGGGCCGAGGCACCGCCCGACGAGGAGCCGGTGGCGGTCATGACCGAGGAGGAGCAGCGCCAGTTCGAAGAGGAGCTGCGCAAGTCGCCGACCTTCCAGCGCGTCATGAAGATGAACGTGGCGGAGCGCGTCCAGCTGGCGATGAAGGGGAATTCCGAGGAGCGGGCGATCCTGATCCGCGACACGGCCAAGATCGTGGCGCAGCAGGTTCTCAAGAGCCCGAAGCTCTCCGACAACGAAATCGCCAACTTCGCACGATTGCGCAGTATCCACGAGGAGGTCCTGCGGGCGATCGCCTCGCGCAAGGACTGGACGAAGAACTACTCCACCGTGCACGCCCTGGTGCGCAACCCGAAGACGCCGCCCGGTCTGTGCGTGCAGTTCCTGCCGCGCCTCGGCAACCGCGACCTGAAGGTCGTGGTGGGCGACAAGAACATCTCGGAGCTGGTGCGCCGCCAGGCGCGCAACCTGTTCCTGGTGCGGACGCAGCCACCGAAGAAGATGAAGAAGGCGGCGCACTGATGCGCCTGCTCAAGTCGGTCCGCAACCTGCTCGGGAACTACCAGCTGAAGTCGGGTCTGTATCACTACTATCGCGGCGAGTCGAAACAGGCGATCGAGTTCTTGACCCGCGTCCTGCAGACCCCGGAGACACCGGACCCGGACCGCCGGCTGGCGATCTACTACCTGGCGCAGACTCACATCGCCGCCGCCGAGAAGTTCGAGGAGCAGAGCAACCTCGAGGCCGCCGTCCAGGGGTACCGCGACGCGCTGGCGCTGACGCCGGACTATCCCGACATCCATTTCAGGATGGGCGCCCTGTACGCCCGGTTCGGGCTCAGCCTGGAGGCGATCGAATGCTACCGGCGCGCGGTGGCGATCAACGCCGGTTACCTCGAGGCCCGCATGCAGCTGGCGTTCCTGCTGTTGTCGAGCGGCCAGGCGGAGGAGGCGATGCGGGAGTTCACCGCCGCCCGCGACCTGACGGTGCGCGCCATCGAGGAGCCGTTCGAGAAGGCGCGCGAAGCGCTGGCGAACGGCGACACGCGCGCGGCCGAGGAGTGGATGCACGAGGCGTTCCTGCGGCGCCCCGAGAGCTTCGCGTTCCACTACAGGCGGGGGCTGCGCGCCCTGATCGAGGGGCAGCTCGAGCGCGCCGTCGAGGATTTCCGGCAGGCGAGCGTCTTCAACCCGAATTTCGCCGACATCCACAACTACATCGGCGTCGCGCTGGGCGAGCTGTTGCGCTGGGAGGAGTCGATCGCCGCATTTCGCAAGGCGCTTCTGGCCAATCCGGAGTATCCTTTCGCCCGTCTCAACCTGGCGTTCGCCCTGTCCGAGGCGGGCCACGAGAAGGAGGCCGTCGAGGAGCTGCGGGCGATCCTGGCGCTGGAGCCGAACAACGAGCCGGCGACCGCCAGGCTGAACGAGCTGATGTCGCCCAAGAAGGAGAAGGAGAGGACGCGTGTCCAGGGCTAATCCGGCGAGCGGGGAGGCGCACGCGCGGCCGTCGATCGAGGCGTTCGGTCTGTCCGACGTCGGAAAGCGGCGCAAATCGAACGAGGACTCCTTCGCCATCTCGGACGACCGGACCCTGCTGATCGTCGCCGACGGGATGGGAGGTCACGCCGCCGGCGAGGTGGCGTCGCGTCTCGCCGTCGAGTCGATCGAGCGGCACATCTCCGGCAGCGACCCGCGCAAGGAGCCGACCGTCCCGGCGTCGTTCCGCTCCCCTTCCCTCGACGAGGCCGGTCTGCCGGCCCCGGCGCGCCGCGTCCTGAACGCCATCCGGCTGGCCAACCAGGAGATCGTCCGCTCGGTCCGCAAGGACAGCAGCATGCGCGGCATGGGGACCACCGTCGTGATCGCCTACATCCACGGCACCCGCGCCTTCATCGGCTCGGTCGGTGACAGCCGGGCGTACCTGGTGCGCGACCGTCACCTGCAGCAGCTCACCTCGGACCACACGCTGGTCAACGAGCAGGTGCGCGCCGGCGCCCTCAGCAGCCAGGAGGCGCGCCGCCATCCCGCGCGCAACATCCTGACCCGCGCCGTCGGCAGCCAGGAGGATGTCGAGCCCGACCTGGTCGAGCAGGACCTGCGCGCCGGCGACCTGCTGCTGCTCTGCTCCGACGGCCTGACCACCATGGTCGAGGACCCGGATATCTTGAGGACCGTCCTGGAGCACGACGGCGATCCGAAGGCCTGTTGCGCCTCCCTCATCGATCTCGCCAACGAGCACGGCGGCGACGACAATGTGACCGTCGTGATGGCCCGGGTCAAAGCGCCCGCGCCCTGATCGGCTGTGCGGATCCTGCAGACGAATTTCCACCGGGGGTGGGGCGGCCAGCCGTCCCGCATCCTGATGATGTCGCGGCTGATGGCGGCCGGCGGGCATCGGGTGGTCATCGCCGCGCCCCGCGGCTCGGTGCTGGCGGGCCGGGCGCGCGAGGCCGGGCTCGAGGTGCTGGACGGGCTCGCCTTCCGCAAGCCGAAGTTCCTGCTCGACGCCCTGCGTGACGCAACGCTCCTGGCGCGGCACCTCAAGGAGACGCCGTACGATCTGATCGACGCGCACGGGTCGCAGGACCTGTGGACCTGCGTCGCGGCGCGCCGTCTCTCCGGCCGGAGGACGCCCCTGGTCTTCACGCGGCACAACACCAAGCGCGTCAGGGCGCACGCGGCCAACCGCTGGCTCTATCGCCGGGTCGATCACCTGATCGCCGTGAGCGCCAGCGTCCTCGAGCAGTACGAGGCGTTGTTCCGGGCGGGCGCGCTCGACCGCGAACGGGTCAGTGTCGTGCAGTCGGCCTACCTGCCCGAGCGCTTCCACCCGGGGCTCGACGGCCGTGGTCTGCGCCGGGAGCTGGGTCTCGGCGACGCGGTGCCGCTCGTCGGCGTGGTCGGGCGGCTGGTCGCGGACAAAGGGCAGGATTATTTCCTGCGCGCCGCGGCGATCGTGCTGCAACGCAGGCCGGAGTCGCGGTTCGTGCTGGTCGGCACCGGGTCCCGCGCCCCCACACTGCAGGCATTGGCGGCGTCGCTCGGGATCGCGCCGGCGGTCCGGTTTCTCGGCTTCCGCGACGACGTCCCTGCGATCACGGCCGCCTTGAACGTGTCGGTCCTGCCCTCGATCGATTGCGACGCCTCCTCCGCCGTTCTCAAGGAGGCGCTGGCGTGCGGCGTGCCGGCGGTCGCGACCTCGATCGGCGGCGCGTCCGAGATCCTGCGCGACGGCGAGACCGGTCTGATCGTCCCGCCGCGCGATCCGGAGCGTCTGGCCCAGGCGATCCTGACGCTGGTCGACGATCCGGCGCTGGCGCGGGAGATGGGACGGCGGGGCAGCGAGGACGTCGCCCGGCGGTTCACGCCGGAGAGGCTGACGGCCGAGACGCTGCGAGTCTACCAGCGCGTCCATGGTGGTGCGGAGCTTGTTGCGAACGCACCCATCCGCGAGTAAGCGCAACAAGCTTCGCACCACCATGCTTGCGGCACCCGGCGGCGCGATGGTAATCTGGCCCTTCCCTTGACCCGCGAGGAGGTGGGCCCGATGATGCTCAGCGTCGGAAGCAAAGCGCCCGATTTCACGGTGAAGGACCATCATGGAAAGGATGTCCGTCTTTCCGAGCTCAAGGGGAAGACCGTCGTCCTGTGGTTCTTTCCCAAGGCCGACACACCTGGCTGAACCATCGAGGGTTGCGGGTTCCGCGACCTGGAGTCGGAGTTCGAGAAGAAGAACGCCGTGATCCTGGGGGTCTCGTTCGACACCGTGCAGGACAACGCCGATTTCGCCGCGAAATTCCACTTCCCTTTCCGCATGCTGTGCGACACGCGGCGGGAGATCGGCGTGGCTTACGGCGCCTGTGATTCGGCGACGGCCGGGTCGGCGAAGCGGATCTCCTACGTGATCGGGCCCGACGGCAGCATCACGCACGTCTTCCCGAAGGTGGACGCCAAGAATCATCCGCGCGAGGTGCTTGCCCTCCTCGCATGAGCGCCCCGATGCCGATCGACAACCCGCGACAGATGCCGGACCTGGCCGGTCTGCGTATCCAGCGGGAGCCGGAGCGGGCGAAGCGGCCGTTCCTGCTCCTTTTCACCGGCGCGGTCCTGGCGTTCGCGGCCGCCGCGGGGGCGTACCTGTGGCTGTCGTCGTCGCTGCGCGCCGTCCGGGTCGAGACGGTCACGGCGGCGCTGGTCACCGAAGGACAGGCCAACACCGTGCTGGCGGCGTCGGGCTACGTCGAGGCCGAGACGCGCGCCGATCTATCGCCCAAGATCACCTCGCGGATCACCGAACTGCGCGTGACCGAGGGGACGCGGGTCAAGACCGGCGACATCATCGCGCGTCTCGATCACCAGGACCTCGACGCGCAGATCGCCGAGGCGCAGGCGAACTGGGCCCAGGCGGCCGCCGACCTGGTGCGGCAGCGCAACCTGTTCAGCAAGGGGCTGGCCCCGCAGTCGACGCTCGACGCGGCGGTCGCCGTGGAGGCCTCGACGCGCGCCCGGGTCGACTACATCAAGGCGCTGCTCGATTACACGGTGCTGCGGGCGCCGTTCGACGGCGTCGTGGTCGCCAAGAGGGCGCATGTCGGCGAGGCGGTCTCCCCGTTCGGCTCCCCCGGGCAGGGCTCGTCGAACGGCGGGGCGATCGTCACGCTGGTCGATTTCTCGACGCTGTACGTCGGCGTCGACGTCAACGAGTCGAACCTGGCGCGCATCCGGTCGCGCCAGCCGGCGGAGATCGTCCTGGAGGCGTACCCCGACCGGATCTACAAGGGGTACATGAAGCAGGTCATCCCCTCCGCCGACCGCCAGAAGGGGACGGTGAAGGTCAAGGTCGCCTTCGTCGACCCGGACGAGAACATCCTGCCCGACCTGTCGGCGCGCGTGAACTTCACCAGCGTGGCGACCGCCGCGTCGACGGGCCGCACGCGGGTCGAGGTGCCCAAGGCCGCCCTGACGACGCGCGACGGCAAGACCGGGGTCTTCCTGGTCCGGGGCGACCGCGTCGTGTTCCGGCCGGTCGTCGTCGGCGTCGACCGGAGCGCCTCGGCCGAGATCAAGGAGGGGCTGGCGGGCGGCGAGACGCTGGTCGCCGACGCAGGTCACGACAACCTGGTGGACGGAGTGAAGGTCAAAGTCGGCAAATGAACACCGCACGGGAGGACACGTGGCCCAGGCTCTAATCTCCATCGAGCACGTTTCCAAGGCGTACCAGCGGGATTCGATGAGCATCCCGGTGCTGGAGGACATCGACCTGAAGATCGACACCGGCGAGTTCGTCGCCCTGATGGGGCCGTCGGGATCGGGCAAGACGACGCTCCTGAACCTGATCGCCGGGATCGACACGCCGACGCAGGGCCGCATCAGCATCGAGGGCCGCGCCGTCTCGTCGATGCGCGAGACCGAGCTGGCGCGCTGGCGGGCCGATCACATCGGCTTCATCTTCCAGCTCTACAACCTGATCCCGGTCCTGACGGCGTTCGAGAACGTCGAGCTCCCGCTTCTTCTCACACGGCTGTCGAAGAAGGAGCGGCAGTCGCATGTGAAGATGGCGCTGGAGATCGTCGGGCTGGCGGACCGGGCCGATCACTACCCGCGGCAGCTGTCGGGCGGGCAGGAGCAGCGGGTGGCGATCGCCCGGGCCATCGTCGCCGACCCGGTCATCCTGGTGGCCGACGAGCCGACCGGCGACCTGGACGCGAAGAGCGCCGGGGAGATCCTGGATCTCCTGAACCGGCTGAACACCGAGCATCACAAGACGATCGTCATGGTGACGCACGACCCGCGCGCGGCGGCGCGGGCCCATCGGATGCTGCATCTCGACAAGGGCGTGCTGTCGAGCCAGGAGCCCGCCGCCGTCGACCGGTCGCGCGACGGGCGCGCATGAAATATTTCCGCTTCATCTGGAAGAACGTCTTCCGCAAGAAGAGCCGCGCCTTCCTGACCATGGCGTCGATTGTCCTGGTGCTGGTGCTGATCGTCGTGCTGTCGTCGCTTCTCGAGGCGCTGGACTACGACACCGGCCGCACCAAGGGGGCGGCGAACATCGTGGTGCAGCACGCCACCGGCCTGGGCAACTTCATGCCGCTGGCGTACCGGCAGAAGATCGAGCAGATCCCGGGTGTGGTGGCGGTCGCCCCGCAGATCTGGTTCGGCGGGATCTACATCGACGAGAAGCCGCAGAACTTCTTCGGCCAGCTGTCCACCGACCCGGAGGTCTGGGCCACCGTCCACGACGACTACACGATCCCGCCCGATCAGCTCAAGACCTGGCAGTCGGAGCGCGACTCCTTCGTCGCCGGCAAGCAGCTGGTCGACCGGTTCCACTGGACGATGGGACAGCGGATCCAGGTCAGGGGGACCTACATCCCCGGGACTCTCGATCTGGCCCTGCGAGGCGTCTACACCGGTCCGGACGAATCGAACATCTTCTTCCACAACAAGTATCTCGAGAACTCGTTCCTGGGGCGGCTGGAGCAGACCGGCATCTTCTACCTGCGCACGGAGGCGCCCGAGAAGGTGCCGGTGGTGTGCGACGCCATCAACAAGATGTTCGAGAACAGCGACGCCCCGGTGAAGGCGATGCCCGAGAAGCAGTTCATGCTGCAGTTCACCGAGATGATGGGCGACGTCAAGCTGCTGTTCCGGTCGATCGCCCTGATCGTCCTGTTCACCGTCGTGCTGATCGTCGCCAACACCATGGCGATGAGCGCCCGCGAGCGGGTGACGCAGATCGCCGTGATCAGGGCGCTCGGCTTCCGGCGGAGCCAGGTCCTGATGCTGGTCCTGTCCGAGGCGGTCCTGCTGGCGCTGCTCGGCGGCGTCGCCGGCGTGCTCGGGTCGGTCCCGTTCATGTGGGGATTGATCGGGATCATCAAGCACACGCCGGTGGCGATGTTCGCCTACAACCTCAAGATCTCCTGGGCGACGCTGCTCACCGCCTTCACCGCCGCGGTCGGCATCGGCGTGCTGGCCGGGTTCGTGCCGGCGATCCGCTCGTCGCGCATCTCGATCGTCGACGGTCTGCGGCGGGTGGCGTGATGGGGATCCCGCTCAAGTACAACCTGCGCAACCTGGTGGTCCGCAAGGTGTCGACGGCGATGACCGTCTTCGGGATCGCCCTGGTCGTCACCGTGTTCCTCCTGGTGATGTCGCTGGCCGAGGGGGTGACCCGGACGTTCTCGACCAGCGTGTCGTCCCTCAACGTCGTCATCCTGCGGGTCGGCGCCGGGTCGGACGTGAACAGTTTCGTGAGCAAGGACCAGCACGACGTGATCCGCACGCTCGACGGGCTGGCCCGCGGCGAGGACGGTCAGCCGCTCGAGTCGCCCGAGCAGGTCGTGCTGATCAACATCCCGAAGCGCGACGGCAAGCGGACCAACATCATCGTGCGCGGGGTCGAGCCGGTGGCGTTCAAGATTCGCGGGGACAGCGTGCGGATCGTCGAGGGGCGGATGTTCGAGACCGGCACGGCCGAGGCGATCGTCTCGACACGCGCGCGCGACCGTTTCCCGGATCTGCGGCTCGGCGGGACCGCCAAGGCCGGCTCGGAGCGCTGGACGATCGTCGGCATCTTCGACGCCGCCGGCTCGCCCTACGACTCGGAGGTCTGGGCCGACCTGCACAACGTCCAGGACCAGGCGCACCGGACCGCCGGCTTCAGCACCGTCGTGGCGCGCGCGACCGACACGGCGGCGCGTGACCGCCTGATCGCAGCGATCAAGGGGGATCAGCGGATCAAACTCGACGCGCTGGCCGAGAGCGATTATTTCGACAAGCAGACGGTGACCGCCGCCCCGATCAAGATCCTGGCCTACTTCGTCGCCATCATCATGGCGGTCGGCGCGTCGTTCGGGGCGATGAACACGATGTACGCCCAGGTCTCGGCCCGCACCCGTGAGATCGCCACGATGCGGGCGCTCGGCTTCTCCCGGATGGGAGTCCTGGTCTCGTTCGTCCTCGAATCGGTCGCCCTCGGGCTGATCGGCGGGCTGGCCGGCGCGGCGATCGCCTTCGTCGCCGTCCATCTCTTCCTGACCGCCCCCACGGGGACGAATAATTTCGCATCGTTCTCCGAGATCCTGTTCAACTTCCGCCTCTCGCCGGCCCTGATCGGGTCGGGTCTGGTCTTCTCGCTGGCCATGGGTCTGTTCGGCGGCCTGTTCCCCGCCGCGCGCGCCGCGCGCCTGAAAATCGTCAACGCCCTGCGCGAAGCGTAGGGTCGCGGGATGCCGAGCGCCACTGCGGGGCTGCAGCGGACGGCGGAGGCCGACGTCCCGGCGCGACGACCGGCGGGAGCGGCGGCCGGCGAGCGGATCGTCGTGATCGGGCTGGCCGCGGCGCTCGGCCTGCTGCGCGTCGTCTACGCCTACGCGTGCCCCGTCGATTCGGACGAGCCGCAGCACCTGCACGTCGCCTGGGCCTGGACGAAGGGCCTCGTCCAGTACCGGGACGTCTTCGACAACCACGCGCCGCTCTTTCACCTTCTGAGCGCCCCGCTGGTCGCGCTGATCGGCGAGGACGCGCGCATCCTGCTGTACATGCGGCTGGCGATGATCCCGGTCTTCGCGGCCTGTCTGTACGGCTCGTACGTCCTCGGGCGCAGCCTGTTCGGCGCGCGCGCCGGGTGGTGGGCCGCGCTCCTGTGCGGTCTGGGCCCGACTTTCTTCTTCAAATCGGTCGAGTACCGCACCGACGTGCTGTGGGCGGCGCTCTGGGTCCTGGCGGTCGCGACGCTTCTCGGCGGCCCGTCCGGCGCGCGGCGAGGCTTTTCGGGCGGTCTTCTGGCCGGCGCCTGCCTGGCCGTGTCGCTCAAGACGGTGATGCTCCTCGCCGCGCTCGGGATCGCCGCCGTGACCATCGGCGTCCTGTGCCGGCCGGCGGCGGGGCCGGCGCGCCGGCGCAGCCCCTCCTTCGTCCTGTCGTTCCTCGCCGGTTGCGCGCTGATCCCGGGAATGCTGCTCGTCTATTTCGCGGCGCGCGGCGCCTGGGGCGACCTGGTCTACTGCACCATCCGGCACAATCTCCTTCCCGGGGTCGGCCGCTGGGGCTACTCGAAACGGATCTATCTGCTGCTGCCGATCCTGGCGCTTTTGGTCGCGGCCGCCCGGTTCCTGGTGCGGCGTCTTCCCGGCGTGGGGTCGAAGGCCGCTTTCCTGCTGCTCCTGTCCGGCTCGCAGTACCTCCTCCTGTCGACCGTCTGGCCGGTGCACACGCGGCAGGATCTCCTGCCGTTCTACCCGCTGCTCACCGTCCTGCTGGCGGGTGTCCTTCTTTGCAGGCGCTCGCGGGTTGCGGACGGGCAGAAGCCCCGGCTGAGGTGGGACGCGCGCGGCGCCGCGTGGCTGCCGGCGCTTCTGGCCTGCGTCGAGCTCGCCGTCCTCCCGATGGTGTCGCCCGCGACCGCGCGCGGCCTGCGACCAGGGACGAACGAGTTGGCCGAAATCCTGAAGATGACCGACCCGGCAGACTACGTGCTCGACCCGAAGGGTCAAAGCGTGTTCCGGAATCGCCCCTACTACTACGCCCTGGAGACGATGACGCTGGAGCGGATCGCCCGCGGTCTGATCCCGGACAACATCCAGGAGCGCTGCGTCGAGACCTCGACCTGCGTGGCTCCCGCGGAGATTCGCGGATTTCCACCGCGCGCGCGGCGCTTTCTGGAGGACAATTACGTCGTGGTCGGTGCCTGGAGGGTCGCCGGCGTCGTGCTGCCCCGGGACATCGGAGGAGCGGCGACGCGCGGGGCGCTGTCGTTCGACATCGTCGTCCCGGCGCGTTACGCCGTCGTGGCCGAGAGCGGAGCGGCCCAGGGAACGCTCGACGGATCTCCGTACGACGGGTCGCGCGATCTGGCGCCGGGCCGTCACGAGTTCGAGCCCACGTCCGGCTCGGGCCGGGTCGCGGTGATCTGGGCGAAGGCGGCGGAGCGCGGCTTCACGCCGTTCGCGCCGCACGGAGAGACGCCATGAGCTGGGACGGACCGGAGCGCGGCGAGCGGCTGCTCCTCCTGGCGCCGCACCCGGACGACGAGACGCTGGCGGCGGGCGCGTTGCTGCAGCGCACCCTGGCGCGCGGCGGCCGGGCGCGCGTCGTCTTCGCCACCGACGGCGACAACAACCCGTGGACGCAGCGTCTGGTCGAGCGGCGGTTCCGGATCGGGCCGGACGACAGCGCCCGCTTCGGACGACGGCGGCGCGCCGAGGCGCTCGCCGCGCTCGCCGAGATGGGGCTGTCCGAGGCCGATGCGGTCTTCCTCGGTCTTCCCGACCAGGCGATCACCGACCTCGTCATCGCCGGCGACCCGGCGGCTGCGGAGCGTCTGGCGGAGGTTTTCCGTGACTGGCGGACGACGCTTCTGGTCCTGCCGTCGCTTTACGATCTGCATCCGGACCACAGTGCCCTGGCGGTCCTGACGCGTCTCGCCCTCGCGCGCGCCGCGCCGGGCTCCGCGCCCCAGGTGTTGAGCTACATCGTCCACCGGAGCCGTGGCATGAACGTGCCGGCGGCCGTCGACGCGCCGGAGGTCGCGTGCCTGGAGCCGACCGCGGCGGAGATGGCCGGCAAGCGCCGGGCGATCCTGCGCCACGCCACCCAGCTCACGGTGCACCGCCGCAAGTTCCTGGCGTTCGCCGGACGGCCGGAGATCTTCTTCCGGGAGCGCGGGCCCGAGGCGGGACGGGGTCTGCATCCGGTGCGCCGCGTCCGTCTCGAGAACGGGACGCTGCGTCTCGACCTCGAGCTGCACCCGCGGCTCGGGGCGTTCGGTCGTCCGACGCTCCACCTGGCATCGGGCGTGCCCGGGGCGCGGCGCGCCCTGTCGCTCGCCCTGCGCTGGCGCCGCGGCCGGGCCGACGTCCGTGACGCTGTCACGGAGGAAACGGCGGGTCAGGCGGCGCTCTACGGCGGACGCCGCGGCGGCACCGTCGAGGTGCCGGTCGCGTCGCTGCCCGACGCGGACCGACTGTTCGTGAAGCTCGAGCGCCGCTTCGGTTTCTTCGACGAGGGTGGCTGGCTGGAGCTGAACGGGCGGCGCCGCGGTCACAACTGAGCGGCGCGGCCCGGCCGTCGCCGGGCCATGCCCGAATCACGTCGCTTACTTCCGCAGGAACCTGTCGTACACCCAGCCGGCGACCAGGCCGCCCAGGATCGGACCGATCCAGTAGACCGCCTGGTTGTTCCAGTACCCGGCAGCCAGGGCCGGACCGAAGGCGCGCGCGGGATTCATCGCCGCGCCGGTCAAGGGCCCGCCCATCAGGATGTCGAAGGCGATCGTCAGACCGATCCCGAACCCGCCGAGCTTCGGCGCCTTCGAGTCGACCGCCGTGCCGAACACGGCGAAGACCAGGAAGAAGGTCAGGATCGCTTCCACGAAGGTGCCCTGGACCGGGGTGATCCGGGTGTCGAGCAGGGCCGGCGCCCCGAGATGAACGCCCTGCCACACCGCCTTGGCGTACAGACTCTTCAGGCAGAATCCGGCGAGGATCGCGCCGACGAGCTGGGACACGATGTACTGACCGACCTGGGCCGCGCTCTTGATCCGGCCGGTGGCCCAGAGTGCGAGGGTGACCGCCGGGTTCAGCTGGCCGCCGGAGATCGCCATGGTGCACGAGACGGCGATCGACAGGACGAGCCCGTGGGCCATCGCGATTCCGATCAGGCCGACGGCGCCCCGGGTGAGGGCGTCCGTGCAGATCGCCCCCGCACCGATGAAGCAGAGCGCGAACGTCCCGATCAACTCCGCAGCGCACTCGTTCCAGGCGATACGCATCGTGAGCACCTCCCTGGGTTTCGCTGGGTGGGTCCCGCGGGAACAGCCCCGCGGGGTCGATCGGCACAACCTACCCGAGGCCGGCGCGGATTGTCAACGGGCGCGCGTCGCGACCGGCCGCTCGATTCGGCAGGCGCGGGCCACACCGTCGCGGTACAGGAGCCAGAGATCGAGGCTCTTCGACAGGACGCGCCGGATCCGGTCGGCGGTGCGCGGCGAGCGGGCGTGGTCGAGCACCATCTTCCAGGCCATCTTGCGATGACCGGTCTCGACCATGTGATGCGCGCGTTTGAGATCGAGGAAGCGCGCGTCGACGCCGTAGTGGCGCACCAGGGCGTTGCTGCGCAGCTCGGCCTCGAGGTCGACCGGGTCCTCGGGCTCGGGCGTGGTGACCCGGCGCCGGTCGTCCACGCTCCCCTCGATGAAGATCGTGACCAGCGCCGCCCCCTCGACCCAGGGACGCCGGGTCGTGACCTGATCGATGTAGGCGCGGTAGGCGGTCGCCTCGGGCAGCAGGTCGATGCCGGTGAAGCGCGCGCGCGGGAAGCCGAGGCCTTCCATCATGACCAGGAACAGCTCGGGGTGCGGGACGCCCTTGCTGAGCTTGCCGGTCTCCTCCTCGTACAGATTCTCCGCCAGGTCCTGGCGGACCTCGGGGTGGGGACAGCGCGAATGCACGCGGCTCAGGAGCACGGGAAAGTCGCGCACGTAGACCTCGAACTCGTGCTGGAAGTGGAGCAGCAGCTGGGGGCGGGTCGCGTGGCCCTCGTTGAAGTGGGGCCAGGCCCAGTGGTTCTTGCGATCCATGATCGCCAGCAGATCGTCCTGCAGCTCAGCGACGGCCAGGGGCATCGGCGCTCCTTCCACACAGAAGGCGCCCGGCGTTGCGGCGGGGCGCCTGAACGATGATGGTGCCCGGCGAACCGACAGTCAAGCGCCGGACGGGGGTGGAGGCGGCTCGGGCGTCCCCTCCCCGGGCGAAGGCTCACCCGGTCCGGACCCTGTTTCATCGCCCGGACCGACCCCGGGGGCGGGCGTCTCGGCGCCCGCGGGGGCCTCGCCCTCCGTCCCGTTCCCCGACGGGGGCTCGAGGGGCGGCGGGATGCGGAACGGGACGCCCTGTGCCGGCGGGGCCTGCGTCGCCCCCGGCGGCGGCGCCGTCTTCGGCGGCTTGATGTCGCGCGGCGATTCCTGGCCGAGATCGGGCAGGAGGAAGCCGTTGGGAGGGACGAACAACAGGTGCTCGCCGGGCAGGATCGATCGCCAGATCTCGCGCGCCACGGTCGCGTCGAGGCGCACGATGGCGCCCAGGGCGACACCGCCGCTCCCGGCCACGGCACCGGGCCACAACTGCCGCCACCACGTCGCGAGACGCGACCACCCGGTGGTCGACTTGTCCGCCGTCCCCTCGACCCGCGCCAGCGCCTTCTGCTTGAAACGGAGGCCGTAGACGGCAGGCGCCTCCGGCGGCAGGACATCGGCGACGTTCTCGTCCGCCGCGCCCGCCTCGACGTCCGACGGCGTCAGCGGCTTCAGACGCGGGTCGGCCTCTTTCTCGCTGAGGGTCGTGACCCCCGCCAGGGCGGGCGGGGCGGGGGCTCCGGCTCGATCCGCGCGGACGAGACCGCTCAACTCGACCGACTCGAGCGGGATCTCGCGGACAGTCATCCCCATCAAGGCGACGCGCAGCTGGCGCCGCGCGGCGTCCAGGACCAGATACGGCTTGCGCGACCTGCCGAGGGCCAGCTCGCACTCCAGCCGCGCGACCTTGCGGCGCAGGCCGTCGAGATCGGCGCGTGTCGGCGCCGGCGCAGGGGGGTCGCCGTGCCGCGCGCCGAGGTTCCCGGCACCCGCGCCCGCCGCCACGAGCAGCAGGACGACCGCCCCGACCTTCTTCGCACGGTACCTCGACACGAACCCTCCGTCAGAAGATGTAGACCGGCGTGCCGATCCGGACGGTCTTGTAGACGGTCTCGAGATCGCGCGCCCCGAGCCGCACGCAGCCGTGCGTGATGCTCAGCCCGAGGGCCCGCTCGTACAGGGTGCCGTGGATCAGGTAGCCCTGGCCGAGATCCATGGCGTAGTCGCCGAGCTCGGTGGGAGCCAGGCGGGCGGCGAGATCGCGTGGGACCGGCTCGCCCTCCTCCAGGAACGCCCAGTCCGGCTTCACCCAGACCGGGTTCGGATACTTGGCGCGGACGAAGAAATCGCCCCGCGGGGTGTCGAACACCCAGAAGCGCTTCTTGACCGGGTCCGAGAGGGCGCGGCCGCTGCCGGTCGAGCAGACCGCCTGGAGCACGCGCCGGTCGTCCTTGAAGAGGGTCAGGAGATTGCGGCCCGAGTCGATCAGCACGTAGGTGCCGCGCGGCTTGAGGGCGGCGATCTGCTGCTCGAGCGTTTCGGCGCGCTGACGCAGCGCGCGGTATTCCTTCTGCTCGGCGGCGCCGAGCTGGGTCATGTCCGGCGGCGGCGCCTCGTCCGGCACGCCGCGGATCACGACGAACAGCGCGGCGGCGGCCAGGAGCAGGAGGGCCGTCAGCAGCAGGCTCCGGCGGCCGCGCCTTGCTCCGGCGGCGCCAGCGTCGGACGACTGAGGTTGCGGCGGCCAGTCGGTCACGGGAGCGCCTCGTCCGGGATCGTCCCGACGATGGTGACGGCGGTTCCCACCTTGACTTGGGGGACGAGATCGTCCATGTCGCCGTTGTCGAGCGCCACGCAGCCCTTGGTCCAGTCCTGGCTGCGTCCCCCCTGCCCGTGGATTTCAATCAGGCTGCCGATCTCCTGGTTGCGTCCCACCTGGCCGGTCTTCTGCAGCCGGCGGAATCGCGATCGGTCCTCCGCGTTCGGGTAGTCGAGCATGAGGGCGCGGTAATAATGGGTCTGACCGGGTCCGCGTATCTGCGTGACCCGGTAGCGCCCCTCGGGCGTCGCGTCGTCCCCGGCGCGCATCTTGACCGCCACGCCGGCCGCGCCGAGATCGACCGGGTACGATTCGATCTCTTCGCGCACCCGGTAGACGTGCAGCTCGCGACGCAGCTTGTCGATCAGGATCACCACGTCTCCGGTACGGGCGCTCTCGTTCAGCGTCGCCACGACCCACTTCTTCCAGACGGCGCGGCGCGGGTCGACGTTGAACTGATCGATGAGCCGGTTGATCCCGGCGACCGCGCTGGCCAGGAGGGCGCGGCCCTTCTCGGCCGACTCCCGCGCCTGCTCGTACTGCCCCTTGTCGGCGGCCGAACGCGCCTCCCCGAGGGCGATCTCGGCGTTGAGGATGTCGCTGGCGACGTTCTCGTCGCGGGCGTGGCGGGCCAGCTCGGCGACGCGCGGAATCGAGACGGTGAGATCCTGCACCGCCTTGAGGGACTCCGCGCGCAGCGACGCGCGCACGGCGCCGGCCCGGAAGGCGCACGTCTCGGCGGCGAGACGCGCCGACAATGCCAGGCGGTTCGCCTCTTCGTAGTCGCGCGACCAGAGCGAGCGCCGCGACTGCACCTTGGCCTCGGCCTCGGCCTTGACGAGCGCCGCCTGGGCCCGGGCGCACAACTCGGGGGCGCGCGCCACGCCCTCGGCCGCCGCCGCCCGCTCCATGGCGGCGCGCGCCGATTCCATATCCTCGAGGGGTGGCCGCCCGCACGCCGCGGTGAGAACGCACGCGGCCGCAACAGGGGCCAGCGCGCGCACGGCAGTCGGGATCACGGACAGCACCCCGGCCCGCGCGCGCCGGGCCGGGGCACCGCGCAGCTCCGGTTCAGGCCTTCTTGGGATGGGCCTGGCCTGCCCGCTTCTTCTTGGCCTCTTCGAGCTTGTCGGCGATCGACGTGGCCTTGTCTTTCACCGAGCTGGCGCTCTCGAGGGCCCGCTTGTAATCCTCGGAGGTGAACCCCTGGCGGGCCTGGTCGAGCGTGCTCTTCAGCGTCTCGATGTCGCTCTTGTAAAGCGCCAGGTCGGCCTTGGAGTCCTTGGTCACCGGGGCCACCTTCAGGCTCGCCTCGGCGGTCTGGATCGCAGTGTCCGCTGCCGCGATCGCCGACTCGGCGTCCTTCTTCGCCTGATCCTTGTTGGCGGCCGCGGCCTGCGACGCCTTGGAAGCCTCCTCCTTGGCCTTCCCGAGGAGCTCCTTGGCCTTGTCGTAGTTCTTCATCCACTTGGAGTTTTGCGCCGCGATCTCGTCCTGGGCCGCCTTCATCGACTGATCGGCGGCCTGGTACTCGTTCGGCGCCCAGGTGTCCGCCTGGGCCTGCTTCGCCTTGTCGATCTCGGCCTGGGCGGCATCGACGTCTTCTTTGGGCGCCTGTGCGCAGGCCAGCGCGGTGACGAAAACCAGCGCAACGGCAGCAGTCAATGTGTCGCGTCTGTTCATAGCGAGAAGATCCTCCTGTTTCGCCAGTCGGCTGACTTCGTGGAATCGGTGGAACTGGTCCAATTGTCACTCAAACGGGCGGGGTTTCCAACCCGCCAATCCGCCTCCTTTCCTCAAGAGGGGGGAGAGGATACCAGAAAACGCCCGGCAAGCGTGCGGGCGCGTGCTCGGTTAGTCCCCGGGACCTTTTCTAGCCGTGGATCAGCTCCGAGGCACGGCGCGTGGCCCGCACCACCGCCTTGATCAGGGTCACGCGCAGCCCCCCCTCCTCGAGCTCGAGGAGACCGTCGATCGTGCACCCCGCGGGGGTGGTGACGATGTCCTTGAGCTTGGCCGGATGCTCGCCCGTCTGCAGCACCATGCTCGCCGAGCCGAGGACCATCTGCGCCGCCAGGGTCGTCGCCACGTCGCGCGGCAGGCCGACCTTCACGCCGCCCTCGGCCAACGACTCGATCACGACGTAGATGTAGGCGGGGCCCGACGCCGACAGACCGGTGACCGCGTCCATGTGCCTCTCTTCCAGGTTCAGGCAGCGTCCGAGCGGCTCGAAGATCCGGCGCGCGACCTCGAGGTGACGCGCGTCGGCGTGGCTGCCGCGGGACAGGGCGGTCATCCCCTGGCGGATCAGGCAGGGCGTGTTCGGCATGGCGCGCACCACCGGCACCCGCGAGCCGACGCGCTTCTCGATGAACGCGGTGCCGACCGAGGCGGCCACCGAAACGACCAGCTGGCGCCGCGTCACCCGGCCGCGGATGTCGCGCAGGACCTCCTCCATCGCCTGCGGCTTGACCGCCAGGATGACGACCGAGGCGCCGCGCACGGCCCGGGCGTTGTCGAGCGTCGTCCCGATGCGCAGACGGGAGGCGAGACCGTCCAGCCGCTCCTGGTGCTGCGCGGTCGCGACGACGCGGTCGCGCGCCACCAGACCGGCATCGATCAATCCGGCGATCAGGCTCTCGCCGATCTTTCCGGCCCCGATGACGGCGATGGTCCCGAGTCCCTTCTGTTTCATCCGGAGGTCTCCCGGCGCAGGATGCGTAGTCTAGCAAACCGGAGGCGCACGCGCCCGCCCGCTCGTCGGTCCTGTTCCGACTCACGGTCCATGATGGTGTTCCGCCCCATGCGCGCCGAACCCGAGTCGCAGGAAGATCTGGGCCGAGACCGGCCGATCGCCGTAAGCCACGTCGAGGCGCTGGTCGAACCGGTACACGGTCAGGGCGGCGCCGAGGGCGGTGCGGGCCTCGCTCAAGAGCGGCAGATCGCGTGCGTACCCGACGGTCAGCGCGTCCACGGCGGTCCGGCGGGGCGGGACGGTGGACGGCCGCTCGTCCTTGTTGAGAAGCTCGTACAGATCGCGGTCCACGCGCTCGACCCGGCCGTACACGGTGTGCGCGCGCGCGAACGTCCAGGCGGCCTCCAGCGTGTTGCCCCACTCCTGTGTTCCGCCCTCCAGGAGGTTTCTCCCGGCGATGAGCGCGGCGGAGATCGAGCCGCCGGCGGTCGGCCTGGCGTATTCGATCGAGGCGGTCTGACGGGTCTGATCACCGTCCTCGAGCGCCTCGGGGTGCTCGCGCCGGCCCGCGGAGACCTGCAGGAGCAATCCGGTGGCTGGCCGGAACGACAGTCTCCCGGCGTACGAGTCGGGGCGACCCTGGTCGATGTCGTAGCGGTTCTCGTCCGGCTCGCGTCCGTGGAACATCGACGCCTCGACGCCGAACCGACCGAGATCGAGCCCGGCCGTGGCGACGTCGGAGGAGAGATGGGTCGAATCCTGGTTGTGATGCGCCAGCGGCGCGATAGGGTTCATCGCCGAGGTAGGGCGGTGGACGTAGGCGGTGGGACCGAGGGCCGGCTCGCCGATCGGTGCCACGTACAGCCGCAGACGGCTCCTGACCGAGAGTTCGCGGCTCCACTGCGCCGCCAGCTGCAGGAACAGATCGTGGGGGTGCTGCCGATCCACCAGGAGCGCGCCGCGATAGGTCTCGCCCCGCTGGAACAGCTCCGGGGCCCCCGCGGGCGTGATCGTCATCGGCTCGACCGTGAACGTGCCGAGGAGGGTCCAGGTGTCGGCGCCCCGCGTCCGGGTCGCGGTCACCATCAGATGGTTCTCCGACTCGAAGTCCTGCTCGCCCGAGTCGCCGCCCTGGCGGTTGGCGTTCAGGAAGGCGTAGCCGTGGACCATGGCCACCCAGCGGCCTGCGGGCGCGACCGGCTGGTTCGCGGCGTCGGCCGGTTCGGGCCGCGGCGTCGCGCGGACACCGGCGGCGGGCAGTAACGCCGCGAGAACGACGAAGAGAAGTCTCCCGGAGCACCAGGAGCGCGCGCTCATCCCGCCGACCGCTCGGGAATCTCGTAGATGTAGTAGGCGTGTCCGACGATCGCCTCGGGGCGGGCGTGCAGGAGCCAGTTCCCCGGACCGCTTCCGTACTGCTCGCGCAGCAGGGCGGTGGCGCGCGCCACCATGTGGGCGCTCAGGGCATAGGTCCCGGGCGACGGCTGCTGCTGCAGGTCCTCGACTCTGACCGGGACCGACTCGAAGCCGTAGCGCTCGGGGCGGATGCTGCCGAAATATCCGAGACGGAGCGTGCCGCGCGGCGGGTGGGTCTTGAGCCAGATCCGGAGCTGGCTCATCGCCTGGCCCCAGTCGACGTTGCTGTCGTCGAGCCAGGCCGGGCCGCAGGCGGTGCCGCCGTCGAGACCGATCTTCCCCGGCTCGGTCGTCAGGCACGCCATCTCGTTGAAGTAGGACAGATGGTCGGGATAGATCGCCGTCCCCGCCACGACGGTCCAGACACACAGGACGGCGGCGAGGGCGCGGCGCGCCAGCCCGCGCTCCCCGAAGAGCGACGCCAGGCCGACACCCCCGACCAGGTGCAGGAACGGCAGGGCCGGAATCATGTAGCGGAAGCCGAGGTTGTCGCTGAACATCGTGTAGGCGGCGAAGAGCGCGCCGGGCGGCACGAGAAGGAAGGCGCGGTCCATCGTGGCCGACGCGCCCCTGCGGAACAGCGCCCGCGTGCCGATCACCGCCAGGATGATGGCGGGCAGCGGCTCCTTGAGGAGATACGCGATCACGTAGTAGGTCAGGAAGCGCGGCTTGAAGCGCCCCGCCATGAAGGCCCAGTAGGTCCGGTCGTGATCGGCGTTGATCCGTCGCATGCCCTCGATGTACAGGAACGGATCGCTCGCGAAGAAGTAGGTCGCCCAGATGACCGCGGCCGCGACGACCGACATGCCGAGGAAGGCGTACACCGACCAGACGAGCCGCTGCGCCCCGTGCTCCGAGGCGTACGGGTCGACCAGGCTCGACGTCTTCATCGGCACCGCCGCCGGGATCCAGCGTGTCGCCCAGACCAGGAGCAGAACCGCCACCGGCAGCAGGAAGATGGCCGAGAACTTGGTCGCCAGCATCAGCCCCATCGCCCCGCCGCACAGGAACAGCCGCTTGAGGCTGCGGTGGTTCAGGTAGTGCCACAGGGCGAAGAAGAACAGGACGGCGAAGGTCGCGAAACCGACGTCGGTGGCGACGAGAAAGCCGTGCGCGATGACGGTCGGGTCGAAGACGAACAGCAGCAGCGCGCCCGCTGCCGCGCCCGCCCCCAGCATCCTGCGGCCCCACGCCACGAGGATCGCCCCAAGCAGGATCGACAGCAGGATGAACGGGAAACGCGACCAGGTCATGATGCGCACCGGGTCGCCGCCGAAGATGATGTCCTGCCCAAGCTGCCACTGCAGGAACGGCGGCGGATGGTTGCTGATCGCCGACCATTCCTGCGGCGCGATCGGGAAGCGCGTGCCGAGCGCCACCAGCGGCAGCGCGCCGATCTCCTTGAGCAGCGGCGGGTGCTGCAGATTGATCTTGAAATCTCCGGTCGCGAAATACGACAGACCGGCGGAGATGTGCGCCGGCTCGTCGAACACCGGCGTCTTGATCCGGCTCTCGGTGAACATCTGCACGAAGAAGACGAGGACGAGCCCGCCCAGGAGAAGCGGGTGGGAAGCCGGGCCGCGGCGCGTCATGGGCGCATCGTAGCACGGGCGTTGCGGCGATTGACGCGTCCGGGGTAGCATCGGCCGCCGGCGGACCCCGTCGGCCGGCCGCGCCAACCGGCCGTTCTGCGCGGACGGGCTCGCAATCGCACATGGGCAGACACCAACCGAGCGTCCAGCTGATCGGCGGCCCGCGGAACGGAACCGATCCGTGGGAACGGCGCGCCGTCCCGCTGGCCCTCGCGCTCCTCGCCGTCCTGTTCCTGCAGGGGCTGATCTTCATCGGGGAATCGTCGCAGACGAGCGACGAGGCGGCCCATCTCGCCGCCGGCTACTCGTACCTGACGGCGGTCGATTTCCGTCTCAACCCGGAGCACCCGCCGTTGATCAAGGAGATCGCGGCGCTCCCCCTCCTGCCGCTCGGTCTGTCGTTTCCGTGGGGACCGTTGTGGGAGCAGGCGGAGGAGTGGAACATCGGCCGGCTCTTCGTCCACGAGAATCGTCTCACGAACGACACGATCCTGCTGTTCGGGCGGCTGCCGATGCTCGCCCTGTCGCTCGTCCTCGGGTGGTACCTGTTCCGCTGGGCGCGGACGCTGTTCGGAGCGCGCGGCGCGCTGCTCGCGCTGTCCCTCTACGTTCTCGACCCGAACGTCGTGGCGCACTCGTGTCTCGTGACCACCGACCTCGGCGTCACGCTGTTCATGTACCTCACGGTCTACGCGCTCTGGCTGTGGTCCCGGGATCCGTCGCCGGGCCGGCTCGCCCTTTGCGGTCTGGCGCTCGGCGGCGCCTTCGCTTCGAAGTTCACCTCGCTGTGGCTGCTGCCGATTCTGGCGGCACTGGCGGTCGCGCTCCTGCTGCTGCGCGCCCCGCTGCCGCCGCGCCCCTGGAGGAAGGGCGCGGGGGTAACGCCGGCGACGCTCGCCCGCAGGGCGCTGGCGTTGACCCTGGCCGGGCTCGGCACGGCGGCGGTGGCCTTCCTCGTGGTCGCGGTCTCCTACGCCGGCTCGGGTCTGGGCGCCTACGTCGTGGGGCTGCAGCGCGGGCTGATGCATTCGGGGATCGGTCACATGGCGTACCTGAACGGCGAGTACTCCGACAGCGGCTGGTGGTACTACTTCCTGTACGCCTACGCGGTCAAGACGCCGATCGGCACGCTCGTGATCGTCGCCGCGACGCTCGCCGCCCTCCTGCGCGGCGGAAGGCTTCGTCTCAAGGACGAGTTGTTCCTGTGGATCCCGATCGTGGCCGTCGTCGCGATCACCTGCGTCTGGCGGGTCAACATCGGTCTCCGTCACCTGATGCCGATCTATCCGTTCCTGTACATTGCGGCCGGTCGCCTCGTGCGGCGCTCCCCGACCGCTCCCGCGCCGGCCGGTCCCGCCTCGGGCGGGACACGATCCTGGCGGGCGTTCGCGGTCCAGGGGCTGGCCGCCGCGTGCGTGGCCTGGAACGTCGTCGAGGCGGGTCTGATCACGCCGTACCAGCTGGCCTATTTCAACGAACTGGTGGGCGGGCCGCGCAACGGTCATCTCCACCTGCTCGACTCGAACCTCGACTGGGGCCAGTCGTCCAAGGCGCTGCGGCGCTTCATGACGGCGGAGAGCCTGCCGGTGATCTACTGCGCCTACTCGGGCAACTCCGACCCCGCATACTACGGCGTGAGCTACCAGTACACGCCCGGCTCGGGGAACCTGGACAGCTCCAAGCATCGGCCGACCCGCGTCCCCGACAACGTCCCGCGGGAGATCCTGGTGCTCGGCGCCATGGTGCTGCACTCGGTCCACTTCACCGACGTGGACGAGTCGGGGCGCGTCGCGACCCACGATCTCTACGCGCCGCTCCGCGCCATGAAGCCGATCGCCCAACCCGGTTACTCGTTCCTCGCCTACGACATCAGCCGCGACCCGCGGGCGCACGCCTATCTCGCCAGCCTCGACCTGAGCTTCGGTCTCTACGATCTTGCCGACTACGAGGCCCGCAAGGCGCTGCGTCTCGACCCGAGGAACGCCGTCGCGCAGGCGGTCCTGGACAAGTTGAAGGAGGAGACGGTGCCGCAGGACGCGCCGGCGGGTTCTAGGGATCGGAGCGGGCCCGCCGGCGCAGGGTCGCCAGGAGGACGCGCGCCGTCTCGTCCATGACTGTTCCGCCGGTGTCGAGGGCGGCGGCCCGCTCGAGCGCCACGAGGGCCCCATCGTGGTCCCCCAGCCGCTCGAGCAGGAGACCGAGGCCGCGATAGGGGATCGGAACGGAAGGGGCGAGACGGATCGCCTCGCGGTATTCCGTCGCGGCTTGCTGCAGGTCGTTCGACTGCTCGAGCGCCCGCGCCAGGTGGTAGCGGTAGACCGGGTGAGCCGGCCGCCCCGCCACCGCCCGGCCAAGCGCCAGCCGCGCCCCGGCGGCGTCGCCGCTGTCCAGAAGAGACAGCCCGAGTCCGTCCAGAAGGTCCGGATCGTCCGGCCGGATCGCCAGCGCCCGGCGGAACGTCTCGACCGACTGTCGATCGCCGGCCGCGTGCTGGGCCACGGCCAGATTGCGCAGGTAGCCGGCGTTGCCCGGCTCCAGCCGCGCCGCTTCGGCGTAGTCGCGCAGCGCCGCCTGGATGTCACCCGTCCTGAGCTCGATCGCTCCGAGGTTCGTGAAGCCGACGGCGCTCCGCGGATCGATGGCGAGGGCGCTCCGCAGCAGGTCGCGCGCCTCCTCGACCTGTCCCTGGCCGTCCAGGCTGTGGGCCAGGTTCACCATGAACTGCACGTTGGCCGGCTGGAGACGCAGCGCTTCCCGGTAGTGTCCTACCGCCTCGGCCCACTTCTTCTGACGCGCCAGGAGACCGGCGAAGTTGTAGTGCGCGTCGGCAAAATCACCCCACAGACCGAGGGCCTTCGTGTAGGCCGCCGTCGCCTCGCCGTCATCGCCGCGCTCCTCGCAGGCCGACGCGTAGTTGAACAGGGCGCGCACGCTCTCCGGCGCGACCCGGAGCGCCGCCCGGAAGATGGTGTAGTCGTCCCGCCAGTCCTGCAGCCGCACGACCGTGCGCGCCGCCAGCGCCACCAGGAGCACGACGGCCGCGAGACGCGCCGCCGCGCCCGCCCATCGGGCCGTCCCGCCGACCCGGTTGGACACCCGGGCGAACGCGGCGGCCGCCGCCATGCAGAACCCGACTGAGGGCAGATACAGGAGACGCTCCGCCATGAGGGTGCCGATCGGGACGAGCAGATTGGCGACCGGCGCGAGCGCCAGGCCGATCCAGGCGACGGCGAACGCGATGCCGGGCGTGCCACGCCGGACCCGGACGACGGCGACGGCCCAGCCGAGCACCAGGATCCCGCCCGCGAGGGCCCACGGATCGAGAAGACCGCCGGCGGCCGGGATCGCCGCGTACGAGTAGTCGATCGACAACCGGGCCGGCCAGACCAGGATGTGCGCGTAGCGCGCCAGCACGCCGAGCGCCGTCAGGCGGCCCTGCAGGAACGGCCACTGCACCATCGGATTGTCGATGAACGCGATCGGCGCGGCGGGGCCAGCGCCCGCGAGCACCGCGTGGCGGACCGCCAGGGCGGCGCCGAGCGCGGCGAACGCGGCCAGGTGGAACGCCCAGACCGGTCGCCGGCCCGACAGGAGGAGGTCCGCGGCGAGAAGAAGCGCCGGCGCGACCGCGGCGCTCTCCTTGGCGAAGAATCCGGCCAGAAGGAGAGCCAGCGACAGCGTGTACCACCCCCAGGGGACGCCGGCGGCCGTGCCGGCGTCGCCGGCCCCGCGTTGCGACGCGTCGCGGGCGGCCAGGAAGGCGAGCACCGACCCGAGGACCCCCGCCGCCCCGAGCAGCTCGGCGCGCCCGACGACCTCGCCCAGCGCCTCGGTGTGCGCCGGATGGACGGCGAACAGGAGACCGGCGAGGAGGGCGGGATCGAGCGGTCGCGCCCCGCCGGGCGCCCGCGTCGCCGACGGCGGCCACAGACGCGCGGCGAGACGGAGCACCAGGAGGGTGTTCAGGACGTGCAGGAGCAGGTCGACCAGCCGGAACCCGAACGGACGGAGCCCGTCCGCCGCCCGGTTCAGCGCGAAGGTCAGCAGAGTGACTGGGCGATAGAGGGCCGGGCCGGCGGCCTCGCCGGGCGGCCAGTAGCCGGTCGTGAAGACCTGGGGCAGCCGGTCGAGACCGCGGAGGCGCTCGTTCTGCTCGATGATCGGGTGGTCGTCGTGGATGAACCCGGGCCGCAGCGAAGCAGAGTTGACGAGCGTGCAGACGACAGCCACCGCCAGCACGGTCGCCCGTCCGAACGTCACCGCGTCACCGGGCGACGTAACCGAGCGATCGGAGGTTCTCCTTCAATTCAGGCGGCAGCGGAGGCTCCTCCTGGTCGTCCTTTCCCGGATCGCGGGACAGGAGATCGAGCAGCGCCTTGCGCAGCGCCGCCTCCTCCTCGGGGTGCCGCCCCAGCACGTTGGTGGTCTCGCCCGGGTCGGCCTTCAAATCGTAGAACTCCCAGATCGGCCCGCCCGTTTTGGTCGGGATCATGATCAGCTTGTAGCGGTCGCTGCGCATCATGCGCCACTTCCCCGCCACCCCATCGACGTACTGGCGCGGGTTCTCCTTGTAGAAGTTGCGCCCCGACTCGGAATAGGCGAACGGCACGGGACCGTCCTGGTCGCCTAGTATCCGTCCGAGGAGGCTCACGCCGTCCAGCCCCGCGGGGACCGGCAGACCGGCGACGTCCAGGATCGTCGGCATGATGTCGATCGTGCGCGCCTGCGTCTCGACGACCGTCCCCGGCGGAAGGCTGGGCGGGTAACTCACGATGAGCGGCACGCGCACGGTCGGCTCGTAGAGATAGGCTCCGTGCTCGAAGTAGTAGCCGTGCTCGCCGAGACTCTCCCCGTGGTCGGCCGTCACCACCACGATCGTGCCGGCGAGCAGTCCCATGCTCTCCAGGGCGCGGAAGAGCTCCCCGGCGGCGCGGTCGGCCACGAGCACCTCGCCGTCGTAGAGCGCCACGGCGTGACGCACCTCGCGATCGGGCAGCCGGGTCCTGCCGAAGACGATGTCGCCCCGCTCGACCCCCGCCCCGATCTCGTCGTTGAACCGGCTCGGGCCGCGGTAGTCGGGGTCGAACGTCTCGGCGTAGGGGGCCGGCGGCTCGTACGGCCAGTGGGGGGCGTTGTAACGCACCCACAGGAAGAACGGGGCGTCCTTGCGCTTCCGGCCGCGCAGCCACTGGATCGCCTTGCGCGACGCGTCGGAGTCGGTCCTCGACGGCAGGAAGACCTTGTTCCCCTGAGGGTCGAGATAGATGTCGGGGTCGTACATGTCGAAGTCGCGGTGCAGCCCGACGTTGAGACCCTGGGTCACGGCGAACGACTCGTAGCCGGCGTCCTTGAGCGCGCGTGTCAGGGTCAGCCGCCCGGCCATGATCTCGTGGCTCTGTCCCTCGTAGCGCAGACCGTGCGTCATCGGGTAGACGCCGGTCAGGATCGACGGGAACGACTGGACCGTCCGCCCCGCGGCCGTCACCGCGACGCGGAACACGACGCCCCTGCGGGCCAGGGTGTCGATGAACGGGCTGGTCGGCCGGGTGTAGCCGTAGCAGCCGAGGTGATCGGGGCGCAGCGTATCGACGGTGATCAGCAGGACGTTCGGCCGGCCGCGTGGAGGTGACGCCGGCGTCCCTCCGCCCGCGCAGGCGCACAGCCCGAGGAACGCCAGAGGTGCCAGGAGGGCCGTCGCCGTCGCGCGGCGGCCGGGCGGTGACCCGCCGTCAGGCATGCGGTGCGGGGACTCCGGCGGCGCGCGGGACGGCGCGCGACTGGCCGCGCGGCCCGCCGTAGCGCTCGTCGAACAGCCGTCCCCACTCCGTGCCGCGAAAGCGCGCGATCTTGGCGTGGCCGATGGTCGGGTACCACAGGAGATCGTGGTAGAAGTTCGAGGCGGCGGGCGCCCAGACGACCAGGGGCGAATGCAGCGCGATCTTCTCGAGGAAGCGCAGCGGCCCCTTGCGCAGCATCTGGTCCCCCCAGATGACGAAGGACTTGCGCACCTTGAAGTGAAGGTTCATGCCGGAGACGTCGTCCCCCACCAGATCGATCTCGCGCGGGTCGGCCACGCCGAGACCGCGATCGTGGCACAGCCGGAGGTACCGGATCGACAGCGGGTCGAATCCCATCAGACGCGCCGCCACCGCGTCGATCGCGACCGAGTCGGCGCCCGCCAGGATCACGTTGCCGACGACCGGCTCCATCGTGCGCGGGCCGGCGCCGTCGCCGCACACCGTGCCGTCCATGACCGTGAAGATCCCGGGGTGCAGCTCCTTCTGCATGTACATGAGATCAACCAGCACCTCGTGCATGTACTTGTGCGCGTAGTGGCGCACCTCCTTCAGGAGTCCGCCGAAGGAGTTCTTGATCGACCCGGTCGTGGTCGCATGACCGTGCGTCTTGACGGTGGGGAGATGGACGATGTTCTTGCCGGGGTAGATCGCGGGGATCTCGATCCCCTCGGGGAAGATCGAGTTCAGCTTGAGGAGGGGCGACCGGAACCGGTACACCCGCCACTCGACCTCCGGCAGCGCGGTGAAGGTCAGCCCGAGCTCCTGCAGGACGGGGAGCCAGCGATTGTTGGCGGCGCCCTTCCAGGGATCGGTGACGACGGTCTTGTTCTCCGCCGGCAGAAGCCGCGTCCGGTCGTAACCGTCCTCGAGCATGGCGCGCAGCACGCCCTCCACCTGCCAGGGCTGGCTGGAGCAGGCGGGGAAATACTTCGTCCACGACAGGTTCAGCTTGATGATGGTCGAGACGGACGGGTCGATGACCGAGCGGTACGACGCCAGCCGCATCAGCCGCGCGTAGTCCTCCACGACCGACTCGGGGCGGGTCTTCAGGACGGCGATTTTCGGACGGGACACGGATTCGCTCCTTGGGCGCGACCGGCGTCGTTCATCGGTTCGACCGGCACGAACATTATAGGTCGGCCCGAGACCTCCGGCAGGTGATGCGTTTCGTTTATCGGACAGAGTGTAGCGCGCGGTCGTCAGTCTGCGGGGGCGCTCCGGGCGCGCGGATCACCGAGGAATTTCGGGCGCGTCCCGGCGCTGTTGTGGCAAATCCCGGGCGGACAACGGCTTGGACCGCGTCGGCCGGGAAACGGGCCGGCTTCCGGGACGAGCGCGGGTCCGCCCGCCGGCGACCCGTGGCACGGATCCTGCTGCCACGCATGGTCGAAACCCACCTAGTGCGGGAGTCGACCCGCGGGAGGAATCATGCACCGCAAAGTGAACGCTTTGGTGGTCGCGATCATCGCCGCGACGATCGGTATCGCGGGGTCCGGATGCGCCCGGTCCGGGCCGGGCTCGGCGAAGACGACCGACGAGCTGCTGTCGCAGCTGCAGGAGGATCGCACCGAGATCGACAAGACGTCGGACACCATGATGAAGCGGATCGAGGTGTTCAACGCGTCGCGCAAGCCGGGCGAGCAGACTCTCCAGTTCAGCGAGATCTTCGCCCAGGATCTGAACCCCGAGCAGCGTGACGTGCTCAACCAGCTCGTGGAGCAGGAGAAGGACATCTCCTACAAGGCGCTCCTGCAGAAGATCATCGCCGACCGGGACAGCATCCAGCAGCTGCAGGAAAAGGTGATGCACCTCGAGCAGACCCTGCCCGACAAGTTCGTGGTGGCGAAGCGCGGGGACAAGCAGCAGGACCTGGCGATGGCCTACCTGACGGGCGAGGCCAATCTGGACCCCGCCAAGGCCAGGACGCTGCTGGCCCAGGTCGATCAGACGGACGAGCTCCTGGCGGGCAACAAGGTCTGGTTCTTCTACGACCCGCAGCAGGATGCGTTCCGCACCTACGTGACGCGGGGCGACGCGGGGCAGACGCCGATCCAGGTGCGCCGCCAGCGCCAGCACAGGCTCGTCAAGGAGCGGGACACCCTCAAGACCGAGCGCGACACCGCCCAGGCGGAATCGGCCGCCCTCGAGAGCGACCTCGCCACGCGGCAGAACAGTCTCTTCTATCACGCCGCCAGCTCGCAGAATCTGCGGGGCCAGGGCGTGCTCAGCCCGGTGCTGCGGCGGCTGCGCGACATGAAGGGGGTCAGCTTCGACGAATCGCTCGATCTGCGGCAGGCGACGAGTATCGACCTCGTCCCGCGGAACTACGGCCTCGAGCAGATACGCGCGGTCCGGCTGCTGCCACCGGTCTACCAGGAGGGCCGGGACTTCACCATCGAGACGGCCGCGGACTTCAGCAGCGCCCGCGTGGTGATCCTCGACCCGGATCTCTTCAAGGGCAAGGAGGTCGTTCTCGCGCTCGGCGGCTGAGGCGCTCCCGCCCGCGGGTGCTTCCCTCTAGGGAGCGGAGATCTGCGGCACCAGGTACAGCAGGCAGACGATCGTCGCGGTCCAGAGCCCGACGCAAATCAACAGGGGTCGGTCCGTCAGGAGGGCGGTGGCCGGGCTGCCGCCGCCTCCTTTCTTGTGCACCAGGTACAGGTAACGGAAGATCCCGTACAGGACGAACGGCACCGTCAAATAGAGGTGAGTGGTGCCGAGCTTCATCTGGATCTCGGGCGAGACGGAGTACAGGATGTACATCAGGAGAGTCGAGGGTGTGACGACGTTGATCATCTGATCGATGAAATCGAGCGAATACTCCTTCAGGATCAAGCGGTGCTCGTGCGCCTGGGTCAGACTCTCGAGCTCCTGACGCCTCTTGCACAGCGCCAGGAACAGCGACAGAAGGATGGTGCACATGATGAGCCAGTGGGAGATGTCCACGTTGATGACCATGGCGCCGGCGACGGCCCTCAGGACGAACCCGGACGCGATCACCATGACGTCGACGATCACCACCTCCTTCAACCAGAAGGAGTAGACCAGGTTCACCGCCGCGTAAGTCAGAAGCACCGCTCCGAACGGGGGGGCCAGGGCGAATCCGGCCATCATGGAGCCGGTGAGGAGGATGATCGCGGCGGTCAGGGCGGGCAGGGTCCCCAGGCTGCGCGACGCGATCGGCCGTCTCGACTTCAGGGGATGCTTGCGATCGCGGTCGGCGTCGAACAGATCGTTGACGATGTAGACCGCGCCGCTGGCTGCGCAGAACAATGCGAACGCGGCGATCGAGCGCAGGATGGCGTCGGCGTCGGTCAGCTTCTTGGCGAAGATCAGCGCCGCGAACACCACCAGGTTCTTGACCCACTGGTGCGGTCGCATCGAGATTGCCAGACCGATCAGCACGGACGCCCGCGTGGTCCAGACATCGACGGCGCGCTTCGACATGGGACGGCCTCCCCGGGCTGCGGCGCAAGATCGTGAGGGGCGGGCATCTTAGCATCCGCTCCCGCGTCGGTCAAAGCCCGGACCCGACGAACGGGTTAGAATCGGCGGCGTGCGCGTCGCCGTCCTGATCCCGGCCCGCAACGAAGAGGCGTCCCTGCCGCTGGTCCTCGACGCCATCCCTGCCGACCGCGTCGACGAGGTCGTGGTGGTCGACAACGCCAGCAGCGACCGGACCGGGGAGGTGGCGCGGGCGCGCGGCGCCACGGTCCTGTTCGAGCCCCGCCCCGGATACGGCGCCGCCTGCCTGCGGGGGATCGACCATCTCCGCGCCGCGCCGCCGGACATCGTGGTCTTCCTGGACGCCGATTACAGCGATCACCCCGACGAGATGCCGCTCCTGCTCCGGGCGATCGAGCGGGAGGGCGCCGACCTGGTCGTCGGATCGCGCACGCTCGGGCGGCGGGAGCCGGGCGCGCTCCTGCCGCAGGCGCGGTTCGGGAACTGGCTGGCGACCCGGCTGATGCGGCTCCTGTACGGCGGGCGGTTCACCGACCTCGGTCCCTTCCGGGCGATTCGCTTCCCGGCGCTGGTCGACCTGGGGATGCGGGACCGCGCGTTCGGCTGGACCGCCGAGATGCAGGTCAAGGCCCTGAAGCGGCGTCTGCGCACGACCGAGGTGCCGGTCTCGTACCGCCGGCGCGTCGGCGTGTCGAAGATCACCGGGACCCTCTCGGGGACGCTGAGGGCCGGCGTCGCGATCCTCTGGACGATCGCGCGTCACCGGGCGTCGGGAGGCGGCGCGACTAGGTCGAGTGGGCGGGAACGCGGCGCGGGCGGCGACCGCGCGAGATCGGCGTGACGCGCTCGGCGAGCAGTCGCGCGACCGGCTCGCGCGACCGGTGGCGGACGACCGGAGCCTCGGGTCGCGCCGCGGGCGCCGCCCGGCGGACCGCGATCATCTCCGCGGCGATGCTCACCGCGATCTCCTCGGGCGTCTCGGCCCCGATCGGCAATCCGATCGGGCCATGCACCTCCTCGAGCGCCTCGCGGGGGATCCCGGCCGCCCCGGCGCGCTCCAGGACCGTGGCGATCTTGCGCCGGCTTCCTATCACACCGACATAGAGCGCTCCCCTGCCGACCGAGTGAGACAGAGCGGCGAGATCGGTGCGGTGACAGCGGGTCACGATGGCGACGCAGGCGCCGGGCGGGATCTCGGGCAGTCCGGCCGAGAAATCGTGCTCGACCCGCACGGTCCGGACGCCCTCGGGGAAACGGGCCGCCGCGAGGAACGGCGGTCGATCGTCGACCACGGTCACCTCGAAATCGAGGCGGGCCGCCAGCCAGGCGATCTCGCGTCCGACGTGACCGGCGCCGAAGACGAACAACGGCAGCGGCGGGCGCACGATCTCGATCAGCACGCGCGTGCTGCCGCCGCACACCATGCCGACCGCGCCCTCCCCGTGCTCCGTGAAACGGTACTCTTTTTCACCGCCGTGGCCGGAGCGGAGGGCGTCCCTGGCGTCCTCGATCACCAGGGCCTCGAACGCGCCCCCGCCGATGCTGAACGAGGTCTCGCCGCGCTCGGTGACGATCATCCTGGAGCCGAACGCACGCGGTGTCGAGCCCTGGCGGGACACGACGGTCGCGACGGCCAGGACGTGACCGGCGCGCAGCAGCCGGACGACCTCCTCGTGAAACTTCAGGGTCACGTCAGTGTCTCACGGCGAGCTGCTTCTGGTTCTCCTGCCACCAGCGCCGCCACGCCTCCGGGCGCGGCCCGAACGCCTGGCCGGTCAATTGACGGAGCGTGTCGAGAGCGTCCTGACGGGTGTCCGGATTCGCGCTCTTCAGCTGGTCGATCAGGAACGGGAAGGTCCCCGGCCCCTTGAAGCGGCCGAGCTGGCCCATAGCGGCGTGACGGATCTCCCGGGACGGGTCGGAGGCGGCCATCGTCTTCAGGAAATCGAACACCTCCGGATCCTCCTGGAGCTGGAGCGCCGACAGGACCTCGCTGCGGACCTCCGGGGAGGCGTGATGCATGGGAGTCTTGAGGCTCTCGAGCGCTTCATGGGTGCGGAACATCCCGAGCGCCTGGACGGCGGCCCGCACCACGTCGATGTCCTGATGACCGGTCGCCGTCGCCAGGAACGGAATTCCCTTGGGATCGAGCAGCGCCCCCAGGGCGAAGCAGGTGCCGGCGATCACGTCCGCCGGCTCGCCCTGCGCGCCCTCGAGGAGGGCGCCCACCGCCTCCGGGTCGCCGCCGTTCTCGTGGATCAGCTGGGCGACCAGGATGCGGCTGTCGGTCTCCTCGGTGGTCGGCTTCATCCGGATCGGGTTGTACGGGATCATGCTGCGCTTGCCGACCCTCAGGAGATCGCGCAGCGCGGCGCGCGCCTGGGGCTGCTCCATGTGGGCGAGGTAGATGATCGAGGGAGCGCGGTGCGCCTTGATCGGGCTCATGGCGCCCCTGGCGAAGACCTCGTAGTCTCCCTCACGGACGATTTTGTCGATCGCCTCCTGCGCGTCCTGACGCTCCTCGACGTCGTTGCTCTGGAGGTGGCCGTAGAGAGTCTCCGCGTCGTGGGCCGGGGCGCAGCCCAGGAGAAAAGCCGCGAGCGCCCCGCCGGCCGCCGGCAGGAGAGCGACCACCCGAACCCCCGACCCTCCGCCAACCGAATGGGGTCTCACCGGTCTCCCTTGTCGTGCACGGTGGCCAGCTTGACGATCTCGTACTCCCGCGTGCTGGAGGGCGTCTTGATCGTGACGGTCTCGCCGATGCGATGACCGACCAGCGCCTTGCCGATCGGTGACGTCACCGACACCAGACCCTTCGCGAAGTCGGCCATGTCGGGGATGACCAGCTCGTAGGTGGCGCTCTTTCCGTTCCCGGTCTCGACCAGGGTGACGGTCGAGCCGAGCGCCACGCGATCCTTCGGGAGCGACTCGATGTTGACCAGCGACAGCTCCGTGATCTGCTTCTGGAGCTGGCCGATCCGCGCCTTCACGTACTGCTGTCGATCGAGCGCCGACCGGTACTCCGAGTTCTCGCGCAGGTCCCCCATCTGCAGGGCGCGGTGGATTTCTCTGGGGAGATCGACGCGGTACTCCTTCTCGAGGCCCTTCAGCTCCTTCTCCAGCTTGTCGATCGCCTCGGCCAGCACGCCGTCACCCCCCGCCGTCGATGTTCGGGAACCACTTCGAAACTGTAGCACCCGTATTCCGAGGTTGTCAAAAAAAGGCCGCTCCACAAAACGAGGCGGGTGGGGGGCCTTTCGGCCCCCCTCGTCTCGGGTTGGGATGTTGGAGGGGATTCGCGATTTACCTAATGCCCATATATGCGCGCTGAAAATATCGACATTTACTTTAAGCCAAAGCGCATATACAAGCAGTCTGCAAGACAATCTATGCCTGTTTTCGACGGAGTCAAGCCCGCCGGCCGCCGGATACCGCCGCGTCCGGTTGCAGGATCGTCATCGGGACCACGGACCCCGCACGCAGCGCGAGCCCGGCCGGTCGGGACCATCGGTGCTTCATTGACTTGCCGCGGGAGTGTCGTCTAACATCGGATCGCGGAGCGGATCTCGCCATGGCGCAACCGATTTCCCGGAAGGTCGTCATCACCATCGGCCTGCTGGTGGTCGGGTTCGCCGTGCTGTTCAGCGTCGGGTTGAAAGGGTCGCTGGTCTACTACCTGACGGTGTCCGAATACATGGACCCGGGTCACCGGACCGACCTCGGTGACAACTTCCGCGTCAATGGAAACGTGCAGCCGGGCTCCATCCAGAAGACCCAGGGTGCTCCGGGCGCGCGCTTCATCCTGACGGACGGCGTCAAGCAGCTCCCGGTGGTGTACCGCAAGGAAGTGCCCGATACCTTCGTGGACGGGTCGGAGGCGGTCGTCGAGGGGTCGCTCGGGTCCGACGGGACCTTCGAGGCGGTGACTCTCCTGGCCAAATGCCCCTCCAAGTACGAGGCCCAGAGCCGGCGGGCGAACATGGAGCGGAAGCCGGCGGTCCGAGGGAATCCGGGCGACTCTCCGGATTCGGGAACCACTCCCCGGTGAGGGGGCCCCGGCCCGCCGTCCGCCGGCGGCGATCCCCGTCGCTCCACTGACCCATGGCCGACTTCGGGACCCTCTGCCTGTTCCTCGCTCTCGCCACGTCGGCCTGGGCGGTGGTCGCCTCCTACAACGGCTGGCGCGCCCGGCTGGGCGAGCTGGTGCTCACCGCGGAGCGCGCCGTCCACGCCACCTGGATCCTGGTGACGCTGGCGGTGATCAGTCTCGAGTACTGCATCTTCACCGATCGGTTCGATCTGGAGTACGTGGCCTCCTACTCCAACCGCGCCCTCCCCGCGGTCTACAAGATCACCGCCCTGTGGGGCGGGCAGGCGGGGTCGCTCCTGTTCTGGGAGTTCATCCTGATCACCTATGCCGTCGTGATCGTCCTCGCGAACCGCAGGCGCAATCGCGTCCTGATGCCGCTCGTGGTGACGACGCTCCTGACGGTCTCGACTTTTTTCCTGGGTCTGGTCAACTTCCTGGCCCGGCCGTTCGTCCGCCTGGCGTCGGCGCCCGAGGACGGGCTCGGTCTCAATCCGCAGCTGCAGAATCCGTTCATGGCGATCCACCCGCCGTGCCTCTATCTCGGTTACGTCGGTCTGACGCTGCCGTTCGCCTTCGCGATGGCCGCGCTCGCCACGGGCCGCCTGGACGACACCTGGTTCCGCACCACCCGGCGCTGGACGATCGTGTCCTGGTTCTTCCTCGGGACCGGAATCCTCCTGGGGGGATGGTGGGCCTACGTCGAGCTGGGCTGGGGCGGCTACTGGGCGTGGGACCCGGTGGAGAACGCCTCGCTGATTCCCTGGCTGACCTGCACCGCCTTCCTGCACTCGGTGATGATCGAGGAGCGCAAGAAGATGCTGCGCGTCTGGAACCTGGCGCTCGTCATCATGAGCTTCCTGCTGGCGATCCTCGGCACCTTCATCACGCGGAGCGGTGTCATCTCCTCGGTGCACTCCTTCACGAAGTCGAACGTCGGGCCGGTCTTCGCGGGCTTCCTGGGGTTCTGCGTCCTGGTGTCGGTGGGCCTGCTGCTGCACCGGGTCCCCTCCCTGAAGAGCGAGCATCGCCTCGACTCGTTCGTGTCGCGTGAGAGCACCTTCCTGTTCAACAACCTGCTCCTGGTCGGCGCGGCGTTCGCGGTGCTGTGGGGGACGCTCTTCCCGATCCTGTCCGAGGCCGTGCGCGGCGTGAAGATCACCGTGGGGCCCCCGTTCTTCAACGAGGTGATGGTGCCGATCGCGTTCGCTTTGGTGACCCTCGCCGGGATCTGCCCCGTGATCGCCTGGCGGCGGGCCAGCCCCCGCCGGCTCCTGGAGAAGATCCAGATCCCGTTCTGGTCCCTCGTCGGCGGGGCCGGCGCCCTCCTGCTCGCCGGTGTGCGCGATGTCTACGCCATCGTGTCGTTCTCGCTCGCGACCTTCGTCATCGCCACCACGGCGATGGAGTTCTACTGGGGCGCCCGGGCGCGGCAGCGGGTGACCGGAACCGGCTTCGGCGCCTCGCTCCTGGGTCTGGTCGATCGCAACAAGCGCCGGTACGGCGGGTTCATCGTGCACCTCGGCTTCATCCTCATTCTGATCGGCGTGACCGGGTCGTCGGCCTTCAAGCAGGAGGCGACCGCCTCGCTCAAGCGGGGCGAGGGCTTCTCGGTCGGACGGTACCGGATGGTGTTCCAGGACATGGTCAGCGACGACAACGCCAACCGTGAATTCATGGGGGCGCGGCTGGCGGTGTTCGACGGCGATCGCGCGGCGGGGACGCTCGTGCCGGGCCAGAACTTCTACAAAGCCGGTCAGAACCCCTCGACCGAGGTCGACATCCGCTCCACCCTGCGCGACGACCTGTATCTCATCATGACGGGGTTCGAGCCGCAGGAAGGCCGCGCCACCCTGAAGGCGTATCTCAATCCCCTGGTCAACTGGATCTGGATCGGCGGCGGCGTCCTGATCCTGGGTGCCTGGTTCGCCATGCTTCCCGACCTCCGGGACCGCCGGCGCGACGCCGAGGCCCGCCTGCGCCAGGTGGAGAGCCGTGCGGCCTGAGACGCGCCGCCCCCTCCCGGCCGCGGCGCCGGCGCGACGCAGGGAGCCGGTCGTCCTGCTCGCCCTGTGCGCGGTGTTCGCCGCGGCCGCCGATTGCCGGGCCCCGGCGGCCGCCGACCTGACGCCGCAGCGGCAGGTGGAGGAGCGGCTGATGTGCTACTGCGGCTGCTCCGACCTGACCGTGCGTGTCTGCAGCTGCGGCACCGCCGACGCCATCCGGCAGGAGATCGCCGAGCGACTGAGCCGTCAAGAGACGGCGGACGACGTGGTGACGGCGTTCGTGTCGCGTTACGGCGCCCAGATCCGCTCCGCCCCGACCAAGAGCGGTTTCGACCTGATCGCCTGGATCACTCCGTTCGCGGCGCTCCTTCTGTCCGGAGCCGCCCTCGTCGTCATCGTGCGACGCTGGGGCGCGCCCCGGCCCGCCCCGGTCGAGCCGCCGTCGGGCGCGCCGACGGCCGATAGCGGCCGACCCCTGGGGCCCGGCGACCAGAATGCGCTGGACCGGGTCCGGCGTGAGCTCCGCGAGGAGGGCTGATGCTCCCGCTCGCCGCCATCCTGATCAGTCTCGCGGTGGTCGCGTACGTGCTATCGCCCCTCGTGCGTCACGTCGCGGCGCCCCTGTCCGACGGGCCGGACGCGGTCGCCGAGCTCCGCGAGCTGCACGCCCTGAAGGCGGTCGCCTACGAGACGATCCAGGATGTCGAGTACGACTACCATGCCGGCAAGATCAGCGAGAGGGACTATCGGGAGATGACCGACCGCTACACGCATGAGGCGGTGCGCCTGGTGCAGCGGATCGAGGAGCTCGAAACCAGGGTCACCCCCCCTTCCGGCAGGCGACCGGGGCGCGGGTGACCGCGGGAGGCGGGACGGCGGCCCCGGTGATCGAGGCGACCGGGCTCGCTAAGAGCTACGGACCCGTCGCCGCCGTCGGGCCGCTCGATGTGACGATCCGATCCGGCGAATCGGTCGCCCTGTTCGGCCCGAACGGCGCCGGCAAGTCGACGCTGCTGCGCGTGCTCGCCACCCTTCAAAACCCGACGTCGGGCCGTCTCCTTCTGTTCGGAGCCGCCACGTCCTCGGACGCGGCGTCGCTGCGGCGACGGATCGGCTTCCTGTCGCACCAGACGTTCCTGTACGAGCACCTGACCGGTCTGGAGAACCTGCTCTTCTACGCCCGGTTGTACGGTCTGCCTGACCCGGCGCGGGTGGCGCGGGAATCGATCCGCGCCGCCCGCCTCGAGCACCGCCGGGACGATCGGGTGGGCGGCTACTCACGCGGCATGCAGCAGCGCCTGGCGATCGCCCGGGCCCTCCTGCACCGGCCCGACCTCCTGCTGCTGGACGAGCCGTTCACCGGTCTCGACCACGCGGCGTGCGCGAGTCTCGAGGCGACCCTCGAGGAGGCGCGCGGGGCGGGCCGGACCTGCATCCTGGCGACCCACGATCTCGCGCTCGGTCTAAGCGCCGCCGGGCGGGCGCTCGTCCTGGTGGACGGCCGGCTGGTCCTCGACCGCGCGGCGGGCCGTCTCGACCCGGTGTCCCTGCAAAGGCTAATGAGCGCGGCCCCCGTTTCCGCGCGGGTCACGTCATGACGTACTGGCGCGCGGTCCTGCTGGTCGCCGCCCGGGACGTCCGGGTCGAGTGGCGCAGCCGCGAGCAGGCCGTCACCCTCCTGTTCTTCGCCCTCCTGGTCCTGGTGGTCTTCAACTTCGCGTTCGATTTCACCGTGATCGATTTCGCGACCCTCGGAGCGGGCGTCCTGTGGGTGGCCTTCATCTTCTCCGGCGTCCTGGCGATCAGCCGTTCCTTCCAGCTGGAGCGCGAGCAGGATCGGATCCAGGGGATCCTCCTGGCGCCGATCGACCGCAGCGCCTTCTACCTGGGCAAGGTCGCGGCCACCGTGCTGTTCATGGCCGTGGTCGAGGCGATCGTGGTGCCGGTCTCGGTCGTGATGTTCAATTTCCGGTTCTCCGGTCGGATCGTCCTGGTGGTCGTGGCCCTGATCCTGAACACGGTGGGATTCGCGGCGGTCGGGACCCTGTTTGCGGCGATGACCACGCGGACGCGCCGGGGCGAGCTGCTCCTGCCGCTCCTCCTGTTTCCCGCGGCGGTGCCGGTGGCCCTCGCGGCGGTGAAGACGACGACCCACCTCGTCGCCGGCCGCCCGTTCGAGAGATACGCACCCTGGGTGGCGCTGTCCGCCGGCTACGACCTCGTATTCCTCGCCGCCTCGGTGCTGCTGTTCGACTACGTGCTGGAAGACTAGAGACCGCTCGCGGCGTCCGATCGCGCATCACGGGGGTGATATCATCGGCCGCGACCCGCGCCGGTGCGGGGGTCGCGGGGTCATGATGGACGGACGGCGGATCACGACGACGTGGGTCGACGCGCTCGAGCCGGCGCTCGACGCTCTGGTGGTCCTCCTGGTGCCGGCGTGCCTGTACGCCATCTTCCGGCTCGTTCCCACCGAGGACAAGATGGGGGTGGTGCAGCGGATCTTCTACTTCCACGTCCCCTCGGCGCTGGCCGGCTTTCTCGGTGTGGCGTTGTGCGCCGTGTGCAGCGCCCTGTACCTGTGGACCCGCGACCGACGTTACGACCGCGTGGCGCACGCCTCGGCCGAGCTGGGGGTGCTGTTCTTCACCATCGTCCTCCTGACCGGCCCGATCTGGGCCCGTCCGGTCTGGGGCGTTTACTGGACGGGGGAAGTGCGGCTCACCTCGACCCTGGTCCTGTGGCTCATGTACGTCGGCTACCTCCTGCTCCGCACGAGCGCCGAGAACCCCGAGCAGGCGGCCCGCTGGGCCGGCGTCCTGGGGATCGTCGGCGCCCTCGATCTGCCGATCATCTACAAGTCGGTGGAGTGGTGGCGCGGGCTCCATCCCAAGGTCCTGAAGGTGTCGGGCGGACAGGGGCTCGACCCGGCCATGCAGCACGCCTTCGGTCTCTGTCTGTTCACCTTCCTGCTGCTGTTCCTCGCGCTCCTGATCCAACGCTGCCGCCTGGGGCTCCTCGAGGAACAGGTCGCCACCCTGACACAGGAGGCCTCGCGGTGATCAGTCTCCCGAACCTGTCGTCCATCGTGTCGGTCCTCGCCCTGACGGCGCAGGAGTCGATCTCCGGGTTCACCGCCGAGAACGTCGCCACGCGGCCCGAGATCGTCGAGCGCGGCCTGCGCTTCCTCAACTACGCCTACACCGCCGTCTGGATCGTCCTGGGGGTCTATCTCCTGAGCCTCTCGGTCCGCCTGCGCCGGCTGTCGGTCCAGGTGCGCCGTCTGAAGGAGCGCCCCGGCCCCTGACGGGAACCTTTCGCGTTCCCGGCGCGTTCGATCACGGTGAGCCGGAGAAACGGCATGCTCCGGCGCCCGAGGAGGACCTTCCATGACACGTCGTCTCAGGAGTCTGGCCGTGACCGGGCTCGTCGCCCTGCTGGTGTGCCTCACCGTCGCCCCGGCGGCGGCCCGGGACTCGCAGAAGGCGCGCTGGCTGAAGATCCGGGTCTACCACAACGGGGCCGACACCCCCTCCGTCCTGGTCAACCTGCCGATGAGCCTGGTGTCGGCGTTCCTGCGCGTCGCCGGCACGTGCGAGGTCCACGCGCGGATCGATCGCGCGGCGGGCGACGAGCGGCCCGACTCGCGCTCGCGGGATCTCGATCTCGAAGCCCTCGTCAAGACGCTCGAGACGATGGAGCCGGGACAGATCGTGGAGGTGCAGGAGGACGACGAGCGGGTCTCGATCGGAGTCGAATGAAGCGGGCGGCGGATAGCGGTCCGGTTGATTGACCACCCCACCCCCTCTATAATCCCTGCGACCCGGGAAAGGAGGGGGAATGCTTCCGGACGAGGCGCCCAAAGGAATCGTCCGCGATTATTTCGAGACGATCGTGACGTGCGTCATCTTCGTGATGTTCGCGCGCACGTTCGTCTTCCAGCAGTCCAAGATCCCCACCGGCTCGATGATCCCCACCCTCCTGGTCGGCGACTACATCATGGTGAACAAGTTCGCCTTCTCGCCGATGTCGTCCGTCGCGCCCCTGGCGGCGGTCGAGAGGACCCTGCTCCCGGTGCGCGCGCTGCAGCGCGGCGACATCGTCGTGTTCAAGTACCCCGAGGAGCCGGAGAAGGACTACATCAAGCGCGTGATCGGTCTGCCGGGCGAAGTGCTCGAGATACGCGACCGGCAGGTCTACATCAACGGCAAGCCGATCGAGGAGAAGTACAAGATCCATCGCAACCCCAAGGGGCTGAACTTCGACCAGGACGATTACCAGCCGACGCGCATACCCGACAACTCCCTGTTCTGCATGGGGGACAATCGCGACAACAGCAAGGACAGCCGATCGTGGGGGTTCGTGCCGCGCGACTACGTCAAGGGGCGCGCCTTCATGATCTGGTGGTCGTACGACGAGGATCGGGACGCCTGGACGAAGACCGCCATGGCGGACAAGGTCAGCGGCATCTGGGACAAGATCACCCACCTGTTCACCAAGTCCCGCTGGGAGCGCAGCTTCCAGATCATCAAGTAGACACGCGCGGCTCCGCAGCGGGCCGCGGGCGGTCCCGCGCCGGCAGATCGACCGCCAGCGGCGTGCGCCGGCCTCCGGCCCAGGCGCGATAGCTCGACCACCTCCAGTCGCGGGCGTGACGCGCCAGACCGGCCAGGACCGGGTTGTGATGCAGGTAGTCCGCCTTGCGCCGGACGTCCTCCGCGTCGCGCAGCGGCAGCGTCTGATCGCCGTCCTGCCAGACCAGCCCCCGCCGGCCCGACCGCGCGTTCGCCTCCCGGGCGTAGCGTGATTTCAGCCGGTGCACGGTCATGCGGACCCAGCGCATGTCGCCGCCGCGTGTCGCCAGGATCAGCCGGACCCGATCGGGGAGCACCACGTAGGCATGGACCAGGAAACCGAGGCGATGGCGCAGCGTGGCGAGGCTGTGGCAGAACAGGGCCGCGCGCGCGGGGTCGGCGAAGACCGGCTCGAGACCGTAGGTCCACAGCGTGACGAGGAACGCCTGAGGCTTGTGACCGGGCACGGTTGTCTCCTCCCTGTCGGGCTCTCCGGGGGTGCGTCCTAGCAATCCGGATGCTGGCGACGGGATCGAGACGGGACGCGGGGCCCCCGGCGGCCGGCGCTCGCGCCGCGTCCGGGTATGGACGGTGGGCGCCGGGGGTCGTTCCCGCGCGGACGGTCGCGGCGCCGGCCGGCCCGGCCGGTTCAGTCGGCGTCGGGAATCAGGACACGCGGGAGATCCGGGGCCGGGGCTCCGGGCGCGATGATCGAATGGCGGCCTCGCCCGGGCTCCTTGACGGGGAAATCCTCGCGGAAGTGCGCCCCCCGGCTCTCGCGCCGTCGCAGCGCCGACTCCGCGATCAGCCGGCCGACGAAAAGCAGGTTGCGCGCCTCCACCCCGCGTCGCGAGACGGGACGCGGGGCCAGCCGGCGCTCGAGATCAAGGGTGGCCTTGATCGCGCGCTCCAGAGCGCCACCCTCGCGGAGGATGCCGGTCCCTTCCGACATGATCTCCCGGAGCGATGCGATCGTCGGGCCGGCGTCTGCCGCGTCGATCGACAGCGCGCGGTCCGGGTCCGCCCCGAGCGGAGCATCGGCGGCCGGCGCGAGCGAGTCGCCCAGGATCGCCCTGCCGCACCGTGCGCCATAGACCAGACCCTCGAGCAGGGAGTTGCTGGCCAGCCGGTTGGCCCCGTGGACGCCGGTGCACGCCGTTTCGCCAGCGGCGTACAGACCCGGCACCGAGGTCCGCCCCCAGAGATCCGTCTTGACGCCCCCCATCATGTAGTGCGCGCAGGGGGCCACCGGGATCCGATCGCGGCCGATGTCGAGCCCGTAACCGGCGCAGGTCGAGGCGATGGTCGGGAAACGCTCCCGCACGAACGCGCCGTCCAGATCGCGCATGCTGAGATAGACCGACGGGTGACCGGTGCGGCGCATCTCGGCGACGATGCCGCGCGCCACGATGTCGCGCGGCGCCAGGTCGCCGCGCGCGTCGTAGCGCGTCATGAAGCGCTCGCCGGCGGCGTTCTCCAGGCGTCCCCCCTCTCCGCGCATCGCCTCCGAGAGCAGGAAGCGCGGCGCGCCGGGGAGGGCCAGGGCGGTCGGATGGAACTGCACGAACTCCAGGTCGGACATCTCGGCGCCGGCCCGATAGGCCATGGCCATGCCGTCGCCGGTCGCCTGGGGCGGGTTGGTGGTGTCCTTGTAGACCTGTCCGGCGCCACCGGTCGCCAGCACGACCGCGCGCGCGCGCAGATCGACCGGCCGGTTCTCGTCCTCGTCGAGCGCCAGAATCCCCGCGCAGCATCCGCCCGACAGGATCAGATCGACGGAGAAGATACGCTGCACGAGCGCGATCCGATCGTCGGACCGCGACCGGGCGACCAGCGCGCGCACGATCTCGCGCCCGGTCGAGTCTCCCCGCGCCCTGAGGATGCGCCGCTTGCTGTGCGCCGCCTCGCGCGCCAGCGCGATACGCGTCCCCTCGCGGTCGAACCGGGCGCCCCAGTCGATCAGCTCGAGCGCGCGCGCCGGGCCCTCCTCCACCAGGACCCGGACGGCCCCTTCGTGGCACAGGCCGTCGCCCGCGGCGATCGTGTCCTGGTAGTGCAGGCTGACTTCGTCGTCGTCCGACAGGACGGCCGCCAGCCCGCCCTGGGCCTTGTCCGAGGCCGAGTCGCTCGGACCGTCCTTGGTCAGGATCGCCACGCGCCACCCGCCCCGCGCGATCTCGAGGGCGGCCCTGAGACCGGCGATGCCGCTGCCCACCACGACGGCGTCGAACGCCAGCGCCCGTGTCATCGGCCGGGAGTGTAGCCGAAGTCCCTTTCCTTGACAGTCCTTCCGGCCAAACTGATAATGAGTCCCGGCTGTGCCCGTCGCGGAGATCCAGCGGATCCTGCATGCGAGACCTTCCACCCCAGGGCTCGATCGGCGATACGTTCCTGCCGCGTCTGGTGGCCACGCTGCATCTGCAGGAGTTCGAAGGGACCCTGCGGCTGAGCTTTCCCGACGCCACCAAGGTCATCTATTACAAGCGCGGAGAGGTGGCGTCCGCCGCCAGCAACGCCGAGCCCGACAGGCTGGCGAACATCCTGATCCGTGAAGGGCGTCTGTCGGTCGAGCAGTTCGAGATGGCGCGCTCGCGTCTACAGCCGGGCGCGTCGCTGGGCAAGACCCTCATCGAGATGGGGTTCCTGTCGCCCTCCGAGCTGCTGCAGGGGGCGAGGCGGCAGGTGCGCATCATCGTCGGCTCCTGCTTCTCGGCCGTCGAGGGCGCCTACGAGATGGTGCCCGGTCCCCTGCCGCCCGAGGTCACGTCGCTCGGGCTCAACACCAAGCGGCTGGTCTTCGACTGTCTCATGGAGGCCGGCGACCGCGCCGCGGTGATCCGCGAGATCGGCTCGATGGAGTCGGTCTACCGCCCCACCGATCAGCTGGCGTCGGTCCTGGGCTCGCTGAGGCTCGATTTCGAGACCGACCGCATCGGGCGGATGCTGGACGGGAGCGCGACCCTGCGCGACATCAGCGGGCGCACGTCGCACGACGATTTCACCGTCGGCAAGATGATCCTGGCGCTCGATCTGCTCGGCGCGGCCGAGCATGCCGCTCCCGTCCCGGTGGCGGTCGCCGCCCCGGAGCGCGGACACGCGATCCCGATCAGCTTCGAGGCACCCGGGACGCCCGCGGACTCTCCGCCCGTCGACGACCCGGGCTCCGCCGAAGACGTCGTGACGATCATCGATGAGCCCCCCGATGCGCCGGCCGGCATGCCGCCCGCCGAGGTGACGGCCGCCCCCGCGGCGGACACCGCGCCGGACGTCGCGCCACCCGCGTTCTCCACGGTCGGCTTGACACCGCCGCCGCCCGACGCGGCCGCGGTGGAGCCGCCGCCGGTTCCCGCCGAGGATCTGCCGGCCTTCGCTCGGCCGCCCGGCGAGGAGACGCCCGTCGATGAGCCGCAATGGCAGCTCGACCCGCAGACCGGAGAGCGCGTGCACGTCGGACCGATCGAGATGACCTTCGACGGCCAGGTCGCCGACCCCGCTCGCGAGCCCCGGGGACTGACGCGGTTCCTGATCGCCGCGGGCGCCGCGGCGTTCGTCGTGGCCGCGGCCTTCGGATACGTCGTCCTGCGACGCGGGCCGGCGGAGCGCGTCTCGAACGCGGCCACGCCTCCCGCCATGGCGGAGCAACGCCCTGCGAGCAACGCCGGCGCCGGCACGCCGCCGCCGATCGAATCGCGCCGGGAGGCCGCCCCGCTTCCGGTCCCGTCCCTCGCTGCCGCCCCGCCCCCTGCTCCCTCCGCCCGGTCCGAGCGCGTGACGGCCGCCGCCCAGGCCCCTGTCGCCGCGCCCCGCCCTTCGGCGCCCGTCCGCGAACGGCCGGCGGTCGCACCGGTGACCGCGGGTGCCGCCGGTCTGTCCGAAGACCCGGCCTACGCCGCCGCGCTGGAGCGCCTGGACGGGGGCGATCCGGCCGGGGCGGCGCACCTGTTCCGGGAGATGCTGCGGTCCCGGGATCCCCGGGGCGCGACGCTCCAGCTGCTGATCGCCTGTCAGGAGGACACCGTGAAAGGGGCGCGCAGCCGTGCCGGCGCGCACGGCTCGCTCATCGTCCTTCCCTACGATCTGAAGGGACGCGCCTGTTACCGCGTCTGCTGGGGAGTCTACGATGGCGGCGAGGCCGCCCGCGCCGCGATGGCGGACGTTCCGGCCGAGGTCACGGGCGGGAGCGTCCCGATCGTCGTGCCGCTGGCCCGGCTGCGGGCCGCCGAGTAGGACGGTATGTCCACATCGCCCGGGCGCAGGTTCTTCGTCTGCATCGCGATCCTGCTGGCGTCGTCGGCCGCACACGCCGACATCGTCCATCTGAAGAACGGCGGAACGATCGCCGCCGACTCGTGGGAGGTGCGCGGCGATCTCCTCCTCATCCACCAGGGAGGCGGCCGGATCACCGTGCCCCGCTCGGACGTCGAGAGGATCGAATCCCGCCCGGCCGGCGCGACCGGCGGCCCGACCCTCGACGACACCGCCGGCGCGGACGCCCGGCCCTCCCCGACGCCGGCGGCGCCGCTCCGCGCGTCCGACATGACGGACGAGGAGATGCAACGCGCCATCGAGGCCCTCAGAAAGCGCATCAACGACTACCCGATGGCGCGCGCCGAGAACACGCGGCGTCTCGTGAGTCTCCTCGACCAGCTTGGCGGCCGGGCCTTCAAGGCGCGGGACGACGACACCGCGCTGGCGCGCTTCCGTGAAGCGCTCGGATACGACCAGCGCGACGCGGCGGCCCAGCTCGGGCTCGCGGCGGTCTACCTGCGTCAGGACAACGATATCTTCGCGCGCTCGACGCTCGAGAGGGCGCTCGTCGACCATCCCGACAACGCCGCCATGCACTCCCTCCTGGGCGACGTCTACAACGGCGAGGAGCGGACCGAGGAGGCGCTCCGCGAGTGGCGGAAGGCGTACGAGCTGAAGCCGGACGCGTCCCTCAAGGCCAAGATCGACAAGCTCGGACGGGAGCACACCATCGACGAGGCGTACCGCCAGTCGGAGGCGGCGCACTTCACCATGAAATACGACGGAGGGCGCGGGGGAACCGATCTCGGCGGGCAGATCCTCGACTACCTCGAGGGCGAGTTCAAGTCGCTGGAGCTGCGGTTCGAATACTACCCGCTGCAGCCGATCATCGTGATCGTCTATCCGCAGAAGCAGTTCTACGAGGCGACGCAGGCCGACGCCAACGTGGCGGGTCTGTACGACGGCAAGATCCGCGTGCCGATCGGCGGGCTGCAGCAGATCAACGGCGAGGCGCGGCATGTTCTCCTGCACGAGCTGGCGCACGCCTTCATCGCCGGCAAGAGCCGCGGCACCGCCCCGCGCTGGCTGCACGAGGGGCTGGCCCAGCAGATCGAGGGGAAGACCACCTCCACCGCGACCGGAACCGTCTTCGCGAAGCAGTACCGGGCTCTCGACAACAAGGACGCCTGGGGACAGGAGTTTTCCTACCCCTCGGCCCTGGCCTTCGTCGAGTATCTGATCGATCGACTGGGATTTCCCGTGATCCTCGACGTCCTGAAGACGATGGGCGAGGGCGGGCCGTCCGACGCCGCCTTCGAGAGCGTGACCCGCTATTCCCTCAAGGAGTTGCGCCAGGCCTGGGGAGAGGCGCTGGTGGCGAAATACTTGCAATAATCGTTGCCAGGCCACAAGTTATGTCCGGGCCGGTGCGTCCCGTGCCGCGGTCTGCGGCCCGGACCGCCCCGGAAAGGACCCTTCGCGGATGAACGGGAGCCTGGCGCAGCGATCACCGAGCGATGTCCTGGCCGAGGTGCAGCGCCGCCAGGCCTCCGGCATCCTGAAGTTTCGCAGCGACGCGACCACCCTCCGGCAGCTGTTCATCGACGCCGGCATCATGATCCGCTTCGCCGTCAGCACCCTCCCCACCGAAAGCATCACCATGCTGTTCCGCGACAAGGGAGGCGTCACCGAGACGCACGTCAAGGAGGCGACCGCCGCCAAGCAGAAGGACGAGCTCCTCGGGACCACTCTGGTGCGTCTCGGCGTCCTGTCGAAGGAGAAGCTCCTCGAGCTGACCCGCGAGCACATCCACCGGGTCACTCTCGGCGTCCTCGCCCTGCGCCAGGGTGATTTCGAGTTCCAGGCCGGCGCCCTGCCGTTCCGCGAGCAGCTCGATGGCGGGCTGAGCAGCGCCGAGATCCTTCTCGAGTGGGCGCGCGTCTTCCCGGAGATCGACTGGATCAGACGACGGTTCGGTCCGGCCGACGCCCGCGTCCAGATGTCGGGCCGTCCTCCGGAGGGGTATCAGAGCGTGCCGCTGAACCCGGCGGAGGGGTACATCATGTCGCGCGTCGACGGTCGCGCGACCGCCGGCGAGATCTGCATGGTCAGCCCGATGGGCGAGGAGACCACCCTGCGCGCTCTGTTCGGCCTGGCGCTGTCGGGGATCCTGGACATGCCCGAGGGCGCCGTCGAGATCCCGCCGCCGGCGCCCCCGGCCGGGGCGGCGTCCCGTCCGGTCGCCGTCGCCGCAGCGCGCACGCCCACGAACGGCGGCGCCACGGCCGCCGAAGCGCCCCGCCACGCCGCCTCTCAGACCGCGCCGCGGCCGGCGGCCGGGACCCGGCCGGCCGGACATCCCGGCGCGTCACGGCCCGGGGCGCCGGGCACGCCGGCCCGGCCGGGAGCGCGGGCGACCGGCTCCGCGCCGCCCACCGCTCCCCGCCGCGTCACCTCGATCACCGAGCGCGTGCGGCCCGCGACCACACCCGACCTCGAGGCCGAGATGCTGCAGCGCTACGAGCGGCTGCGGGCCCAGGATCTGTACGAGGTCCTGGGCGTGGCGTCGACCGCGACCGTCACCGAAATCCGGCACGCCTATTACGCCCTGGCGAAGAAGTTCCACCCCGACAAGTTCACGCGCGAGGAGATGAAGACCAAGGCGGAGAAGGTGTTCGCCCACATCACCGAGGCCTACTCCACGCTCACCGCCGACGAGCCACGGCGCCGGTACGACGAGGACCAGGCGCTGCGCAAGAGCGGGCATGCGCAGGAGAAGAAGACCGACGGTGGCGAGGTGGCGCGCATGAACTTCAAGCACGGCAAGGACATGTTCGACAAGGGGCGGTTCGGCGAGGCGATCCCGTTCCTGCAGAACGCCTGCGACCAGGAGCCGTCGAAGCCGGAACACTTCCATTACCTGGCCATGGCCCAGAGCAGGAATCCGCGCTGGAAGAAGGACGCGGAGGAAAATTTCCTGAAGGCGATCGAGCGCGACCCGACCAACTCCGAGATCTACGCGCAGCTCGGGTCGCTGTACGCCCGGGGCGGTCTGCACTCGAAGGCGCGCGAGATGTTCAAGAAGGCCCTGCAGTGGGATCCTGCGAACGCCGAGGCCGCCGAGGGTCTCGCCCAGGAAGAGGGCGGCAAGAAGGGCCTCCTCGGCATGTTCCACAAGAAGTGACGCCCGGAGGCCGACGATCATGACGACCGACCAGCGCGAGCGCTTCGGCCCCTACCGGGTCGAGGAACTGATCGGCGCGGGGGGCATGGGCATCGTCTACCGCGCCCTGGACGAGGCGCTGCAGCGTCACGTCGCCCTCAAGACGCTGCTCCCCGCGCTGGCCGCCGACTCGGAGTTCGTGGCCCGCTTCAAGCGCGAGGCCCAGTCCGCCGCCGCGCTCAACCATCCGAACATCACCCAGATCTACGCCATCGGGCAGGAGGGCACGGTCCCCTACTTCGCCATGGAGCTGATCCGCGGCCGGTCGCTCGAGACGATCGCCCGCGACACGAAGGGGCTCCCGGCGGCGGAGGCGACCGGCTACATCCTGCAGGCGGCGCAGGGGCTGCGGCACGCGGCCCAGAAGAAGCTGATCCATCGGGACATCAAGCCGAGCAATCTGATGCTCACCGAAGAGGGGGTCGTCAAGATCACCGATTTCGGTCTGGCCAAGGCGGCGCGCGCGGAGACACAGCTCACCGCCACCGGCGAGGTGCTCGGTTCCCCGGGCTACATCTCGCCCGAGCAGGCCCAGGGCGCGCCGCTCGACGCGCGCTCGGACATCTATTCGCTCGGCGCCACCTTCTATCACCTGGTGACGGGCCGGCTGCCGTTCGAGGCGCCGACGCCGGTGGCGATGATCGTCAAGCACATGAGCGAGCCGCTGCGGTCGCCGCGCGCGGTCAATCCCGCCGTGCCGTATCCCGTCGCCTCGGCCATCCAGAAGATGATGGCCAAGCGTCCGGACGAGCGCTTCCAGGACTACGACGCCCTGATCCGGGAGCTGGAGCGCGCCCTCGCCACGATCGGCGCCGACGCGTCGGGCCAGGCGCGCCCGGCCACCGCGGCCGCGACGGCGGCGCAGCCCTGGTCCGGAACCACCGGCGCCGAGCTCCGGGGTCGGGTCGGTCGCGTTTCACAGGCTCCGTCCTCCGCGGCGGTGGACAAGGAGCCTCGGGCGGGAGGGATCTCCTGGATACCGATGTTCCTGGCCGCGGCGCTCGGAGTGCTCGTCGTCGCCGGCGTGGTGAAGCACCGCCGGGCCGCGCGCGAGGACGCCGGCGGGCAGGCGGGGAGCGTCGCCCCGGTCACGTCGGGCGGCGGCCCCGGCGAGGAACCGATCGGGACGCAGCTGAGCTTCACCACGCGTCCGGGCCGCGCCTCCCTGCTGGCGGGCGATCGCCCGGGGCCGTCGATCGGCGAGCGTCTGCGCGAGCGTGCCCGGCAGCAGGGGCGGCCCGATCTCGCGTTCGTGGAGAACGACCACTCGATCCTGCCCGACGGCCGCCTGAAGATCTTCGGCAGGGTGCAGAACCGCGGGTCGGGCACGGCGCTCCAGGCCCGCATCCGCGTGCGCATCCTGCTCGACAGCGGCGCCATCGCCGCGCAGGGCGAGGCACCGCTCACCCCCGCCAGCATCCCGCCCCAGGGGTCGGCCACCTTCGAGCTGCCGCTCGATTACAACGGTCCGGTCGGAACGATCAAGGCCGAGCTGGTGTGGGTCGAATAGCGCGGTCCGCGCCCGACCCGATCAATCGGCGGCGACGCGGGTGGCTCGATAGAGATAGTGAAACCCCGACGCCAGCGTCAGCGCGAGCGTGATCCAGACGAGCCCCTCGACGATCACCTCCTGCTCCTGACCGAGGTAGTTCAGCAGGAGGACCGTCCCGATCGTCACGAGCTGGACGGCCGTGGTCAGCTTGCCGAGGAACGTGGGCTTGAACCGCGTCAGACCGGAGGTGAGATGGACCAGGAGCGCGATGATGACGATGAAGACGTCGCGGCTGATGGTCACGATCGTCAGGTAGAGCGGAATGTGGTTCGCCAGGTGAAACTCGGGGACCGACTTGGGATGATCCGGCAGGGCCAGCACGATGAAGCAGGCCGTCATCAGGAGCTTGTCGGCCATCGGGTCGAGAAACGCGCCGATGCTGGAGCTCTGGCTGTAACGCCGCGCGATCACGCCGTCCAGCGCGTCGGTCAGACCCGCCAGGAGGAACACGGCGAAGGCCCATCCGTTCAAGTTGCGCAGCAGGAGGGTGATCAGGAGCGGGATCATCACCATCCGGAAAATCGTCAGCTGGTTGGCCAGACTGAGCACGCTGGGTGCCCTCCCCCGGGCGTCGTCCTGTTCAGCGCGGGCCGGGCCGCTCCGCGGCCGTGCCAGGCGCGCTCCCGGTCGTCCCGGCGGCCGGCGTTTCTTCGCCCGCCGCGCTCCCGCCGCCCTTCGCCGCCTTGAGATCGATGGTGTTGCTGAAGGAGCGGGACACGCTCACCGTCGCGATGGCGTGCTTGAACACCATCTGCTCGGCGCCGCGGTCCTCCAGGATGACCGTGTAGCGGTCGAACGAGACGATCCGCCCTCCGATTTTCTTGCCGCTGTTCAGGATCACGGTCAGCCAGGCGCGATCCTTGCGCGCCCTGCCGAGATACTGGTCCTGGATGTTGACGCCGCCACCGTCCCTGTCCATCGATCTCACCCCCGTCCGAGCGCCCGCGCGGCATGCGCCAGGGGCGCCTCGAATCGGCCCGGATCGGCGGGGTCGGTCGCGAACCAGGTGACGCCCTCCTCCTTCCGGAACCAGGTCCACTGTCTCTTGGCGTAGCGCCGCGTGTTCCTGCGTGTCAGCCCGATCGCCTCCTCGAGGCTCAGCTCGCCTCGCAGGTGACGCAGTGTTTCCCTGTAGCCGAGCGCCTTGAAGGCGTTCGCCGTGTCGGGACACCCGGCCTCGCGCAGCCGGCGGACCTCGTCGACCAGCCCGTCCGCGAAAAAGCGCCCGACCCGGGCGTCGATGACCCCGTAGAGCGTCTCGCGATCCATGTCGAGACCGATCTTCACCGAGGCGTATCGATCGGGGCCGAAGGGAGACTCCCGGATCAGATCCGACAGACCGCGGCGCGTCGCGGAATACACCTCGAGCGCGCGCACGATCCGCTGCCGGTCGTTGGCCCGCACGCGCGCCGCGGCGGCGGGATCGACGCGCGCCAGCAGGCGGTGCAGACGCGTCGCCCCGCGCCGCTCCGCCAGGGCCACCAGGCGGGTCCTCAGGATTTCGTCCCTCCGCGGGGCCTCCACGATGCCCTTGAGCAGACCGCGCAGGTACAGCCCGGTCCCTCCCACCAGGACCGCCAGGCGGCCGCGTCCCTGGATGGAGCGGATCGCCTCCTGCGAGGCCCGCACGAAATCCCCCAGCGAGAAGTCCTGTCCCGGCTCAGCCAGATCAATGCCGTGATGAGGCGCCCGCCGGAGCGCCTCGAGACCCGGCTTGGCCGTCCCCCGATCCAGACCGCGGTAGACCTGCATGGAATCGACGCTCACCACCTCGCCGCCGAAACGCTCGCAGGCCTCGAGCGCGAACTCGCTTTTCCCGGCCGCCGTCGGGCCGAGGACCACCAGGAGCGGCCGGTCCATTCAGCGCCCCTTGTCATGCTGCCGGTCGCGGTACTCGTTGATCGTCTCCTGCAGGTGGTCGTCGCAATAGACGCGGCCGCGCGCCACGCGGCGCCCGCAGCGGGGGCAACTCCGTCCGACCACCGCGGCCACGCCGCGGCCGAAGACCGTCAGGATGACACCGGCCGCCACGCACACGGCGCCGGCGCCGGCGAGATTCCGGAACACCTTCTTGTCCACGTCTCCGCGAATCATCTGCGCGGCGGCCAGATAAACGACGGCGGCCACGACCAGGAAGCCGCCGAGGCGGATCAGGACCCTGGACATCAGGCATCGCTTCCGGCGGAGCGCTCGGACAGCCGCGCCTCGCGGAAGGCCCTCAGGATGCGGCCCTCGTGCTGCGGCCCGAGCGTCCTGCGGAGCACGTAGAGCTCCGCATAGAGCAGCTCGTTCAGACCCTGGATCAGGATGTCGCGTCCCGGCGCGCCCGCCAGCGAGCGGACATTCTCCTCCAGCAGGCCGGCGTCCATCGTGCCGTCGCCACCCAGCGAAGCCCGGTGGAACAGGACGGGGTAGGTCTCCTCGAGCTGGCGCAGCGAGCGCGCCAGCAGGTGCTCCGAGATCGGGCCGACCTCCTTCATCAGGTACTGGTACACCATCCCGAACATGTCGTTGTAGCGCTGCACGATATCGGCCAGGCCGTCCGCCGGACGGGTCTCGCCCTCTTCCGATGACGGCCGGGCCTTCATCTTGAGGGTCCCCACCGTGAACAGGAGGAAGATCGTGCGCAGGGTCTCGGTTGTGCCGAACTCCGACAACCGCGTGAGGTCGCCGATCGTCCGCCGGCCGTCGACCAGGCGCAGGACGTAGAGCTCGGGCGGCTCGAGCGGGACGTCGGTGCGCCGCTCGTCGGGGGGAATCGCCTCGAAGATCCACCAGTCGAAGGGCATCCTCCTGCGGAACAGCGCCGGGTTGCGGATCGACCGGATCCCTTCGACGATGACGAGGAGGAGCGGCAGATCCACCTCCACGCCCTCGTCCTGCGGGTCCTCCCCCTCCGTGAAGACGAACTCGCCGTCCTCCCATTCGAACACAGACACGGCGATCTGCAGGACCTGGTGCCGGCGCGCCTCCAGCAGTCCCCGGGGCGTCAGACCGCCGCGCTCGACGAGCGCCTTGCCCAGCCTCTCGCCGGCGGCGGCGCCACGCATCGCCCGATCGTGCTGCTCGCGGGTGATCGTCCCCTGGCGCAGCAGGAGGTCCGACAGCCGATCCGTCTCGCGCGTCGACACGCCGTGCACGATCCGTCCGTCCCGCAGGTACAGGTCGATCGTGGTCCTTTCGGTGGAGAGGGACAATCGTCCCCGGCGGTTGAGGACACGCAGGAACTCGAGGATGTCCGCGCAGCTGAGGGCCTTGAGCCGGCCGCGAAATTCCGTCACGCTGTCCGCTCGGTGACGCACGCCGCCCGGTACGGGTTCGGTCCCATCGTGACGTGATTATCGGTCCGCCGCCGCCACTGGGTCAACAACGGCCGCGCCGGGCGCGCGCTCAGCGCTGCGTGCGCCGCACGATCTCGACGCCCGTGTAGTAATGATGCAGGATGTCCTCGTAGGTCTTGCCGCGCAGCGCCATGCCGTACGCCCCGACCTGGCACAGTCCGACGCCGTGTCCCCAGCCCTTGCCGCTGAAGATGAAGGACTCCACGCCGCCGTCCGGACCGAGGGTGCGGTCGAGGGTGAACAGATTCTCCCGCACGCCGAGCGCGGTGCGGATCTTGAACCCGCGCACGTAGAAGGTGCCGCGACTGCCGGTGATCTTCACCTCGACCACCCGCCCGGAGACTCCCCGCCGCGTCGGCTCCACGTCGATCAGCTTGCCGACGTTCAGACGCTGCCCCACCAGCGTCTCGAGCTCCTGGCGCGTGTAACGCTGCTCCCAGCGGTAAGCGGACGAATAACGATCGTCGGAGACACCCCGCTGGTTGGCGATCACCTTGAGATAGTCGATGCCGCCGTCGCGCGCCGTGTGGTACACGACGCGGTCGCCCAGGATCAGCGGCAGGCTCGGAGCGGGATACGACACGTCGCGGAACGAGCGGTACAGGGCCACGTCGTTCTTGAGCGCCAGCGCCTTGACGTCCTGCTTGACCTCCAGAAGGATCTTGTCGCCGTCCTGGCCGCGATAGGTCGCCTTCACGGTCTCCAGCCCGTTGTAGTAGTCGAGGATGCGGTACAGCGATCGCAGCACCAGACCGCGCGACGGGTTGTGATGCGGTCTCAGGGTATTGTCGCGGAACGGCTGCAGGATCCCCTCGAGAATGAGCGCGGCGTACGGACGCTGCGCGTCCTTGGGGACATCGTCCCGATCCTTGAACGCCAGGAGATACGGCAGGTCCTTCTCGTCGAGGGCCAGCTGCAGCCTCTCTCCCCAGCCGAGCGACCGCGCGAAATAACCGGCGAGGTCCTGCATCTGGGGGCTGCTCCCCTTCAATCCGTCCTGCGACGGGGTCTTCCCGAGCAGCCCGAGCGCGAACGCGCTCCAGCGCTCGACCTCGCCGGTGTCCGCGGGCGCGACCAGAAAGGAGCGGGCGGCGGCCTCCGAGCCGACCACGCCCAGGGCCTGCAGCAGCGTCACCTCTTCGTTCACCGGCTGGCCGTCCTCCAGGATCACCGGGTCGATCCAGGACCGACCGCTGATCGTGCGGCTCTCCGCTTCCACCTCCGGGTAGCACGGCACGCCCTTGAGATACGCCCCCTTCTCCTCCGGGAAGATCAGCTGGCCGTCCTCGGTGTGACCGCCGCAGGTGGACGTGTACAGGGCGTTGATCGGCTGGCCGCCGTAGGTCAGCACCATCGAGCGCGTCTCCTCGACGGCCTGGTCGGTCAGCGGATGTTCGGAGCCCGCGCCACGGTAGACCTGGCACTGCGCGCTGTCACAGACGTCGTAACCGTCGTCCGAGAACAGACCGAGATTGGCGATCGTGTAGGTTCTCGCCGCCACGGCCTGCGCCTTGAGCGCCTGCAGCTCCGGGTAGACCCCCGGCCCCATCTCGTTGGGCACCACGCCGCGCAGGTAGTCCTCCATGTCGACCTCGTCGATGATCTGGAGATTGCCCGCCTTCGAGACGCGCGCCTCGAGCGTGCCGCGGTACTGGTTCTGATCGACCCTCAAGAGAGCCCCGGGGCGCGCCGGCTGCACCAGGACCCGATCGTAGGGGGTCAGGAAGTTCCGCCAGCGGTCGTCCACCAGTCGGATCCGCAGTCGTCCGCCGACGGTCCGTCCCTCGTCGGCGATCCACAGCTCGTTGAACCCCTCCTCGCTCAGACGCTGCACGAGCGCGGCGGCGTCCTCGCGCGCCAGGAACTCGCCGGCGCGCACGCGCCAGGAGCGCCGGTCGGCGTTGTACACCACGACGATCTTCTCGCCGGGGAGCATCGTCTCGAGCTCGTTCTTCTTCGCGTCGGCCTGCTCCTTGGAGGCGAACGAGGCCACCTGCACCCGGTAGATCACACCGGGCTCTCCGCCGCCCGACACCTCGCTCACGAGATAGATGCCGCCGTCGAATCTCTTCTTCCAGATCGGCTGCTTCTTGGCGGGGTCGCGCACCACGATGCCGCCGTCCGCCGACACGCGCACCTTGACCGGGTCGGTGGTCAGACCGATCCGCACCTTGGGTGCCGGCGGCGCCGAGAGCAGCGCTCCGGCGGGCGGCGCCGAGGCGGACCGGGACCGCGCGGCTGCGGAGGGAGAGGCGACGGCCGGGATGACGATCGCCAGCGCCGCGACGGCGAGCGGGGTCCAACGTCCTGACAACGTCATCAGGTCGGATACTCTATCACGCCGGCGCGGTCACTTCCCGGCCGCGCGCGCCGGCGCGCCGCCCGAACGCAGGAACTCGGCCCGCAGGACACGGCTCCGCGCGAAGACACCGGTGTACGCCGTGGTCACGACGCGGCTCCCCTGGGCGCGCGCTCCGCGGATACTCATGCACAGGTGCTCCGCCTCGAGGCGGCAGGCGACCCCCTGCGGGCGCAGGGCGGTCTGGAGCGCGTCCACGACCTGCCGCGTCAGTCTCTCCTGGAGCTGCAGCCGGCGCGACAGGACGTCCACCGCGCGGGCGATCTTCGACAGCCCCACCAGCCGGCGGTCCGGCAGGTAACCGACGTGCGCCGTGCCGTGGAACGGCAGCAGATGGTGCACGCACACCGAGGTGAACGGGATGTCCCGCACGACGACCATGTCGTGATCGCGGGCCGGGATGGTCCGGGACAGGATACGCAGAGGATCGGCGCGGTATCCCGACACGATGTCCCCGCGCCACGCCTCCGCGACGCGCGCCGGGGTCCCGCGCATGTCGCGCGTCAGCTCCGTCTCGCCGATGGCGGCGAGGAACAGACGGGCCGCGCGCAGCAGGCGCGCGCCGTCCGGCCCCCGCCCGCGGGCCCGCGACACGGTCGGCCGGCTCACTGGGGTGGATGTCTCTCGTACGCCTGACGGACGGCCCGATCGAGATCGCTTCCCTCGGTCGGCGTGCAGGCGCAATGGCCTTTCTTGTCGACGGCCACGTGACCGCTCGCGCGGCATTTTCCGTCGCACCCGCCGCACACGTGATCGGTGCACACCGTCCGGATGATGCGCGGCAGGGCCGGCGCCACCGGTGTCGCGGCGGCTTCCGGCGCCGCCGGCGGCGCGGCCGGCGTCCCGCCCGGCAGTGGGGCCGGTGTCGGCGACGGGGCGCTCTCGGGCGCCGGTGTCGCGGCCGCGGCGACGGCGGGCGCCGCCGCCCGCGGGGCGCCCGCGGCGATCACGCCGAGCACGGCAGCGGCGAGGGCCACGACCAGGACGATACCGCCTGTTGTACGAGGGCGCATGGATGGCCTCCTAGGAGTACTTGAGCCCGGTGCCGGTGTTGAACACCACGATCGTCTCGTCGGTCCCGACCGACCCGGCGCGCGCGAGGCGCTCCACGGCGGCGAGCGCCGCGCCCGCCTCGGGGCAGGCGTCGATCCCCTCACGCTCGCCGAGCCGCCGGGCGCAGTCGATCATCTCACGATCCTCGACCGCCAGGGCCGCGCCACCGCTCGCGCGGATCGCCTGGAGCATGAGCCGGTCCCCGAGCCCGCCCGGGACCCGAAGCCCGCTCGCGATCGTGACCGGGTCGGGCCACGTCTCGGCCGTGTCGCGCCCCTGCTCGAAGGCGCGGACGATCGGGGCGCATCCCGCCGCCTGGACCGCGAACAGACGGGGGCGCCGCGGCCCGATCCAGCCGAGCGCTTCCATCTCGTCGAACGCCTTCCACATGCCGATGAGGCCGGTGCCGCCGCCGGTCGGGTAGA
>Ga0070697_100000033_pt1 | contig 102446 bp, 103 predicted proteins | sample KBSK1501metaG_FD_65475 | JGI IMG/M metagenome (GOLD analysis project Ga0070697, IMG submission 65475) | Corn, switchgrass and miscanthus rhizosphere microbial communities from Kellogg Biological Station, Michigan, USA - KBS K1-50-1 metaG | ecosystem: Host-associated > Plants > Roots >...
TACCTGCGGCGCCGGCTGCACGTCAGCCTGATGTCTGACGGCATGCACGCCATCGACGGCATCCTCGACCCCGAGTGCGGAGCGGCGCTGAAGACGGCGCTGGACGCCCTGGCCAATCGCAGGGGTCCGGAAGACGGGCGCTCACACTCCCAGCGGATGCACGATGCGCTCGGCGAGCTTGTCCACCACGCCATGGACGAGGGCAGGCTGCCGCGGCGCAACGGGGTCCGGCCGCACGTCAACGTGACGACGACCCTGGAAGGCCTGAAGGGAGAGGTCGGCGTACCGCCGGCGGATCTCGAGCTCTCGCTGCCGATCTCGACGCGGTCGCTGGAGCGCATCGCCTGCGACGCCACCATCTCCCGGGTGCTGCTGGCGGACTCGATGGTGATCGACGTCGGCCGGGCGACGCGAGTCAATTCGGCGCCGAGACGGCGGGCGCTGCGGGTGAGAGATAGAGGCTGCCGGTTCCCGGGCTGCGACCGGGCGGCCAGCTGGTCGACCCCGCATCACATCGTCGCCTGGTCGCGGGGCGGCCCGAACAACCTGGCCAACGAGGTCCTCCTCTGTCACTACCACCATCGGCTGGTGCATGAGGGCGGGTGGCAGGTGATCAAAGCCGGGCGCGAGTTCCGTTTCCTGCCCCCGGAGCGGGTGATCATGAGACGAGCGCGGGGACCGGGAGTGCGCTGGGCTGCCTAGGCCCGCTCCATGTAGGTCTGAGAGCGCGTGTCCACCCGGATCACGTCGCCGGTCTGGATGAACAGCGGCACCTGGATCACCGCACCGGTCTCGAGCGTGGCGGGCTTCGTGCCGCCGGACACCGTGTCGCCGCGAAAGCCGGGATCGGTCTTGGTGACACGAAGCTCGACGTTGATCGGAAGCTCGACGCCGATGAGCCTCCCCTGATATGTCAGCAGGTATGCGGGGCTGCCCTCCTTGAGCAGCGGCAGCACCGACTCCAGCAGGTCGTCATCGACCGGCACCTGGTCATAGGTGCGGATGTCCATGAAGTAGTGGTGGTTGCCGTCCGCATACAGGTATGTGGCCTCGGCCTTGTCGATACGGACCGTCCGGTACTTGTCGCCGCTGCGGAAGCTCTGCTCGAAGATCGACCCGGTCAACAGGTTGCGCAGCTTGGCCTTGATGACGGCGCCCGCTCGCGCAAGCTTGATGTGCTCGACGCTCACCACCTCGAGCAGCTGGCCGTCCATCTCGAACATGGTCCCGTTGCGAAAGTCGTTGGTCGAGATCACTGCTCCGTCAGGTACTCCATCGCGAGCAGGTAGCCGCTGAAGCCGAGACCGGTGATGACCCCTCGGGCGGCGCGCGCGGTGACGCTCCTCGAACGAAATTCTTCACGCGCGTGGATGTTGGAGATGTGCACCTCCACAGCGGGCACCGCGACCGCCTGCAGACAGTCGAACAGAGCCAGCGAATAGTGAGACAGCGCACCCGGGTTGATGATGATGCCGAGCGAGCCTGGCGCTTCCTTCTGCAGGAAGTCGATCAGCTCGCCCTCGTGGTTGCTCTGGAAGAAGCTGACCTGCAAGCCGAGCTCGCGCGCTTTGGCCCGCACGGCCTTGGTGAGCTCGGCCAGGGTTTTCGTCCCGTATATGTGCGGCTCCCGCTTCCCGAGCAGGTTCAGATTCGGGCCGTTGACGACGACGATTCGCTTCACGCGAGCGCCTTGCGCACGATCCTACGCACCACCCCGGCCGGCACCACGTGCCCGGGCTCCGCATGGCCGAGGCGCCGAGGCATGACCCATGCCACCCGCCCTCGGCGGGCCTTCTTGTCGTGCTCGATGGCGCTCAGGACGAGGGCCGGGTCCGCCGCCGGCGCGCGATCGGGCAACCCGTACGCCGCCAGCAGCGCGTCCTGAGCCTCGAGAAGCCGCGGTCCGCACAGGTCCAGCGACACGGCGATCCTCGCCGCGATTCGCATGCCGAACGCGACGGCGCGCCCGTGAGAGACGCGGTAGCGCGTGGCCGCCTCGAGCGCGTGGCCGGCGGTGTGCCCGTAGTTGAGGATGGCGCGGGGCCCCCGCTCGCGTTCGTCACGCGCGACCATGAGGGCTTTCGCGGTGACGCAGCGGAATACGACGCGCTCGAGCGCGCGACGGTCACCCTCGAGCAGGCGCGTTCGTTCCTCTTGCAGAAGCTCGAAGATCCCGCGGTCCATCGCGACGCCGTACTTTACAACCTCGGCGAACGCGTCCCGATAGTGCACCGCGGGCAGCGTTTCGAGGCACGCCACGTCGGCCACCACGGCCGACGGCGGCCAGAACGTCCCGATCGCGTTCTTCGAGCGCGTGCCGTTCACACCCGTCTTCCCACCGATGCTGGAGTCGACCATCGCCAGCAGTGTCGTCGGCACCCCGACGAGGCGGATCCCACGGAGCCAGATCGAGGCGGCGAATCCCGCCAGGTCGCCTACCGTTCCCCCGCCCACGGCGATCACCAGGCCATCGCGATCGATCTTCTGCCGTTCGAAGAACGCGAGCACATCCTGTAAGGCCGACATCGACTTCGAGCGCTCGCCGGCCGGCACGGCGTGGATGGACGGCTTGACCCCCGTGGGCTTGACGGCCTTCGCCACCTTGTGCGCCCACGGCCGCACGTTGGTGTCGGTGACGATCACGGCCGAAGAAGGATCCAGGCGGCGGACGACGTTGCGGAGGTCGCGGTGCACGCCGGCGCCGATGATCACCGGGTAGCTGCCGCGCGCGGCGTCGACGATCAGCCGGACCACAGGCGCAGCACCTCGGTGGCCACCGCATCGAGCGGTTGGTTCGCGTCCACGATGTGGTCGGCCTCCTCGTAGCGAGCACGGCGCTCTTCGAGGAGCGTTTGCAGCTGCTCGCGCGACCGGCTGGCGGCCATGGGCCGTGCGACCGGGCTCTTTATGCGCGTCCAGATCGTGTCGAACGACGCCTGCAGGTACACGGTCATGGCTCGGCTCCGGACCAGGCTCCAGTTCGCGTCGTCGATCGTCGTGCCGCCTCCCAGCGCCACGACCGAACCCGGCTCCAACGCCCTGGGCAGGAGCTCCGATTCGATGACTCGGAACGCGGCTTCGCTTCTGGTCGCGAAGATGTCCGAGATGGCCATGCCGGCCTCGTCCTCGATCATCATGTCCAGGTCGTGCAGTGGGGCCTCTGCCCGCTCCGCGACGAGCGCCCCGACCACCGTCTTCCCCGAGCCCATGAAGCCGATGAGGGCGAGTGTTTTCCTCAGCGGTCTAGACGCCGGAGGGGTTCGCCGGCGCCGGAGAGCTGGGTGCGCCCCCACGGCGCTTTTCCGACTGCATGAAGACCTGGTCGCGGAACCCTCCCGGTTGGGGCAGGTGGCTGAGCACCTCGGCCCCCTGCGCCCCCGCGGCGTCGACCTCGACCCGTCCATAACCGAGGATCCGCCCGAACAGCGTCTGCTTCGTCGTGCAGTCCTGGATGCGGTCGATGGGGATGATCTTCGAAGAGCGGCCGAACACGCCCGTCTCGATCTTGATGCGCTGGTCGGTGAGGGTGTAGGCGGTGGACTGCCAGCGGATCCAGACCACGATCAGCCAGAGGCCGGCGATGGCGATCGCTGCGAGGCTGAGCAGCGTCCGAAAATGGGGAATGCCGGTGCCCGACTTCACCGTGAGGTCGACAACTCCCACGATCACGAGCAGGACGACCGGTATGAGCAGGGACTTCACCAGCACGATCCAGTGCTGGTGGTCTTTGAGGATGAGGTTTTCGCCGGGCAGGAGCTCGGACGGCATTGCGGCGCCTACGCTATCGCATTTGGAAGAGGACGATCAGCGCGCCCCCCGCCAGGTAAGGTCCGTAGGCGATCGTCCCTTTCATCGAACGCTTCCAGATGATGTATCCGATCGAAGCGATCGCGGCCAGCGCGACGCCGTAGAACAGCGCCTGGATGGTGGGCAGCGGGCCGAGCAGCAGGCCCATGAAGGCGGCGAACTTCACGTCGCCGAAACCGAGCGCCTCAGCCCTGAAGATCAGAGCACCGATGAGAGCCACGAGCGCGAACAGCAGGCCCGCCGCGATGCCCGTCGCGAGGCCGGCCCACCAGGGCTGGTTGAAGACGCTCACCGCCAGGGCGAGCCCCATCGACGGGAAGATCACGCGGTCGAGGATGAGCCGGTGCTCGAGGTCGAAGAAGATCACCTGGACCATGACCAGGCCGAAAATGCTGTGCAGCAGGAGCAGCCAGCTGATTCCGAGCTCGTAGCCGAAGGCCGCGAAAACCACCGCCGCCGCGATGGGCGGCCCCCAAACCTGCCAGCGCTTGCTGCCCGGCTCGAGCTCCTCGAGCTTCGCCAGGCGCACCGAGCCCCATCGCACCAGGGCGCCGGCCCCGACCCCGACGACGCCCCAGGCGATCGCGACAAGCGCGTGGTTCACGCCCGCGAGCTGGTTCATTGCGGGAGAGTCTGGCGCATGGCCTCGATCGGGGCCGCCTTTCCGGTCCAGATTTCGAACGAGCGCGCGCCCTGCGCGAGCAGGATTCCCCACCCGTCGGCTGTGCGCAGCCCAAGAGAGCGAGCCTTGCGCACCAGAGGAGTGCCGCCGCGGACGTAGACGAGGTCGATGACGCCGCCGTCGCGTGGCAGGGCGTTCGGCCGCAGCGGCATCTCATCGCGTCTGCCGAGCGGTGTCGCGTTCACGAGCAGGTCGGCGGAGCGGGCCAGGCGTGGCCAGGCAGGGTCGCTCCAGGCGATCACCCGACCGGGCACATCGACGAGCGTGGGTCGCCTGGCCACGAACGTCAGGTGCGCGCCTTCGAGGGCGCCGGCCACAGCTCGCGCCGACCCGCCCGCCCCGAGAATCAGCACGTCGGCGCCGCGAGGCTCGAGGCCGACCTCCGCGGCCGCTGCGCGGATGGCGGCGATGTCGGTGTTGGAGCCGATCAGGCGATCTCCCTCCCTGGCGATCGTGTTGACCGCGTGCGCGCGCAGCGCCTCCGGGTCGACTGCGTCGAGATGGCCGATGACGGCGACCTTGAACGGGACGGTGACGTTGGCACCCGCGACATCAGCCTCGCGGATGCGGCCGACGGCGCCGGCCAACTGGTCAGTGGTGACGTCGAGCAGCTCATAGCTCCAGTCGAGGCCGAGCGCTTCGAACGCGGCGTTGTGCATGGCCGGGCTCGCCGAGTAGGAGATCCCCTGGCCGAGCAGAAATACCTTCAGCTGCCGCTCACGCCATAGGTCTGTTTGTCGCGCTCGAAATCCTGTGCGTTGGTCTCGAAATGCGTCACGCCGGTGCGGTCCGCGAAGTAGTACAGGTACTTCGTCTGCGGCGGGTTGATGCATGCGAGCAAGGCGGCTTTGCCGGGGTTGCTGATCGGTCCCGGCGGGAGTCCCGCGTGGGTCCGCGTGTTGAACGGCGTGTTCAGCTGCAGTTCGGGGTATGTCGGCTCCGGAGTGAGCCGGCCGAGGGCGTAGAGAAGCGTGGCGTCGACCCCGAGAGGCATGCCGATCTTCAGGCGGTTGTAGTAGACGCTGCAGACGTTTCCGCGGTCGGAATCCTTGTCGGCCTCGCGCTCGACCATCGAGGCGAGGATCACGATCGACTCCACCGACTCGGCCGGGCGCGCTGCCGTCGCCTGCGTGATCTGGTCGCGCAAGGCCGGTGTGAAGACGTTCCCGAACTGTTCGAGCTGCGCTTTGATGAGCTCGCGCACGCCCACGCCGCGGTCGATGAGATAGGTGTCCGGGAAGAGGTAGCCCTCGAGAGGTGGATTCGCGCTCGACGGCCGCGACGCCAGGAAGCCATACGACGCGGCGATCGCCGGATCCTGCGCGGCCGCGATGTAATCGGCCGCGGTGCCGATGCCAGACTTCTCGACGTACTGGGCCTGGAACTTGATCGGAAAGCCCTCCGGGATCGTCACCGCGACCTGGTCCGGGCGGCCGTGCTCGAGGGCGTCGACGACCTGGGCCATGTTCATGTTGCGGTTGAGCAGGAAGGTCCCCGCCTCGAACCTGGGACCGGCGTTTGTGATCCGGATGTAGAGGTCGAATGCATTGCGGTCGCGAAGCAGGTGCTGGCTGAACAGGTCATCGCCGATCTGGCTGGGGAGCTCGCCCTGGTCGACGTGGAACACGACCGACTGGCTCGTCGAGGAGACCGGCGTGTACACGCTGTAGTTCCACCAGTCGAGCGCACGCGACGTGCCAAAGCCGAGCAGGGCGATCACGACCACGACGGACACCAGGCGCCTCACTCGACCTCATCCTCTTCCAGCGCGGCGATCACGCGCTGGAACTCCTCACCCTCGACCGTCTCGAGCCCGCTTCCGGACTCGCGGAGAAGCAGGACCTGCGTCGGGTCGTCGACGTTCTCGACGAGGTAGTAGACGCCCCCCTCGTGGTCGAACGCGTCGTGGAGCTGGAACTGGCGCTCGCGGCCCGCTTCATCGATGAGGGTTATGTGCTGTGAGTGTGTTTCGTCTTCAGCCAGGCTTCTGTCTCCGCCGGTGGTCGAGGTGGCTCTGCAGCAACATCGTAGCCGCCACCCGGTCGACGTCCTGCCGCCGCTGCGCGCGCTTGACCCCGCCCGCCACCAGCGCCCGTTCCGCCGCCGCCGTGGTGAGGCGCTCATCGACGAGCTCCACGGGAAGGCCGGATTCGTGGCGAATCGCAGCGGCCAGCTTTCTGGCGGCCGCGGCCTCTGGACCACTCCCGCCGTCGAGGCGCAGGGGGAGGCCCACGATGATCCGCCCCGCCTCGTGGTCGCGGGCAATCTCCGCGAGCCGCGCGGCCAGCGTGTCCTCGGGCCGGCCGGGAACGGTCGCCAGCGCCTGGGCGATGGTCTCGCTCGGGTCGCTCAAGGCAAGGCCGACACGCTTCGTGCCGGGATCGACCGCGAGGATCCGCACCGCTCGGGCTATGGCGAGGAGGATGGCGTCGGGGTAGGCGATGCCGCAGCGCCCGAGGTCGATGGAGGCGGGACGCCCGACTGGACCACATAGTGGATGGCGATGTGGTTCGAGAGCACGGGCATCAGCGGCAGCGTCATCGGCGATTCTTTGATCACCACCGAAAGGACGCCGAGCGATTGGAGATAGATCTTCGCGCCGGTCACGGGCCGGCCCACGATCTGGGACCGGATCTTGGCCTCGTCGAGCTTCGCGGCGACGTATGCGGTGGCGGTGCCTACGAAGGTGAGGTTGCCGCCCCTGGTGGCGCTGAGGAGCCGGTACGTCACCTTCGTCCCGCTCTCGGTGAGCAGCTGCTGGTCGTTGGGCACGAGTTGCGCGAGGTGAGCCTGGAATGCCTTGATGACGTCCGTGTCGAAGTAATAGTCGCCTTCGCCGACCACGGTCATGGTGCCGCTGAAGCTCGGCACCGTGTCGTTGGGCTGATGATCGGTGTTGAACAGGGGCGCGTTGTAGACGATGTTCTCGCTCAGCTTCTCGTCCTTCTGCACGCCGGCGGCAAGCTGCTGCGCGATGCCCTGGTGGAGCTCCTGCTCGAGCTGGGCACGGGCGGCGTCGAAGTCCGTCTCAGTCATCTGCGGGGTCGATGACGCATCCGCCCCGCCGCCCGTCGCCTGCGGGTTGGTCACGAACATGCAGTCGAAGCTCGAGGGTTGGAAGGTCGTGATGGTGTTGCTGCCGACATTGCCCGCTGATCCGGGCTGAACGGCCTGCACGGCGACCCCCGAAACCGATTTCCCCCATGGCACAAAGGTGTCCCCGGCCGTTTGCGCGAAGACGATGCCGTTGGTGTTCAGCAGGCGCTGGCCGCGATACACGAGGATCCCCGGGCTCGAATGCCCACCGGCGCTGCATTTGTTGGTGTAGGTGACCTGTCCGATCGAGGGCGCCAGCTGGACGGCCTTGACGCCGGTGGTCTTGAAGCCCTGCGAGTCCGACCGCGAGATGACGCTGACGCGCACGCGAATCGGACCCTTGCCAGGCTGGGCCGTGATCTCGACATCACGCTGCGCGAACGGCTGCGCCTCGGCGACCAGAGTCACCGAAGCGGAGGGCACGAAAATCCCGGCCCCCGCCAGGCCGACCAGCAGCACCATCGCCGCGGCGATGTAGAGCAGGGCCCGCCCCGGCTTGATCTCCGTGGCGCTCTTGGTCAGCAGCTTGGTGGGGGCGGCCACGCCGACATGGGTGACCGGCGCGGCGATCCGGCGCTGCCACCACCTTCGCCGCGGCGGCGCCTCTTCGGCCTCGGAGGCGATGCCCTCGCCTAGCGGGCCGACGGCTCCGAATACCGTGAAGCCGCTCTCCGACGCCATCTTCTGGACGGCCGGGTCGTCGCACACGACGGTGACCCGCTTGCCCATGCGCGCGGCGTAGTTGCGAAGGAGCTGGAAGTTGAACCGGCTCTGCCCGATGCGAGAGCGCATGGGCAGCACCAGCATCGCGTCATCGCTGCGGAAGCGCCGAAGTCGCTCGACGACCTCGGGGATCTCTTCCTCTGTTTCGACGTAGATCGGATCGGTTGCCATGGCGTCTACAGGTCTCCTGGCGTCGGGGAATTCATACCTTTATACCGCTAAGGACCCGGCGCATGACGGTGTTCATGCGCGCGCGATCCTCGGCGTCCGTCCTCAAGGCATGGTTGGCCAGGCCCATCGGGGCGATGTCCTGGGGGCTCGACAGCTGGCCGGTGGAGTCGGTCAGGTTGCGCACGTCCGGCGGCACCAGGTGCCGGATGTGGGGTTCGCGAGGGAACGGGAGGCCGGCGGCCCACTGGTTCTTGACCATCTCCAGCGTCAGCTCGGGCAGCAGGCTGCCGCCGCCGCATAGATAGAGGTTGGTGGGGAGCCTCTCGCCGCGCGCGAGCTCCTTGAGGCTGATCGCGAGTCCCTGCAGCAGGACCTCCGCATCGGCGCTGAGGAGCTCGGTGACCTGGCGGTGCTGCTCGGCCGAGAGGAGTCCCTCCGAGTGTCGCAGCTTGCGGGCCTCGGCCTCCTCATAGCTGAGGCCGAACGCTAGCGCCAGGCGGCGCGTGAACGCCCGGCCGCCGAGGTTGAACATCCGCGTGCCCTCGACGCCGCCGTCGCGGATGAGCGCCACGTCCGTGGTGCCGCCGCCGACGTCGACGAAGATCCCGCCCTCGGCCCACGTCTCCTCGCTGGCGCAGGCGCGCGCGAGCGCATACGGCTGGGCGACCGCGGCCGCAAGCTCGAGGTCGAGCTCGCGAACCACGGTGTCGATGGCGTTGATGTGGGTCATGGGCGCGAACGTATTGAAGACGGTGATCTCGAGGTTCCTGCCTGTGAATCCCACCGGGTTGGTGACCGGATAGCCGTCGACCCTGATGTTCGTGATCGCGGAATGGACCAGGCGGGCTTCGAGCTGGCCGTAGCTCCGTTCGAGCTCGAGCAGGTGCTGCGCCTCGCGCAGCGCTCGCCGCTGGACCATCTGCAGCATGGCCGAGACCTCGCCCGACCGCACGCGTCCCTTCGAGTCCTCGCGTGGATAGGCGATCGTCGACGAGAAGCCCTTGATGAGCTCGCCGGCGATGCCGACGACGACCTGGCCGGGAACGGTCTTGGCCATGTCCTCCGCGGCTTCCAGCGCTCGGTTGCAGGACTGTATGACCGACTCGAGGTCGGCGATCGCGCCGCCCGACATGGCGGCGGGCGCCTGCGGCTCCCGGCCGACGCCGAGCACCTCTCCGTCCAGCCCGTCACGCCGCACGACCAGCACCTTGATGAGGTCGGTGCCGATGTCGAGCACGGTGAAGTGGCGGTAGTAGTCGCTTCGCTTGCGCAGGAACTTGAATTTCGTCACGTGAGCTCTGCTTCGAGGCGCTTGAACGCCTCGGCCGGGGTGCCGGTGAGGGTGCCCCGTGCCAGGTGCGGCCGGCCGCCTCCCTTGCCGAGAAGGCCCGCCAGGCGGGCAGCATCGTATTCAGGCGTCAGGTCCTTGGACACCTTGATCACAAACTGGCCGCCGGCCACAACGGTTACGACCCCGGATTTCACCATCTCGAGGTAGCGGTCCGCGTAGGCCGCCAGCTCATCGAACGTCGAGGCCTCCACGGTCTCGGTCACGAACGGCACTTTGCCCTGCTTGACGGCCAGGCCGTTGCCGCCCTTCACCTTCGCCGTGCGCAGCTGTTCCGAGAGTCCTTTGAGCCGGCGCTCGGCCTCTCTGAGCTGGGTGCGCAGCGACTCCACCCGGTCGGGAAGCTGCTCCGAGCCGGTGTTGAACGATCGGGCCAGCTCCGCGAGCAGCTGCCGCTGCCGCCAGATGTAGTCGTCGGCCGACTCGCCCACCACCATGTCGATGCGGCGCAGGCCGGTGCCGATGCTGGACTCGGAAACGATCATGACCGGCCCGATGTCGGCGGTGTTCGTCACATGCGTGCCGCCGCAGAGCTCACAGGTCCAATCGCCGAAGCACACGACCCTGACCACGTCGCCGTACTTCTCCTCGAAGAGATGCATGACGCCCTGCGCGACCGCCTCCTTGTACGGCTTGTGGCTCTCGTGGAACGGCAGCGCCTCGCGCACCTTGTCCATCACGCGCCGGTTGATGCGCTCGAGCTCGTCTTCGGTGATGGCGCGGTTCAGCGGGATGTCGAAGGTCGTGTGGTCGGGACCGACCCACGAGCCCTTCTGGACGACCTGGTCGCCGAGAATCTCGCGCAGCGCCCTGTGCAGCAGATGCGTCGCGGAGTGGTGACGCGCGATCTGCCGCCGCCTCGCGGCGTCAACCGCCGCGGTCGCATCCTCACCCACCCGAACCTCTCCCGTGACGACCGCGCCGAGGTGGGCGACGACCCCGTCGGCGGGCTTCTGCGTGTCCTCGATGCGCAGGCGACCGCTCGCCGTCGTGATCGTGCCCGTGTCGCCGATCTGGCCGCCGGACTCCGCATAGAAAGGTGTGCGCGCGAGGAACACCTCGACGTCGTCACCTTCCACGGTCACGTCGACCGGCTTCCCATCCTTGCGGATCGCCACAATCGACGTCGGCGTCGTGAGCTCGTGGTAGCCGGTGAACTCCGATTTCGGAAGATCCTTCGCGGTCACCCAACCAGTTGGCAGCGCGTGGCGCGAACGTTCCTTTTGTGCCGCCATCGCCGCCCTGAACCCTTCCTCATCGACCGCGAGACCGCGCTCCGCCGCCAGCTCTCGCGTGAGGTCGATGGGAAATCCAAACGTGTCGTGCAGCAAGAAGGCATCGGCCCCGGATATCGACTTCGGGTGCTTGGCGACGATTCGCTCGAACCGGTCCATGCCGTCATTGAGGGTGCGCTGGAATCGCTCCGCCTCATGGTTGATGCCTGTCCGAATGATGTCCTGCTGGGGAATCAGATCGGGATAAGGCTCGGCCATTACGGCGACGACGTCGTCGACAAGCTGACCAACCTGCGAATGCATCGCCAGGCGCTCGCCGTGCAGCGTGGCTCGACGAATCAGCCGCCGCAGCACGTAGCCCCGCCCCTCGTTGCTGGGCCCAACGCCTTCGAGCATGACGAAGCAGGCCGCTCGAATGTGGTCGGCCACGATTCGCTCCGAAAACGTGGACTGTTTTTCGGATAGGCCGCGAATCCGATCAATGATCGGTTCGAACAGGTCGGTCTCGAACACGTTGGTCTTGCCCTGGAGGATGTATGCGATCCGCTCCAGCCCCATGCCGGTGTCGATGGCCGGATGCTCGAGCGGCACGAGGGCCCCGCTCGCCACTCCGCGTCTCACCGCCTCACCGGACGTGCCCTCGATCGGGCCGCGCTGGTCGTACTGCGGGAAGACGAGGTTCCAGAACTCGGTGAAGCGGTCGCAATGGTCGGGCACGCAGTCTTCCTGCCCGCAGCCCACCTCGCGGCCGCGGTCCCACCAGATCTCGGAGTCGGGACCGCACGGCCCTGAGCCCAGGCCCCACCAGTTGTCCTCCAGCCGCGTGATGTGAGCCGCGGTCACGCCCGCCTGCTTCACCCAGATGTCATGAGCCTCGTCGTCGGTCGGGTGGATGGTGACGCGCAAGCGATCTGCCGGCATGTGGAAGCCTTGCGTCACGAGCTCCCAGGCCAACGGGATCGCGAGCTCCTTGAAGTAGTCGCCGGTCGGCGCGAAGTTGCCGAGCATCTCGAAAAAGGTGTGGTGGCGGTCCGTCTTCCCCACCTCTTCGATGTCGCCCGTGCGCAGACACTTCTGGCAGGTGGCGAGCCTGGGCGCGGGCGGCTGGCTCAATCCCAGGTAGTAGGGCTTGAGCGGCTGCATTCCGGCCGAGATGAAGAGCGTGCTCGGATCTCCTCGCGGCACCAGCGGCGCGCTGGGGAGAACCAGGTGCTCCCGACTCGCGAAATGCTCTAGAAAACGTCTGCGGATCTCGTTCCCGGTCACGGGGCGAACTCAGTTTAGGGGGCGAGGCGTTCCAGCCGCCAATCGCCCCCGCGCCGGCGGACGTAGCGAAGGCGGTCGTGCAGGCGATCTTCTCGGTTCTCCCAGAACTCGATCCAGTCCGGGCGTAGGGCGTAGCCGCCCCAGTCCGTGGGGAGCGGCACGGTTTTCGGATAACGCCGGCCAAGCTTCGCAACCGCCATCTCGAGCACGTCACGAGAGGCCACGACGCGGCTCTGGCGCGATGCCAGGGCGGACAGCTGCGCGCCCCGAGGACGTGAATGGAAGTAGGCGGCGGACGCCGTCCGTGGCAGGTGCCTCACCTTGCCGGAAACCCTCACCTGGCGCCGCACGACCGGCCAGTGGAAGACCAGCGCGGCGCGAGGGTTGGCCGCGAGGTCGCGGCCCTTGCGGCTGTCGTAGTTGGAATAGAAGAGGAACCTGCCGTCGTCGATGCCCTTGAACAGCACCATGCGCGCGGATGGCGCGCCGCGTGCATCCGCCGTGGCCAGGGCGATCGCATCGGGCTGCAGGGCGCCTTTTCTCTCCGCCTGCCGATACCAGCGCCGAAAGAGGGCCAGGGGGTCCGCCGGGACCCGCGACTCGGCGAGCGCCATCGGCTAGGCCGACTCTTGTGGCACGTACTTGCGGAGCTGCTCCAGGGCGGCCCGCTGCAGTCGAGAGACGTGCATCTGGCTGATACCCAGGCGGCGCGCGATCTCCGACTGCGACATCTGCTCGTAAAAGCGCATGGCCATGATGGCGCGCTCACGCGGGGTGAGGTGCTCCATCGCCCGGTTCAGCACGTCGCGCATCTCGACGCGGTCGAGCTCGGGATCGTCGGTGCCGATCTGGTCGGCGACAGAGCGTTGATCCTGGCCGTCGCTCGAGCCGATCGGCTGGTCGAGCGAAAGCGGCACGTAGGCAGGCCCGATCTCCATCGCCTCCGTCACATCGTCCGGCGTGACCCCCAATCGATCGGCGAGCTCCGTGACGGTCGGCTCCCGGCCGAGCTCGTTCTTCATCTGCTCGTTGATCCGGACCACCGACTGGTGCAGCTCCTGCAGGCGCCGCGGGAAGCGGATGGCGGTCCCCTTGTCGCGGAAGTGGCGCTTGATCTCGCCCGCGACGGTCAGCGTCGCGAAGGTGGTGAACTCATAGCCCAGATCGGGATCGAATCGGTCGATCGCCTTGATCAGGCCGAGGTAGCCGACCTGGACGATGTCGTCCAGCGGCTCGCCGCGATTCTGAAACTTGCGCGCGAGGAAGTACACGAAGTCCCGATAGGCGTCGACGAGCTGCGCGCGAATGCGTTCGCGTTCTGCGGGATCCGTCGTCTCTCTGTAGCGACGGTGGAGCGCCCGCAGCTCCTCGCGGGACGGCCGCGCCTTCGAAGCCACCGTTCTAGTCTGCGCGGGTCAGGAAGCCAGGTACTTGACCATACGGAAGCGGACGTGGCCCGTTCGGGGTTCGACCTCCGGCCGGAAGTCGTCGACGAAGCAGCGGATCATCTCGTACGCGAGCCGCTGGAGCTCGGCCTCGGCCTCCGCGTCCGGCCTCAAGGAAGCCGCCTTCAGGTGACTCTCGTTGGGGACGAGGTCGACGTCCACCACCAGCGCGCGGTTGGTCGCGAAGTAGTTCAGCTTGAGGTCGGCCGGTCCGTCGAGGTTGCGCGCCGCGACAATCGCGCTGTCGCAGGCCTGGGTGAGCGCGATGGAAAGCTCATCCAGGTCCACGAGGCTGAGCCCCAGCTGGCCGCCGAGGGTGGTGGCGACACGCTTGGCGACCGGTATGAAAGCGGTCGACGCCGGGATCTTCAGCTCCGCCAGGTCGCGCTTGGCCACTTTTCTTACTTGGTTTCCTCGCCGTTGATCGGCTGCATCTTCCGCATCGCCGCCGACTCCAGCTCTTCGCGCTTCCGCTTCGCCGCGGCCACGCCGTCCTGGATGGCCTTGCCGACCGGGTGCTCGGGATCGGTCATCATCTGCCGCGCTCGCTGCGCCGCATCCTTCGCCTTCTGCACCGGCTCGCTGCCGGAAAGCTCGATCGTCTTGCTTCTCAGGGTGTCGACCTGGTCCCGGCCAGGACCGGATGCAATGTACGCGCCGGCCACAAGGCCGATCAGACCGCCCACGATGAACCAGCCGAATCCACCGCCGCCGCCACCGTTTCTTTCGTCGCCCACAGCCAGCTAACCTCCTAAAACCTGCCGAAATAAGCTTCTGCCCGCCACCCTCACTCCGTATGCAGCGGCCTTGATGCCGCGACCGACCGCGGCCGCCCCGGTCCCCGCTGTCCGAAGCCCGACGTTCACGCCCGCGGTGATGTCGTTGACATTGCCGATCGTCTGTCGCACCTCGGGCAGCGTCTCTCTCATCTCTTCGTTGGTCGTCTCCAGCAATTCCTCGACGGCTCCGAGTGTCCGGCGCAGCCGCAGCAGCAGCGCGGCGAGCGCGAGCGCCACCACAACGGCGGCGACCCCGAACGCCAGCCACATGAAACTCTGAGCCTGCACTCTGGTGAATACCCCCTAGGCGCTTACGGCAAACACACGCAATCTTAGTTGCGCCGCTGTCCACTCGCCGTGGGGGCGGCCGGTTCTTTGGGCTCGCGCTGGAGTCGGGGCACGAAACGCGCCAGTGGCTGGAGCAGCAGGGCGAACAGGACCGCGGGCAGGACATCGGCCTGGCCCATGCGCACCGATGGCAGGCCGAGGTAGTCCCAGAGCTGGCCCAGGGCAATGCCGGCGGCCGTCGTGACCAGGATCGGGATGTAGGCGCGCCGGCGATAGGGCAGGAACGCGTAGAAGAGCTGCGACAGGATCAGCACGCCGAAGACCGCCACGACGAGTCCCGGCGGCACCAGCTTCAGGAGCGATGCCAAGAGGCTCCCTCCGGGACGCGGCGGTGGGTTGTCCTGAGCGAGCTCAGGTGGGTCCCCTGCCTTGGCTTTCCAAGTCCCGTCTCTGGGGTCCCCGCGAAATCGAAGATTTCGTGGGGCTTTCCAGCGGGCATTTGGTCGGCTGTCCGGACTCCGGGGTCCCGATTTATCGACTGTTGGGCAACGCGCACATAACCGCGCCCCTTTGGAAGCGGCTCCATGTTACGAGCCGGATGTCTTGTCTGGGTTCTTGGGCGCGACGACCTGGATGTGCACCTCTTCCAGCAGCTTCGGGTCGACCGGGCTCGGCGCTCCGAGCATGAGGTCCTGGTGGCTCTGGGTCTTGGGAAACGCGACCACGTCGCGGATGTTGTCGGTCCTGGCCATAGCCATCATCAGCCGGTCGATGCCTGACGCGATGCCGCCGTGAGGAGGCACGCCGTACTCGAACGCATCGAGCAGGTGTCCGAACTGCTCGTGGATCCTCTCCCTGCTCATGCCCAGCAGCTCGAAGACCCGCTCCTGGAGCGCGCGATCGTGGATGCGAATGCTGCCGCCGGCGATCTCGACCCCGTTGAGGACGCAGTCATACGCGCGGGCGCGCACCGAATACGGCTCGGTGTCGATCAAATGCATGTCTTCGGGCCGCGGCGACGTGAAGGGGTGGTGCCCGTAAGTCAGCTGACCCAGGTCGTCCTCCTGGAACAGGTACATGGGATAGATCCACGTGAACTTCCACTCGCCCTCGCGGATGAGATTCCGTCTCCGCGCGATCTCGCGGCGGAGCAGGCCCATCACCGTCTCGGCCTTGCGCCGGCGGTCCGCCACGAGCAGGACCAGGTCGTCCGCGCCCGCGCCGGCCGCCGATCTGATGGCGGCCTGCTCGCCCTCGGTCAGATATTTGTCGGGCGGGCCCGGGACCCAAGTGAGGCCTTTCGCGCCGGCGCCCTTCGCAATCTGGACGAGCTCGTCGAGCTCACGGCGCGACATGTCGCGCCCGCCGGGCACCGCGAAGCAGCGGACAACTCCGCCCTCGTCCAGCGTCGCGCGAAAGACCCTGGCGTCGGTCTCACTCAACTCCTCGCTCACATCCGCGATCTCCAGCTCGTAGCGAAGGTCGGGCTTGTCGGTGCCGTATCGCAGCAGCGACTCCTGCATGTCGAGTCTTGGCAGCGGGGTCGGGATGTCGACGCCAAGCACGTCCTTCCAGACCTTGACCCACAGGCCCTCTATCAGCGCGAAAACGTCCTCCTCGGTACAGAACGACATCTCGATGTCGAGCTGCGTGATCTCCACCACGCGGTCGGCACGGAGGTCTTCATCCCGCAGGCATCGAGCGATCTGGTAGTAGCGCCCGACACCGGCGACCATCAGCAGCTGCTTGAGCTGCTGTGGTGACTGCGGAAGCGCGAAGAAGGTTCCGGGGTGCAGGCGCGAAGGGACGATGAAGTCGCGCGACCCCTCGGGCGTGCCCTTGAGCAGCATCGGGGTCTCGACCTCGATGAACTCGTGGGCATCCATGTAGCGATGCATCGCGCTCACAACGCGATGCCGCATCTCGAGCATGCGCTGCATGCGCGGGCGCCGAAGGTCGAGGTAGCGATATTTGAGCCGCGTCGCCTCGTCGGCGTCCACGTCGTCCTCGATCTGGAACGGCGGCGTCCTGGCCGCGGAGATGACCTCGAGCTCGGAGGCGCCCACCTCTACCTCGCCAGTGGCCATCCGGGGGTTCTCCGAGCCTTGCGGCCTGCGACCGACCGTGCCCTTCACCCGTACCACGTATTCCGATCGCAGCTCCGACGCGGCCGTGTGGGCCGCCGGCGCATGGGCGGGGTTGAACACGACCTGCACCGCGCCCCAGCGGTCGCGCAAGTCGATGAAGATGAGCCCGCCGTGATCGCGACGATGGGCGACCCAGCCGTAGAGCTGGAGCTCCCGGCCCACGTCGGCTGCGCGCAGGGAGCCGCAATGCGGCGCTGTGAAGCCGCTCACGCCAACCGGGTCGGCAACTCTACCCAATCCAGCTCAGTCTGCTCGCCGCTCGCCATCTCGCGCAGCTGCGCCGCACGACGCTTCGCATTCTCAGGCGTAAGCAACACGACCCACTTCGCACCCAGCTTGTTGGCCCACCTCATCTTCGCGCGCAGGCTCCTCGGTTCATAGTCGACGGCCACAGAACGGACGGCTCGGCAGATGCGCGCCACCTCCGCCGCTTCGACCGGCAGCTCTCCGTCCGGCAACACCACCACATCGGCGGCCGGCTTGGCGATGACCTCGACTCCGCTTGCCGCCATCAGGTCGACCACCCGGTCGATGCCGCCTGCGAATCCGACGCCCGGGGTCGACGGCCACCCCTCGGCCTCCGCCAGGCCGTCGTACCGGCCGCCCGAAGCTAGCGCGTCCTGCTGGCCGGACGCGCCACCGGGATAGATCTCGAAGACGGTGCGGGTGTAGTAATCCAGGCCCCGCACCAGGTAAGGACTCAGCTGGTACTCGATGCCTGCTGAGTCCAGCAGCCGCTGAACGCCTGTCCAATGGGCGGCGCATTCGTCGCACAGGTGATCCGTGATCTTCGGGGCCTTGGCCTTGAACGGCTGGTCCTGGGGGACCTTGGAGTCGAGCAGCCGCAGCGGATTGCGTTCGAGACGCAGCTGTGAGTCGGCGTGCAACCGCGACTTGAGCGGTCGGTAGTAATCCTTCAGCTTCTCGAGATAGGCAGGGCGGCACCTGCCGTCACCGATGGAGTTGAGCTCGAGGCGCAGATCCTGCAAGCCCACCTCATTGAGCCAGCTGACCGCCAGCTCGATGACCTCGGCGTCGAATCCGGCGCTGGCGCCACCAATGACTTCGACGTTGAACTGAAAGAACTGGCGATACCTGCCCTTTTGCGGCTTGTCATGGCGAAACATCGGACCGATCAAATAAAGACGAGTGGGCTGCGGACCCTGGTTGAGCCCGCCATCGAAGTAGGCGCGCACGACGCCGGCGGTCGCCTCGGGCCGGAGCGCCAGGCTCTGCGAACCCCGCTTCTCCAGGCGATAGAGCTCTTTCGCGACGGCGTCGGTTTCCTCACCCACCCGCTGTATCAGCTCGAGCTGCTCGATGATCGGCGTCGCGATCTCCTGATAGCCAGACCTCTTCGCCACGTCGGCAGCACCTTGCTCCGCCAGACGCCAGAGCGGGATGGCCGCCGGCAGAATGTCGCGGATGCCGCGGGCGGCTCTGATCGGTTCGGAGCGAGGCATGGGATACGGATTGTATGAAGGTCTGCGAAACCACTCGCGCGCCCGGCTAGTATCTCTGGCGCAAATGCCGGCCGAAACCACAGCCATCGTCCAGCTCGCCTCCTTGATCCTTGCCGGGCTGGCGCTTGTCATGGGCGCCTACCTCTTGATCATCGGCCGGCGGCCGTGGCGTGATGAAGACAGCAGCAGCGTCGCCCCTCGCGTGCGCCTGCTCGGGCTCAGCTACATCCTGGTGTTCGGCTCGGCGATGATCCAGATCGTCCTCGAGCCCCACGGCCTGGAGGGCGAGCTGCTCGGCGGCCTGATGGTCCTCGGCGGAATGATCGTCATCGTGGTCGTGTTCCTGGAGTCGCGCGCCTCGCGGCGTTCCGCCCGCCTCGAGATGTCGGACCGGCTCGACAGCCGGCTGGGAAACAGCTGACCCTCACATACCCTTGGGCGTGGCGCGCCAGCCGGCTGCCGCGGTGAGCGCCTCCGAGAGCTCGTCGAGATGGATCGGCTTGCTCATGTAGTCGTCAAAGCCCGCCCTGAGGCAGCGCTCCTTGTCGCCGGAGCCCGCCATCCCGGTCAGCGCCACCAGCCGGGGCCTGGTGCCTCGGGGCCAGCGCCGGCAGATCGCCTCCGCCGCCTGCAGGCCGTCCATATCGGGCATCAGCACGTCCATCAGCACCGCGTCGTACTCCTCGTTGGCGACCGCGGTCACAGCCTCTCGACCGTTGGCGACCACATCCACATGGTGCCCGAGCTTGATCACCAGGCGCCGGAGCGTGTTCTGATTCAAAGGGTTGTCCTCGGCCACGAGGACCCTCAACGCGCCGGGCGCGACGATCGGATGCGGCTCGGGGGCAACCTCCTGGTGCGCTCCGACCTGTGACATCACGTCGTGCAGCTTGTGCGGCGGCACCGGCTTGGTCAGGGTCGCCTGCACGACGCCGCTGTCGGCTGCGCCCGCCTCTTCCGGGCCGGGCGCGGAGGCGGTGACGAGCACGATGGGAAGCTGCGCCGGCGCACGGTGAGACCTCACCGCCATGCACACGGCCAGGCCGTCGATGGCCGGTCGCCTGTGTTCGATGATCGCGATGTCGAAGGGCTGGCCTGCCTGTATCAATCCCAGCGCGTCGGCCACGTTGGCGGCCGTCGCGGGCGCGCCCCACAGCTCCGCCTGGAGCGCGAGCACGCGTCGCTCGGTGGGATCCGCCGCCACGATCAGCACGCGCATCCCCTCCAGGCTCCGCTGCGCGACGGCGACCGGGGCGTGCATGGCCTGCGTGAGGATCGTGAAATCGAACGTCGTGCCGGCGTCTGGGCCGGCCTCGACACCACCCTGCTCGACGCGCAGCTCACCGTCCATCATCTCCACGAGCCTGCGGCAGATCGACAGGCTCACGATGGCCAGCGCGTCGCCCGGCGCGTCGAGCTCCGCATGCGCCGCGGGGTCGTCGCTCAGGCCCGCCCGAAGGATGCGGGCCGGCACGCCTCGGCCGGTGTCTCGCACCCGGAACCGGAGCTCGGTGAGATCGCCGCGCTGCCGGCAGCTCAGCTCGACCCCGATCCCGCCGCGCTCGGTCCGCTCGATGCCCCCGTGGAGCAGCGCCAGCATCACCTGTTCGATGCGCCGGGAGTCGCCTATGACCACGCTCGGAACGTCGGGCTCGGCGCGAAAATCAAGATCCAGGCTCTTGCCGCCGGCCTCTTCGATGACCATGCCCAGGCACGACTCCACGCTCGCGCGGACGTCGAATGGATGGAGAGCCAGCTCGAAGTCGCCACTTTGAATCACGGCCGCGTCGAGAATGTCGTCCAGCAGCCTCGCGACCCGACTGGCGCCGGTCTCCACGATCGCCGAGAGCTCGCGCTGCTCGCTGGTCGTGGCGGTCGCGGAGAGCATGCTGGCGGCGCTCACGATCGCGTTGAGCTCGTTGCGCAGCTGGTGTCCGAAATCGGCGAGCAGGTCCTCCCGCGCCACCACGGCAATCGGCGGCGCAGGTGGGGGCGTGGCCGCCGGCTCGGCCCGCGGATTCGCTTCTTCCAGGTCCCTGGCGTCCATCTCGCTCAGTACAGCTGGTCCGTCGGCGGCTGGGCAGCCGGGACGAACATCTCCTCCGCGAGCTCGACCCCGTTCGAGCGGAAGTGCTGCAGGTGCGCCGATCGCGCCCCGGTCGCCGTGTGGTAGCCGACGGCGCGGCCGTCGGCGGTGACGCCCACCTGGATGAATGTGAACAGCTCCTGGATCGCCACCTCGCCTTCCACCAGGCCGAGAACCTCGGCCACACTGACCACCTTGCGGGCCCCGCCACGAAGCCGCTCCGTCTGCACGATGACGTTGATGGCCGACGCGATCTGGCTGCGGATGGCTCTCGAAGGAAGCTCGGTGCCCGCCAGGAGCACGAGCGTCTCGAGCCGGTTCAGCGCGTCATGAGGGTTGTTGGCGTGCAGCGTGCTCATCGACCCGTCGTGGCCGGTGTTCATCGCCTGCAGCATGTCGAGGGCTTCGGCACCCCGGCACTCGCCGACGATGATGCGGTCAGGCCTCATGCGAAGGCAGTTGCGGACCAGGTCGCGGATCGAGATCGCGCCTCGGCCCTCCACGTTCTGCGGCTTCGACTCGAGGCTGATGACATGCACCTGACGCAGGCGCAGCTCAGCCGCATCCTCGCAGGTGACGATCCGCTCGGTGGCCGGGATGAATTGCGATAGCACGTTGAGGAGAGTCGTCTTGCCGGACCCGGTGCCGCCGGAGACGATGATGTTCAGCCGCGTCTTCACGGCCGCGTCGAGGTAGCCCATGATCGCGGCGGTGGCGCCACCTGAGCTGATGATCTGCTCGGGACTCAAAACCTCACGCCCGAACTTGCGGATCGTCAGGCACGGACCGTAGATCGCCACCGGTGGAATGACGACGTTCACTCGTGAGCCGTCCTTGAGGCGCGCGTCGCACATCGGCTCCGATTCGTCGACGCGGCGGCCGACCGTGGAGACGATCCGATCGATGACGCGGCGCAGGCTGCGCTCATCCTCGAATGACAGGTTGGTCAGCTCGATCTTTCCACGGCGCTCGACGAAGATCTGCTCCGGCCGGTTGACCATGACCTCGGTGACGTCCGGGTCCCGGAGCAGGCTCTCTAGGGGCCCCAGGCCGATCACCTCGTCGAACAGGATCTCGACCATGCGCTCCTTGTCGAGCGCGGTCACGACGGCTGCCGGAGGCTTGGACCGGAAGTGCTCCTCGGTCAGCTGAAGCAGCAGTCGCCGGATCCCCGCCCGGTTGTTGATGTCGATCTGGGCGGTGTGATGGGCGAGCAGCTGCGCATGGATCTCGGCCTTGGCCGCGGCCAGCGCCGGGCTCAAGATCACAGCCTGGTCGGAGAGCTCCGCCGGTAGTGTGGGGAGCTCCTCGGTGGGGGTGGGGCCGGCGGGCACGGCCGGCGCGGGCAGTGGCGCGACTGGCGGACGCGCGACGGGCGGCACGGTCGCCGTCATCGGCGACTGCTGGTACCGGCGGTCGAATCGCTCGGACAGCTTCATGTGGTGCGCTTCCTCATCGCGGCGCTGATGCGCATGCGCGCCCGGACGGCCGCGTTGCGGATGACAAGGTCCGGGTCCCTGGCCAGCAACCGCATGGCGTCAGCGCCGGCGGGATGACCGATCATCCCCACCGCCCGGCAGGCTGCCACTCGTATCTGCGTATCGCATTCGCGGTCCTGCGCCATTGTGACCAGAAGGGGCCCCCTCAGCGCATCTCCACGCAAACCACATGCCATGACCACCGTGACAGTGGTCCTGACGCTGCCATCCTCGCGCAGCAGCCTCTCCAGGTCGATGTCGGAGGCAGCCCGCGACAGCTCCTTGGCCAGGCGGTGCTGGGGGAGGCTGTCGGCGTGCAGCATCAGCGCTTCCACCACTCGTCGGCCCCCCGCCTGGCCCAGCGCGCGAACCGCAACGTCTCGAACGGCTGGAAGGGGGTCGTCCAGCAGGTCGGCGAGCCAGGGCACCGCCTCCGGCAGCCGGAGCGCTCCGCAAAGCCGCGCGCCCGCGATTCGAACAGTCGGGTCCGGGTGGACCAGCGCGTTGACGAGGTCCACGTCCAGCCGGCTCCGGCGGAAGGTGTTGGTCACCGCCAGCTGCGCCTCCAGGCCGGGACCGGCCCGTTCAAGGGCGGCCGCGACCACGGCCGCGACGGGTTCGGCCTCCGCCAGCATGTCCGGGGCCTGGACGTCCAGCGTCACGTCGTGGTCCCCGCCGAGTGCGGCGACAAGCACGCGGTCGATCTTTGACGCAAGGCGCGCACCCGCAGCGGGCGGCCGGAAGACGCTCATCCGCCTGGTCGTCCGTCTCGAATCGGGGTCAGGCGGTGGTCTGTTGCTCAAGCTGGTGGTGCGAAGCGATGTTCGATCTGGGGGGACGTTGGTACATTATCGGCGTTTTGAACGCCCCCGAGGTTCGCGAGGACCAGGCATCGGGGGAGGAGGTAGCGCGGGTGGCTGCGGGCGCCGGGCCTGCGGCTGATCAGCCGTCGGAGCTGCAGCTGCGGGTGCGTATCCTCGAAATGTCGTCGGTTTTCGCGGAGCTGCCCGACGGCGCTCTTCGCGCGCTTGCCCGTCGGATGCAGGCGGTTTCGCTGGTGCCGGGCGACACCCTGAGGCTCGGGGGGAAGGGGGGCGACGTCGTCATCTTCCTTGCCTCGGGGGTAGCCGAGCAGTCGATCACAGACGCGGGCGGCAAGCTGCTCCTCACCAGGCGCCCATCCCCCGGCGACCTTCTCATCCTCCCCGCTCCCCGCACCGGCGATCGTTACGTCACGAGCATCAGCGGCCTCACCGACGCTGTCCTCCTCACCCTCGACCGGGATGGGCTCCTGGAGGGGCTCGGGCAGGACGTCGACAAGGTGGCGATCGCGCTCGACAAGCTCTGGGAGCAGCAGGTTTCCGCGGCCGCCGCCACGGAGACCAGGGCCGCTTCCGGCATGTCGGCGCCGATCGTCGCCTTCTTCTCGGCCAAGGGGGGCTCGGGCGTCAGCACGTTGGCCGTGAACACGGCCGCGGCGCTGGCCGGCAGGTTCCCCCGCCAGGTCCTGCTCGTCGACCTGTCAGCCCCGTTCGGTCACGCCGCGCTGTTCGCCGACCTGGTCGCCACCGGCTCCATCGCCGGCGCCTCGAGGGCCGCGCCGGACGACTTCGAGAAGAACCTGCGGGGCGCGATCGTCTACCACAAGATCGGGCTCGGGGTGCTGCCCGGGACCCTCCGTCCCGAACAGGTCGACCTGATGAACGCGGAGCTGACCAGCCGGGCCCTGGACGTCGCCACGAGCTGGCATCGGGTGGTGGTGGCCGACCTGGGCACGTCGTTGGGGGAGGCAGCGCTGGTGGTGATCGAGCGCGCCGAGCGCCTGATCGTGGTGGTACCGCCCGAGATCGCCGCCATGACGGACGCGCGGCGGTCGCTTGCCGTGTTCCGCGACATCATGAACGTGCCCGACAATCGACTCGACCTCGTGCTCAACCATCGGGTGCCGGGCGCGCCCCTGGACCGCAACGCGGTCGAGTCGATCCTGGGCCACAAGATGTCGCTGAACATCAGCTTCGACGACACCCGGCCGGAGGACGCGACACTGGCCGGCGGCCTGGTGCTGCAGCGCGACCCGTCTTCCCACGTCTCGCGGGGCTCGAACGAGCTCGCGCGCCTGATCGTTGGGAAGTTGAAGATGGATGGTTAGGCCAGGCCGTTCGCAAGCGATTCGACGCCGGCGCCTCCAGGGACAGGCGCTGGTCGAGTTCGCCATCGCCCTGCCGGTCCTGATCCTGCTGGTCGCGGGAGTCCTCGAGCTCGGGCGCGGCTACTCCTACGCCATCGCCACCTCGGACGCCGCGCGTGACGGGGCCAGGTACGTGTCCGGCAAGACCGCCACCAGCAACGGCCCCGGCCTCACCGCGATGTGCAACCTGATCACGGCGGACCTCGCCGCAGTTTCGTCCAGCATCAGCTGTCCGACCCAGGTCGGCCACGCGCCGCCGTTCGTCAAGGGCGTCGACTACAGCGCACCCAGCGGCGGCCAGGTCGTGGTCGCCGTGTACTGCGGGACGAGCGCCAACTGCACGGGGAGCGTCACCGCTCTCTACCAGTCCGAGGTCGACGTCTACGTTTACTACGGGTTCAACGACCTCAACCTGCTCGGCGGCCTCGCCACCATCTCCGGTTCCAGCAAGACGACCACGTCGTGGTGAGCCGACGGCGAGCCGGCCAGGCGCTGGTCGAGTTCGCGTTGATCGCGCCGGTCCTGCTGCTGATCATCGGGGCCACCGTCGACATGGGCCGCGGCCTTCTTCTTTACTCGCTGCTCTCGGGGGCGTCGCGTGACGCCGCCCGTCAGGCCGCGCTTGCCTACTACAGCGGGTCGAACACGCTGCCGCCCGACTGCACGGCGCTCGCCACGCCGTGCTCGCTCAGCCCGCTGATCAACACCGCCCACCTGCTCGACCCGCTCGGAGTGCAGGTCGTGTACCAGGACTCCACCGCGATCAGCTCGGCTCCGTCGTACGGCACCTTCACCGCGAACGCCGATCCGACGCAGCCGGGAACCATCTCACTGGCAGGGGGAGCGAACACCAACACGGTGTACGTCTTCATCTATGAGATCGACTCGACGGGCGGCAATCCCAACCCCCGCTGGAGCTGCCCTACCTGCGCGGCCGCCAACGGCGCGTACGTGCGCACCTCCGGGCACCAGCGCGTGGTCGTCGACCTCAAGCTCAAGTGGCAGCCGGTGCTCGCCCACCTCCTCGGCCTGCCCGCCGCCATCACCTTCGACTCGCAGTCCGTCGAGCGGATGGAGTTCTGATGCGAGCCGGCCGGCGCGAGAAGCAGTCGGGGCAGGTGATGGTGCTCGTCGCCGTGGCGCTGCTCGCGCTTATCGGCTCGGTGGCGCTGATCCTCCTCGCGGGGTCGGTCGAATGGCAGAAGAACCAGCTCCAGGAGCTTGCCGACTCGACCGCGCTCGATTCTTCGTTGAAGATCGGGGTCGGCTGCGATTCGGCCAAAGCCAACACGGTGATCACGGAGGCCGACAACTTCCTCGCCTCGCGGCGCGCGCGAACCGGCAGCCTCAGCGTCGCGGCCGGCACATGCGCGACGCCGTACAAGGGCACCGACACCTTCTCCGGCGGCCTCAGCGCCACGTACAACTATCCGTACCGGGCGCACCAGCAGCAGGTCGAGGTGATCCTCACCCTGTCGCTCCCGATCTCGTTCGGGTCGCAGCTGGGAGCGAGCAACACCACCCTTGTGCGCCGGGCTGTCGCCATGCAGCTGGCGGGCTCAATACCGGCGATCTCCGCCACCACGCTCACCTGCACCGGAGGACAGGTCAACGTCGCGGGGAGCATCCAGGTGCAAAACGCGATCACGACGGCGGGGGGCTGCGCGTTGTACGCGCACACCCGCTTCGACGCCGCCTCGGGCACCTACTCCGACCTGGGCGACGTCCTCGTCTATACCGACGCGCAGGGGTGGGTCGGCGGCGGAGGCGCCTGCGCGGCGGGATTGAACACGGGCTCGACCAACGCCATCTGCGCCGACGGCGGGGAGCTGTCAGGTCACGTGGCGCCCGCGTGTGGAACCACGGGCACGAGCGCTTTCCTGAACGCCGGAGTCGCCGTGGTCGACCCCAACCCCTGCGCGGCCGGCGTCGCGCGTCCGCCCGTGTTTCCCCGCTCCACCACGCTGCCGCCTGAGCCGAACACCGACACCGCCGCGATCGCCACGTTGCAGGGCACCGGCGGCGCCGCGTGCTTGCCCACGGGCATCTACCCGAACATCGTCGTCGGCGGGGTGACGGTCGCCACCGGCCTTGCGCCCGTGCCGCTCCTCGATGCGAGCGGGTACTACCACTTCAAGCCCAGCTGCTACGGCTACCTGAACCCATCGCTTCTCAGCAGCAAGAAAGCCGTCCTGGACGCGGGGTTCTATTACTTCAACGGCTCCGGCTTCTCCGGCGGGGGAGGCATATGCCTGGGCGGCCAAACTCTCCTCGCGCGCGATGTCACCCTCGAGTTCGTCAACCAGGCCGGCTTCTCATACGGCACATGCGCACCCGGCGGGGGCGGCCCGTCCACCTTCTGGCTGCAGGGCACCAACAACTGTGCGGCTCCTGGATGCCATCTGCAGATCACCGACCCCGCGTCAGGCCAGCAGAGCGTCTCGTTCACGACCACCGCGAGCACCCATGTATGGTCGGAGACCGTGTCCAGTGCCGGCAGTCAGACAGTGCCGGGCGGCACGACCTACACCCTCACTTACTCGAGCAACGGCGGCAAGACAATCAACGCGACGATCACGCTCTACTACAGCGTCGCGACGCCGTGCGGCGCGCCGAGCGGCGCCACCAACCTCATCTCCTGGGCTGCGCCACTGCCGGATTTTTCCGGCACCGGAGGGACGACGGTCTCATCTCCGGCGTCGGGAGCGCCAGTCACCATCCCAGGTGGAGCGTTCCTCTGCCTTGCCGTGTCGGGGACCACTAGCGGCGGCAATGAGAGCTTCCTCTTCAACTCCACCAATCACCCCGGCAAGATCTCTACTGCGGCCACCATCTCGCCCTCGGGGTCGGGCCCGCCTTGTGCAGCGGGATGCCAGTTCGGTTCCACCCCCTGCTCGCTGTCAATATGTCCGCCCAACGTGGCAGCGGACTCGCCGAACAACCTGACCTGGTTTGCGGCCCCTTGCTCCTCGGCTCCGAACCTCGACGCCGCAAGCTGCCCCGGCTCGGCATGGTGCCCTCCGGGCGAGCGGGCCTGTGAGAACCTGCTGATCTGGGCGCCGGTGACCAACTCCGGGCAGATTTCGATCGCGGGCGCCGGCGTCCATGCATGGCTGCTGGGCTCGATCGATTGGCCCGGAACGTGCACCTATGTCATCAACGGGACGAGCACGATCGACGGTTCGGTCGCCTGCGGCAGCCTGTCGATCTCGGCCGCGGCGGGCTCCGGGATTGGCATTGGGAGCGATTACGGGATCAACACCGCCACCGTAGAGGCCGTTCTGATCGAGTGAAACCGGTGCACATCCCGCATCATGTGCACCGTGAAAACCTCGCTTAACACCCTTAACTGGGCTTAGATGGCTTCAGAGATCGGCCGGTCGCGACGCGGCCGAACCTACATCGTCATCGGCACCGTGCTCGCCGTGCTGGCTTTTGCGACGGCCGCGGGCGTCGCCAGCCTCCCCCTTTTATTCGGCAACAATCCCACCGGCACGAAGGTGGTGGTGGCCAAGAACGCGATCGCCGCGCGCACGCGTATCCAGTCGTCCGACCTGGAGATGAAGGTCATCAGCCCCATCCCGCCCGAGTCGTTCACCGACGTCAACCAGGTCGCCGGCAAGGGCGCCCGGGTCGACATCCCGGTCGGCGAACCGGTCACGGCCAACCTCATCGCGCAGTCACCGGACCTGCTCAGCAGCAGCGACGCCACGTACCTGCCCATCCCCTCCGGCTTCGTCGCGGTCACGGTACCGACCTCTGAGCAGGTCGGCGTCGGCGGCTACGTGCAGGTGGGCGACCGCATCACAGTGCTGGCCACCGTCAACACGTCGGTGTTCGGAGCCAGTCCTGGTGCCCCGGTCGTGCGCACGGTTTTCCGGGATCTCGACGTCATCAGGGTCGGCCCGGCCTCCACTTCGAGCGGAGCTTCGCAGCTGACCAGCAGCCTCACGGTGTTGATGAACGCGTGCGAGTCCGAGTTCATGTTCTGGTTGCTCAACAACGCGGTCCTGAAGTACACGCTCGAATCCTTCAAGGACTACAGCCCGACGCCGAACCAGCCCGATCCGTCTTGCCCCAATCTCGCTGCGGCGGGCGGAGTCGGACCGCGCGAGGTGAACGCCAAGTGGCACTTCACGACCCCATAGCGATCGAAGCCGTGGAGTCCTGACGGATGCCGATCGTCATCGTCATCGTCTCGATCGCCGCTGCGGTAGGGGTCATCCTGGTCGTCCTCGGCGTCCTTACCCGCAGCCGCGCCAACATCGAGGCCGAGACCGGGCCTTCGTCACGAGTCACCTACCGAACGCTGGCCGACGTTCGCGAGCAGCTCAGGCGCCGGTTCGAGCCAACCGGAGCTCCGGTGTGGATCGCCCAGCAGACTCCCAACCCGCTGGCCGCCGACCTTGCGAGCGCCGACCTGCAGCTGCGTCCCTATGAGTTCCGCATCCTCCAGCTCATCGCGGCCCTTGTCCTCGCGCTGGTCGCCTATGCGCGCTTCGGTGTCAACCTCGCGGTCCCGATCCTGGCGGTGCTCGGCTATCTTCTCCCCGCCCTGTACCTGCGCAACCGCCGGGGCCACCGGCTCCGGACGTTCGAGGCCGGCCTGCCACGCGCCATGGAGCTGATCGCCAACTCGATGAAAGCCGGCCAGTCGGTGGTGCAGTCGCTCGGGGCCGTGACCGAGAACGCCGGGCCGCCCGTATCCGAAGAGTTCCGCCTTGCTCAGCGCGAGGTCGAGCTCGGGGCCTCGGTCGAGAGCGCACTGAGCAACATGGTCAAGCGCATGGGCAGCTCTGACCTACGCCTGATGGTGATGGTGATCACCATCCAGCATGCGGTCGGTGGCGACCTGCCCGCGATCCTCATCACGCTCGCCGACACGATGCGCCAGCGGGCGGAGATGCGCGAGGAGATCATGGCGGCGACGGCTCAATCGCGGGCGTCGAGCCTGATCATCACGCTCCTGCCCGTGGTCGCCGCCGGGATCCTGTTCTTCGTGGTCCCGGACTATTTCCGGCCCATGTTCATCAACCCGCTCGGTTGGGTGATCCTGGGGGTGGCGGCCGGGCTGCTCGTGACGGGCAACCTGATCATCAGGAGGATCACGGCGATCGTATGAACCTGCTCACCATCCTGGTCGGGCTTGCCGCAGCGGCGGGAGTCGTGCTGGTCGCGACGGGAATGAGGAGCGCGCAAGCCGGCGACCCCGCCTCGCTCGCGCGCCAGCGGCTGGCTCGGCAGGAGCTCGGGCTGGGCCAGAGCGCCATTGCGCTCGAGCTCGAGAAGCCCCTGGGCGAGCGCCTGACGGCGCCCATGCGCCGGTGGCTCGTCCGGCAGATCAACCGGCTGACTCCAGCCGCCCAGGCCAGAAACTTTCAGAAGCAGCTGGACTTTGCGGGCAACCCCTTCGGGCTCGATCCCGCCGGCGTGCAGACCTTGCGCATCGCGATGGCCGCCGCCCTCGGCACCATCGGCACCGCGCTCGGCGTGTTCATCGGATCGACTCTCGCGCTGGCCCTCTTCCTGGTCATCGGGGCCGCGATCGGCTTTTACCTTCCGGTCCTGTGGCTCGACCAGCTGGTCCGCGAGAGGCGCGCAGAGATCGAGTCCGCGCTCCCCAATGCGCTCGACGTGATCGCGATCAGCATGGAAGCCGGCCTGGGCCTTGATCGCGCGGCAGAGCAGCTGGTCCGCCACCAGGAAGGACCCCTGACGCTGCTGGTGGCCCGCGCCCTGCGGGAGATCGAGCTGGGGCGGCCTCGCGCCGACGCGCTGGTCGACATGGCGGAAGCGACCGGTGTCGAAGACTTCACGGCGCTGATCCGCTCGATCCTCCATGCGGAGCGGACCGGCGTGCCCATCGCCCGCGCCATCGCGGCTCACGCCGCCCAGATGCGGGTCAAGCGCAGGCTGAAGATTCGTGTCGAGGCGGCGCGCGCGTCGCTGAAGATCCTCCTCCCCACCGTCGGCTGCGTCTTCCCGACGCTGTGGCTGATCCTCCTGGGCCCCGCCCTGCTCGTCGTCCTCAGCATCGCGACCCACCGTTAGCTGAGGAAAGGATTCGACCGCCGCTCCCGTCCGATGGTCGTGGCAGGCCCGTGGCCACTGTAGACGGCGACGTCGTCGGGCAGGGTCAAAAGCCTTGATCTGATCCCGTCAAGGAGCGCGACGCCGTCCGAGTTGCGGAAGTCCGAGCGGCCGATGGAGCCCGCGAAAAGGGCGTCGCCCGTGAACACGGCGTCGCCGATCCGGAGCGAAACCCCACCGGGGCTGTGGCCGGGCGTGTGCAGCACAGCGAACTCGAGCGACCCGGCGCTGAACGGTCGACCCTCGCCCAGGCTCACCACGTTGCCGACGCGTGGCGACTCCATCGCGAACTCGCGGCGCAGCGGCTTGCCGTCGACAAGAACGTCGCGCTCGGCATCGTGAACCGCCACCGGCACCGGCCCAAGCTCCTTCAGCAGCTCGGCCAGGCCTGCGACATGGTCGACGTCGGTGTGGGTCAGGGCGATTGCCTTCACGTTCGCGCCCCACTCGCGGACCAGGTCCAGCACCAGCTCGGGCTCGAGATTGGCGTCGATCACGACCGCGTCCCTGGTGTCTTCGTCCATGACGAGGTACGAGTTGGTGCCAAAGCGGCGGTCGGAAGTGGCGCCGATACGAACGCTCAGGCCAGCCTCTTGCGCATCACCAGGTAGCCGTCCCCCAGCTCCCGGTAGGGTTCGAAGCCCGCGCGAACGTACATCGACAGCGGTCCGCGATAGTGCGCCTGCGCCGAATCGTCCACTCCACGCGTTGGGTACGCCTCGACTGCGCGCACGCCACGCGCACGCAGCCTGTCCATCGCAGCCTCGAGAAGCCTGGACGCAACCCCATGTCCGCGATAAGGCGCGGCGATCACAAAACAGGCCACCGACCCAACCCCCTCGTGGTCGGAGGGCTCGAGCTTGAAGCGGCTCATCACGCCGGCAAGGTGCGTGGTCTCGCCGTAATTGCACCAGCCCACGGGCAGGTCGCCGGCGAAAGCAAGAAGTGCGGTCACCCGGCCCTGCCGGATGGAGTCGGACATGTCGCGGCGGTTGTCCGCCGCCGTGCGCATCGCCCAGTCCTCGTCGCTCTGGGTGCGATGCGTTTCCATGCAGTAGCAGCTCTGCCAGGCGGGGTAGTCGCGAAACGCGATGTCGTCGAAGAAGTGGTGGTAGTCGGAGATGAGGTCGGGCGTAACGTCGCGAATCTCCACCTCACCGATCTGCGGGAGGCGCTCCAGCTCGGCGCGCGCGGACGGATCGGCCGCGAGCCGCAGCCCCTTGAGCTGGGCGCCGCCCTCCGCCTGGATGAGCTGATGCACGGGCTCGCTCGCACTCCACGACATGCGGACGCGCGAGCCGCCATCAATCGGGGACACCTCCCAGGTCACCTCATGCGGCGGCGCAGCGGCGAAGTTGGGCGCAAACATGAAGCGCGTGCGCAGCACGAGACGTCGCGGCGCCTCGACCTCGACGATGTCCGTCTCCTCGGCCGCCTGGCCACCCGCGTCGAGCCAGCTTATGCGCGACCCCGGCTTGAACTCACCCTGCGGCGTGAGCCGGTAGTACCAGGCGCGCCGGCCGGGTGCGACCAGGAGATTCCAGGCCTCGTCCGGCGTCACTTGTAGATCGATCGAATGTGATCCGCTGGTGCTCACGAGGCCTCGCGAGCGACCGTGTGGACGTCCTTCACGCCCTCGAGCTTCTCCATCAATCGCGACAGCTGGGCCAGGGAATCGATCTCGACCGTCGCCGACACGACCGCCGTCTTGTCATCGTAGACATGGACCTCGAGAGCCGACATGTTGACCCGGTTCTCGGCGACGACGGTGGCGATGTCGCGCAGCAGCCCCTGCCGGTCCCAGGCCTCGATCTTGATGTCGACCGGGTAGATGTGGGTCGCCTCCGAGTCCCAGTCCACGCCGACGACCCGAGCCTGGTCCTGGGCGTTGACCGCGTTGATGCAGTCGGCGCGATGGACGGTCACGCCTCGTCCGCGCGTCGTGTAGCCGACGATGGCGTCGCCGGGCACCGGCTGGCAGCAGGGCGCGATCTTGGTCAGGATTCCCTTCTCGCCGCGCACCAACACACGCGGTGTGGGCTGCACGTTGGGGATGAGCGGGATCGCACGCAGGTCACCGGCCGCGCCGTCCGGGGTGAGCGACATGCGCATGACGACGGAATGCGGCGAAAGATCGCCATACCCGATGGCCGCAAGGAAGTCGTCCACCGCCGCGTAGCGATGCACGCCCGCGATCTCGACCAGCTTCGCCTCCGGAAGGTCGACAAGGCTCACGCGGTGCATGCGGTGCAGCTCCTTGTCGAGAAGGTCGCGTCCCTTGGCCACGTTCTCCTCGCGACGCTGGCTCTTGAACCATTTGCGGATGCGCTCCTTCGCCGATGCGCTCTTTACGAAGTTGAGCCAGTCGCGGCTCGGCCCGTGTGGCCCCTTCGAGGTCAGGATCTCGATGATCTCGCCGTTCTGCAGCTCGTAGTCGAGCGGCACCATGCGGCCGTTGACCTTGGCGCCGATGCACCGGTGGCCGACCTCGGTGTGGATGCGGTATGCGAAGTCGACCGGGGTCGAGTCCGCCGGCAGGTTGAGCACGTCGCCCTTGGGCGTGAACACGTAGACCTCGTCCTGGAACAGGTCGACCTTGACGGTGTCGAGAAACGACTCCGAGTCGCCGATCTCGTTCTGCCACTCGAGCAGGCTCCGGAGCCACGACAGCTTCTGGTCGAAGCTTGCGTCCTTGCCGCCTTCCTTGTAGGTCCAGTGCGCGGCGACGCCGAACTCGGCGACGCGGTGCATCTCGTGCGTGCGGATCTGGATCTCGATGGGCTCGCCGGTGTGCGTGATGACCGTCGTATGCAGGGACTGGTAGCCGTTCGACTTGGGCATGGCGATGTAGTCCTTGAAGCGCCCGGGCACGGGCTTCCACAACGAGTGGACGACCCCGAGCACGCCGTAGCAGTCGCGGACCGACTCCACCTGCACGCGTATCGCCGACAGGTCGTAGATCTCCGAGAACTCCTTCTGCTCGCGGGTCATCTTCTGCCAGACCGAGTAGATATGCTTCGGCCGGCCGGTGATCTCCGCGTGGATGCCCACGTTGTCGAGCTCGCGGGCGAGGATCTCGCGCAGGTCTGAAACCAGCGTTTCACGCTCCTGGCGCTTGCGGGCGATGCGCTTGATGACGTCGTCGTACGCCTCAGGCTCGAGGTTGCGGAACGCCAGGTCTTCGAGCTCCCACTTGAGCTGACCGATGCCGAGGCGGTGCGCCAGGGGCGCATAGATGTCCAGGGTCTCGCGCGAGATCTTGCGGCGTTTGACCTCTGGTAGAGGATCGAGCGTACGCATGTTGTGGAGGCGGTCAGCCAGCTTGATGAGGACGACCCGGAGGTCCTCCGCCATCGCCACCATCATCTTGCGGATGTTCTCGGCCTGCTGCTGCTGGTCGGTCCGGATCGAGATACGGCCCAGCTTGGTCACGCCCTCGACCAGGCGCGCGACCTCGGGGCCGAACTCGGTTTCCACCTCATCCGCGGTGAGCGCGGTGTCCTCGACGGTGTCGTGGAGCAGCGCGGCGGCGAGCGTCTGCGCGTCCAGCTGCAGGTCCGCGAGGATCGCCGCCACCTCCAGCGGGTGATTGACGTACTCCTCGCCGGACAGCCGGCGCTGGCCGTGATGGGCCACGGCGGCACGCTCGTAGGCCTTCCGGACCAGCTCGCGGTCCTTCGGCTCGAGGTGGTCCGCGATCCTCAGCAGCTCGGAAACAGTCACTGGGACAGAGTTTAGGAGTGCGTCTGAGGCGGAGTCTGGGATGAACTCCGCGGTCAAGTTCCCATACTTCACCCGGCTGGGATGAATTCACAACGACGGACCTTCGCAATTCGGGCCGGATGGTTCGCAGCCGCAGTCGCCATGATCTTCGTTGGGTCGTCGCTCAACATCGGCGGCCGGACGGGCTGGGAGGCTTTTGGGGCCGTGGTCGCCGGCGGCCTGGCGCTCGCCGCGGGCCTCATCTACGCCCATTGGCGTGTGGCCGTCCCCCTCGCGGCCGCTTCGCTCGTGATCACGTTGGTTATCGCTCAGTTCAACCCCATGCAGAGCGACGTTCTGGTGCAGCTCGCCGGTCTCATCACGCTTGGCGTCGCCGGCGTCCTTGGTGGAGTCGCATACGGCACTTTCACCGAAGCCATCAGTCGCCAGGCCGGCGAGCTGACGGGCTTGAACGCTCAGCTTGCGCAGAAGCACCAGGCCTTCCTGGCCGCGACGTCCGATCTCGATGGAGCCCATTTCGGGGACATGGCCACGTTCACTTCGACGGTCGCCCGAGAGTCAGGCGCCGACTTCGCCTGCTGCTACCTCACATCCGCGGACGGACGCCGCTTCGTCCCCCAACCGCCCGGAGTCGGCGTCGATCGCTTACGGCCGCAGGCCGTGCCCAGGCAGCACGCGAACGGCGGCCGGCTGCTCGCCGCGATTGAAGCCGGCAGGACGTTCGTGGCGAGCGGCGAGAGCGACCTCGTCGAGCTGATCAGCTACGTACCCGACGACTTTCACCTCGCCAGCCTCATGGCGGTGCCGATGCCGATCGGTGAGCACGTGGGAGGGTTCGTCGTCCTGGGCAGGAAGGCCGGCGGCTTCAGCGACGACGATGGCCGCCTCGCCGCCATGCTCACCGTCCGCGCCGGAGCGCAGCTGGCGAGCGCACATCTCATTCAGCTCACCCATCACGAGTCGGCGCGCTACTCGCTGATGAACGAGCTCGTGAAAGAAGCCTCCGGCAAGACGATGAACGAAGTCCTCGAGCTGGTCCTGGGGCGTGGCGTCGAGATCATTCGGTACGACACCGGTCGCGCGCTTCTCTTTCAACCCGACGACACGTACGTCGTGCTGGACGGGACGGCTGCGGGCGAACCCATCGATGGTCCGCTCGCCAGGGTTCGCGACGGGGAGACCGTGGTTCGCAATCTTGTCACCGAAGACGAAGGGATCTACAGCGGCATCCATCCCGAGACCCTTGGCGGGACGGTCAACGAGGCGCTGACGCCGATTCGCGGCAAGACGGGCGCGATCGGGGCGTTGTGTCTTGGCCGCAACGGAACGTCCGGTTTCAGCCAGCAGGACGTCGGGTCGCTCGACGATCTCGGATCGATGGCGGGTGTTGCCGTGGAGAACTCCCGAATCCTCCAGGTCGTCACCGGCCAGGCGTCGAGGCTCGACACCGCGCTGGACGCTCTTGGCGAGGTGTCACAGGCGCTGACCACGGTGACCCAGGGGTCGAAGGTCCTGGAACAGAAGACTCTGGAAACGGCGGTCGGAGTGACGATCGGCACTGCGGCGCTGCTCACGCGGACCACGCCAGACGAGCGCCAGACCGTGATCTCATCGTTGGGGCTTCCCAGCGAAGTCGACGGTGTTGAATTTCACAACGGGCAGGGCATTGTCGGCGCGACGATGCTCAGTCTCCGCACGACTGCCGTTCCCGACCTGACCGCCAATCCCGACCTGTCCTCCCCTCCCGACCTCGTGGCCCTCGGGCTGCAGGCGGCGATCTGCGTTCCGATGCTGGAGGACGGGCACCTGTGGGGCACGCTGTCGGTGTTCGACGTCAAGAAGCGCGAATGGACGACCGACGACCAGCGCGTGCTCGCGACGCTCGGCAACCAGGGTGTCGTCGCGGTGCGCAACGCCGAGCTGTACGACAACAACCAGCGCAGCATCTGGGAGCTGAAGAACCTGCAGGAGGCGCTGCAGGCCGCGACTTCGACGCTCGACCTCAACCAGGTGCTCCAGCAGGTGCTGGCCGGCGCCGCCAAGGCGTCGGCGGCCCAGATCGGCTGCCTGGCCCTCGAGGAGTCGGACCGGCTGGTCCTCAAGGGAGGCTTTGGCACCGACTCGTCGACCGCGGAAAAGCTCGCCCTCGGCGTGGGCGGCGATATCTGCCGCGAGGTCATGGCTTCGGGCAACCCCTACATGGAGGTGATGGCGATCGATCACGAGAAGGACAGTCCGCTCAACCCGCGCGCCGTTTTATGCGTCCCGATCACGCTGCGCGGCAAGCCCACGGGCGTGCTGTTCCTGGCGCACTACCAGCCCGACCACGCCTTCACGCCGGATCACCGCAACCTGGTCACCGAGCTGGCCGCACAGGCGGCGGTGGCGATCGACAACGCCCGCCTCTTCAAAGACCGCGAAGAGGTGATCCTCGACTCCCTCGAAGCCCTGGCCGCCGCGGTCGACGCCCGCGATCCATACACGGCCGGCCACGCGGTGCGCGTGACCGAGTACGCGAAGATGATCGCCCGGCAGATGAGGTACTCGCCCGATGACCAGGGCCCGTGGGTGCGCCTCCAACGCGGCGGCCGTCTGCACGACATCGGCAAGATCGGCGTACCCGACGCGGTCTTGCAGAAGGCCGGGAAGCTGACCAACGAAGAGTTCGCGAAGATGCGCGAGCACACCGTCCTCGGCTTCAGCATCCTCAGCCGGCTGAAGATGCTGACCGACGAGCTGGTGATCGTTCGCTCACACCACGAGCGCTATGACGGCAAGGGGTATCCCGACCACAAGAAGGGAGACGAGCTGCCGATGTTCGCGTGGATCGTCAGCGCCGCCGACGCCATCGATGCCATGACCTCCGACCGGCCCTATCGGAAGGGGATGTCCCTCGACGTCGCGGTCGAGCAGGTCCGCGAAGGCGCGGGCAGCCACTTCCACCCCGACGTCGCCGAGGCCGTGCTCGATGCGGCGAGCGCGGGCACGCTGAAGCTCATCCCGCAGGAATCGCTGTATCACGACGCGCCGTCGATTGGCGCGTTCGAGAACCCGACTCAGTAGGCTTTGGCCAGCGCCACCCGGTGCTTGGCCGGCCTGTCGCACACCAGGCACGTTCCTGAGGGTTTTTCATCCGAATCGAACGTCCGGATCGTGACCCCGCCGGCCTCAGCCTTGATCCTCGCCTCGCATTCAGCGTCTCCGCACCACGACGTCCACACGAAGCCGCCGCGTTCCTTGAAATGGGCGACGACCTCGGCCAGGGTGGAAAGCTCGAACGTGTTCTGCTTCTGGAACTGCTGAGCGCGCTCGAAGAGCCTCGACTGGAACGCGTCGAGCTCCTCCCGCAGCCGCTCGGCGATCCCGGCGACGGGCACGGCCCTGCGCTCCCTAGAAAGGCGGTCGACCAGCTCCACCTGGCCGGCGTCGACGTCGCGCCCGCCTACGTTCAGCCGCAGTGGAACGCCCTTGAGCTCCCAGTGGGCGTACTTGTCGCCGGGGCGCTCGTCACGCCAGTCGATGCGGTGGCGGATGCCCGCCGCCTTGAGGTCTCGCGCCCACCCGTCGATGAATCCTTCGACCTTCGAGCGGCTGTCCGCGTCTCGGAAGATGGGCACCACGACGACCTGGACGGGCGCCACCGTGGGCGGCACGATGAGACCTGAGTCATCCCCGTGCGCCATCACGAGCGCGCCGACCATCCGCGTGCTGATGCCCCACGACGTCGAATAGCACAGCTCGCGCTCGTTCTCGGTGTTCGAGAAGGAGATGTCGTAGGCACGTGAGAAGTTCTGGCCGAAGTAGTGCGAGGTTCCCATCTGCAAGGCGAGGGCGTCTCGCATCAGCGCTTCGAGGGTCAGGGTGTAGACGGCGCCGGGAAATGTCTCCGCGGGCGACTTCTTGCCGCTGAGCACGGGAACGGCAAGCCAGTCCTCGGCTATGGATCGGTAATAGCCGAGGATGAGGTCTGTCTCGTCCATCGCTTCTCGAGCCGAGGCATGGAAGGTATGACCCTCCTGCCACCAGAACTCACGAGAGCGAAGGAAAAGCCGGGAGCGCATCTCCCACCGCACGACGCTGTTCCACTGGTTGGTGAGCTTGGGAAGGTCGCGATGGCTCTGGATGTAGCGCTTGATGAGCGAGCCGATGATGGTCTCGGACGTGGGCCGGACGGCGAGTGGCTCCTCGAGCTCCTCCATGGCCGCGCCGGCCCTCGTGACCCACGCCACCTCGGGGGCGAACCCCTCGATGTGCTCCGCCTCCTTCATGAGGAAAGAGCGTGGGATGAGCAAGGGGAACGCCCAGTTCTCGTGGCCGCTCTCCTTGATCATGTCGTCGAAGGCGCGCGTGATCGCCTCCCACATCGCCCAGCCGTAAGGGCGGACGACCATCATGCCGCGGACGCCCGACCAATCCGCCAGCTCCGCTTTGCGGACGACGTCGGTGTACCAACGATCGAAGTCGTCGGACATCTTGGTGATGTCCTTCACGAAATCCTGCTGCTCCTCCACGGTTTCCTTCATTTAAGTAGCTCCCAAGTGTCAAGTGATTTGAGTTAGTCACGCCCCACCGGCCCTTCGGGCCACCTCCCCACGAGTGGGGAGGCCAGAGTCAGTCACGCCCCACCGGCCCTTCGGGCCACCTCCCCACGAGTGGGGAGGCCGGGGCTAGGACGGGAGCGGAGCCGGGGCGGGGGCGGGGGCGTGCTCGGCCGCGATCGCGTCGATCTCAGCCAGCAGCACTGCGAGCAGCTCTTCTTGGGCCACGGTCTTGTAGAGCTTACCTTTCTTGAAGATGACGCCCTTGCCGCGCCCGCCGGTGACGCCGATGTCGGCGTGGCGAGCCTCGGCCGGGCCGTTGACGACGCAGCCCATGACGGCGACGGTGATCGGCACCTTGAGCGCGGCGATGTGCGCCTCGACGGCCCTGACCGTGGGCACCATGTCGTACTCGAGCCGTCCGCATGTCGGACACGCGACCAGGGTCGCGCTCTCGTTGCGGATCGCGAGCGTCTTGAGGATCTCGTGCGCGACGCGCACCTCCTCGCGCGGGTCCGATGTGGCCAGCGACACTCGAATCGTGTCCCCGATGCCTTCGCTCAAGAGGATGCCCAGACCGACCGCGCTGCGGATGCTGCCCGCCTGGACCGGCCCCGATTCGGTCACACCCAGGTGGATCGGGTACGCGCGCGCCGCCGCGAACTTGCGATTTGCCATCACGTTCGTCCACACGTCGGTCGCCTTGAGCGAGACCTTGATGAAACCAGGGCCGTAGTCGAGGTCCTCCAGGATCTTGCAGTGGCCGAGGGCCACCTCGACCATGCGGTCAGCCGTCCGCTCCCGGTCGTCGCGATCGATCTGGTGCTGTTCGCGCAGGCTCTTGTGCACCTCTTCCGGCAGCGAACCCGCGTTGACCCCGATTCGAAACGGGATCTGGCGTTCCTTGGCCGCCGCCACGACCTTCGCAACCTTGTCGCGATCGGGGATGTTGCCGGGGTTGAGCCGCAGGCAGTGGACGCCCGCCTCGATCGCCATCAACGCCAGCGTGTGGTCGTAGTGGATGTCGGCGATCACGGGTAGGGGCGAACCCTTGACGATCTCCTTGAGAGCCTCCGCCGCCTCATGGTCCGGAACCGCCGGGCGCACGATCTCGCATCCGGCCTCTTTCAGCTCGTGGATCTGGCGGAGCGTCGCCTTGACGTCGCGGGTGTCGGTCTTGGTCATCGTCTGGACGGCGATGGGCGCGGCCCCGCCGATGACCACGCCGCCCACGTTGACCGGGATCGACTTGCGCCTCTGGGCCATCAGTGGCCTGCCAGGAATTGGCCGGTGGCGATGCGCTGGACGTCCAGGAAGCTGATCACCGCGGCCAGCGCCAGCAGGGCGACCAGGCCCCAACGCTGAAAGTTCAGCTCGCTCCGGCGGTCGAACGGCCGCCGCCTGAGCACCTCGGCGATGACGACGACGATGCGCCCCCCGTCGAGGGCGGGCACGGGGAGCAGGTTGGTGAAGCCGAGCGCCACCGAGAGAAACGCGACCAGCAGGACGTAGTCGGCCGGCCCGTGCTCGACCGACTGCTCGGTGATGGCGGCGATGCCTATTGGGCCGGTGAGGCCCTCGTTTCCGAAGAGCCCGCCCGGGATCTGGCCGGTCGCGAGCTGCCAGAGGCCCTGCGCGATGCCGCCGATGGCGTCGAAGGGGAACCTCACGCCGTTGGTGACGGCGGACTGCACCGTGACCAGTCCGGCCACGGTGATGCCCACGAAGCAGGCGTTCTTGTGATCGCAGACCGGCATGATGATGTAACTGAAGGGCTTGCCGTCGGCGTGGAAGCCGCTGAGCGTTATGGGCATGCCCGGGGCGGCCTTCTCCTGCTGCTGGACGTAACCAGGACCCGTCACCGGCTTCCCGTTGACGGCCCGGATCCGGTCACCTGGCTGGACTCCCGTATTCGCCGCCGGGGTCCCCGGGATCACCCGGACCACCTTGCCAGGGTCGTCGTTCAGCTGGGTGAGGCCATAGCCGGCAACGAGCAGGATCGCCACCACGAAGTTTGCGGCCGGGCCCGCCGCGAGGATTGCGATCCGCTGCAGGGGACCCTTGGAGTGGAAGCCGTTGGGCTCGTCGAAGTCGTCCGCCTCCATGCCGCCCATGCGCACGTAGCCCAGGATCGGGAGCAGCCTCAGGGCGTAGAGCGTGCCCCCCCGGGTGAACGCGAGCAGCCTGGTCCCGGCGCCGATGGAGAACTCGATCACGCGGACCTTGCAGAGCTTGGCGAGGAGGAAATGCCCGCCCTCGTGAGGCGCGATCAGTACGAGGAAGGCGCCCGCGATGCCGATCACGGTCAGGAGCAGGCTCACATCCTCAGACTAGAGATTTTCACGTACTCCCGGGCCCACCTATCAGCGTCGAGGATGTCCTCGAGAGTCTCGCCGCCGCCGGGGAAGGCGTCCAGGGCCCCTCCGACCGTCCGGATGATCGCGCTGAACGGGATCTCGCCGCCCAGGAACGCGTTCACGGCCTCTTCGTTGGCGGCGTTCAGGACCGCCGGCCGGCCTCCGCCCGCCTCGGCGGCGCTCCTGGCCAGCCCGACGGCCGGAAACCGGGCCTCATCGAGGGCGTGGAACTCCAGCGGTCCAAGATCCTCCAGCTCCGTCGGCGGCACGGCGCCGGCCAGGCGGTCGGGGTAACCGAGCGCGACGGAGATCGGCAGGCGCATGTCAGGACGTCCCAGCTGCGCCTTCAAGGAGCCGTCGACGAACTCGACCAGGGAATGCACTGCGCTCTGCGGGTGGACGACCACGGAGATCTTCGTGAGGGGCACTCCGAACAGGTGATGCGCCTCGATCAGCTCCAGGCCCTTGTTCATGAGGGTCGCGGAGTCGATCGTGACCTTCGGACCCATCGACCACCGCGGGTGGTTCAGCGCCTGCTCCACGGTCACCTGGTCCAGGTCGAGGTCGGGGTGGGCCCAGAAAGGCCCGCCGCTGGCCGTGATGACCAGGCGGCGGATGCTCTCGCGCTCCTCGCCCCACAGGCACTGCCAGATGGCGCTGTGCTCCGAATCCACGGGCCGGATGCCGCGCGGGCCGGCCGCCTTCATGACCAGCGCGCCCGCCATCACGAGCACCTCCTTCGTCGCCAGCGCCACCTCCTTCCCCGCCTCGAGCGCGGCCAGGGTCGGCGCCAGCGCCCGGGCGCCGGGGATGGCCACGACGACGATGTCGCACCGGGGATCCGTCACCATCGCCTGCACTCGCGCGTCGAAATCGGCTTCGCCGGCCTGGCCCTGGATCATGTGCTCGGCGGTGCGGCCGGCCGTGCGCCGGCCCTCGGTCAGGCCGAACAATCGCAGCCGCCCGGGGTTTCGGTCGATGACGTCAAGGGTCTGCCGGCCGATGGAGCCGGTGGCGCCGAGGATTGCGACGTTGACGGGGCGCGTCACCTCAGCGAATCAGGTGGAACATCGAGACATAAAAGTAGACGAGGATGGGCGGGAAAAGGATCGAATCCAGGCGGTCGAGGACACCTCCATGGCCGGGGATGAGGTGCGACGAATCCTTGACCTCGGCGATGCGCTTCATCTGCGACTCGACGAGGTCGCCGACCAGCGCGCTGACTCCGATGATCACGCCGATGACGATGCCGTGCAGCGGCGACAGGCCCGTGATCACCATGACGCCAACGAGCATCACGATCACCGAAGCCGCGACTCCCGCGACCGCGCCCTCGACGGTCTTGTGAGGGCTGATGGTCGCGAAGAAGGCATGCCGGCCGATGCGGCTGCCGACCAGCAGGGCGGCCGCGTCGTTGGCGATGACCGCGAGGATCGTGAACAGCGTCCACTTCAGGCCGTCCGGCTGCGACGTGTACAGCAGCAGGTAATAGTTGAACGGCATCCCGATGTAGAGCGCGCCGGCGAGCCCCATCGCCCACCGGCCGAGACCCTGCCTGCGCCCGGGCACGACCAGGAAGGCGGCCAGGCCGCCGACGAGGGCGAGCGAGAGCACGAGCGCGACGTCGATCTCCTTGAGCACCGTGCCGCTGAAGGCGAAGAACGCGCCGAGGGGGAACAGCAGCCAGGCGGGAGCGCGCGAACCCATGCCTTCGGACAGCCCGAGGAACTCCCACAGCGCCAGGCCGCCGAGGAGCAGGACGAGCGCGTAGACCCCGTAGATGCCGGCGTAGACGCCGGCCAGGACGACGCCAAGGAAGACGAACGCGCTGAGGATCCGGACCATGAGAGGACTCGGCTTGATGCCGGCGAGATAGGGGTTGCCCGTCGTCATCGCGCTGAAGCTCCGGCAGCCGGAGATGCGAGCTCGGGTCGCCCACCGAACCGGCGGGTTCGCGAGCTGTATTCGGCGATGGCGGCCTGCAAATCATCGATGTCGAAGTCAGGCCACAACGTTTCGGTGACCAGCATCTCCGAATAAGCCGACTGCCACAGCAGGAAGTTGCTCACGCGGCTCTCGCCGGCGGTGCGGATGATCAGGTCAGGGTCCGGAAGATCTGGGACGTAAAGCCGCGCGGCGATCGCGGCCTCGTCGATCTGCCCTGCCGGCACGCCTTCCTTCACCAGGTTGCGGACGGCATCCACGAGCTCGGCGCGACCGCCGTAGTTGAGGCAGACGTTGAGGACGCCGTTGGTGTTGCGCGCCGTGCGAGCCACGGCCTCGTCGATGCGGTCGCGCATGCGCGGCGAGAGGCCCTCGCGCCGGCCGCTGACGACGATGCGCACGCCGCGGCGGTGCATCTCGTCGATCTCGCGTTGCATGGTCTCGTGGAAGAGACGCATCAACGCCCGCACCTCGGCGCGGGGACGCGACCAGTTCTCGGTCGAGAACGCGTAGACGGAGAGCACCTCCACGCCAAGCTGCTCGCACCCTTCGAGAGCCCGCTTGATCGCGCGCACGCCGGCGCGGTGGCCGAAGCTGGCCGGATGCCCGCGGCGCCTGGCCCACCGTCCGTTGCCGTCCATGATGATCCCGATGTGGCGGGGAACTGACCCTTCCAAGCCCTGAAAGAGTACGCGCGAGGATGGGAAGCTCGGGTCGGAGGTCCTTAGACCTCCATGACCTCCGCCTCTTTCCTGGCGGCGAGGGCGTCGACCCTCTCGACGTGGGTCTCGGTCAGCTTCTGCAGCCGCGCGTGGGCGCGCTTGGCCTCGTCCTCGGGCAGCTCGCCCTGCTTCTGCATCGCGTCCACCTGGTGCAGCTCGTCGCGGCGTACGTTGCGGATCGCCACCCTGGCCTCCTCGGCCTTGTGGCGCACGAGCTTGACGTACTCCCTTCGGCGTTCCTCCGTCAGCGGCGGGATGGGGACTCGGATGACCTGGCCGTCGCTGGCCGGGTTCAGCCCCTGCTCGCCGGTGCGCAGGGCCTTCTCGACGGCTCCGATCTGGCTCTTGTCGTAGACCTGGACGACCAGCAGCCGGGGCTCAGGAGCGCTGATCTGGGCCAGCTGGTTGAGCGGGGTCGGCGTGCCGTAGTAGGGGACCATGACCTTGTCGATGAGGGCGGGGTTGGCGCGGCCCGTCCGGATCGTCGAGAGCTCGGCCGCGAAATGCTCGACCGATTTGGACATCTTCGTCTCCGCCTCACGAAGGACCGGGTCGATCATCCCAACGCCCCCACCAGCGTGCCGATCTCCTCGCCGAGGACCACGCGCTCGATGTTTCCAGGTTCAAGGAGATTGAAGACCACGATGGGCACGTTGTTGTCCATGCAGAGCGTCAGGGCGGTGTTGTCCATGACCTCGATGCCTCGGTTGAGCACTTCCAGGTAGTCGAGATGCTCCAGCTTGACCGCTTTGGGGTCGAGCTTGGGGTCGGCGGTATAGACGCCGTCGACCTTGGTCGCCTTGAGGATCACGTCAGCCTCGATCTCGACCGCGCGCAGGGCGGCGGTCGTGTCCGTCGTGAAGTAAGGGTTGCCCGTTCCCGCGGCCAGGATCACGACGCGACCCTTTTCGAGATGGCGCACCGCGCGCCGGCGGATGTAGGGCTCCGCGACCTGCGGCATCTGGATCGCCGTCATCGTGCGGGCAGGGATGCCGGTGCGCTCGAGGGCATCCTGAAGCGCGAGCGCGTTGATGACGGTGGCGAGCATGCCCATGTAGTCGCCCGTCGCGCGGTCGAATCCGCGCTCGCTTGCCGCCAGGCCGCGGAAGATGTTGCCGCCCCCGACGACGAGCGCTATCTGCACGCCCATCTCGTGCACGCGCTTGACCTGCCCGGCGATCGTCTGCACCACGGCGAGATCGATGCCGTAATCGCGCGCGCCGCCGAGAGCCTCGCCGCTCAGCTTGAGCAGGATGCGGTTGTACTTCGGCGTTCTATCGCCCATCAGACCTTACTGGTCGGCTTCGCGGACGTTGAACCGCGCGAACCGGCGCACAGTGATGTTCTCCTGCAGCTTCGAGATGTTCTCCGCGACCAGGTCCTTGACCGTGTGCTTCGGCTCACGAAAGTATGGCTGCTCCATAAGGCAGTTCTCCTTGATGAAGCTCTCGACCTGGCCATCCACCCGCTTCGCCAGCGCCTGCGCGGGCGTGCCGTCTTGCTCCGCCTTGCGCTCGTAGAGGGCGCGCTCCTCCACGAGCACCTCGTCGGGCACATCGTCGCGCGACACCCACCTCGGGTTGGCGGCTGCGATCTGCAATGCGAGCTCCCTCGCCAGCTTGCCGAAGTCTTCGCCCTTGGCGACGAAGTCCGTCTCGCAGTCGACCTCGACCAGCACCCCGACCTGCGGCGGGAAGTCCTTCGCCGTCCGGTGCAGGTAGGACTCGACCAGGCCCTGGCCGGTGGCGCGGCCGGCGCGCTTGGCCGCCTTCGCGATGCCTTTCTCGCGCAGGATCGTGTACGCCTTCTCGAGGTCGCCCTCGGCCTCCTCGAGCGCGTTCTTGCAGTCCATCATCCCCGCGCCCGACGTCTCGCGGAGCTTCTTGACGAGCTCCATTGGTACCCCCGCCACTACCGCGCCTCCTCCTCGTCGCCGGTGCGTCCGATGAACTCCTCCTCGGACACCGTCGGCAGGTAGTCCTCCTCGTCCTCGAGGTATTCCTCGATCTCTTCGTAGCGCGGCGTCTCGAGGAACTCGCGCTCCTCCGGCTCCGGCAGGATCTCTCCGCGGGCCTGTGCCTCCTGGCGTCCGTCCTGGCACGCGTCGGCGATCTTCCCGGTCAAGAGCTTGACGGCGCGGATGGCGTCGTCGTTGCCCGGGATGACGTACGTGATGAGGTCGGGATCACAGTTGGAGTCGACGATCGCGACCACGGGGATCTTCAAGCGGTTGGCCTCCGTGACCGCGATGTGCTCCTTGCGCGGGTCGACCACATAGAGGGCGCCTGGCAGGCGCTTCATGTCGGCGATGCCGTCGAAGTGGAACATCAAGCGGTCGAGCTCGTCCTGGAGCTTCTTGGCCTCCTTCTTGGGCAGCTGCTCGAGCTGGCCCTCCTGCTGCATCTTGCGCAGCTCCTGCAGGCGATCGATGCGCTTCTTCACAGTGCTGAAGTTGGTGAGCATGCCGCCCATCCAGCGCCGGTTGACGAAGTACATGCCGCAGCGCGCGGCCTCGGTCTGGATCGTCTCCTGCGCCTGCTTCTTGGTGCCGACGAAAAGCACCGGCCGGCCGCTGGCCGCCACGCCGCGGACGAAATCCCAGGACTCGTCCAGTAGCCTGACCGTCTTCTGCAGGTCGATGATGTGGATGCCGTTGCGCGCGGTGAAGATGTACGGCTTCATCTTTGGGTTCCAGCGGCTGGTCTGGTGCCCAAAATGGACGCCCGCCTCCAGCAGCTGCTTAAGGGTTACCTGAGCCACGTTTCGATTGCCTCCCTGTTCCACTTCCGCCCGGTTCTGGCCTAGCCATTGGTCTAGGACAGGAGCATTGCCCCGGGCGTGCTAACTCAGTCGCTTGGACTGGCAGAGTGAGTATACCCAGGGGCCCGGGATTCGAATCTAAGAGGCGGCTTCTACCTTCTTGGCGCCCTTCGGGCCCGGGCACTTCGGGTAGTCGGAGCACGACTTGAACGGCCCGTACCGGCCGCGCCTTTCCACCAACGGCTTGCCGCAAACCGGGCACGGCTCGTCCAGCACCTTGGGGCCTTCCCGCGGCTTGCCGTCCTTGCCGATGTTCGCGCGGTACTTGCACTCGGGGTAGCGCGAGCACGCGACGAAAGGCCCATAGCGTCCGGTCCGCTCCACGAGCTGCCCCTCTCCGCACTGCGGGCACTTCTCGCCGGTCGGTTTCGCCTCGGCCTGCGCGGCGTCGCGCTTGATGTACTTGCAGTCGGGATAACCGGAGCAGCCGACGAACTCCCCATAGCGACCGGTCCGCTGCTGCAGCGGCTTGCCGCAGACGGGACAGGCTTCGTCCAGCAGCTTGGGCTCGGCCACGTCGCCGTTCGGTGACATCGCGCGGCGGAACTTGCACTTCGGGTAGCGCGAGCAGCCCATGAACGGACCGAACCGGCTCGCCTTCAGCACCAGGTGCCCTTCGTGGCACAGGGGGCATTCCTCGTCCGTGTCGGCGGGCATGGCCTTCTCGGCCTCCGACAGCATCTTCTGCAGCGGACCGTAGAAGTCGCTCACCACCGGAACCCATTCCTGACCGCCCTGCTCGACCTGGTCGAGGCGCTGCTCAAGCGTGGCTGTGTAGTCGTCGTCCGAGATGACCTTGAAGTGTTCGACCATGATCGCGTTGACGGCCTCGCCGATACGGGTCGGATGCAGCCGGCGCTCCTTGATCTCGACGTACCCGTGGTCTTTGATCGTCTCGACTATTGGCGCGTAGGTCGACGGCCGCCCGATGCCGCGCTGCTCCAGCTCTTTGATGAGCGTCGCCTCCGAGTAGCGCGGGGGCGGCTGGCTGAAGTGCTGCTCCGGCTTGATGCCGTGGTACTCGAGGTCCTCGCCGGCCGCAAGCTCGGGGAGCTCTGTCTCGCCGTTCTCGTCGCGCTCCCACACCTTGTAGAAGCCGTCGAAGGCCAGCACCGAACCCGTAGCCCTGAAGACGTAGTCACCGCCCTCGATCTCGACCTGCGTCTGGTCGTAAACCGCAGGCGCCATGCGGCTGGCCACGAACCGGCGCCAGATGAGGTCGTAGAGCTTGAACTGGTCGGCGCTCAGGTGCTTGCGGATCGAATCCGGGGTGCGGCTGACGTCCGTCGGCCGGATGGCTTCGTGAGCGTCCTGCGCGCCGGGACTCGCCTTCGCGGCCCGAGGACCGCCGATGTACTTTTCGCCGAACTGGTCCTTGACGAAGCCCTTCACCTTCCCCTCCGCCTCGGCGGAGATGCGCGTCGAGTCTGTGCGCATGTAGGTGATCAGGCCGGTCGAGCCCTCGTCGAGGTCGATGCCCTCGTACAGCTGCTGGGCTATGCGCATCGTGTTCCGCGGCCGGAAGCGGAGGCGGCTGGACGCGTCCTGCTGGAGGGTGGACGTGATGTACGGCAGGTACGAGCTCTTGGTGCGCCGCTTCTTGTCGACCCCGAGGACGCGGTAGGTCGCGCCTTCCAGAGCGCGAACAACGGCGTCGGCCTCGGCCTGTGTGTTGACCTCTATCTTGGGTTCGGCGTCGGCGCTCCCGGCAGCTGATCGAAGCCGGTTGAGCCGCGCCAGGAAGTGGCGGTCGTCGGCCGGCCTGGAGAGCTCGACGTCGACCGTCCAGGACTCGACCGGGACGAACTTCCGGATCTCCTCCTCCCGGTCGACGACCAGGCGGAGCGCCACCGACGACACCCTGCCCGCGCCGATGCCCTTCTGGACCTTGCTCCACAGGAATGGGCTCAGCCTGAAGCCGACCAGCCGGTCGACCACGCGTCGCGCCTGCTGCGCGTTGACCAGCCGCATGTCGATCTCGCGCGGAGACTCGAGCGCCTTGCGCACGGCATCTGCGGTGATCTCGTGGAACTCGATCCGCTTCGGGGACTTGAGCTTCAAGACCTCGGCCAGGTGCCAGGCGATCGCTTCGCCCTCCCGGTCGGGGTCGGAAGCCAGGATGACGTTCCCGCGGTCCTTCCGGGTCGCCGAGGTCAGCTCGTTGATCGTCTTGCGCCGGCTTTCGACGACTTCGTAGTGGGGCTTGAACCCGGCCTCGACCTCGACGCCCATCTCCTTCCCGGGCAGGTCGCGGACGTGGCCCATCGAGGCTCGGACGTCGAAACGGTCACCCAGGAACCGCTTCAGAGTCCGAGCCTTGGCGGGCGATTCGACGATGATCAAACCCTCGGGCACAGCTACTCCTATATTCCCCATCGGCCGCTTTTGTTCTCCTACCGGGCGTCGGTGGACGGCCGGCCGGCGTCTGAGGCGGGCATCCTACGCTCGTTCTTTGCCGCGACGCAATGCCCTTACGTAACCCGGCCCGTGACGGCGCACAGCGCCGTCCAGCTCCAGGGAGGTGAGCCGGCCCAACACCTCAGCGACCGGAAGATGGAGCTTCCGGGCCAGCTCGGCGGCGCTCACGGCGAGCACGTCCGAGAGGTGGATGAGGATGCCGTCGCGCTCCGGCGGGAGCCCGAAACCGAGGCGCCGCGGGGCGGCCAGCGGGTCGTCCAGGACCTCCCGCCCCACCCCAGCGGCCGCGAGCACGTCGCGTGCGTTCTGGACCAGGCCGGCCCCGTCGCGGATCAGCGCATGGGTGCCAACCGAGAGAGGCGAGAAGATGCTCCCCGGCACCGCCATTACCTCTTTATGTAGTTCGAGCGCGGCCTCGGCGGTGATCAGCGCCCCTGATCCCTGCACGGCTTCGACGACGACCACGACGTCGGACAGCGCGGCGATGGTCAGGTTGCGGGCCGGGAAGTTGTGGCGGCGGGGAGCCGTCCCGTTCGGGAACTGGCTCACGAGCGCGCCGCCGGCGGCGAGGATCTCTTCAGCGAGTCGAAAGTGGGCTGCCGGGTACACGATGTCCACCCCAGTGCCCATGACCGCGACCGTGACGCCGCCGCCGACCAGGGCGCCGCGATGGGCCGCGGCGTCGCAGCCCAGTGCGAGGCCGCTGACGACGATGACGCCGGCTCTCGCGAGGTCCGCGGCCAGCTGCTCGGCGACGGCCTCGCCGTATGGCGAAGGGCGGCGCGAGCCGACGATCGCCACCCGCGGGCCGTCGGGCAGCGGCCAGCGCCCGCGCGCGTTCAGCGCCGAGAGGTCAGGCGGCGACATCCTGCAGCCGGTAGCCAAGGGCCTCGAGGACGTGGCGGTCTCCCACCAGCTCGGCGCCCTCGAGGTCGGCGGCGGTCCGCGCCACGCGCCAGGCCCGGTGGAAGCCACGCGCGGTGAGCCCTTTCTGCTCCGACCAGCGTTCGAGCGTGCGACGCGAGCCCGGCTCGAGCGCCGGCAGCTGGCGAAGGCGTCCGGGCTTGAGCTGGGCGTTGAGGCATCCCTGCCGGTCGAGCTGTCGCCTTCGGGCCGCCTGGATGCGCTCCCTGACCGGCGCCGAGGCCTCGCCTCGGGGCTCGCCGGCCAGCTCCGCAAGCGGCACCCGGCGCACGCCGACCTTGAGGTCGATGCGGTCGAGAAGGGGGCCGGAGAGGCGGCGGTGGTAGGCGTCGATCACGGCCGGCGTGCAGCGGCACGTGCGGACCGGATCACCCAGCCAGCCGCATGGGCATGGGTTGGTGGCGGCGACCAGCGTGAACCGCGCGGGATAAGTGACCGAGCCGCCGGACCTGGTGATGGTGACCCGCCCGTTTTCCAGCGGCTGCCGCAGCGCCTGCAGCACCGAGGCCTGGAACTCGGCGAGCTCGTCCAGGAAGAGCACGCCGTGGTGCGCCCGGCTTATCTCGCCCGGGAGCGCGAACCCCGAGCCACCGCCGATGAGGCCGGCCATCGAGACGCCGTGATGAGGCGCGCGGAACGGGCGGATCCAGTCGAGCGGGCGTCCCGGCGACAGGTCGCCGAGCAGGCTCTTCACCTGCGCGACCTCGAAGGCTTCGTCGAGCTCCAGCGGCGGCAGGATGCCCGGCAGGCAGCGGGCGAGCATCGTCTTGCCTGAGCCCGGCGGACCGCTGAGCAGCAGGTGGTGACCGCCCGCGGCGGCGACCTCGATCGCCCTTCGCGCCTCCTCCTGGCCATGGACCTCGACCAGGTCGTGCTCGGGCTGTGAGGCGGTCGAATCGAAGCTCACGTCTGTGAACGGCTGCGGAGCGATCGCAGCTCGGCCGGCCAGGTGCGCGACGACCTCGGCCAGGTGCACGCAGGGGATGACCTCGAGGCCTTCGATGAGCGCCGCCTCACCGGCGTCGGCCGCGGGCACGAAGACCCGATCGAAGCCCGCCTTCTTCAGGCATCGGGCCGCGACCAGCACCCCGTCCACGTGGCGAACGGCGCCATCGAGCGCAAGCTCGCCCAGGAACGCGCTGCGCGCCGGAGCGCGCCCGCCTGTTTCGGCCAGCGCGATGGCGACCGCGATCGGCAGGTCGAGCCCGCTGCCCTCCTTGCGCATCTCCGCGGGCGCGAGGTTCACGGTGAGTCGCCGGCTCGGGAAATGGAGCCCGCAGTTCTTGATCGCGGAACGCACCCGCTCGCGCGCCTCCTTCACGGAGGTGGCCGCGAGGCCGACGAGGAGGAACTTCGTTTCGCCGTTGGCGCTGTCGGCCTGGACCTCGACACGGCGAGCCTCGAGGCCGGCGAGCACGCAGGAATCGACGGTGGCGAGCACGCGGCAGACCCTAAACGAGAGATCGAGCGATTAGACCCTTGGTTGTTAAGGCGGGATCGCGACCAGCTCGCGATTGTGTACCAACTCCAGCGTCCAGCCTTCTTCGTGCACCAGTCGATGGTGCCTGCGGCACAAGAGGACGAGGTTGTCGAGCGTCGTCGGCCCGCCGTCCGCCCAGTGTTTGATGTGGTGCGCATCCGTCCACGCCGGTGGACAGTCGCAGCCAGGGAATCTGCAGCCCTTATCTCGGGCGACCAGTGCGCGCCGCGTGGCGCCCGGCAACACGCGGCTGGTGTGGTCAGCCTCGCCGTCGATGACGGGTGTGATGGCAGCGTCGCAGGCCAGGCGGCGGGCCGTCTCGGCCGGAATCGGCAGCGACCACTCTAGCTCGGCCGCCATCGAGCCCGGCTCCTTGCTCAGGGTGGCCAGGTCGACGCTGATCGCCAGGTGCGGTTTCTGACCTCCAACCTCGGGCATCCGGCCATCATCCAGCTGCCGGCGCGCCAGCTCTACCGCAGCGTCGGCCCGGCGCTCCGAGGCCATCCGGTTGTCGCCTTCAAGCCGAGGCCCGATGACCGCGTCCAGCGCCGTGCGTAGAACCGCTCCCCCTTCGGCGTCGAAGCGGCCGTCGATTCGGAAGACGCCATCGAACGTCTGGCTCAGGTGAAGGAAGCGACGTCCGTGGGCTTCGTTGGCGTCGCCCAGGACGCCATCCAGGTCGAGGCAGTGCTTCAGATGCCCGATCGCCCGCAGCAATCGCCACGGATCGAGCTCCTTGGCAGCGTCGACCAGGATGTTCTCCGCCTGAGGCTCGAACCTGTCGCCGAGCTGACTTGCGGTCTGGGCAATCAGCGACACGTGCCGGTAGCTGATGTCGCCTTCGGCGAAGGCTTGCTCTGTCGTCGGCAGAGCCGCCATCTGGCGTGAGATGGCAACTCGCTCGGAGGCCACCGTGGCGGTCAGGTTGCATTGCCAGCGCAGCCACGCCCTGGCGCTGAGGGCTCCAGATGCGGCGTAGCCCTCGGCGCTGTCGAAGCGGCGGAGCCGGCGCAGACCCTCGGCCTGGACCCGGTTGCCGATCCGCTGCAAGGCGATTTGATCCTCGCCCATCGACTCCGCCGGCAGCGAGTCGAGGTCCTCTTCTGCGAGCCGATTCAACAGCGAATTGATCTCCTGGAACACCTGCTGCGAGGTCCTATTCCCCCTCTCCCCCTCCTCAGAACACATGTTCGCATTGTATCGAATATCTGTTCGAAGTCAAGTTAATTTCGAGACAAGATCTCCGCATTCGCGTGTGGCCGGCGAGCCCGCTTCGACTCCCTCTTCCAAGTTTCTTGAAGACTTGGATCCCCCCACCCGGCGCTGCGCGCCGACCTCCCCGCGCGGCGGGGAGGCGAGATTCGGATCCCCCACCCGGCGCTGCGCGCCGACCTCCCCGCGTGGCGGGGAGGCTAGTCCAGGCGCGGTTCGGGGCGCCAGCGGCCGTCGTCTTCGATGTAGCCGGCCGGTTGGTCCGTCTCGTGGCTCAGCACCAGCAGCCACCGGTGCCTCTGCGCCTCGTCGAAGAGCCGCGCCTTCTGCTCGAGCACCCGCAGCGGATCGAGGTCGGCGGACATCGTCCAGGGCACGCGCAGGTGCGGCGTCTGGCACACGAGGTCGCCGGTGACCGCGCAGGCAAGCTCGCCCGAGCGCAGCACCATCACCTGGCTGCCAGGCGTGTGCCCCCCGACATGGCGGACGTGGACGCCCGGCAGCACCTCGGCGTCACCGTCGAGGAATTCGACGAGATCGTTGCCGTCGGCCAGTGGCGTGAAGTCGTCCGTGACATATGCGGACTGGCTCCGTATGTCGGGCCGCAGCGCGAAATCCCACTCACTGCGCTGGATGAAATGCCGCGCCTTCGGAAATGTGAGCTCTAGGCAGCCGCCTTCGACTCGGGTGAGGCCGCCCGCGTGGTCCCAATGCAGGTGCGTCGAGATCACGGCGTCGACCTCGTCCGGCCGGATGCCGAGCCGGCGCAGCGAGTGCAGCAGTCCCTCGGGCTCGCGCAGCGCGACCTGCAGGGCTCGCTTCTCGCTCAGCTTGGTGCCGATCCCCGTCTCGCAGACGAGGACCTTCCCATTGACCCGCGCGATGAGGCCCACGCACGCCATGTCGATCATGTTGTTGCCGTCCGCGGGCTTCTGCTTTTCCCACAACACCTTGGGGACGACGCCGAACATCAGGCCGCCGTCGGCCTTCCAGCGCCCGGCGATCATGATGTACAGCTCGAGGTCACCCAGCCTCATGGCTCACTAATATGCAGCGGCAATGGCTGTCGCGGCGATCCGCACTTCCAAGCTGTCGAAGGACTACGGCCTGGGTCGCGGCCTTTTCGAGCTCGACCTCGATGTCGCGCCCCAGGAGGTTTTCGGTTTCCTGGGCCCCAACGGGGCCGGCAAGAGCACCACGATCCGCTGCCTGATGGGGCTCATCCGGCCGAGCGCCGGGTCCGCCCACATCTTCGGCCTCGACTGCATCCGCGACCACGTAGCCGTCAAGCGCAAGGTCGGTTACGTCCCGGGCGAGATGCCACAGTTCGCCAGCCTTCGCGGCTCGGAGGTGGTGGCCTACCTCGGCGCGATGCGCGGCGGTGCGGACGTGAAGACGGTGCGCAGCCTCGCCGAGAGGTTCAACCTCGACCTCAGCCGGCGCTACAGGGAGTACTCGAGCGGCAACAAGCAGAAGCTCGGCATCGTCCTCGCCTTCATGCACAGGCCGCCGCTTCTCATCCTCGACGAGCCGACCGCCGGGCTCGACCCGTTGAACCAGCGGGAGTTCTACGACCTGGTGGGCGAGACACGCGACGACGGGGCCACGGTTTTCCTGTCGTCGCACATCCTCTCGGAGGTCGAGCGCGCGTGCGACCGCGTGGGCATCATCCGGTCGGGACACCTGGTGAACATCGCGGATCTCGACGAGCTGCACCGAATCAGGTTCCATCGCGTCGAGATCGAGTTCGCGCCGGGTGACGACCCGCCCGTGTCAGCCCTGCGCGCTGCGCAGGGTGTCGAGGACGTGGCGGTAGAGGATCGACTGGTCACATGCACAGTCAGGGGCAGCTTCGAGCCACTGCTCGATGCGATACACGGCTCGACCGTGACCAACCTGGTCAGCCACGAGCCGAGCCTAGAAGAGATCTTCCTCGAGTACTACAAGGAGAACCCGGCCAGGGCGCTGACCGGCTGATGGCGGCATACCTGCTCGCTTTGCGCCTCGGCCGTTGGGGAGCCGCCGGATTTGGCGCGATCGCATTCCTGGTCTCCCTGCTCCAGGCAGCGGCTTTCTACCAGGTGGCCGGCCACACCCCGGCCGAGCGCCAGGTGTTCGGCCGCTCCATGTCGCTCCTCGCCGCGCAGTTCACAGTGATCGTCCCGCCGCCGACCCACCCCGAGACGGTGGGCGGCTACGTCGAGTGGCGCGCCTTCGGCTTCTTCGCGATCCTGTTCGCGATCTGGGCGCTCACGTCCGCCAGTGGCGCTGTGAGAGGCGACGAAGAGCGCGGCATCGTCCCGGCGATTCTCGCCGCGGGCACGTCGAGGCTGGCGCTGATCGCATCTCGATTGGCTGCCTTCGCAACCGCTGCGACGATTGCATCGCTTGCGGCGATCGCCGGTCTGCTGGTCGGCGTGGCAAGTGGTGGCGAGTCGATAGGCTCCTCTGCAGCCCTGGGTGCGGCAGTCGTGCTGATGGCGCTCGCGGTGTGCTGCTACGCGCTGACTCTGCTCGTCGCGCAGCTCAGCAGCGCCCGCGGCGCCACCGCGGTCGCGGGCGTGATCCTGCTGGGGCTCTTCCTGCTGAACAGCTTCAGCCGAACCTTCGACGGGCTGGTGCGCTGGCGGTGGCTTTCCCCATTTCACTACTACGAGCAGAGCTCGCCTCTCGTGCCGGGAGGTGGGGTCGATGTGAGCGCGACCCTGACGCTGTTCGCGATCGCGGCGACCGCTGCCGTGCTGGCCGCCCTCGCCTTCCGGTTTCGCGACATCGGATCGCCTCTGTTCAGCCTTCCCGTACCCAGCCGCCCGGCCAGCTATGAGGTGTCACGTACGGCGGTATGGCGCGTCCCTGTCCTGCGCGACCTGTACGACCGCCGCATCGGTCTCCTGGCGTGGACCGTAGGCATTTCCGCGTTGGGTGCGATCTTTGTCGTGCTCACCAAGAATGTCGTCGAGCCCCTCCTGGCCATCCCGGGCCTGGCTCGCTACTTCACGGGGTTCCTGAACGGTGACGTTTTTCCATCCTTTTTGAGCTACATCTGGTTTGGGTTCGCGCAACTGCTCATGGCCGGGTTCGCGATCACCCAGGTGGCGCGGTGGAGCGCGGAGGATTCGGACGGGCGACTCGACCTCATCCTCAGCAATCCGGTTTCGAGAGCGCGGGTCGTCGTCGAGCGCGTGCTCGTGCTTGCCCTTGGCGCGCTGGTCATCGCGGCTGTGAGCGGCGTCGCCGTCGGCGTTGAAGCTCACAACCAGGGGATCGACCTCGACCGCGGCCGGCTGGCGGAGGCCTCGCTCTTGCTGGTGCCGTTCACGTTGGTTTTCGGAGCCGTTGGAGCCCTGCTTGCATCCAGGATTCCGCGAGCGACGGTCGGGTTGCTGGGAGCACTGGCTTTTGCCAGCTATCTCCTGGTCCAGCTGGGCCCGATCTTCAAGCTGCCCACCTGGGTCGACGACCTGTCCGCGTTCAAGCTTTACGGCCAGCCCCTGACCGCCGGAGTAGACCAAACTGGTCTGGTGATCATGCTCGCCATCGTGGTCGCCGGGCTCACGGCCGCCGCGATGCTCATGGAGCGCCGAGACGTTGGCGCGTGACGCGTTGACTTACGAAAAGTAGCCAGCAAATGAGTTTGGAGGTATAGTTCCACGCCATGCCAAGATCGATGTGGAAGGGAGTTGTCTCGTTCGGTATGGTTTCCATCCCCATCCGTCTCTACAACGCCACGGAATCCAGCGCCAAGGTCTCGTTCCGCCAGCTCTGTCCCGACCACCGCTCACCGATCAGCTACAAGCGCTGGTGCGCGGAAGGCGACCATGAGGTCGCTTATGGCGACATCCTGAAAGGCTTCGAGGTCGGCAAGGACCGCTACGTCATCATCGACGAGAAGGACCTCGACAACATCCCGCTCGCGACCGCGCACAGCATCGACATCTCCGAGTTCGTGCCCAGGGACGACATCGAGCCTGGCCTGTACTACAACAGCGCGTACTACGTCGAGCCCGAGGAGCTGGGCAAGAAGCCCTACCACCTGCTGCGCAAGGCGCTCGAGGCGACCGACAGGCTGGCCATCGCCAAGATCGCGCTGCGCGACCGCGAGCACCTGGCCGCTCTTCACCCGACCAACGGCGCGCTCCTCATGAACACGCTGCACTGGCCCGACGAGATCCGCACCGCCGAGGGCCTGAAGGGACTCGAGGGCGAGGTCAAGATCAACCCGAAGGAGCTCGAGATGGCCAAGGCGCTCATCGAAAGCCTGGCCGACTCCTTCGACCCCGCGCGCTACAAGGACGAGTACCGCGAAGCCGTCATGAAGGTCGTGCAGGCGAAGATCGACGGTGAGGTCATCGAGGCGCCGCCGACGCCGCAGCCGGCCAAGGTCATGGACCTCATGGAGGCCCTGCGGGCATCCGTCGACGCGGCCAAGAAGCAGCGGGCGACTCGCGCCAAGGCTCAACCCGCCGAAGCGAAGAAGGCGCGCAGAAAGGCCTCCTGACGACCCGATCTAATCTGGGAGCGGTGGATTCGAACCAGCTCCAGATCGAGCTCGAGAGCTTTCCGAATGAGCTCCGTCCTATGCAGGCCGCCTCTGCCGAAGCTCCGTTCAGCTCGCCGGAATACCTCTTCGAGGTGAAGTGGGACGGGCTGCGCTGCATGCTGTTTCGCGACCCCGAAGGCAGGGTGCACCTGCAAGATCGCGGCCTGAACGACCTCACCGCCGACCTGCCCGAGGTGACCGCGGCGGCCGCCCGGGTCCCACCTGGCAGCGTGATCGACGGCGAGGTCGTGGCCACGGACCAGGATGGTCGCCCCGACTACACACGACTTCGTGAGCGCCTTGCCGGCGGCGCCAGGCGCAAGGACGAGATCCCGGTCGCATACCTCGCCTTCGACGCGCTGTACCTGGACGAGAAACCCCTGCTGCGCCAGCCGCTGGGACGCAGGCGGGCGCGCCTGCGCAAGGCGGTGGAGGCGGGCGGCCACATCTTCGTGCCCGACCACATCGAGGAGGACGGCGTCGAGCTGTTCGAGGCCTGCCTGGAGCGCGGGTTGGAAGGTGTGGTCGCGAAGCACAGCCTGAGCCCGTACGTGCCGGGCCAGCGCAGCCCGTTCTGGCTCAAGGTCAAGGCGGTGAAGTCGGACGACTTCGTCGTCATCGGCTGGACCGGCGAGGAGCCGTTCGAAGCGCTCCTGGTCGGTTACCACGAAGACGGCCGGCTTCTGCCCTGCGGAACGGTCGGCGGCGGCTACGACGAGGCGGTCATGCACACGATCCGGCAAAGACTTGCAGGCCTGGCGAGCGACTCCCCCACCCTGGAGCCGCCGCCGATCATGACGAGGCCGGTGCGCTGGGTGCGGCCGGAGCTCGTCGTCAGCGTGCGTTATTCGGAATGGTCGCCGGACGGCACCCTTCGCTTTCCGATCTTCAACGGGCTGCGACCCGAGGTGCACCCGGCGGAGGCGGTGAGGCACCGGCCGCGCGTGGTCATCTCCGGACACGTCAAGCCGGGCTCGCTCGCTTACGACCTGACTCGATTTCCTTTCTGATGTCCGAGGACCTCGACGCCGTCACGGGCGCGTTCAGCTTCACCGGCGGATTCATCGCGCGCCGACTGCTCGCCGCCGGACGGCGCGTGCGCACATTGACCAACCATCCGCGCCGACCGGGCTCGGAAGCACTCGACGTCGAGATTGTTCCTCTTCAATTTGCCAACCGCGACGAGCTGGTCGAGAGCCTCCGCGGCATCGACGTCCTTTACAACACGTACTGGATCCGCTTCCCGCACGGCGGCCTGGGGTTCGGCGACGCGATCGCCAACACGCGGAGGCTTATGGGCGCGGCCGCCGCGGCCGGGGTGCGCAAGGTCGTCCACATCAGCGTCAGCAATCCGAGCGCCGACTCCGCGCTCGACTATTTCGCCGGCAAAGCGCGCACCGAGGCGGTCGTGCGCGAATCGGGCCTGCCCTGGGCGGTGGTCCGCCCGACGTTGATCTTCGGGGCGGGCGACATCCTGATCAACAACATCGCATTTCTACTGCGCCGGCTGCCTGTGTACCTCATCCCGGGCCACGGCGCCTACCGGTTACAGCCGGTCGCCGGGGAAGACGTCGCCGACATCGCGATCTGGGCCGCCGCCCAGCCCGACGGCCTCACCGTGGACGCGGCTGGGCCGGACATCATCTCCTACGCCGAGCTCGTCGACGCCATCGCCATCGCCATCCACCACACCAGGCCGATCGTGTTCACCCCGCCCGGGCTGACGCTACTCGCGGGCCGCATCCTGGGCAGGTATGTGAAGGATGTGATCTTGACGCCGCAGGAACTGAGCGGCCTGATGGACGAGCTGCTCGTGTCACGCGAGCCGCCGCGGGGTCGAATGCGCCTGGACGACTGGCTGCTGCGCAGCGCGGACGGCCTCGGCAAGTCATACGCGTCGGAGCTGGATCGACACTTCCGCGCCGCACCTCCCCTGTAACCTGCCATTGGGATGACCACGCCTTTCGTCGATCGCTCGCCCGCGGTCGAAGCTCGGCAGCTCGTGAAGAGATACGGCGTGCTGGTGGCCGTCGACGGCGTCAGCTTCCAGGCGCAGCGCGGTGAGATCTTCGGCTTCCTCGGCTCGAACGGCGCGGGCAAGACGACCACGCTGCGCATGCTGTGCGGCCTGCTCCAGCCCTCATCAGGGACGGCGCTGATCGATGGGATTGACATCGTGGCCCAACCCCTTGCGGCCAAGGCAAGGCTGGGATACCTGGACGAGGAGCCGTTCGTCCACCCGCACCTGACGGGCCGGGAGTTCCTCAACTTCGTCGCCGACCTCTACCGGATGCCGCGCGGACCCCAGCGTGAAGAACGAATGGCGCGGCTGCTCAACCTCTTCGACCTGGCCCAGAAAGACGGCGAGCTGATCGGCGGCTACAGCCACGGCATGCGGCAAAAGATCGGCCTTGCGTCGCTGCTCATTCGCGAACCCTCGGTGCTGCTGCTGGACGAGCCGACCAACGGGCTCGACCCACGATCGGCGCGGCTGGTCAAGGACCTCCTCGAAGAGCTCGCCGCCCGCGGCACCACCGTGCTCCTTTCGACCCACATCCTCGAGGTGGCCCAGGCGTTGTGCCGTCGCGTCGCCATCATCGACCGTGGCCGCATCGTCGCCGTCGGCAGCATGGACGAGCTGCGCGTCCAGGCCGGAAGCGAGGGCGCGAACCTCGAGGACCTGTTCCTGAAGCTGACCGGCGGGCCGGAATCGCGTGAGATGATCGAGCGACTGCTCGACGCGCGCGCCTGAGCAAGCCCGGCGTGCTCCGCGTAATCGTCGGCGCCGAGCTGACGGCGCTCCGCAACCGTGTTCTGAAGATGAGTCCCACCCGCCTCGCGGCGCTGGCGATCGTCCTCCTCCTGGCGAGCACTGTCGTCGGCGGCGGCGCCTTCACGCTGGGGGCCACCACGGGCCACTTCCTGCCCTTCGCCATCGACACCATCCTCGCAACCGCCTTCACTGGACTGTCGCTGCTCATGCTGGTGATCGGCTTCCCGACGGTGATCGCCTCCCTGTTCGTCGGCCGAGACCTCCTGCAGCTGGTGGTGGCCCCGGTCCGCACGCGCGACATCTTCATCGCGCGGCTCGCGATCGCGATGACCGCCAACCTCCTGATCAGCGCCGTCCTGGTGGCTGTGGTGCTCGGCGTGGGGGCCGGGGCCGGGGCGCCGCTCGTCTACTTCCCGCTGGCGCTGGTCCTGATCGCGGTCCAGGTGCTCGTGATCTCGTCCCTGCAGGCGATCCTGATGACCCTGATCGTTCGCTGGGTGCCTGCGCGGCTGGCCCGCGACGTAGCGGCCGGCGTGGCCGGCCTCACCGGCGCCGCCCTCTACCTGGCCTGGAACCTGAGCCTGCGCCAGACGTTCTCCCGCAAGGGCCGTCCCGACCTTTCCAGCCTCACCTCGATCGTCCAGCGCATCGACTGGCTGCCGACCACGTGGCCGGGACATGCGCTCAGCGCCATCGTGGGGGGGAGCTTTGGGGCGGCCGTCATCTGGCTGGGCGCCACCGTGGCTCTCGCAGCGCTCCTCGTCACCACGGCCGCGCTCCTCTACGAGCGGACGCTGCTGTCCGGCTTGGGGGTGTTCGGGGTCCCGGCCGTGTCGTGGCGCCGAAGAGTGGCACGTGCCGTCACGCCCGGAGCGGCCCGGGGGGCCGGCTCGCCGACCCTCGCCATCGCACGCAAGGATTGGCTTGGCTTCCGGCGGGACGTGCGGCGCTTGACGCGGCTCCTGCCGGCGCTCCTGCTGCCGTTGGGCTATGCCGTCGCGCTCAGCCAGCCGGGACGAAGCCTGTCCGGCTTCTGGTGGGACGTGACCCTGGTCACCTTCCTCTCGATGTTCATGTCCTCGGCCCTGGCGGCTCCCTCGATTCCCGGTGAGCGACGCGGGTTCCAGCTCCTGCGCATGGCCCCGCTGCCGATGTGGCAGCTCATCCGCGCGAAGGTTTTCATCGCCCTTCCGCCGGTGCTGCTGACCATGCTCGTGTTCAGCTTTGCGGTTGCGTTGTTCAGCAGGAGCGGGCCCGCGCAGCTGATCCAGCTGGTCGTGTTTGGGGTGTGGCTGGCGGCCGGTTTTGTGTCGATCGCGGTTTCGGGTGGCGGCATCGATCCCCATTTCGACGTCAACGACGACCGCAAGGCCGTCGGGCTGGTCGGCACGCTCACATCGATCGGCGGCTCTCTCGTCTTTGCGGTCATGAGCATCGGCGCGCTCGCCCTCTTCCTGTTCGGTGCCGAGGTGGCCACCGGCACGGCCGACCTCGGGCCGATCCCGTCGACGCCGGCGGTGGGCGCCGCGATGATCTTTGGTGGCGTGCTGCTCGCGGCCGCCGGCGGGCTCCTGGTCGGGGCCCTGCTCTGGATCGCCAACGCCCGCCTGCGCTCATTCGAGGACAGCATCGCGACGACCTGATCCTGGGTTGCCTTCCTTACTCGAACGGGTCCTCGAGGAGCTCGCTGTCGAAGCCCCCGTCCGGCCTGCTGAGCAGGCCGACGACCGCGTACCTGATCGGCCCCTTCCAGCCCGCGAGCAGCCTGTACTCGGACGCGGCCGCGGCCAGGGCCCGACGCTTGCGAGGCCCGACTGCCTCGACCGGCGTCCCGAAGGCATCGGTCGCCCTTGTCTTGACCTCGACGATCACGAGCTCACCTCCCCGGCGGCAGACCAGGTCGATCTCGCCGCGCCGGGCCAGAAAGCCGCGGCCGACGACCTCGTAGCCTCGCCGCCGCAGGAGCTCGGCCGCCGCCGCCTCGCCGGCGCGGCCAAGGTCTGACGGGCGGAGGCGGCCGCCGACCGTCAATTGGCGGCGAACTCTCGAAAGGGCGCCCACGAGGTGCGGTGGATCGGGCTCGGGCCGAGACGGCGGATGGCCGCCCGATGCTCCGGCGTCGCGTAGCCCTTGTGGAATGCGAAACCGTAACCGGGATAGATCCGGTCGTACTCGACCATCGTCTGGTCACGCGCGACCTTGGCGACGATGCTCGCGGCCATGATGGATGCGCACGTGCGGTCGCCCCTCACCACCGCCATCTGCGGCAGCGGCGCTTCGGGCACGTCCCAGGCGTCCACGAGGAGGTACTCCGCAGGAATCTTCAGTCCCGCCACGGCGCCGGCGGTCGCAAGGTGGCGGGCCTTGATCAGACCGAGCCGGTCGACCTGGGCGTGGTCGACAGCGCAGACGGAGAAGGCCAGCGCGCGGCGCCTGATGATCGCGTCCACGCGCTCGCGCTCGGCCGCCGTGAGCAGCTTGGAGTCGTCCAGCCCGGGGATCCTGGTGCCGATCTCGAGCACCACGGCGCCGCCTACGACCGGCCCCGCCAGCGGTCCCATGCCCACCTCATCGACCCCGGCCACAACCGTGTAGCCCATGGACCCGGCCATGCGCTCATAGCGCCAGAGCATCGGCCGAGTCACCTTTCGATCACCAACCGGAGATTACCGACCAGGAGCCCTCGGCACCAGTCCCTTTACAGGGGCCTACTCCTCTTCCTGGTCGCCGTTCTCCTTCGCCTCGCCCTCGGCCTCGGCCACCCGGGCAAGCTGCCGGCGCTCGCGGATGCGCGCCTCCTTGCCCACCTTGCCCCGCAGGTAGTAGAGCCGGCCCTGGCGTACGTCGCCGTGGCGCAGGACGTCGATCTTGTCGATGCGCGGCGAGTGGATCAGGAACGTGCGCTCCACCCCGACACCGTGGGTGACGCGTCGCACGGTGAAGTTCTGGCGCAGGCCTCCACCGGTCACGCGGATGACGGTCCCCTCGAACACCTGGATGCGCTCACGCGTGCCCTCGACGACCTTGGCATGCACCTTGACCGTGTCGCCCGCGCGCAGCGCGGGGACCTTCTCCTTCTGCTGCTCCTTCTCGAGCTGCTGGATGACGTTCATGACTTTTTCAACTCCTTGGTATGGACGGAAGATCTTTCGGCCGCCTGGCGGCGGCGCCATTGCTTGATGCGGGCGTGATCGCCCGAGAGGAGCACTTCGGGGACGGTCAATCCCCGGTAGTCGGCCGGGCGCGTGAACTGGGGCCACCCTGTGGGCTCGTCCGAAAAGCTGTCCTGCGCCAGCGATTGGGGATCGCCGACGATGCCCGGCATCAACCGGGCCACGGCGTCGATGAGGACCATCGCCGGGATCTCCCCGCCGCTGACCACATAGTCGCCGATCGAGATCTCGCGCGTCGCCAGGGCGGTGCGCACCCGATCGTCGATGCCCTCATACCGGCCGCACACGATGATCAGGCCCGGCTGCGACGCGAGCTCCGCGGCGAGGCGCTGGTCGAGGCGCTCCCCCCAGGGCTCCATCAGGACGACCGGACCCGGGTTGTGCGGGCGGATCGACTCCACCGCCTCGAACACGGGCTCCGGCTTGATCACCATGCCGGGGCCGCCGCCGAAAGGCATGTCGTCCACCTGCCGGTGGCGATCGTGCGTGTAGTCGCGCAGGTCGTGGGTGTGGAGCTCGACGATCCCGCGCTCGATGCCACGACCGACCACGCCGTGCTCGAACACCGGTCCGAACATGGCCGGAAAGATCGTGACGACGTCAAATCTCATCACCGATGTCCTGCCTATGCGTCCTCGACCTGCACGAGCCAGTCGGCCACGACGACCCGCCGCGCCTCGAGGTTCACCTCGAGCACGGCATCCTTTGTGGCCGGGATCAGGTGCTCGACGGCGCCTTCCCGACTCACCCACACGTCGTTGGCCGGCCGCTCGAGGACCTCCGCGATCGTGCCCAGCGACTGCCCCGAGCCGGTCTGCACAGGCAGCCCAACCACCTGGTGGTGGTAGAAGCGTCCTTCCGCCAGCGGCCGCCCTGAGTCTTCCGGCACCTCGAGATAGCGGCCCCGGAACAGGTCCGCGATCGTGCGGTTGTCGATGCCCTGGAGCTTGACCACCAGGCCCGGCATGCCGGGGCGGCTCCACTCGACCTCACACTCGCGCCCGTCCAGCACCAACGCGGCGCCAGGGCTGAAACGATCGTCGAAATCTGTCAAGGGCATTACCTTGACAGCACCGTCCAATCCATATGCACCAGTCACCTGGCCCACGCGAATCACGAATGCGAACCTCCGCCGCGCGGTCCCCGTTCGCGCGGTGGAGTATGTGCCAGCGATGGATTGGCCAGGTCGACGAACACGCGCTTGTGATCGCGCAGCGATGCGACTCGGACCAGGGTACGGATCGCCTCGATGTTGCGACCGGCCTTGCCGATGAAGCGGCCGACGTCGGCGTCCGCGAGCTTCACCTTGATGGCCACCGTGCCGCCGCCTCGCTCGAACGCCTCGACATGCACCTCGTCCGGGGTCTCGGCGAGGGAGCGGGCTACGTATTCGACCAGGGCCCGGTAGTCGACGGCCGGCCCCGCGGGTCCTGGCGGGCCTTCGCGCCGGAAGCCCCGGTTGTAGCCGCCACTCCGCCGCTGGTCACGCCGTATCGGTCGACTTCTCTGTACGTCGCTCAAGAATCCCCTCCCGCTTCAACAAGCTCCTCGCGGCCTCGCTCGGCTGAGCGCCCTGCTGGAGCCAGCGCACCACTTTGTCGACGTCGATCTTCACCTTTACCGGGTCGGTCATCGGATCGTAGTACCCGAGGTGCTCGATGAACCGGCCGTCTCGCGGCGACCGCGAGTCCGCCACCACGAGGCGGTAGAAGGGGTGTTTCTTGGCCCCCATCCGCCTCAACCTTATCTTGACCAACCTGGACCTCCTTGTCCAAAAAGCCGGCTCAGGCCGGCCTTGCCTCCGCGATTTCCGGCTGCAAACTGCCTGGCCAGCTTCTGCATCGCGTCCCGCGCCTTCAGCACGCGATTGACGTCCGCCGGGCCAAGGCCGCTGCCTCGGGCGATACGGCGCCGGCGGGCGCCGTCGATGATCTCGGGGTGCGCCCGCTCTCGCGCGGTCATGGAGAGTATCACCGCCTCCATGCGGCGCACCTCGCGCTCGGTATCCGCGCCGGCGACCTGTCCCTTCAGCGCCGCCCCTCCCGGCACCATCTCGAGGATGCCTTCCAGCGAGCCCATCTTGCGCAGCTGGCGCACCTGGACGAGGAAGTCGTCGAACGTCATGTGGCCGGACTGCAGGTTTCGTTCGACCTCCCTGGCCGCCTCCTGGTCGATGGTCCGCTCGGCCCGCTCGATGAGGGTGAGGACGTCGCCCATGCCGAGGATCCGGGACGCCATGCGCTCGGCATGGAACACCTCGATGTCCTGCGGCCGCTCCCCGGTGCCCGCGAAGCGAATCCGCTGGCCGGTGGCGAGGCGCAAGGACAGCGCCGCGCCGCCGCGCGCGTCTCCGTCGAGCTTGGTGAGAATAACGCCGTCGACACCGATTGCGGTGGAAAAGGCCTCGCCCACCTTGACCGCCTCCTGGCCTGTCATGGCATCGGCCACGAGCAGCGTCTCGGTCACGGGTATGGAGGCCCTGAGCCTCTTCAGCTCGTCCATGAGCTCGGCGTCCACATGCAGGCGGCCGGCGGTGTCCAGGATCACGACGTCCTGCCCAAGCCTCGTGGCCTCCTTGATGGCCCCTCGCGCGATGTCTTCGATTGCGCCCTTGCCTGAATAGAAGGCGAGGCCTTCGCGCTCCGCCAGCGTGCTCAGCTGTTCGACGGCGGCGGGGCGGCGCAGGTCGAGCGCGACCAGCACCGGTTTGTGGCCGTCCCGCCGGGCGAGCAGCGCGAGCTTGACGGCCGTGGTCGTCTTGCCCGATCCCTGCAGGCCCGCGAGCATGAGCACGGTCGGAGGAGCCGGAGCGTAGCGCAGGCCTTCGGAGTTGCCGCCCAGCATCTCGACGAGCTCGTCGTTGACGGCCTTCACCACCTGCTGGGGCGCGGTCAATCCCGGCGCCACCTCGACCCCGACCAGCCTCGAGCGGATCCGATCCACAAACTCTTTGACGACCCTGAAGTTGACGTCGGCCTCGAGCAGCGCCAGCCGGACCTCGCGCAGCCCTGCCTCCACGTCCTCCGGCCGCAGGACCCCACGCCCGGAAATCTTCTTGAGGACGGCCGCCAGCCGGTCGCTCAGGGCCTCGAACATCAAGCCGTCTCCAGGGCCACGAGCCGGCGCTTGACGCTCGCGAGCTCCTTCTCCAGCAAGGCCACCTTTCGCCGGCGCCGGCCCGCTTCCGCGAGGAGGCCGAGCCGGCGCTCGAACTCCTCGAGCGCCGCGACCGAACGCTTCACGATGTCGTGGACGGCCGCACGCGAGGTTCGCTTATGGCCGGCGATCTCGGCCAGCGACCAGTCGCTTTTCAATGAGAGGTCGAGAACCTCTTGCTGGTGCTTGGTGAGAAGCGCTCCATAGCGCTCGAAAAGGGCAAGGTTGCGGCTTCTGGCCGCCAGGGTGTCAAGGGGCATGCCTTGACAGCTTACCAAGTCTTAGACTCTGGGTGTTATGGAGCCTTTATTGATCGAGGCGTTCGGATACAACAAGTGGGCGAACCTGCACCTGCTCGACGTCTGCGGATCCTTCACGGAGGAGCAGCTTCAGTGGACGGCGCCTGGGACCTATGGGACCCTGGCGGCGACATTCCTGCACCTCCTGGCGGCGGAGCAGAGATACGTGTTCCGCCTGGGCGGGAGCGAGGCGCGCATCAACGAGCGGAAAGACTTCCCCGGCATGGCGGCGCTCACCGAGCAGGCCGTCCTGAGCGGCGACGAGCTCATCGCCATCGCACCGGGCATCGCGCCCGATGAGACGCGCGAGGCGAAGTTCGAGGCTGGAGCTGTGATCCTGCACCTGGGGGTGGTGGTCGTGCAGGCGCTGCATCACGGCAACGATCACCGGACGCACATCTGCACGATCCTGGGCCACCACGGCGTGACGTACGGCGACATGGACGTTTGGGCGTATGGGCGCGCGATGGGTGAGATCGCGCCCGTCGGAGCGGCCTGAGGCAATGCTCACCGCGGTCATCCTGGTCAAGTCGACTCGGGGCGGGCTGACGGATCTTGGACCCAGGCTGGCCGACGTCCCTGGGGTGTCGGAGGTCTACACCGTGACGGGCGAGTGGGATTTCGTCGCCATCGTCAGGGTCCGGGAGCACGACCAGCTGGCCGAGGTCGTGACCACACGGCTCACGAAGCTGGACGGCATCGAGCGCACGCAGACGATGGTCGCGTTCCAGCAGTTCTCCGCCCACGACCTGGAGGCGATGTTCGGCCTCGGCATGGAAGACAAGCCCGAGATTCGCTAGATCCGGCCCCGCAGCCGCCGTAGCGGTAGATCGACCAGCGCACGCCATTGCTGGCGCAGCGACACATCAATTGGCACCGGCCGTTTCGCCTGGCCGCGGCGCGGCGTGGTCTTGCGTTGCAGGACCGCGCTGCGGAAATCGCCCTCGTAAGCGGTCACGACCTGCGCGATGTCACGGCTTCCGAAATGGCAATCGCTCGCGCCGATCAACGCCCCCACGCGCTCGCGATTGGCATTGATGAAGTCATCCAGGGTCCTCCTGCGACGCGGGCCAGTGGGCGCCGTGAACTGTACTTCGATGCCGTCGACCGGTTCCTTTTCGATGAGCCGGCGAAGCATGGCGGGTTGGATCGATCCGAAATACACGGGCATGAAGGGGTGCGGGATGACCACGAGCCCGCCCTGGTCGTGGATCGCCGCCACGGTGTCCACCACCGACATCGACCGCTTGATCGGCTTTTCGAGGAACCAACCGAGGACGTGCGTTTGGGCGGGCCATCGGGTCGTCAGCTCTTGCCCCGCGACGACCGTGAGGCCGGCCGCCTCACCGCGCTCCTGGACCTCGCGAGCGGAGGCCATCGTGTCGTGGTCGGTGACGGCGATGAGATCGAGACCTGCCTTGACGGCGGCGTCGACCAGCTCCGCCGGGGTCACCATCCCATCGGAGGCGAGCGTGTGGCAGTGAGGGTCGGCGAGCCGCATGCGTCCTAATCCTCGAACAATGAACGGACGAATGCTTCGGGGTCGAATGGCTCCATGTCGTCGAGGCCCTCCCCCACCCCCGCCAGCTTGACCGGGACGTCGAGCTCGGCCTCGATCGCGATCACCGCGCCGCCCTTGGCGCTCCCGTCCATCTTGGCGAGCACGAGCCCGGTCATGGAGATGGCCTTGTTGAACGCGCGCGCTTGCGAGAGGCTCGACAGGCCGAGCACCGCATCGAGCACCAGCAGCGACTCGTAGGCAGCGCCATCGAGAGCCTTCGCGGCCACGCGTCCGATTTTCGCGAGCTCCTGCACGAGGTTGTGCTGCGTCTGCATCCGCCCCGCGGTGTCGACAAGGACGACGTCATGGCCTCGGCTCCGCGCGTGCCGCACGCCGTCGAAGACCACGGCCGCCGGGTCCGCCCCGGGCTTGCCGGCAAACCCCGCCACGCCCGCCCGCTCGGCCCAGGCCATCATCTGCTGGATGCCCGCGGCGCGATAGGTGTCGGCCGCCACCACCAGGGGATTCCGCCCCTCTGCGCGAAGCCGGTACGCCACCTTGCCGATCGTCGTCGTCTTGCCGGCGCCGTTGATGCCGTAAAACAGGACGGTCGCGGGGGCGCCGGTGAGATCGAGTCCGCGCGGCCGCTTCGACATCGCCGCCAGTGCCGCGTCCATGAGAGCGCCCTCCGCCTCTTCTCGCGTCCGTGGCGCGCGGGCCCGCACCGCGGCCACCAGGCGCGCCGCCATCGCCGGTCCCAGGTCGGCTCCGACGAGAAGGTCCTCGAGCTCTTCGTAGTAGCCGGCCGCGAGCGGCGGACTGAGCGCGCGCAGCCCGGCGGCGAGAGCTTTGCGCGTGCGTCCGCTGACGCGGCTCCAGACCCCCACGCGGGAAGCTTTCAGCCCGCCTGGGCGGAAGTCGAGCGGTTGATCGCCAGGGCGCCCTGGGCCGTCGCCGGCTTGCGGATGTCCTCCAATCGAACCGAGACGATGTGCGAGGCGCCGCTCTCGTCGAGGTGGATGCCGTAGAGCGTGGATGCGTGTGCCATCGTCACATGGTTGTGCGTGATGACCAGGAACTGCCGCTGAGCGCCAAGACGCGCCAGCATCTCACCGAAGCGGCCGACGTTGGCGTCGTCCAGGGCGGCGTCGACCTCGTCGAGGATCGTGAACGGGCTCGGGTTGACCTCGTCCAGCGCCAGCACCAGCGCCAGCGCGGCCAGAGACCGCTCGCCCGACGACAGGAGGGTCACGTTCTGCAGCCGCTTGCGCGGCGGCTGGACGAGGATCTCTACCCCGGACCGCGGGCCCTCGTCGCCGTCCGCATGCCGCAGCGTCGCGCGGCCGCCGGGAGCCAGCTGAGCGAAGTACTCGTGGAAGTTGGCGGCCACCGCCCCGAACACGGCCTCGTATCGCGACTCCTCCTCCTCGCGCAGCTTGTTGATCAGCTGTTCCAGGTCGGCGCGGGCGGCCGTGATGTCGTCGAGCTGGGTGCGCAGGGTCTCGATGCGCTCCTCGAGCTCACGGCACTCGGCCTCCGCGAGCGCGTTGGTGGGGCCGATCTCCTCCAGGCGCCGCTCCAGCGCGTGCATCTCCTTCTCTCGCGCCTTGCCGCCGGGGATCTCCTCGGGGGCGACCCCGTCCGGCATGCGCAGGCGGATCTCCTCCATGCGCGCGGCGAGGAGCTCAGCCTCGCGCGCGATGAGCTCGAGGTTGCCTTCCAATGTGCCGGCCTTCAGCCGGGCGTCGATGCGCGCCTCTTCCAGCGACACCAGGCGCCGGGCGCCTTCGGCCATCTCCGCTTCCTGGGCCGGAGAGGAGCCCTCGGCCTCGCTGAGCCGAACCCTGGCGACCTCGACCGCCTCCCTGAGGCGCGGCAGCAGCTCAGCCGACTGGGCGGCGCTCTTCTCCGCTTCGGCCACCCGCCGGGTCCGTTCTTCCGCGGCGCGATTTCGGCCGGCGAGGTCCTGCTCCACCGCCGCGAGCTGGCGCCGCAGGTCCTCGAGGCGCTCGTGCCGGCGCGCCCTCTCCAGGTCCGCGTGCTGCGCGGCCGCCCGTTGCGCCGCGATCGCCTCCAGCTCGAGCGCCTTCACAAGCGCAGCTTCTTCCGCGTCCGCGGCCAGGCGCTCGAGCTCCGGCAGCCTGCCGGCTTCGACTCTCTCGGCCTCGAGCGCGGCTTCGAGCTGGCGCTTCGCCTCTCCGAGGTTGGTCGCTCCCGCCGCCTGTGTGCGCAGGTCGTCAAGGGCTGTCTCAGCCTTCTTCACCCGCCGTGCGATCTCGTCAGCGCCCGCCGCCGCCGGCGCCAAAGCGTCGATCTGCTCCTCCAGCCGGGCGCGCCGGGCGTCGATCTCCACCCGGGGGTCAGACCCCGCGCGGATCAGTCCAGGCTCCCGATAGACGCCCGCGATGGTCACGTCCACGCCGACGACCGCGTGCCCCAGCAGGCGGCGCGCCACGAGCTCGTAGCCGCTGCGGATCCGCACGTGGTGGAACATCGATCCGGCTTTCGGCGCCGGCGCCACGTCCACCGGATACAGAACCGTGCGCTGAGAGCCGTGCGCGTCCCCGGCACCGGCTGCCCGGTCCTCGTCCGCGGCCACCAGCGCATCCGCGAGGGGCCCCAGCACGGCGGAGAGCGGCCGCTCGTAACCCGCTTCGGCCGTCAGCACGTCGCCAAGCCGCATGAGGCCCGGGACCGTGGCGGGGCGAAGCGACTCGAGGCCTTCGAGCTCGGAGCGCAGCCTGGCGATCGAGATCGCAGCCGATTCCGCCGCGCGGCCCGCCGCCCTGTGTGCAGCCAGCGTCGACTCGGCGTCGGGAATCTGACGGGCGGCCTCGGCCCCCGCCTCCAGCCTGCCGACCTGCTGCTCCAGGAACTCACGCCGGGTGCGCAACCCGGCGACCCCGCTTGTGGCGATGGCGAGCGCTCGCCGCGCCTGCTCGGCGGCGCGCTGGGCATTCTGTGCGCCGGCCGGGTCGGACTGTGCCTGAGCCGGCGGCGGCTCGGCCAGCGACTCGAGCGCGCGTGCCGCCTGCGCCGCCTCGCCCTGCAGCTGGTCCCGCAGCGCCTCCGCCGCGCCCGCCAGCCGGCGGTTCTCAGCCTCGTCGCGACGAAGAGCGGCCACGAGCGCCCTCTGGCTTTCGGCTCGCTCGTCGGCGAGCTCGAGCGAATGATCGGCCGCCGCCATCTCCAGGCGCAGCTTCCCAAGGGTGTCCTGGTGCGCGAGCCTGCGGTCCTGAGCGGCCTGCATCTCCACCCGCCAGCCCGCGAACTCGGCTTCGGCGGAGTGCGCCTGCTCTCGTGCCTCGATCAGGCGCCGTTCGAGCGACTGCGCCTGCGACGACGCGCGCCGGTGCGCGTCGCGGGCTTCACGCCATTCCTCCCAGACGATGCTTCCCCGCAGGAGCTCGAGACGCGCCAGCGTTTCGGCCGCCTCCCGCGCTGAGGCCGCCTGGGCGCGCACCACCTCCATCCGAGGCTCGATCTCGGATCTCAGGTCCTCGAGGCGAAGCAGGTTCTGAGCGAGCTCGGCCAGCTTCTGGGCGGCTTCCTGGCGCCTTGCCTTGACGCCCCGAACCTGGGCCGCCTCCTCCAACAGGGCACGCCTTTCCGCGGGCGAGCACACGACGATCGTCTCGATGTCGCGTTGGTCGATGATCGCGTACGAGTCGACGGTGAGACCGGTCGACGCGAGCATGTGGAGCAGATCCCGGCGTCTGACTCGAGCGCCGTTGAGGAAGTAATCGCTTTCGCCGTCGCGCTCGATGCGGCGCTTGATGGCGACCTCGTGGTAGTCGACCGGGAGCCGCCCGGCGGTGTTGTCGAAGACCATGGTCACCTCGGCGTACGAGGCCCGCGCGCGCCGCTCGCCGCCGCCGTAGATGACCTCTTCCATCTTCTTGCTGCGGAGGTCGCGCGCCTGCCCCGAGCCGAGGACCCACTTGATGGAGTCGACGATGTTGGTCTTGCCCGAGCCGTTTGGCCCGACGATCGCCGTGACGCCGCCTTCGAACTGGATCTCGGTCGGCCGGGCGAATGTCTTGAAGCCCAGCAGGCTCAGTGAGCGAAGGAACAAATCGGCACCAAAGTAGCAGATGTGGGGCTCAACTGAACCCCAGGCACAACCTGTGCCTCAGTCGACCGCTTCTCCGAACTGACGGCTGCGGCCCGGCTCGCCGGGCGGCTCGGGCTCGACCGCCGGGGGCGGCTCGGGTTCGGGCACGATCGACACGATCTCGGCGGCCGGTGCTGAGCGCGAGCTCGGTGCGCGGCGCTTGCGCGGCCGCGGCACGCGCCCGGGCTTGGCCGTCGCCGCCACCACGGGACCGGTGTCGCCGAGCTTCTGCAGCGCCGCCCGGGCGGCCTCCTGCTCGGCCTCCTGCTTGGTCGCCCCGTGCCCGGTGCCCAGCGGCTCGGCGCCCGCAAAGACCACCGACGTGTACTCGCGCTGCCCGCCCACCCGTGCACCTTCGCTGTCGTAGAACGGCGTCTGGCCGAAGCGCTCCTGCGCCACCTGCTGGAGCCGGCCCTTGAAGTTCTCATCCCGGGCCGGGGCGGGCAGCGATCGATAGCGGTTCAGGTAATAGTGGTAGGCAGCGTCATAGCCCGCGTCCAGGAACACCGCGCCGAGCACGGCTTCGAACGCGTTCGCCAGCAGCGATTTCAAATTCCGCCCGCCACCTTTGGCGATGCCCTTGCCCAGGTACAGGTAGCTGCCGAGGTCAAGGTGCTCGGCCATCTGGGCGAGCGTGTTGGTGTTGACCATCGCCGACCGCGTCTGCGTGAGCTCGCCCTCGGTTGCTCCGGGATGGTGCTTGTACAGGTACTCGGCGGTGATCAGCTGCAAAACCGCGTCGCCGAGGTACTCCAGCCGCTCGTTGTCACGCGGCGATTGGTGTGGGCTCTCGTTCGCGAACGAGCTGTGCGTGACCGCCTCGAGCAAGAGGCCCGGATCGCGAAAGTGAACCCCTATCTTCTGCTGGAGCTCTTGTAGCGACTGCGCGAGAGGAGCGGCGCTCTGTGCTATGAGCCGGCCTTCTCCTGTATGTATTCCCAGGCCTGGCCGACGGTTGTGATCTTCTCGGCGTCCTCGTCGGGAATCTCGAGACCCGTGTTCTCTTCGAATGCGTAGATGAGCTCAACGAGGTCCAGCGAGTCGGCGTTGAGGTCCTCCTGGAAGGAGGCGTCCATCGTCACCTGCTCGGGCTCGCAGCCAAGCCTCTCCACCACGATGTTCTTGAAGTCTTCGAAGCTAAGTTTCTGGGTTTCCAATCTCGCCTCCAGCGCGACGTCGCTTGTGGGGGTTTGCCGATCTACTCTACCAGCAGTTGCCTCCCGCGCCGGGGGGCCCGGGCTCCAGCGGCCCGAGCCCCTTCCCCAGATCACGCCCTTAGGCGCTCGACTTTGCTTTGGCTGCGGCCGGTTGGGGGGCAGGCGCCATGCCCAGCTGGGTCATGAGGTCCACCTGGTCGTACATCAGGTGGTTCCTCTTCACCAGGCCCCGGTCGATCTCGAAGATCTGGATGAACTCCCCGCTCACCTTGCGGCCGGTCGCGGGGACGTCCCCCATCGGCGTCTTGAGCGTGCCGTTGTTCGTGCCGCTAAAAACACCTTCGACGACCACGGTCCTCCCCTGGACGATGATCTTCTTGGCGTCGATCCTCGCGTCTGGGAACGCCGTGATAAACGTCTGGTTGTACTCCTTGACCGCCTGCGGCCCGCTGAGATTTACGCCGCCAGGGGCCGTCGCGACGATATCCGGCGCAGCATCGCGCGCCACCGTCTCGAGGTCGTGCGCATTGAAAGCCTTGATGCCGCGCTCGACAAGCGCTCTGGAGTCGAGCATGGTCGAGGCGACGATCTCGTAAAGCTCTCGCTGCGGCTCGCTGCTCTCGCTCTGGTACTTCTTGAACGACTCGACAAGCTTCTCGGCTTTGGGCCCAAAAGCCCTGGCCGAGGCTTCGTCTTCGTACATGCCGATCGAGATCGAGTCGCCGGTTTCCTTGTTCACCAGCAGCATTCCCGAGCGATTGCCTGGGTGGGCGGCCAGGGTGGTCAGCCCCAGTTCCTTGAACTCTTTGACCGCCTCGTTCAACTCTGACTTCTTGAGCCTGGATCGGATCACGCCTGCATGCATTTCTCACCTCCATGAGAGCAAGTGCGCTTGGAATGGGTAGGGTCAGAAGGAGGTCCCCGTTGGGGGCCAGGTTCTAGCGGCATCTCCACTCCTAAGACACGAGAGGCCGGCTACGCGGCCAGTCTGCGCCTTTTCGAAGGCAATAAGTCAGGGCACTATGAGTCGCTAGGCAACGAACAACCGCCGTCCACAATCAAGCCGGGAGCGCCAGCTCCGCAGAGGCGGCCGGTGTCCCAACCGCCACGGCGAGCCTGCCGGGGGCGAGCTCGCGCATCATGCCCGTGAGGGCGCGCTTCGGGCCCACCTCGATGAACGTGTCGCAGCCCATCGCCACCAGCGAGCCGACGCATGCGGCCCAGCGGACCGGCGACCGGAGCTGCATCTCCATGACATGCGGGATGCGATCGCCGCCCTGATGTGGCCGGCCCGTGAGGTTGGCCATGACGGGCACCCGTGGGGAGCGCCATTCGATGCGGTCGAGCGCCGTCCGCAGCCGCTCCCCAGCCGGGGCCATCAACGGGGTGTGGAAGGCGGCGCTCACGTTGAGTGGGATCACCCGCTTGGCGCCGGCCTCTTGCAAGCGTCGCGCCGCCACCTCGAGTCCGGCGGTCGTGCCCGCGATGACGGTCTGCGTGGGCGTGTTGTAGTTGGCGGGCCACGCGTCGTTCATGCCCGCCAGCGCCGCCTCGACCGCCTGCGCATCGAGGCCGAGGACCGCCGCCATCGAGCTCGTGCCGGCAGGGATGGCCTCGGCCATCGCGCGGCCGCGCTCGACCACTGCCTTGATCACCTGCGGCGCACGCACCGAATCACCAGACGCGAGTGCGGCATACTCCCCGACCGAGTGACCCGCGGCGGCCGCGGGCTCGATGCCTCGCCGCTTCAGCAGCATGGTCAGCGCCACCCCCATGAAGCAGAGGGCCGGCTGCGCGTTCTGCGTGAGCTTCAGCTCATCGTCGTCGGCGCGGGTCAACAGGCGGCGAAGGTCGACGCCCGATGCGCTCGAGCAGCGATCGGCCAGGTCGGCGGCCTCGGGGTCCGCGAGGAGCTCGGCGCCCATGCCGGCGTGCTGCGACCCCTGGCCAGGGAAGACGAACGCAATCTTCGGCACAGCTCAAGGCTATCCCCACCCGGCCCCCCACCCGGCCCTTCGGGCCGACCTCCCCGCATGGCGGGGAGGCGAGATCCCCACCCGGCCCTTCGGGCCGACCTCCCCGCATGGCGGGGAGGCTGAGAGCCTATTCCTTCGCTTTGATCACCTCGCGGCCGGCGTAGTGGCCGCAGTTCGGGCAGATCGCGTGCGGTCGCATCAGCTTCTTGCAGTTCGGGCACGGCTGGAGCTGCACGTGCACGAGCGCGAGGTGCGAGCGCCGGCGACCTTTCTTCGACTTGGAGAGCTTGACCTTCGGCAGAGCCATGGCTGCCGAATTTTACCGGATGGCGGCTCGGCTACGGGGACGCGGCCTGGTCGCCTTCATCCGCATCCGGCTGGCTCGACTGCAGCGCCTCGACGCCGCGGCGCACGGTCGCCAGCGTCCGCCCGAGATGAGCCTCGAGCTGCTTCAGCTGCTCCATCGCATAAGCCTCGGCCTGCCGGATGATCTCGTCGGATTTCGCCTGGGCGTCCTTGACGACCTGCGCCCCGTGGCGCTCCGCACGCCGCAGGATCTCGTGGTCGGACGCGGTCTCCTCGGCGCGCTCGTTGGCGCGCGACATGATGCGGGCGGCTTCGGCGTGGGCCTCGGTGATGATTCGCTGCTGCTCCGATACGGTCCAGTTCGCCTGCTTGATCTCGTCGGGGAGGTTGAAGCGCAGCTGGTCGATGAGCTCCATGATCTCGTCTTCGTTGACCATCACCTGGGTCGACAGCGGAACGTGGCGCGCGTTCTGGATCAGGTACTCGAAGCGGTCAAGCAGCTCGTCGACCTTTATGTGAACTTCTCCTTCAACGCCCTGGCGACGCCCGCAGGCACCAGGTCGGAAACGTTGCCGCCGTAGCTCGCGATGTCCTTCAAGATACTTGAGGAAACGAAGATGTGGGCGAAGCTCGACATCAGGAACACCGTGTGGATGTCGGGCGCCAGCTTCCTGTTCATGAGGGCCTGTTGCAGCTCCGCATCGAAGTCCGAATAGGCGCGCAGTCCCTTCACCAGCGTCGTGGCCCCGCGAGAGCGCGCATATTCCACCGTCAGGCCCGTGTAGCTCGCGATCTCGACGCGGTCGTGGCCCTCGAGCGCCTCCTTGATCAGCTGCACCCGCTCCTCGACGCTGAACAGTGGCTGGCGCTTGTCGGGGTTGGCCGCCACGGCGACGATGAGATGGTCGAAGATGCCGAGTGCGCGCTCCACCACATCCAGGTGTCCGTTGGTGAACGGGTCGAAGCTGCCCGGATAGACGGCGGTTTTGTCGCTCATGTGGTGGACGCCCCGCGCGCCGGCGCGCGAAGGACCGTCAGCACGGTGTCGCCATAGCGGCGCTGCCGGTCGACCCGAAGGCGGTCCAGCGATGGCAGCGTCTGGCGCCGCGAGTGCTCGGCCACGACCACCGCATCGGTCAGCACGCGGTCGAGCGCCCTCAGCGCGCGGTCGAGGATCACGTCCTCGTAAGGCGGGTCGAGGAACACGAGGCCTGCGCGCCCGACCTCGGCAGGCGAGCTCTCGAGCCAGTGGACGACATCACCACGGACGACATGGGCTCGCTCCTTAAGCTCGAGGGCGTCCAAGTTCTGGCGCAGGATAGCAAGACCGCGTGGCTCCCGGTCCACGAAGGTGACCTCTGCCGCACCGCGCGAAAGGGCCTCGATGCCGATCGCCCCAGAGCCCGCGAAGAGGTCGAGGACGTGCGCCCCTTCTATCCCCGGACCCACGATGTTGAAGATCGCCGCCCTGACGATCCCCTGCGTTGGCCGGATGCCCTTCGGAGCCTTGAGCTTGCGCCCGCGCGCCTCACCGCCGCCGACGCGGAGCCTCGACACGCTGATTCAGTTGAGTCGGGGGCGGCGGCCGCTCCACGGCCTCGCCTGCTCGAGCTGCGCGGCCAGTCCGAGGATGAGCGCCTCGCCGCGCGGCGGGCCGACGAGCTGGACCCCGATCGGGAGGCCGTCTGCATCGACGCCGAGCGGCAATGAGATCGCGGGCTGGCCTGTGCAGTTGTACGGGAACGTGAAGCTCACGAAGTCCATGTACTCGTCGCCGGCGGAGGCGAGGTCGATGCCGAGGGTGTTGAGCGGAGGCACCGTGCGCGGGATGGTCGGTGTCAGCAGCACGTCGTGTGTGTCCCAGAAGCCGACCACGATGCGGCTGTGCATGCGAATTGCGTCGACGGAGCGCACGTAGTCGACGGCGGAGAGCTGCCTGGCGAGCGCGAGGCCCAGGGCGTTGAACGGCTCGAGCTTGCTCTCGTCGGTGATCGGCAGCGAGCCCAGGCCAGAAACGACGATGAGCTGCATCGGCGTGCGGAACGGCTCCGTGTCGGGGCCGCCCTCGGTCACGCGGTGACCCAGTCCCTCGAGCAGGCGCGCGACCTCGCGCACGCATCTCGCGACCCCTTCGTCGACCTTTGCGCCGGCCCTGACTGTGAAGCCCACGCGCAGCTTGCGGTCGGTCGGCGTCGCCGAGTCGGCGAACCTGCCATTGGAGTCGGCCCAGTACGCGTCACCGGGAAGGTGCCCCGCCATCGCGTCCAGGCCGGCCGCCGCGTCGGCGACGGTGCGCGCGATCACGCCATCGGTCGCGAGGCCGGCCCAGGACTCGCCCACAAGCGGCCCAGGCGAGATGCGCCCCCGCGAAGGCTTGAGGCCGACCGTGCCGCAGCAGCTGGCGGGGATGCGCACCGAGCCTCCGCCGTCGGATCCATGCGCGAAGGCGCAGAGGCCCGACGCCACGGCGGCCGCCGCCCCGCCGCTCGATCCGCCCGCGGAGTGGTCGAGGCTCCACGGGTTGTGGGTGGCGCCGAACAGGCCGTGCTCGGTGGTCGGCCGCGTCCCGAACTCCGAGAGGTTGGTCTTGCCCAGGATGGGGCAGCCTTCCTCCTTCAAACGCGCGACCGGGAAGGAATCCATCGACATCGTGAAGTCCTCGAACGCCTTCGAGCCGAACGTCCACGGGTATCCGGCCAGCGACACGAGGTCCTTGATGGAGGTCGGCACGCCGCGCAGCGGGTAGCCGATGTTCGCCGTGTCCGCCGCCTTCGCCTGCTCGAGCGCGAGCTCGGGTGTCGTCAGCACGAACGCGTTGAGCTTCGGGTTCAGCCGTTCGATGCGCTGCAGGTGCGAGCGCGTCAGCTCCGTCGACGAGACTTCGCGGCGCCGCACGGCCGCGGCCTGGTCAAGGGCGGATGCGAATGGATCCATGACCGTTAATGGTGCCGATTCTGGCGGCGGGGTATGGCGAGGAGGCCAGCGCCTGCGCGAATGCGTCCGCATCCTGCGCCGGGATCGCGACGAGCAGGCCGCCGCTCGTCTGCGCGTCGCAGAGCATCATCTGGTCGAGCTCGGCGATGCCGCCCCAATCGACCTGTTCGCGATAGGCGTCGTAGTTGCGGCGGCTGCCGTCCGGGAACAGGTCGCGCTGCGCGAGCTCGCGAACGCCGTCGAGGAATGGGATCGCCGGCAGGTCGATGTCGGCGCCGCCGGCGATGTTGGCGAGGTGGCCGATGAGCCCGTACCCCGTGACGTCGGTGGCGGCGCTTGCGCCCGCCGCCACCATCGCCTCGGAGGCGGCTCGGTTGAGCGTCGACATGACCGCGATCGCCTGGCGCTCCAGCTCTGGCGGGCAGAGGCCGCGCTTGATCGCGGTCGTGACGAGGCCGGAACACAGCGGCTTCGTGAGGAAGAGCACGTCTCCCGCGCCGGCGCCTTCGTGGTCGACGACGTGGTCGGGGTGGACCTCGCCCACGACCGCGTAACCGAATTTCGGCTCCGCGTCGTCGATGGAGTGGCCACCGACGACCGCGATGCCGGCCTCGGCCATCTTGCTCGCGCCGCCGGCGACGATCTTCTCCAGCAGGCCCGTGCCCATGCGCTCGCGCGGAAATGCCGTGATGCCGAGCGCGAACAGGGGGCGTGCCCCGACCGCGTACACATCGCTGACGGAATTGGCGGCGGCGATGGCGCCGAAATCCGAAGGGTCGTCGACGATGGGCGTGAAGAAATCGACAGTCGCGACGAGGGCGCGGTCGGGCGCGATGCGATAGACCGCGGCGTCATCCCGTGAAGACGCCGAGGTCAGCACGTTGGGGTCGACGATCGGGGGCAGAGCCCCGAGAACCTGCCCTAGCTCCACCGGGCTGAGCTTGCAGGCTCAACCGGCCCCGTGGCTGTACTCCGTCAACCGCAGAGGGGACTCCATTGATGCTTAGTATCACGACCGTGGGTTTGGTGTTCGCCGCGATCGCTCCCCATGGCGGCCTCGCCGTGAGCGAGGCATGCAATCCCGAAGAGATGCAGCTGGCCGAGGCGACGCGTGCGGGGATGGAGGAGCTCGGCCGCGCATTGGCCGTCACGAAGCCGGACGTCGTCGTCATCGCCACGCCGCACAACGTCCACATCTCGGGCGCTTTCGCCGTGGTGGTCGCCGCTCGCGTCGCCGGCGACCTGGACGGCACGCCGCAGCCCGTGGCGCTCGACGTGCCCAGCGAGACCGCCCTGGCCTGGCTCCTGCTCGAGACGCTGATGGCCGGCGGGCTGCCCACGGTGGGCGTGAGCTTCGGCTCCAACGACCCCTCGACCGCGGTGGCGCCGATGGACTGGGGCGTCCTGATCCCGCTCTGGTTCATGGGCGGCCGCCACGATCCGCCGCTGCCGGTCGTGGTGATGGCTCCGGCTCGCGACCTGCCGGCTGAGGACCACGTGCGCGCGGGCGCCGCGGTCGCGGCCGCGGCCGAAGCGTCCGGCCGTCGGGTGGCGTTCATCGCCAGCGCCGACCATGGCCACGCGCACCGTGCCGACGGACCCTACGGCTACCACTCCAGCGCCAGGGTGTACGACGACCTCGTGTGCGACCTGGTGCGCAGCGACAGGCTGGGCGGGTTGCTGGACATACCGGCCGCGCTGGTCGAGGAGGCCAAGGCGGACAGCTGGTGGCAGATGCTCATGCTGCACGGCGCCACTGGCGACAGCTGGCGCGGCCGGCTCATCAGCTACGAGGCGCCCACGTATTTCGGGATGCTGACCGCCGCTTACCGGCCTGAATCGCCCCACCCGGGCCTTCGGCCCGACCTCCCCGCGGGGCGGGGAGGTGAAATTCAACCTAACCGCCGTAGCGCATCACGGCCTCGAACACGCACTCGGCGCCGAACTCCAACGCGCTGACCGGCACCCGCTCGTCCGCGGCATGGATGGTCGACGACGAGTTGAAGTCGGGCGGGACGTTGAGCGGGAGAAACCCGTATGTGCGAATGCCGAGCCTCGCGAAGTGACGCGCGTCGGTGCCGCCGGTGACGAGGGACGGCACCGGCACGCATCCGGGGTCGGCCTCCTTCAGCACCGAGGCGAACAGGTCGAGCTGAGACAGGTCGACCTCGGGCTGGGCGGGTCCGACGAGCACGACCTCGATCTCGGGCTCGGGCCCGACCACCGCGCGCAGCTCGCGCACCATGTCCTCGGGCCCGAAGCCGGGGAGGAGGCGCCCATCCAGCTGCACGCTCACCTCGCTCGGGATGACGTTGATCTTCAGGCCGCCGCTCACGATGGTGGCGTTGACCGTGTTGTGCAGCGATGCGTCGAGCCCTCGGCTCAGCGGCCCGAGCTCGGCCAGGGCGGCGTCTGTCCGCGCGGGATCGAGCAGCGCGGCGACGCCGCTCCTCAGCGGCTCGTCCAGCGCGTCGCGCATGCCCTCCAGCAATTCGCGGACGGGCGTCGTGATGTGGACGGGCAGCCGGCCGGCGTCCAGCCTGGTCAGCATCTCCCCCAGCTTCGCCATCGCTCCGCCGTGGGCGGGGATGGATCCATGGCCGCCCGGCCCACGAAGCGTGACCAGCATCTGGCAGCCGCGCTTCTCCGAGACCATGATCGGGTAGAAGCGACGGCCGCCGAGGTGCAGGGCCACGCCGCCGGATTCGCCGATCGCGTGGCGGATCCCGGTGAACAGCTCCGGGTGCGTATCGACCAGCCACCTGGCCCCGAATATGCCCCCGGCCTCCTCGTCGGAGAGCACGGCGAGGACCAGGTCGCCCTTCGCACCGCCCCGCTCGTGCGCGCGCAGCAGTGCGGTGACCATCATCGCCACCCCGCCTTTCATGTCGAGCGCGCCGCGTCCCCACAGGTAGCCGTCGACGATGTCGCCGCCGAAAGGCTTGTGGCGCCATTCCTGATTGACGGTCGTGACGACGTCGACGTGGCCCTGGAGGAGCAGCGGCGGCGCCTCGCCGCGGCCCTTCACGCGCGCCACGAGGTTGGGGCGACCGGGCTGGGCCTGGTATCGCGCGCACTCGATGTGCGCGTCTTCGAGCAGCCGCTCGATGAGCTCGACCGCGGTGTGCTCCTCGCCTGGAGGGTTCGTGGTGTCGAGGCGAATGAGGTCTCGCGTCAGCTCGACGACCAACGGCAGCGCGGGCACTCCAGCAGGCTATCAGCGCCTAGCTGATCGACGCTTGCTCGAGACGCCGGATGACAGCCGCTTTGAGGAGCGGGTGGCCGTCGAATGCGGGATCCGTCTCGCGCACCCTGTCCACCTCGGCGCGGATCTCGTTGATCAGCACCGGCTGCTCGAGCGCCTGCATCGCCTCATCCGACATTCCGTGCTGGCGTGCGCCCAGCAGCTCTCCCATCCCCCGCATGCGCATGTCCTCCTCGGCGAGCCTGAAGCCGTCGCGGATGCGCGTGACCAGGTTCAAGCGCTCGAGGCTCGCCTCGGACGGATCGTCCGCGAGCAGCAGACAGTGGCTTTCGGCCGCGCCACGCCCGACCCGCCCCCGGAACTGGTGAAGCTGCGCGAGCCCGAACCGGTCGGCACCCTCGACCATCATCACGGTGGCGTTGGGAACGTCCACGCCAACCTCGACCACGGCTGTCGCCACCAGCACCTGGATCTCACCGGCCACGAAGCGCCGCATCACGCCATCTTTGTCCTTCAGCCGCCCGTGGACCAGGTCCATGCTCAGGTCGGGGAAGACCTCGGTGCGCAGGCGCTCGAACTCGGCGGTCGCGGATCGCGCGGCCACCTTCTCCGACTCCTCGATGAGGGGGCATATGACGAACGCCTGCCGGCCGAGGCGGACCTGACTCCTGACCAGCTCATACGCGCGCGCGCGCTCGTCAGGCGCCACCACCTCGGTCTCAACCGGCAGCCGGCCTGGCGGCAGCTCGTCGAGCACCGAGACCGACATCTCTCCGAACTGGGCGAGCGCAAGAGTCCGCGGTATCGGCGTGGCGGTCATGGCCAGGAAGTGCGGACGGCCGCGTCCCTTCGAGCGCAGCAGCTCGCGTTGGCGCGTGCCGAAGCGATGCTGCTCGTCGACGACGGCAAGGCCGAGGTCCGCGAACTCGACGTCCTCTTCGATCAGCGCATGGGTGCCGACCACCAGCGCGCAGTGCCCGCTCGCGGCCGCCGCCCGCACGCGCCGACGCTCGGCCGCGCTCTGGCTGCTCACGAGCAGCTCGACCGTCAGCCCGGGGAAGGACTGCTCCAGGTAGGCGCGGAACCTGTGCAGGTGCTGGCGCGCCAGGATCTCCGTCGGCGCCATCACGACCGATTGCAGGCCGGCGGCGTGCGCCATCGCGGCGCAGGCGGCGGCCACGGCGGTCTTACCGGAACCGACGTCTCCGTTGAGCAGCCGGTTCATCGGGGTGGGCCTGCCGATGTCCTGGAACGCCTCCCACATCGAGCGTCGTTGGGCCCTGGTCAGCTCGAAGCCAAGGCCCGCTTTGAAGGCGTCGATGACCTCCTGGCGATACGGGATCGGCGCCGCCGGCTCCGCGGCGATGCTGGCGCGCATCAGCGCGAAGGCCGCCTGCAGCTCGAACAGCTCGGCAAAGCCCATCCGCCGCCGGGCCTCTGACCAATCGCGTTCGGTTTCGGGTTTGTGGCCCAGCTTCACCGCCTCGGCAAGGGATAGGAGGCGGTGGCGTTCGCGCACGTCTTCGGGCAGTTCGTCCTCGAGCTGGTCCGCCAGGGGAAGAGTGGCGTCCACCCATGCGGAAATCTTCTTCGAGGTCAGGCCCTTGACCAGGTGGTACTTGGGCATGAGGCCGCCGATGTACTTCGGGGCGGCGCTCTCGTCCCCGTCGAGCTTCTCGTGGTGGGGATTGCGCATCTCGAGCTGGCCGAACCGGCCGGCCTTCACCGTTCCCGCGACGGCGATCCGGTCGCCGCTGTGCAGCTGGTTTGCGATCCAGGGCTGGTTGAACCAGACGATCCGCAGCTCCTCGTCGGCGTCGTCGACGAGCGTGGCCTGCGTGAGCTTGAGCTTCTTCCGAAATGTGATCCTGGGCGAGATCTGGAGGATGGTTCCGAAAACCGTGGCGAGCTGGCCGTCCGCCAGCTGGGCGACCGTCTTGGGATCGCCGAACCGCTCCCAATCGAACGGCAGGTGCAGCAGCAGGTCGCGGACGGTGCGAATGCCCAGAGCGGCGAGGCGCTTTTGATCCTGGGGCCTGACCTTCGGCACCGTGGCCACAGGCGACTCGAGCCGCATCCGCGGGTTGAGAACGACCATCTTGCCCAAAATAGGGCCATCGGGGGTCAAGCGAAGACTTAAAGCTGGTGTAAAGACCGATGACGAGTTACATTCACCGCCGTGAACGAAGGTCCGACCGGCCCGCCATCTGAGGAAACCCCGCCAGCGCCAGCACCCGAGCCCGCGGCGTCATCCGAGCCCGCGGCGTCACCCGAGCCCGCCGCGTCATCCGAGCCCGCGGCGTCATCCGAGCCCGCCGCGTCACCCGAGCCCGCCGCGTCACCCGAGCCCGCGGCAGCGCCGGCGCCCGAGGCGGCCGCAAGCGCCACCCCCTGGGAGGTGGTGCCCCCGCAGCCGGCCGAGACACCACCGACCGCCGCCGAGCCAACCCCTTACGCCCCGCCGCCTGAATACCCGGCGCCGCCAGGCTATGCCGTGCCGCCAGGCTACGCAACTCCTCCGATGGCGGCGGCGGCACCCGCCCGCAACATGCGTCCGATCATCGCCGGGATCGTGATCGTGGTCGTGGTCCTGGTCGCGATCGTTGGCTACGCGGTGGCCGGCTTTGCCTATTCGTCGAGCCGGATCGACAGCGCCAAGACCACCTACAACACGGTGGTCTCACACCAGAATGCCCTCACCGACGAGTTCAACTCGTTCGACAGCAAGGTGTCGACCGTGAACGTGACGAACGCGACCGCGGCCGAGCTGCAGCAGAACCGGACCGCTTACCAGCAGCTCGTGACCCAATCGCAAGCCGCCCAGCCCACCATCACCAAGGACGACTCCGACCTGTCGGCCGCCCAGTCGAGCCTTTCCGAGAACTCTTGGCTGACCATCCTCGACCGTTCGAACATCGACCAGGCATCGAACAAGATCGGCCACGAGCGCAAGGCGCTCGGTGACGCGAAGACCATCACGGGCGACCTGGTTCAGCTCGGGACGTTCTACATGGCCTTCTACGATTCGCTCATCGACCTGGACACCCTGGACACCAAGGCCCAGGCTTCGGACTTCGTGGGCGCCGCCGCGGCCGTGGTCACCTTGAAGGCCGACATCGCCAAGGCGATCCAGCTGGCCGGTGCCCCGGGCCTACCTTCCGAGATGAAGGACTTCCTGACCGTTTTCCAGTCGCTGGCGACCGACTTTGGCAAGGTGCTGTCCGCCGCCAGCGCGGGCGACTCCGCCGGCGCGGACGCGGCCGTGAAGGCTGTCGACGCGGACGTCACCAAGCTCGAGGGCTTTGACTTCGCCAAGATGAGCACGGCGATCAAGGCCTTCTATCAGCCGTTGATCGACGATTTCAACGCCGAGGTGGCCAAAGCCAACAGCGCATAGCGAGCCTGAGGCGAGCTGGTCGCGGGAGTAGATTTCATCGATAGATGAGCGACCACCCGCCCTATCCGCCTCCGCCGGCATATCCTCCGCCGCCTGCAGAGCCGCCCGCAGAGCCGCCCGCCGCGCCACCGACATATCCGTCGCCCGTCGAGCCCGCGCGCGCCGCCTACCCCGCCCCCGACTACTACGGCGCGCCCCCATACGGGTATCCGCCGCCCGCGAGCCGGCAGCGCGCCTCCCGCGGCAACCTCGTGATGATCATCACGGCGATAGTCGTGATCGTCGTGCTGCTCGTCGGGGTGGTCGGCTACGTGATCGCGGGATACGCATACGCGTCGAGCCGAATCTCCGCCGCGACCGGAGCCATCGACACGGTGAGCGCCCAACGCAACTATGTGAACACGACGTTCGACCTGCTCATCCAGCAGGTGACTTCGCTCGGTACGTCAACGGACTCCAAAATCAGCAAGTCGCTGGGCGACCAGATGGTGTCCACGTCTCAGACGCTGGGTACGAGTGTGGCCGGCGGCGATCGCGCCCTGGCGACCGCCCGCCAGCGCTTGAACGACCAGCAGTGGCTCACGGTGCTAAGCCAGTCGAGGCTCAAAGCCGAAGGCGAGCGCGTCGACCATGCCCGCATAGCCGTGGCCACCGTCAGGTCGGCGGCAGGCGAATACACGAGGCTGGGCCAGTTCTTCCAGGTCTACTTCGCCGCCCTGATCGATTTCGACACGCTGACGGCTGCTTTCAAGAACAGCGACTTCGTCGGTGCGTCGACAGCCGACGTCGCGATGCAAGCTGACATCAAGAAGGCGCAGCAGGCAGAGACGAGCACGCCCGGGCTGCCGAGCGAGTTCTACGACTTTCTCACCGCCTTCCTGACTCTCGCCGTGGACCTGGGCAAGGAGCTGAACGCCACGTCCAAATCGGCGTTCGACGCCGCCAACAAACAGGTCGCGGCAGACTTCACGAAGCTGACAGCAATCGACCTGAGCGGGACCCCGGCGAAGATCACTGCCTCCTACAAGCACTTTCGCGACGACTTCAACGCCGAGATGGACCTGGCGACGGCTTGACCTCACGCGGTTGAATGAGCTCATGGCCACCGGCCTCTTCACCGAGGATTCGATAACCAGGCGAGTCAACCGCGAGAACATCCTGCTGCTTGGCGGCGGTCGCGCGCTGCTGATGCAGCTGGCCCACCCCAAAGTCGCCGCGGGCGTCGACGATCATTCGGACTTTCGCCGCCACCCGGTTCGGCGTCTTCGCCGCACGGTGCTCATGACGATGGCGATCGTGTTCGGAGATCGCGAAACGGCGCTGGCCGCCGCCCGCACCGTCAACCAGGTCCACGCACGCGTGCGCGGCGACGGCTACCGCGCGCTCGACCCCGACCTGCTGCTATGGGTGCACGCCACGCTCGTCGACTCCGCGCTGGTGACGTACGAGGCGTTCGTGCGCCGCCTGAGCGAATCGGATCGGGAGAACTTCTACCAGGAGTCCAAGCTGGTCGGTGAGCTGCTGGGCATACCCAGGGACCGATTCCCCGATGGCCTGCGCGACTTCGACCAGTACATGGAGCGCATGATCTCCGGGGGCGATGTGCACGTCACCCCGCGGGCGAAAGAGCTTGCCCGCCTGGTGGTGCGGCCGCCGCTGCGGCTCGTGCCCGGGCCGGTGATGGTGCCGTTCGAGGTCGTCACCGCGGGTCTGCTGCCCGCCTCCCTGCGTGAGGACTATGGGCTGGCCTGGGGACGCAGACAGCAGCGGGCATTCAAGCTGGCGGTCGCGGCCGTGCCTCGGATCGTGGCGCTCACGCCGCCCGTGCTCCGCGTGTGGCCGCTGCCCGGCCGCTCGGTGAGGCTGGAACCTACTCCTTGATGTAGACGACGCCCAGGGCCCGCGGCCCGGTATGCGTGCCGAGGACGCACCCGATCTTGCCGATGACGATGTCCTGGCCCGGCATCTCATGGCGAAGGCCCGCGGCCACCGTCTCGGCCTCGTCAGGCGCCTGCGCGTGCATGACCGCGACATGCTCCACGGGCAGCTCGCCTCGAAAGTACTCGACCATCCGCAAGATCGCACGCGACCGCGTGCGCACGCGCTCGACCGGCTTGATCTCGCGGTCGACAACCAGCAGGAGCGGCTTGACGTCGAGCATCGTCCCGATCATGGCCTGCGCCCGGCTGAGCCGGCCCCCCATCTCCAGGTACCGGAGCGTGTCGAGCAGCGCGAGGACGCGGCACCTGGGTATGCGCGCCTCGACCGCGGCCTTGGCCGCATCGAGCGTCTCGCATTCCGCCGCGACCTTGCACAGGAACGCGATCGGCATGGTCACGGTCTGGCTGTCGACGACCTCGACCCTGAAGCCCTCGACTGCCTGTGCGCCCAACCGGGCGGCCTCGGCCGTCGCCGAGAGCTGAGCGCCCAGGTGGATGGAGATGCAGCCGTCGTGGTCCTCGGCCAACCGCCGGTACGTGTCGGCAAACTCGCCCGGCGATGGCGCCGACGTGGTCGGCAGCTTCGTGGCGGTTGCGAGCCGGCGGAAGAACTCTTCGTCGGACATGTCGACCCGATCGCGAAACGTCTCGCTGCCGAAGATGACCTTCAACGGGACCACCTCGATGCCGTAGCGGGTGCGCCACTCATAGGGGAGGTCGGCGGTCGAGTCGGTCACGACCGCGAAGCGACGGCTGGAGGTCACCTGGTGACGGCTATTCGACGGAGAGGATGAATGGGTAGTGCTGTTGACCGCCGTTCTGGACCTCGACGTCGAGGCCGGGGAAGCTCGACCGGATCGCCGACTCCAGGCTCGCGAGCTCGTCGTCGCTGGCGCCCTGCCCGCGGTACACGGTCACGAGCTCGTACGAGTCGGGGCCAAGCTTGCCGAGCGCCTTGTTGACGACCTCCGCGTAGTCGGTGCCCGCGAACTCCAGCTTGTCGTTGACGAGGCCGATCACATCTCCCTTCTTGACCTTGAGCCCGTTCGATCGCGTGTCGCGCACGGCGTGCGTCACCTCGATCGTCTGCACCCGGGCGGCCTCGGCCTTCATCGCCGCTGCATTGTCGGCGCCGCTCCGTTCGGGCCGGAAAGCGACCACCGCGGCCACGCCCTGCGGGACGCTGTGGGTCTCGATCACGTGGATCTTCTTCTTCGTCAGGCCGGGCACCTGACTCGCGGCCAGGATGACGTTGCCGTTGTTGGGCAACAGAACGACCTCGTCGTACGCCACGCCGTCGACCGCGGTCAGCATGTCCTGGGTGCTCGGGTTCATCGTCTGGCCACCCTCGACGATCGCGTCGACGCCCAGGCCACGAAAGATGTCGACGAGCCCGCTGCCGGCGACCACGGCCACGAGGCCGACGCCGTTGGGTCGTGGGAAGCGGGTGGTGCCGCTCTCGCTGTCGAGGATGCGCTTGTGCTGCGTCGACATGTCTCCGACGTTGAGCTTGAGAAGCTTGCCGAATCCGCCGGCCAGGGTGATGACGCCGGTGGGATCGTCCGTGTGGACGTGGACCTTGACCAGCTCGGGCTCACCGACGACCAGCACCGAGTTGCCCAGGGCCTCGATCTCGCCGCGGATCACGTCGACGTCGAGGCCCGTGCCTTCGATCAGGAACTCGGTGCAGTAACCCCAGCCGCCCTCGGGCAGGTCGAGGGCGACCTGGGCGGCCTTCGGCTTCGAGGGGAGCGCGTCGACGTGGAACGACTCGGCCTGCTCGACAGTCTGGAGCATGCCCTCGAGGATGATCTGGAGGCCAAACCCACCGGCGTCGACGACGCCGGCGTCGCGGAGGATCTGGAGCTGGCTCGGCGTCTTGAGGACGGCGGCCCTGGCGCCCGAGGCGGCGGCGGCGATCACCCCCGGCACGGTGGCATCGAGATCGCTGGCGGCGGCGGCGGCGGCGCGGCCGGCCTCGCGCGCCACGGTGAGGATGGTGCCCTCGGTGGGCTTGTTGACCGCCCGGTAGGCGGCGTTGGCGGCCTCCTCGAAGGCGGCGGCGAGCTCACGGGGCGTCAGAGAGCTCTTGCCCTCGACCGCGCGCGCGAATCCCCGGAAGATCTGCGAGAGGATGACCCCCGAGTTGCCGCGAGCGCCCATGAGGCTGCCGTGCGAGGCGAGCTTGGCGATCTTGCTGACCTCCGCCGCGTTCGACTCCTTGATGTCCTCGACCGCGGACTGCAGCGTGAGCAGCATGTTGGTGCCCGTGTCCCCATCGGGAACCGGGAACACGTTGAGGCGGTTGACCTCCTCGTGGTTCGCCGACAGCCAGCTGAGGCTGCCGAGCAGCGCTTGCTTGAAGAGGGGCCCGTCCACTCCGACCGGCCTACGCGAGGCCATCTCTCAGCGCCGCTCTTCCTTTACGCCCTGCACGTTCACGTTGACCTCCACGACGGGCACGTTGACGGCCCGTTCGACCTCGAACTTCACGGTCTCCTGCAGGTTGTGGGCGACCTCGGAGATCCGCATGCCGTACTGGACGATGACGTAGATGTCGATCGCCAGCCCCCCCTCGACCTCGACCACGTCGGTGCCGCGGTCGACGTTCTCGCGGCGGAGGAGCTCCGCCACTCCATCCCGCAGCCCGCGGGCGGCCATTCCCGTGACCCCGTAGCAGCGAACGGCGGCGTGGCCCGCGATGGCCGCGACCGCCGAGGGGAAGACCTCGATGCGGCCCCACCTTTGAGCCTGCCCGAGCGCCGTGGGGGTTTTCGAGGCCATGGAGAGCCCATGGTACAATTCGGTAACGCCCCGGTGAACTCGACTCACCTCGGCGACCGACGTTCGAACAACCCCCCTCTGAAGGTGACTCATGGCCAAGCGTTGCGCGATTTGCGGCAAGGAGCCGCAGTACGGACATCACGTCAGTCATGCCAAGAACCGGGTCAACCGGAGATTTGAGCCCAACCTCCAGATGGGCCGCGTGACCGTGTCGGGACATTCGTTCCGCGCCCGGGTCTGCACGCGCTGCCTACGCACGTACGCCGGCTGAGCGAGAGCGCCTGAGCGACAGCTCGTTTCTCGCGTTCGCGCTGCTCGTCTTCCTTCTCGCGCTGGGCGCCCAGTACGGCCTGTTCCACCTACTCTTGCGCCAGCCCCTCCTGACGCACGACGCGGCGCTCATGCGACCGGCGATCGGCCGCTGGCTGAAGGTGGTGCTCGCCTGGCAGGTGGCGGTGGTCGCCGCCTCCGCCACGTACGTGGCGGTGCTGGCTTCCATGCACCCTCGGGGCCTGGCCTGGGTCGCGCCCGCGCTGGGCGCGGTCTTCGGCACCGCGCTGCCGCTGCAGGTGGTGGTGGTGGCGATCCTGCGGGCAGGCCGCGGGGTATGAGAGAAAACCTGCCGGTTTTCCCTCACGGCCTCCCGCGACTACGTCGCGGGGACCCCAGAGGTAGCCGACGCGCCTGCTCCTTTTCCCGCCGATGGGATTATCAAAATGCTCTCCAAGCGATTGCATGGCGGCGAATGGCCGGCTGGGGACGGCCGGAATGAATCCGGCCTAGCCACCACGCAAGAGGTCAGCCGAGATCGAGGCCGTGGACCTCGCCCAGGGTCCGGAGGTCTTTGCGCAGCGACGCCCATACCTTCTCCTGGGCCTCCTTCGCCGGGATCACGCTCGACGCATCGTTGAGGTCCGCGGCCATGTCAGGCCTCTCCACCATCTCGGCGAAGAACAGCGTCCACGCCCGCGGCACGACCTCGTAGATGGCATATCCCCCGCCCCCCAGCGCGAGCCACCGGCCCTCGCACAGCTCGTGCGCGAGCTCATGGAAGACCCTCCCGACGCGCGGCCATATGCGCGTGGTCGCGGCGAGGTGAGCCAGCGGGTCGAGATGGTGCGTGTCGCAGCCGTCCTGGGTCACGAGCACGGTCGGCCTGAAACGGCGCAGCAGCGCCGGCACCACCTTTTCGAATCCTTCGAGCCATGGTTCGTCCCACGTGAACGGCATGAACGGCAGGTTCGCGGCCGCGCCGAATCCTTCTCCTGAGCCGCCGTCCTCGGGAAATCCCGTGCCCGGGAACAGATAGCGGCCGCTCTCGTGAAGGCTGATCGTGAGCACGTCAGGATCGGAATAGAAGATGTCCTCGACACCGTCGCCGTGGTGGACGTCGACATCGATGTAGGCGACGCGGTGACCGCGGTCCCTGAACCATCGACACGCTATCGCCGCATCGTTATACGTGCAGAAGCCGGATGCGCGAGCGCGATGCGCGTGGTGCAGGCCGCCCGACGGGCTGAACACGTGGAGCGCAGCACCGCCCTCGATAGCCTCGGCGCCGACCAGGCTTGCGCCCACCACCAGCGACGTCCCCTCGTGCAGCTCGTCCGAGATGGGGTTGTCAGCGGATCCAAACCCCGCAGCCTCGATGAGATCGGCCGGTACGTCCCGCCGCTGCCCGGGATCGCTCAACCTGCGCACCAGGTTCACATACACGGGCGAGTGCACCAGCTCGAGCTCGGCGATCGTCGCGCGTCGCGGCGGCAGCAGGTGGGCGAGCTCGATCAGGCCCGTCGAGTGGATCAGGTCCACAGCCAGCTTGACGCGGATGGGCTGCAGCGGGTGCTGGTCGGAGAGGTGGTGCTTCATCAGCTCCTCGCCGTACACGAGCGCGACCGGGCCGGGCATGGGCACGTAGGCTAGCAGGCGCATGCGTGACCACCACCTGCTGGAATCGGTCCCCAATTTCTCCGAGGGAAACCGAAGCGAGGTCATCGCCGAGCTGGCCGCCGCCGCCGCCCGGGCGCACCTCCTCGACGTCGACGCCGACGCCGAACACAATCGCGTCGTCGTCTCCCTTGCCGGGCTTCGACCACACGTTGTCGACGCGCTGTTTGCATCCGTGCAGGTGGCGATGGAGCACATCGACCTGCGTGAGCACAGCGGCGTTCATCCGCGAGTCGGAGCGGCGGACGTGATCCCCATCGTGCCGTTGGGCGCGGCCTCCCTCGACTTCGCCCACGAAGTCGCGCGAGAGCTGGGTGAGCGAATCTGGACCGAGCTGCGCGTCCCCGTCTACTTCTATGGCTATGAGGAGAAACACACGCTCGGGGACATTCGCGCCGGGCGCGCGCGACCGGATCTTGGCGATGCCGGTCATCACGTTTCGGCTGGGGCGGTGTGCGTGGGCGCGCGCCGCCCGCTGCTGGCATTCAACGTGGTCGTGCAGGGCCTGGACGCGAACGCCTCACGCGCTCTCGCCCGATCGCTCCGAGAATCGGCCGGCGGCCTGCGCGGGGTTCAGGCCCTCGTGTTCGAGCTGCCGCGCGGACGCGTCCAGCTCTCCATGAATCTGTTCCGCCTTGACGAGACCCCGCCGTCCGCGGTGCTCGCCGAGCTGGAGCGGCGCGGCGTGACGGTGGGGTCGCAGCAGGTGATCGGGCTCTGCCCGGCAGCGGTTGCTTCGACGGCCGCGAGCGGCCGCCTGCTCGAGGCACGCGTGGCCGCCGCCGCCGCCCGTCGCGGCGCGATGCTGTGCGCAGCCCAGGGCGATGACGAGCATTCGAGGCTGGCCGCCCGCCTGGAGCACGAGGCGGTTGGGCTGGCCCGCACCGGCGTCGACCAGGGCGAGCTGCTCGCGGCCGCAGAGCGGTCGGCCGCGCTCGTTCCGGTGCTGAGAGCCGCCGGGGTCCTCGACGTCGAGCTGGGAGCAATGCTCGACATTGCGGCTCGCGGCCTGCGGTCTGCCCTCGACCGGGAAACCGTTTCGCGCCACTCGGCGAGGATCAAGGCTCTCGACCGGCGGCTGGACGAGGCACGAAGCGATTAGACAGCCTGCGCGCGCGAGTCCACCGTCACGTTGCATGCGCCGCCGTTGATCTGGATCTGGTAGCGACTGGCGGCGCTGTCATAGTCGCTGCTCTGAGCGGTGAGGGTGCCCACGGCGTGGCTCTGCCGGCCGTCGAAGCTCAGGTTCACCGCCCCGCCTGACACCGTGACCGAGGCGGCCGCATCCTGGGGGCGGTGCACGTTCACGTTGAGAGCGCCCCCGTTGACCGTGATGGGGACCGTTCCCGATTGAGCGCCGACCGTGATGTCCTCGCGGCTGGCGCCTGTGTTCATGTCGATGCCGGCGACGTGGACGCTGGACAGGTTGAACGTGTCTGTCGAAGAGCCGCTGTTGACGGCGATCTTCCACGTCACGCTTGGGTTGAGCTGCAGGTTCAGGACGAAGCGGCGGTTCTGGAAGAAGAATCCGGACGTGCTGCTCTGGGAGATTCGCAGGTCGCCGGTCGAGCTGTCGAAGCTCACGTCGGGCTTGCGCCCGGTGTATTCGATATGCGCGCGAAACATGTCGTCCCCGATGCCGGCTCCTGTCATCGTGATATTTGCGGCGCCCACATCGACATGCACTGTGGCGTGATCCAGGGAGCCGGCCTTGCCCGACGAATTGAGCGTTTGCGTCCCCGTCGGGATCGCCGGCCCCAGCGCCACGTACGCGGCGGCGCCGCCAATCGCGACCAGGACGATGAGGGCGGCCGCCAGGTCGGCGGTCTGCCCCTGCAAAGCGCGGCGGGCGACGAGCTCCAGCCCGATCACGACCAGGATCAGCGGCCACAGGTCCACGAGCCGATCGAGGCGTTCGACCGGAATGGTCCCCGCATTGATCAACAGCGCGAACACCCCCACGAGGATGAGAACCGCCGGCCAGAAGAAGCTCCGATACCGGTAGCGCGCTGCCATCAACCGCGCTCGACTATGGGGTGCGCGCGCGTCGCAAGATGAGCCATACGCCCAGGGCGATCAAGATCAGCGGCCAGATCAGATCCGCATGCAGCCAGCTCAGGAGGTCGAGGTTGCTGAGCAGGAAATAGACCCCGAGGACGATCAACACGGCCGGCCAGAAGTACTCGCGACGCCACAGATTCATGGCGCCGATTCTGACACGGACGGGTCAGAGGGGTGAGACCACCTCGAACAGCCCCGGCCGCTCCCTGGTTGCCGCTTCCACCAGCTCGGGCCCCGCCACCGTCGTCTCGACATGGCGACCCGACGCAAGGTAGGTCCCGGCGATCCGCCGGAGATCGGCGGCGGTGACCTCGAGGAGGCGCTTCTTGAATTTCTCGCGCTCCTCTCGCGTAAAGCCCGTCAGCCGGTTGGTCGCCTCCCGGCGGCCCTTTATGTCGGGTGACTCGAGGGGATCGACGTCTCCGCAGGCGCCCAGGATCGCCTCCTTCAGAGCTTCGCCATCCACCTCGCCATCGATGAGCCATCTGGTGGCGCCGTCGAAGGTGTCGTACGTGCGGATGATGTTCGGATCCCGGTAGGACGCCATGTAGAAGCTCGCCCCGCCGACGCTCGCCTGCGCCACCGCCCCATACGCGCCGCCCTTCTCGCGGAGCTCGCGATGCAGGAAGGTGTCGCGAATGTAGTTGGCGAGCACGAGCAGCCCGGGCGAGTCGGGGTGCGTGAAGCGCACCGTTTTGAACCCTCGCACGTTGAAAGCCACCGGAAGCGGCGCCGTTCGTGCTTCGGGGAGATCGGCCAGCGGCGCGGGCTTCTGGAGGAGGCCGTTCGTCCCGCCCGCCGGGAGCGCAGCGACGAGACCTCGCAATCGCTCGGCGATGCTGTCGACCATCGATTCCTCGCAGGTCACGACGAAGCGGATCGAGTCCTGACGGAAAAGACTCGTCCTTATCAACTGCAGCCTTGCGATGACCTCGGCCAGCTCGGCCTCGCTGAGGCGAGCCAGCCTGCGCACCTCGTGCAGCATCCCGATCCCCTGCAGGCCATCGTTGACGGCGCCTTCGGAGCTCAGCTTCGAGGTGGCCCGGAGGATGGCGAACTGGAAACCCAGGCCGGAGATCGAGCTCTCGAGCCGGGTGGCGCTCTCGTCTATGACCTCCTTCAACCTCTTCGCCTCGATCTCCATGCGAGCCGTGAGGTCCGTGAGCAGATCGATGAAAGGGCCGACGTTGCGGTCCAGCGCCCGCCCGGACACCAGGTAGGACTGCAGGAAATCGTCGATCGCGGCCAGCGGCTGCACGGCAGGGCCGGCGCCTATGCCTCCGGTGTAAGCGGCGATGCGATTGGCGATCTGTACGTAATCCAGCCCCGCGGCGCCTGTCTGTGTGAACAGGCGGCTGAACAGCGGCAGAAGATCCTTCAGCTCGGGGCTGAGGTCGGCGAAATCGGACCGGATATCCAGATACGTGATGCCGTTGGTGGGCAGCGGAAAGAACTCGGCGGTCGCCGGCCCGATCCTGACCTGGCGGCTGGGCACATCCTCGAACCGCATCGGGATGTCGCTCAGCTCCAGCGTCGGCAAGACCGCCAGGTTCTGCTTGGCCTCCTGTTCAGCCTTCAGGCGCAGCGCGTCGGCCACGATCAGCGCTCGATCCTGGTCCGAGAGCGTGGCCTCGACCGCCGCCAGGCGCTCGAGCTCCTGGCGTCGCTTGCGCTCCTCGAGGTCGGCATCGGGCTCGAGGACGAGCAGCCCTCGGTGCTGGTTGTCCAGCATCTCGGCCGCGATCAGGTTCTCGAGGAACCGGCCGCTCTTACGCGCCTGCTGGAGCTTTTCGAGATCGGCGTCGAAGTTCAGCGCGTTGTATGGATCGCCGCCGTAGCTGTAAGTGCCGAGCAAGCTGAACATCACCTTGAGGGCGTATGGGAAGCCGGCATTGGACCGCTCTCTTTTCTCGAACTCGAGCCTGTGGATGGCGGCGTCGACCTGGGTCGGGTCCAACCCATCCGCCACCAGTCTCTCCAGCGTTTCGAGCACGACCTCCTGGACCCTGTGCGCGTCCTCGACGGAGATGCCCTTGAGACCGGCGCCGAAAACGGTCTCTTTGGTGTCGTCCTGGAACCCGCTGCCGTCGGCCAGCGCGCTCCCGATCTTCGAGTCGATCAGCGCCTTGCGCAGAGGGGAGCCGGAATTCCCGACGAGGACCTCGGACAGGACGCGCATCGCCAGGAGCCGAAAGGAGTCGGCGGCAGGCACTGTGACCCACGCGACGAGCGCCTGGCCCTTGCGCGAGTTGTCTTCGCCAGGAGCGGCTGCGTACTTTGCGCTGGATTCGACCGGCTTCGAGAAGCGCGCTACGTTCGGGATGCTGGTGTCGACCGCGATCCGTTCGTAGCGCGACAGGACGTTCGCCTCGATCGCCGCCAGCGTGCGGTCCAATGGCTGGTCGCCATAGGTGTAGAAGTAAGCGTTGCTCGGGTGGTAGTGCTCGGCGTGGAACCTGCGAAGCTGCTCCCACGAGAGCTCGGGTATGTGCTCCGGATCGCCGCCGGAGACGTGCGCGTAGGTGAGACCCGGGAAAAGCGTGCGGCCGAGGTTGCGCTGCATGGCCGCCTGCGGCGTCGCCAGCGCGCCTTTCATTTCGTTGAACACCACGCCTTTATATCGAAGGCCGCTCGCTGGGTCGTCGGGGACTTCGAACTCGAACCGGATGCCCTCCTGCTTGAACGAGTCCTCGGTCAGCAGCGGAAAAAACGTCGCGTCGAGGTAGACGAGCAGCAGGTTCATGTAGTCCTTGGGATTGCGCGTGCTGAACGGATAGGTGGTCGAATCCGCGCTCGTGAATGCGTTCATGAACGTCGCCAGCGAGCGGCGCGTCATGGAGAAGAAGGGATCGCGCACCGGAAAGCGTTTCGAGCCCGCCAGGACGACGTGCTCGAGGATGTGGGCCACGCCGGTCGAGTCAGTGGGGACGGTCGGGAAGGAAACGGCAAAGGCGTTGTTGTCATCGGTGCATTCGATGTGTATGTGCCTGGCCCCGGTGCGCTCGTGAAAGAGCTCGATGAACGATCCTTCGAGACGCTCCAACGGCTCGCGCCGCACGATCGTGTAACCCTCGATCGCTTCCACGCCGCGCGCGCCGATGCTCGCCATCCACACTCTCCATACCGACGCCGCCCTTCGTCGCCGCCGAGAATTTGCTCGCCTTTGGGCTTGCACCTGCAGTCTACGGGGGGGACGGTTGCGCCTGCGGCGATACGATGTTGAACGCGATGGATTTCACGGATGCCGAGCTCTCGTTCCTACACTCGCAGCGCATCGGCCGCCTCGCCACCGTCGGGCCATCCGGCTGGCCGCACGTGGTGCCGGTCCTGTACTCCCTCAGCGCATCCGGCGACTTCGAGTTCGACGTCGACGGCGTCAAGCTGCGCAACCTCACCGCTGAGCCGCGCTGCGCGATCGCCATCGACGCCGCGGGGCCCAAGCGAGGCGTCGCCGTGCAGGGACGGGCAGAGCTGATCGCACCGGAACGAGCTCGCTTGACGGGGGTGCACAAGTTCAGCTGGGGGTTGTGATATCCCCCCTGAGACGCCGGGTGGCCGGGGTGCTCGGTCTGGTGCTTGCGATCGGCGTGGCGTGCGGCGGGGGCTCCGGCCCGACCGCGACACCCTCATCTCTCGCGACCGAATCTCCCGTGGCCTCGCCATCCCCAGGCCTTGCTTTCGACTGGCCCGTGTACCACCAGAACCCGGCCCGGACAGGCGTCGGACCAGAGTCGCCGGCGCTGGGAAGCCCACGCGAGGCCTGGCATACGCCGCTCGACGGGGACGTTTACGCCTCGCCGCTGATCGTCGCGGGGCACGTCATCGTCGCGACGGAGAACAACACCGTCTATTCGCTCGACCTCTTCAGCGGCTCGGTCGTCTGGCAGCAGCACCTCGGCAGCCCCGTCGACGCATCGACGCTTCCATGCGGCAACATCGGGCCTGTCACCGGAATCACAGGCACGCCTGCAGTCGACACGGCCAGCGGCCGCCTGTACGTGGTGGCGTTCTTGCGCGGATACCGCCACACGCTGTTCACGCTGAGCGTGACCGACGGCTCGGTGGTCGGGCAGCAGAACGTCGATCCTGCCGGGTCGACGCCTTCGGTGCAGCAGGAGCGGGGCGCGCTCGCGATTGCCTCGGGTCGGGTTTACGTTCCTTTTGGAGGGCTGTACGGAGACTGCGGCAACTACCACGGGTACGTCGTCGCGGTTCCGCTTGGCGGCGGCTCTGCGAGCTACTACCGCACGCCGGTGGCCCGCGAGGCGGGGATATGGAGCCCGGCGGGCGCTTCCATCGCCATCACCGGCGCGCTCTATGTGGTCACGGGGAACGGCTCCCCTTCCGGGTCGTTCGCGTACAGCAACTCGGTCATCGAGCTCAGCGCAGACCTGCAGGTGCGGTCCTTCTTCGCGCCCGCCAACTGGAGGTCTCTCGATTCCGGCGATGTCGACCTGGGCTCGGTCGGCGCCACGCTGCTGCCGTCGCTGGGGCTGGTGGTGGCCATCGGCAAGCAGGGCGTCGCGTACCTGCTGCGAGCCGGCTCACTGGGCGGCGTCGGCGGGCAGATCAGCGCTCGCGCGGTGTGCTCAGGAGCGTGGGGTGGCACGGCTTCGTTGGGCTCGACGGTGTTTGTACCGTGCTCGGACGGGCTGGTCGCCCTTTCGGTAGGGGCTGACTCGATGAGTGTCGCGTGGAGGGCTCCGTCGGCGCGGACCAGCTCGCCGATCGTTGCGGCAGGGGCGGTGTGGGCGATCGATACCGATTCCGCCCGCCTCTACGCGCTCGACATGTCGTCGGGGGCGGTGCTGTTCAGCGCCAGCCTCGGGTCGGCGCGACACTTCAGCACTCCGGCCGCCACGGAGGGGTATGTGGTCGCGCCGGCCGGCACTCAGGTCGTGGCCTACTCGACCGCCGGCTGATCAAAAAACCCCGCCCTGCGGGCCCTCCCACTCCCGGTGCCGTTCCCTCCCCCAACCGACACACCGTGACGGCAGCGTAGTTTCGAATCGACCAGCCGCCAACCCAGGTTGTTAAGGGTCCCTAGCCCTGGATGCTGCGCAGCAGGTTCGCCATCTCGATCGCAGCCTCAGCCGCCTCGGCGCCCTTGTTGCTCTTCGGCCCTGAGCGTGCCAGCGCCTGGTCCTTGTCATCCGTCGTCAGGACGCCGAACGTGACCGGCACTCCAGTGTCCAGCTGGACCTGCATGATGCCGGCGGCGGCCTGGCCCGCCACGACTTCGAAATGGAACGTCTCACCGCGAATCACGCACCCCAGGCACACGATCGCGTCATGCTGCCCTTTCTCAGCCAGGGTGAGCGCGGTCACCGGCAGCTCGAGCGAGCCCGGGACCCAGTAGACATCAGGATCGGCGACCTCATGCTCCTCGAGCGCCGCCAGCGCCCCGCGCAGCAACCGCTTGGTGACGTCTTCGTTGTACCGCGCGACGATCACGGCTATGTGCAGGCCGTCGCCGCTCAGGTCAGGCCGGCCCCCTTTTTCCCCCAATCGCGCGCCTAGAGCAAGTGTCCGAGCTTGTCTTTCTTCGTCTTCAGATAGCGCTGGTTGTGCGGGTTGGACCGGATCTTTATGGGCACTCGCTCGACCACTTCGAGCCCGAACCCCTCGAGGCCATAGATCTTCTTGGGGTTGTTCGTGAGCAGCCGGATTTTGCGCACACCGAGGTCGTACAGGATCTGGCTGCCGATGCCGTAGTCGCGTTTGTCGGCCGGGTGGCCCAGCGCCTCGTTCGCCTCCACGGTGTCGAGGCCGCGATCCTGGAGGTTGTAGGCGTGAAGCTTGTCCAGCAGCCCGATCCCGCGGCCCTCCTGGTGGCGGATGTAGAGGATCACCCCCGTCCCGTCGGCGGCGATCGTCTCCATCGCGGCGTGCAGCTGCGCACCACAGTCGCAGCGAAGACTGCCGAATATGTCCCCTGTCAAACATTCGGAGTGTGCGCGTAGGAGCACGGGCCGCACCGGATCGATGTCGCCCAGCACCAGGGCCAGGTGATTTTCGTGGCGCAGGACGTCCTCGTAGGCGTACAGCTTCCACAGCCGAGGATCTTTGTCGCCGATCGGGATCACGGCCTCGACTCGGCGGGCGACCAACTTCTCGTTTCGGCGACGGTAGGCGATCATCTGCTCGACCGTGATGACCTTGATGCCGTGCTCGTCGGCGAAGGCCTGGACATCAGGCATGCGCGCCATGGTCCCGTCACTCTTCATCAACTCGGTGATGACGCCGGCCGGGTAGAGGCCCGCGAGGATGGCCAGGTCGACCGCGGCCTCGGTCTGCCCCGCCCGGGTGAGAACGCCTCCCTCCGCGGCGCGGAGTGGAAACGTATGCCCAGGCATGGAGAAGTCGGCGGCTTTCGCCGCGGGATCCAGGACCTTGCGAATGGTGGCGGCTCGGTCGTAGGCGGAAGCGCCGGTCGTCACGTTGTCCTTGGCGTCGATGCTGACGCTGAAAGCCGTGCCCAGCCGGCTCGTGTTCCGTTCCACCATGGGCGCGATGCCAAGCTCATCGAGACGCCTCGCGATGACCGGCAAGCACACCAGCCCGGAGCCGTGTCGGGTCATGAAGCTGATGTGCTCAGGAGTGACAAGCTGCGCAGCCACGACAAGGTCGCCCTCGTTCTCACGATCTTCGTCGTCGACGACGATCACGAACTTGCCGGCTTCGAAGTCGGCGAGCGCCTCTGGAATCGTGGCCAGGCTCATCGGTCGCTAGATATTACCGGCGCAGGTTTCGGGCCACGTACCTGGCGATCACGTCCGCTTCCAGGTTGACGACGCTGCCCGCGGCATAGCCCGAGGCAATTGTCGCGGCCAGGGTGTGTGGGATCAGAGCGACCTTGAGCGTGCCCGCCGGCTTGTCCACGCCCGCGACGGTGAGGCTCATCCCGTCGACCGCGATCGATCCTTTCTCGGCGACCAGGCGCCGCAAGCGCGCGGGGAGCTCGATGACGACCTCGGAACCCGACGTGGTTTTGCGCACTTTCTTGATCCGCGCCGTGGCATCTATGTGCCCCTGCACGAAGTGACCGTCGAGGAAGCCATTGCCTGCCAGCGGCAGCTCCAGGTTGACCGGCCTCCCCCGCGCCAGCCGGCCGAGGTTGGTTCTGCGCTGGGTCTCCGGAACGACATCCGCGTAGAAGGTGGCGCCCTGTTTTTCGACCACGGTCAAACAGCATCCGTTGACCGACACGCTGCCACCAAGCTCCAGGCGCTTCGCGGTAGGTGCGTGCTGGATGCCGATCCGGCCGGAACCAGCCTGGACCACCTTGCCGACGCCGCTAACTATCCCTGTGAACATCCACGTCGCCTGTGATCAAAAAATCATCGCCAATCCGCGTCGTTTCGACATCGCGTAGGCGGATCGCATCAGTCAGCCCCTCGACGCCCATACCGCCAACCGGACCCGGAGCCTCGCGGCCTCCGATGACCATCGGTGCGACGTAAGCGACCACCCTGTCCACGAGTCCCGCGGCGAAAAAGGAGGCATGGGCTTCGGCGCCTCCCTCGACCAGCAGGCTCAGGATGCCTCGGCGACCCAGCTCGTCGAGGAGCGCCACCAGGTCGACTCGTCCATCCGGCGCGGCGGGCAAAACCAGGATCTCGGCTCGGCCCGCGGCGCCGGCGCGCGTCGTGGCGATCAGCGTGTTCGGCCCGGCCACCTTTGCGGTTGGCGGAGTGCGCAGTCGCGAGTCGAGGATCACCCGCAAAGGTTGCCGGGCCTCAGAGCCTTCGATGCGTGCGGTCAGCTCGGGATCGTCGGCCAGAACCGTGCCCACGCCGACCAGGATGGCGTCGTGCTCATGGCGCAGCCGGTGCCCATGGGCGCGAGACCTGGCACCGCTGACCCACCGGGACTCGCCGGTTCGCGTGGCGATCTTCCCGTCCAGGCTCATGGCGAACTTGGCAGTGACGAACGGCCGGCCGGTGAGGCGATGCTTGATGTAAAACTCATTCAGGCGCCGCGCTCGATCCTCCTGCACTCCCACCACAGTTTCGACACCTGCCGAACGCAGCACGTCGATGCCGGCTCCACGCACTCGATGGTCCGGATCGGCCATGGAGATCACGACCCGGCGCGCGCCGGACTGCACGACCGCCTGGGCGCAGGGGGGCGCACGATGCGCGTGCGTGCACGGCTCGAGGTTGACATAGAGCGTGCCGCCGCGAGCCCGGGCGCCGGCCGCCTCGAGGGCCTCCTGCTCGGCGTGCGGCTGACCGGCGCGGCGGTGATAGCCCTCGCCCACCACCTCGCCGCGGACGTCGAGCACCACCGCGCCGACCATCGGGTTCGGGGCGGTCCAGTAGTCGGCCTGCCGGGCCAGATCGATGGCGCGTCCGGCCCAATGCAGGTCGACGCTCGGATCTGTATCTGTCGATGGCAAGCCCTGGAAATATACGGGCGAATCCGCATAGGCGCGCGCGAACGGCCCAGTGGATGATCGACAACCGAATCAGGTCTATGAGATTCTCCAGCGTGCCTTCGCCGCTGGATCCATATGACGTTTGCGACTCCTCAGATTGGGTGCGCCCTGCGCGCGCCCGGCGGACTGAAGAGTGAGTTATAGGTGAACAAGCCCTCGGGCTATTAGTACCGGTCAGCTCAAAGGATTGCTCCTCTTACACCTCCGGCCTATCAACCTGGTTGTCTACCAGGGCCCTTACCCGGTTAACCCGGTGGGAGACCTTATCTTGGAGTTGGCTTCGCACTTAGATGCTTTCAGCGCTTATCCAAAC
>Ga0070697_100000034_pt1 | contig 100952 bp, 100 predicted proteins | sample KBSK1501metaG_FD_65475 | JGI IMG/M metagenome (GOLD analysis project Ga0070697, IMG submission 65475) | Corn, switchgrass and miscanthus rhizosphere microbial communities from Kellogg Biological Station, Michigan, USA - KBS K1-50-1 metaG | ecosystem: Host-associated > Plants > Roots >...
ACGCGATGGCCCTCTTGGTGGCGACGGGCTTCGCTGTCTCGCGCCAGCTGACCCAGGACATCCCGCCTGATACGCGGTTCGTGTTCCTCAGTGCAGGGTTTCGCCTCGGGCTTCTTTCCGACCCCACCTCACGGTGACGCCGTTGCCTCTGGCTCGGGATTAGCACCACCTCCCTTCCCAGCGGACTTTCACCGCCGAGTGACTGCCCATGCCGGGCACACACAAAGAGAGCCCGCTTGCGCAGGCTCTCTCTTGTCGCTCCCAAGAGCGTTGGGTAGTTACTGGCCGAGGCCGCCCGAGATGTTGCAGAAGACGTTCTTGACCTGGTTACCGAGCACGATCAGGACTACGATCACGACCACCGCGATCAAGACGAGAATGAGGGCGTACTCTACCATGCCCTGCCCTTCCTCACGGTTGAGCAACTCACGGAGGCGCAGATAAAGGCTGGTCAACATGCTATTCACCTCCTTGTGGAAGCAGTCGAACGGGACCCAGTTTCCCATTGGACCGCGTTCAAATCAATGAAACCCCCGCAGAAGAACAGCAAAGACCTGTTGACGAATCCGTGACAGGCAGCGTGTGCTTTGCGAACAGGGTTACAACAGAGATTTAGCGGCCGGCGCGGCTCGGCCTGGGGCCTCGCTGTTGCAGTTAGTGTTTTGCGAGAGGAACCTCGACCTTTACTTCAGTGCCCCTCCCGGGCTGGGAGCGGATCTCGAGGGTGCCTTTCTCCAGCTCTGCGCGTTCGCGCATACTGAGCAGCCCGAGGTTCTTGTTCTTGTGTAGGTTGGCCTCGGTGCGGGCGACGTCGAATCCCTGACCATCGTCTTTGATGACGACAGAAACCCGGGAGGGCTGGAGGTTCATGGTGACCTCCGCCATCTTCGCCCGGGCATGCTTGTGCACATTGGTCAGGGCCTCCTGGATGATGCGGAAAAGGACGCCCTCGGTGTTGCCCGGCAGCCGGCGCTCCTGGCCCACGACGTTGAAGCGGGTGGCCAGGCCATAGCGATCGCCGTATTCCTTGATGAACTTCCGAAGCGTCGGGACCAGACCGAGGTCGTCGAGCGTCATCGGCCGTAAGTCGAAGATCAGCTGGCGGATCTCCTCCAGCGCATTGCGCACGCTATTCTTGAATTCCCCCAGCTCGGTCACCAGCTGCTTGGGATTGCGGTCGAGCAGCCGCTCCAGGATCTCCGCCTGAAGCACCAGGTTGGCCATCGACTGAGCCGGCCCATCGTGCATGTCGCGAGCGATGCGCATCCGCTCCTCCTCGATGATCTGAAACACCTGGCGTGAGGCGTCACGGAACTGCTTGTCTCCGTCGGTCGGAGCCGGGCGGCCTCCGTTTTCGCCATACATCCGCTGCAGGTCGGCCAGGATCTGGCTGGCGGACCGCAGGAACTGCCCCTGATCCTTCAGCTCGGCACGGCGGGCGGCAAGAGCCTCGTACTCGAACTGCACCCGTTCCAGGCTGAGCTGCGTCTCCCGGATATTCGCGAACGTCTCTTGCACCTCGGCAGGGGAGAACTGTTTGAGGTTGTTGAGCAGGTGCTTTTCCACCACGCGCGATTCCTCGGCCTGCTCCCGCACCTGCTCCAGGGACGCCTCCAGATCGCGCGATTTCATCTCGGCCGTCTCCAATTCCGCCTCGACGATCTGCAGGCGGGCGGTGACCGACTGGTGAATCAGCACGAATGGATCGAAGATCTCATCCGTGGCCTGGATCGCACTCATATAGGACTACGGAAACGGCCCCGCACCTTGGTGGAGCCCCGCTTGGCGGCCCCATGATAGCAGGAAAATCGACGAATTCACGCTGAATCTCCTAGCAGATGAACACACGAGCGTCCTTCATCGTGGGACGGGCGCTTCCCCTGGGAGTCTTCGGCTTCCTCGTAGCGGTCCAGGCGGAGCTGGCCTACGCCGGTATCGAGCACGCCCTCCACGGCGATATTGACCGGTCGGAAGCGATGTATCTCCTCAACCGCGTCCTGACCGTGGCGTTCTTCGCCTTCCTGGTCGGGATCTATGCCGTGCGCAGCCGGGCGATCGCCCAGGATCACAACCCGGTGGCCGTCACGGCGGCGATGATCGGGAGCTTTGTCCTCTATGGCCTCTTTCTCGTTCCGGGCCAGGGTCGCAACACCGACCTCTGGGTGCTGGCCGTCAGCGACATGTGCCTCGCCTGCGGCATGATCTGGGCGTTGTACTCGCTGACCTATCTTGGGAAGCGCTTCAGCATCGTGCCCGAGGCCCGCGGGCTGGTGACGAGCGGTCCCTACCAGCTGGTCCGCCATCCGATCTACCTGGGGGAGATCACCGCCGGCTTCGGCCTGGTGCTGCCAACGCTGCTCAGCCTTCACGCCGTGCTGTTCGCCATCTTCCTTCTTGCCCAGCTGGTCCGCACCTATTTCGAGGAGCGGGTCCTTGAGGCGACCTATCCGCAGTACGAAGCCTATGCCCGGCGCACCCGCCGGCTGATCCCTTACATCATGTAGATTGGCAAGCCTGGCCCGTTCCGCTGCCCCGCTTCCCCTCGAGCCAGGCGCTGACCGCTGGCTAACCCGGGCCGTGCGGTGGCTCGACCTGCGCCATTTCTTCACCATCGCCATCTTCCTCACGCTGCTGATCGCCGCCATCCAACCGGTCACCGATCCGGACTTCTGGTGGCATCTGCCGACCGGCAATTGGATCCTCAGCCACCACGCCGTGCCCCGGCATGATCTCTTTACCTTCACCGTCAGTAACCACCGGTGGATCACGCACGAGTGGCTGAGTGAAGTCATCCTGGCCGTGCTGTACGCCGCCGGGCGGCTGCCGTTGGTCAGCCTCGTCCTCGGCGCGGTGACCGCCGCCGGCTTTCTTCTCGTCTACCTGGCGATCGACCGGCGGGTGAACTTCGTGATCGCCGGGCTGACGCTCGCCCTCGGCGTGGCTGCGGCCAATCCGATCTGGGGGCCACGCATCCAGATGGTCACCTTTGCGCTGAGCGCGCTGACTTATCTATGGGTCAAGCGCTTCTGCGAGGGGAACAGCCGCGCGCTGTATTTCCTGCCCGCCGTCATGCTCGTCTGGGTCAACCTCCATGGCGGCTTCGTGCTCGGCTACGCGATCCTCGCGCTGGCGCTGGTGGTGGAAGCGATGCGATACCTCCTGCGGCGTCCGGGTGCCATCGCCCTGCCCCGCCTGCGCGCGATGGCAGCCATCGTTGCCGCTTCGATCGCGGTCGCCATCCTCAACCCCAACGGCTGGGACATCTACCTCTATCCCTTCCAGACCGGTGGCAGCCCGGAGCAGCAGCGACTGATCGTCGAGTGGTTCTCGCCGAACTTCCAGATGTCCCAGATCTGGGCCTTCGAGGCGATGATCTTCCTGATCATCGTGGGCCTGGCGCTGTCGCGGCGCATCGAGCCGCGCCAGTTCTTCCTGCTGCTGCTCGGTCTGGGTCTCGCCCTGCACTCGGTCCGCAATCTTTCCTTCTTCATGCTGGTCGCGGTCCCGGCGCTGGCGGACTATGCCCAGCAGGCTCGGGAGCGCCTCTCCCTGCGCTGGCCACGGCGTGTGCCAAAAACCTCGCCGGTCACCTTTGCTGCGAACGCCGTGATGATCCTGGTGATCCTGGCGATCGTGGCGGTCGCCAGCGTGCCCAGCATGCTGCAGCGCGTCGACGGCAAGCTGGTGGCACGCGACTTCCCCATCAAGGCGGCCGACTTCCTGGTGCAGCATCCGCCGCCCGGGCACATGCTCAACGTCTACGGCTGGGGTGGCTACCTGGTCTTCCGTCTCTATGGGCACACCCCGCCGCAGCCGGTCTTCATCTTCGGCGACGCGGCGCTGGACGGCGATCAGCTGTTGCGGGACTACGACCACTTGCAGTCGTTGGGCCAGGACCAGGCGCAACTGCTGGAGCATTACCAGATCAACTGGGTCATCTTCCACTCGAACGATCCGATCATCACCGAGCTGCGGCAGATCCATAATGCACCGGGCCAGACCGGCTGGTTCGAGCTGGGCACCTTCGACAAGGCGACCCTGATGATGCGCGACACTCCCGAGAACCGAGCCTACGCCATGAAGTCCCGGGGATGACGCGCGCCGTGGCGCGACGCCGGTTCCGCCAGCGGCTGCTGGTGGTCTTCCTGCTGGTGATGCTCATCCCCTACGGCCGTCAGCTGGTGACGTCGTCGACGGTCGGGCAGGACTTCCGCGCCTTCTTCGCCGCCGCCACCGTCGTCGCGCATCATGGTGACCCCTACAACTGGCCCACGTTGGCGGTCACCGAGTACCAGCTCTACGATGCGCCGCAGGGGCTCGCACCCGGCAACCCGGCCTACTACGAGTTCCTGGCCTTTCCGGAAGGGCCATGGCTGGCGTATGCGCTGGCGCCGGTCACCAGCCTGCCCTGGCCGGTCGCCTACGGCATTTATGCTGTGCTACTCGGTCTCATCCTGCTGGCGGCATCGTTCGGCACCTTCAGCCTGCTGGGCTGGTCCCGTCGACGGGCCACGCTGGGCGCGGGAATCACTCTCCTCTGCGCGGTGGGCTTCGTCAACCTCTTCATGGGCCAGGTTTCGGTCATCGTCTTCGGCGCCTTGATCGCGGCCTGGCTGCTCGCTCGCAATGGACAGCCTTTCTTGGCCGGTGCCGTCTTGGTGCTGGTCTGGGTCAAGCCGAACATCGGGCTGCCGCTGCCGCTCGTCCTCGCCCTGCTGGAGCCGGCGGTAGCTCGCCGCCTGATTTCCGGCTTCGCAGTTGCGTCGGCCGGCGCCTTCGGGCTCGCGGCCGCGATCATGGGGCTGCATTTTCTCGAGTGGCCCCTCCAGGTCCCCCGCATGTGGCAGGCGGTCCAGGGTCTGCAGCCCGACATCGCCTCGGTCGAGAGCTTTTTCTATCCCGGGCTCGGCGGCTGGATCAAGACGGCAGCGCTGCTGCTGACCCTGCTGGCCGCCGTCGTCTACGGCGCTTGGGCGATCCGTCGAGCGCCCGACGCCCACACCCGGGGACTCACCCTGCTGATCATCTGGCTCTTCTGCCTTCCCTTCGTGCAGTCCTACGACCTGATCCTCTTGCTCCCGGCCGTCGCAGTGCTCCTCGGACCACGGCTCGAGGGCTGGAATGACGTACTCGTCGAGCTCAGCATCTGGGGCTTTGCCGTGATCCCCCTCCTTTATTTCCTCGGCGCGCGGCTCGGCTACTTCAACGGCTTCACCGCGATCCCGTTCGCGATACTGGTCATCGCCTGGCATCGGCGGATGCTGGCGCGCCCGGCCGTGCCGGCGCAGGTCAGGGCCGCATGAACGTTCGGACCTGGTACGGAATCCGGCGATTGTACGAGGCCCCCTTTCGCGATCGGGTGCTGCTGCTGCTGGTCGTCGTCGCCGCCTTCTATTACGTCACCTGGTCGGTCGTGCAATGGGTAACGCTCACGCCGGCCGCCCTTCGCTTCGACTTCGTCAACTACTTCGGCGGCGCCCAGGCGGCGGCGCACGGCACCGACATCTACGCGGACTTCAAGCGTTCCTGGGGGACGCAGGCCTGGGTGGTCGCCTACATTTACCCGCCCTTCTTCGCGCTGCTGCTGGCACCGCTGACCTCGCTCGGGCTGCTGGCCGCAGCGCGCATCTGGCTGCTGGCCGTGCATGCGGCCTTCCTGGGCGCCCTCGCCCTGATCCTTCGCATCCATCCCGAGCTATCGCGCGGCGGCCGTCGTCTGCTGTTGCTGGCCAGCCTCGGCTTCATGCCGGTTTACCTCAACCTGAAGTTCCAGCAGGTCGCGACCGTCTGGTTGCTCCTCATCACCGCTACGCTCTGGGCCGTCCTGCGACGCACGGACGGCATGGCTGGCGGCTTCATCGCCCTCGCCGCCTCGCTCAAGGTCACACCGATCTTTTTGATCCCGCTCTTCGCCCGGCTGGACCGCTGGCGCGTGGCTGTCTTTGGCAGTGTGCTGCTGGTCGCCCTCACCGCGCTGACCATCTTGGCCGCGCCCGGGAGCTGGCAGTTTTTCACCGTCGTGCTGCCGCGCATCGGCCTGGGTACCGCCAATTGGGACAACGGATCGATCGACGGGCTGGTGAGCCGGATCGTGCAACTCTGGCCGACGCTGCTGGGTGGGGCGACCCAGACCGCGGCCAAGCTGCTGATCGCCGCGGTCGCGGCGGTCGTTATCGGCGTGACCATCTGGTCGAGTCGCGGCACCGGACGTCTCAAACGCTCGCATCGCACTGAAGCGCGGCTCGCGTGGGGCGACGCCCCGGCCTGGACCCTGCGGCTCAGCGTGGCCGCCCTGATGACCGCGCTGCTCATCGCCAGCAGCGTGACCTGGCAGCATCACCTGGTCACCCTGCTGTTGCCGATCGCGACCGCCATCGCGTGGATCACCGTCCGGCGCCCGGGGGCCCGCTACGCCTGGTGGCTGGCCGCCGCCTACGTGATGTGCTGGGTCGACCGGCGCGCTTTCCCGTTGCCGGCCGACCTCCAGGTGCATTCTCCAGGACAGGCGGCGCTGGTGCTGGCCGGCACATCCGTCAAGCTGGTCGGCCTGCTGCTGCTGTGGATGCTGCTGCTGCGGATGCTGCAGTACGAACGACGGCTGGCGGTTGTTGTGCCTGAGCGCCCCGCGACCGGTGCCACGGTACAGCCCGCGGCCTGACCCCCGTTCAGGCGGCGAGGACAGTCGGATTGTCGCGCGCCCGCCGCAGGTAGGCGTTGCCATACCAGACGAGGCACCCGAGCAGGGCGATGGGCGCGACGCTCACCAGCGAGACGCCGAGATCGATCACCAGGGCGCCCGCGATGCTGAGACACGCCGGAGCCGGGCTTGGGATGGCTCTCGTCCGATAGAGGACGAAGCTCAGCCAGGCCGGCACGGCCAGCAGGACGGTGTCATAGGGCAGGGCATGAGGCGAAAAGAGGATGGCGGCCGACGTCGCCAGCACCGCGAGCGCAATCGGGTGCGCGCGGCCTCGACGCAGGGCGACGACGGCCAGGGCCGCCAGCGCCAGCGCCCAGAGGGCGAAGCCCAGGACCGTTGGCAGAGAGCCGGGCAGCACTGGCGCCAAGGTGGCGATCAAGCTCTCGTTGTAGCGCACCACGCCTTGGCCGGCCTCGAGCGCGCTCCAAACCATCGCGAACAGACCGTTTACGCCACCCGCCAGTAATGGACTCAGTCCGACGGTCACGGCGGCCAGCAGGGCGGCCGCCAGCCCGCCCCACTGGCGCCGCGCGCCGAGCAGGAGCAGGTAGGCGGGCAGGTACTGCGGCTTGAGGCCTAACAGCAGGCCGCCGGCCGCGGCTAGCCACCACTGGTCACGCCGCCAGGCGCCGATGAGGAGGACCGCGCCCAGCAGGAGCAGCGCGCTGGATTGCCCTTCACTGAACAGCGCCCAGGTGGCCGGAAATCCCAGGAGTCCCGCGATCGCGAGCGGGAGCGCTCGGCCATCGAGGGGCAGCCACCGCGCCAGCAACACCAGCGCGGCCAGGAGCAGACCGAGGGTAACGATCTGCCAGACGTGGAAGGCCACCTGCAATGGCAGCAAGGTGAGCGGCACGAACGGCAGCGCGAGCGCCAGCGGCGCATCGAAGGGCAGGCGAGGGTCGATGGCATTCTCCGAGAGGCGCATCATCAGCGGCCCCAGTTGGTCGGCGTGGTAGATCGACTCAGGGTGCCCCTCGCGGATCAATAGCGCGGCCGCGTAGGTGATCGTGAAGTCCGCGCTGCGTCGCGATGGACTCGATTGATGGCCAACGACAACCATGCCGGCAATCACGAATGCGGCGACCACCGCCACCGTCCATCGCTGCCAGCGCGCACTCATCGGCAGAAGCAACCGGCCCGGCTCCGCCGTCTTGCGACGCATCGTGCGATTGGCGGACGCATTACCGCACGACCTTGAAAAGGGCCGCGGGTCCCTCGCGGTCGACCAGGCTGAGCGCCGTGTCGTGCTCCAGCCGGTCGCGGTAGATCGCGCTGGTGGTCAGCACGTAGTCGATGTTGTTGACGCGCAGGAATTTCGCTCGCTCGGCGACGCTCCAGCTGCTGAAGAAGGCGAGCGCTTCGGCGGACTTGCGCGGAGCGTCAATCGTCATGTCCGGATGGCCCTCGAAGGCGCGCGCGTCGGTCTGCGCGGGAACGAAGAGGCCGTCGAGGTAGGTGGTGAGCACGAGATCGCGGCTGGAGACCCGGGGCGCGAGCCGCAGGAGGAGAGCAGCCTCAGCGCTGCTTTCATACTCAGCGTATGGATCGAGCCGGAACGTGGCGATCCAGTACGGCTGGGCCAGGCTGAAGAGGCCGAAGAGGCTCGACGCCGCGAGCGTGAGGGCGAGCACTCGACGCCGCCAACGCACCGGTCGCACCAGGCGAAGCAGCGCGAGCAGGCCCGGGGCGGCGCACAGGCCAAAGGGCACCGAGCTGGCCATGAAGCTGCGACCGAGCGTTCCGCTGATGCCCGGAGCGAACATGAAGACCGTCATCCCCGCAATCCAGAGCGCCGGCAGCAGCAGGTCGCCCCGCAGCCGCCTCCGCCAGATGGCGATGACGATGAGGCCGCTCGCGACCAGGTGTGACAGCACGAGGAAGCCGAACGGGTCCGAGACGTCGAGCGCCGGCCGGATGACACGCAACGCGGCGGGCGCTGTCTCCCAGATCCATAACAGATAGCCCAGGTAAGGCAGCTGCACCAGCGCCGCGGCGGCCGCAAACCGTAAGGCGCGGCGGTGACGGCGGGTAAGCGACCAGCCACCGATGGCCACAACCGCCAGCAGGGCCAGCTGCGGATAGATCAGCTGCAGGCCGACCACCGCCAGCAGCCCGCTCGCGGTCAGACGCCAGCCGGCGCGACGGCGCAGCCGCAGGGCAACCACCATCGTCCAGCACATCAATGCCAGCGCCCAGGGCAGGTGCGGCGCCATCGAGATCAAATCGGCGACGCTGCTCCCCGGTGAGCTCATCTCGGTCGCGCGAGTGGTCCAGGGACCGAGGTGGAGGTCGCGTGGCAGCAACGCGCCGATGCCGCCACCCAGCGCGCAGAGGACGAGCGCCCAGCGCCGCAGCAGACGCGGCCGGAACAACTCGGCGGCCAGCAGGACGACCGCCGCCAGCAGCGCCGCCACGGCCGCAAGGCGCGCGATGTGATAGAGCCAGGGTCCCGCAGCCCAGCCAACCAGGTGGGCCGGCCACAGGTACCAGGGATACAGGAGGATCCCGGGGACCGATTCGGACGTGAATGCGGGGTGGAAGAGCCAGGCGCCGTGCCAGCCCGCGCGCCAGAGGGACTGGTAGACGTACGCATCGCGCGCGATGACGACGTAGCCGCTGAAGGCGCTGGCCGAGGGAGTAGAAAGCGCGGCGATCAGGATCGGCGGCACAGTCAACGCGCCCAGGACGGCGGTGAAGACCGCCGGCCCTCGCCGGCCGGCGCGGCGCGGCTGCGGCCGCGGTTCAGGCGATCCCGGCTCGACGACGCGGTTGGCAAGCCCCATCAGGCGGCGAGCTGCTCGGCCTGTTCGGTTGGCAGCGGGTGAAGGCTCAGGGCGCCCAGTGGCAGGATGCAGAGAAACAGCGTGATGACGACCCCGACGTAGTTGTCATTGAAGAAGCGCGCGAAGAAGGTGAACGCCAGCAGGGCCATCGCGTAGCCGGCCATCCACCGACCCATGGTCGGGCGGCGTAGGAAGGCGCGCCCGGTCATCCAGACGACCGGGACGAGGGCGACCAGCTGAAAGACGCCGAAGGGAAAACTGTCGTTGCGGTGGCTGATGAGGTGCGTCTCGTAAAGCAGTTCGCCGAAGCCGTAGCCCGCGATTGGATAGGCATCGCGAACGCCTCCACTGGCGTAAAGCACGACGTCCGTCCAGAAGGCCGGCGGGTTGGCGATGAAGAACGGGAGGATGGTGAGGGCCGGTGCCAGCCCCAGCGCCGCCAGGCTGAGAACGACTTCGTGCCGTAACGGTCGGGCGCGCCAGCGGCTGGCGAGCACCAGCAGCAGGAATGGCACGGCCAGCCAGGCGAAGGGTTTGAGGGCGACGGCCACGCCGAGGGCGAGAGCGGCCGGGATCGGATGGCCCCGCGACAGCAGCGCGAGGCTGAGCAGCACGACCGCCAGGAACTCGACGTCGTTGCGTCCCGCCCACAGGTACAGCGTGATCAGGGGACTGACAAAGATGGCCGTGATCAGCATGATGCGACGGCCAGGCGCAATCGGCAGGGTGCCGATCGCGAGCAGGCCGACCAGCGCGAAGGCGATCAGGACGATGCGGTAATCGAAGGGCAGTCCGAGCGCACGCGTCAGCAGGCGGAAGGGCACCCCGACGAGCACCGTCAGGGGTAAGTACGCCAGGTGGTGCAGGGCCGGGTTGGGGCCCGCTGTCAGGTTCCAGGGAAAACTGGCCATTGGCGTGTTGGACCAGTCGACCCCGTAAATCGGCCGCCCACTCAGGAGACGGTCGATCGCCGACTCGATCTGGAGCAAGCCGTCGTGCTCCATCGTCACGCCAATCCGCGGCCGCTCGACCACGGCGCGAAGCGTTGGTCCGATCGCGGTCAACACGGCGAGGGCGGCGACGCCCCAGAGCTTCAGCCGCCAGCGCCCAGGCGCGAAAGCGAGCAGCCCGAGGAGCGCCAGCACACCGCCGGTGCTGGTTGCAGCCAGCCAGGTCCCGACGTGGGCGCGGAGCGTCCAGAGCAACAGCACCTGCAGGCCCCCGAGCACGGCGAGGTAGGCGAACGGGGTGGTCAACCGGGCGGCGACCCGGGTCAGTAAGACCCCAGGTCGGCCGGCCGGCGGCGGATCGCCAGCCATGACGACGGTGTAACGCCGAGTGTGAGGAACCCCTTCTCCCGGGCGTTATAGGTGGGCAGTGTCGACCCCTCGCATCGCGGTTCGGGCGACCCCGGCCTCGCGCCCCTTCGGCAAGGTTCGCCCCGCGTTCGTGGCGCAAGCCGCGCTGGTGGGAGCGGCCGTCGCCATCTATGCCCTCGTCCTTGGCCAGGGTGGCCTGCATCACCAGGACTTCGGCGTCTACCTGGCGGCGGCCCGCGACATCGTGCACGGCCAGGCGCTCTACACGACCTTTCTCCACCATCCCTTCCCCGACCCGACGCTCCGACCGGCCTACATCTACCCGCCGAGTTTCGCGCTGCTGATGGCGCCCTTCAGCCTCCTCCCCGACGCGCTGGCGGGCGTGGTGTGGATGGCGCTCATGCAGGCGTCGCTGGCCGCCGCCGTCGTCGTCGTGCTGCGCTGGCTGCGGCCGACGAGCTGGGCGGTCACGGCGTTGCTCTGCGCGACGCTGACCTTCTATCCGCTCTGGGTCGATGCGGTGCAGGGCCAGGCGAACCTGCTGGTGCTGCTGCTCGTCACCGCTGGGATTGCCGGCATCCTCCGCGGCGCGCCCGCCTTCGGCGCCGCGATCGGCGCAGCGGTGGCGTTGAAGTTGACGCCGCTGATCCTGATCGTCTGGCTGCTGCTCGATCGGCGCTTTCGCGCCGCCGCCTTCGTGCTCGTGGGATTCGCGATCGTGACCCTGGCCGGGGCGCTGCTCCGATTTCAGGACACGGTCGCGTACTTCGGGCAGGTGCTGCCGGCGCTCGCTTCGGGCACAGCTTTCTATGCCAACCAATCACTCGCTGGCATGCTCGATCGGACATTGAACTCGAACCCGTACACCCAGCCCTGGATCGCACTGCCGTGGGTGTCGATGCTGCTGATCGCCGCCGCCGCCATCTTGATCGGCTGGTGGTGGTGGCAAACGCGACGGCGGGCGGCGCCCGCACGCTGCGTCGCCTTCATCCCGCTCATCCCCTTGGTCTCTTCGGTCACCTGGACCCATCACTTTGTGATCGTCCTCCCGGTGATCTGGTTCAGCGTGATCGCGCTCGCCGAGCGCGACTGGCCGCCGCTCCCGACCGCGGCTCTGTCCGGCGTCCTCCTGCTCTTCAGCGTTTTGCCCCGGTGGCCGGTGGGACCGGCCTTCGGGCAGGCGGGTTTCAGGACGGCCCAGACGATGGACCCCGTCGTCTTCCTTGCCGCCAACACGCTCTTCTTTGCCACGCTGGTTCTCTTCTTTAGCGCTCCATGGCTGCTGCGCTCCCGCTAGCCCGGCCGGCGCCGGCGCCCGCGCCGCGCCGTCAACGCATCGGCTTCGCGCTGGCGTTCGCCGCCGCGATCGCGAGCGTCTCGCTCCTCCCCTACCTGCTCGCCTACCTCTGGACCCCGCCCGGCCATCATTTCGCCGGCTTCTTCTTCATCGCCGACGACGCCACCACCTACCTGGCCAAGATGCGCCAGGGGGCGGAGGGGTCGTGGCTGTGGAACGATCCCTACACCAGCGAGCCGCATGGGGGCGTGTTCCTGTTTTCGTTCTACCTGCTGTTCGGCCACCTGGCGGGGCTCCTGCACCTGCCCCTGATTGCCGCCTATCACCTGGCACGGTTGACGGGCGCCGTCGCCCTCGTGCTCGCCGTGGACCGGCTCTGCCGCCGGCTGCTGCCGCCCCAGAGTCGAAAGCTGGGACTCGCGCTTGTCGTGCTCGGCTCCGGCGCCGGGTTCCTGGCGCAGGCCGCCGCCAACCCCTCCATCTTTGGCAGCCGCGTCGAAGCGCTCGACCTGCACCTTCCCGAGCTCAGCGGCTGGTACTCGATCCTCGCCATCCCGCATTTCACCTGGGCGACGGCGCTGATCATCGCCGCCCTGCTCGGCCTGCTCCGGATCCTCGAGGCGCCCGCCTGGCGTCCGGTCGCACTGACCTCGTTGGCGCTGATCGCGCTCACCGCCATCCACCCGCAGATGATCCCGGTACTGGCGGTCATCTGGGCGGCATACCGGGCCCTGTTGTTCCTCTGGGCGCGGCGTCCCTCCTGGCAAGCGCTGGCGGCAGAGGCGGCCCCGTTTGTGGCCACCACGCCGCTGCTCGCCTACAACGCCTGGATCCTCTTTCGCGATCCGACGATCGCCGAGTGGGCGCGTCAGTGGCGCCACCAGGCGCCCGGGCCGGTGAGTCTCGCCGTGAGCCTGGGGTTGCCGCTGCTCGCCGCCATCCTTGGCATGCGGGTCGTCTGGCGGCGGCGCGACCAGGGCCTGGCCCTGATGCTGGTCTGGCCCCCGCTGGTGCTGGCGTTGCTCTACCTTCCGAACGTCGCGAATATCCAGCGCCGGCTGCTGGACGCGCTCTTCGTTCCGATTGGCATCCTGGCCGCCGTCGGCCTGCGGAGTCTCACCGCCCGGTTGCGTCGGGCCCAGGCGCGTCGCCTCGGGGCCGTGCTCGTGACCGTGTGCTGCTTGTCCTCCGCGATCGTGCTGGCGATCGCCCTGCGATTCGCGTCGGGAGCCTTCCCCGAGGCGTATATCAGCGACGACGCCTGGCAGGCGATCCAATGGCTCTCCGCCCATCACCAGGCCACCGATCGCGCCCTCTCCGCCCCTGCCGCGGGCCAGCTGCTCCCCGCCTGGGCCGGCGTCCCGGTCTACGTCGGCCACTACAGCGAGACGCTCGACTACTTCCAGAAGATCCGCACCGTCGGCGCCATCCTCAACCCGGACGAACCCGACGGCGCGGTGCAGCGTTTCCTCGCCGCCAATGGCTTGACCCTGGTCTACTGGGGGCCCGATGAAGCGGCGACGGGCTTCCACCCGGATGACCATGCCTACCTGCATGCCGTCTACCGACACGGTGCCGTCGCGATCTACCGGGTGACCGGGGCTACGCCCTGATGGCGCTGCTCCAGCCACTCTCCATCTCGCCCGCCCTTCCGGCCCGGCGGCCTGGCCCATCGCCCGCGGTGATCGCCCAGGCGCTCGCGGTCACCCTTTTTTTCTTCCTCGCCGCCCTGCGCTTCACGGTCGCGCCGCTGGATCGCTACGACGAAGGTGTCACCCTGACCAAAGCCGCGCTCACGGCGGCGGGCCAGGTGCCCTTTCGGGATTACTGGATCACGTACGGACCGCTCGACACCTACGTCCTTGCCGCCGCCTTCAAAGTGATCGCGGTCAATGTGGTGGTCGAGCGGGCGCTCGGGGTCGTGGTGCTCGCCCTGCTGGCGGTGGTGGCCTATGCCGTGACCGGGCGGCTCGGGCTACGCGGCGGCATCCGTCTTCTCCTCACCGGGCTCATCAGCATGGTGCCCATTTCCGTCCCCGCGTTCAACTCCGCCTTCCTCGCGAACCTGATCGGTGTGTCGGCCGTGCTCGCGTTCCTCTGCAGCCTGGATGACGACCGCCGGCGCTGGCCCCTGTTGGCCGGCGCCCTGGTGGGGCTGGCATCGTTCTCTCGCCCCGAGTTCGCGCTCGCGCTCGGAATCGGGCTGTGCGCGGGGTACGCGGCGATGGGGCTGACCGGCCACGCCCTTCGGGCCCGGCTGCTGCCCTACCTCCTGGGCGCGGGCGGCGTCGCGGCCGGCCTCTGGGGCGCCACGATCCTGATGGCCGGGATCACGCCGGTGTGGTTCGACCTCGTCACCTATGCGACCAGCCTTTACCCCCAGGCTCGCAGGATTCCCATCGGCCGCGGCGACGAGGCGGCCGTCGTCATCGTCCTCGGCGTCGCTTTCGCACTGATCTGGCTGTGGGCGGCCGGGCGCGCCTACCGCCAGTGGTCGAATGCCGGCGAGCGCGCCCGCCTGGTGGCCCTGCTGCTCAGCGGCGTCCTCGTCTTCACCTGGGTGCGCACCCGGGCCGACGGGATTCATGCCATGGACGCCTGGCCGCTGACCGCCATCCTGCTCGCGCTGCTGCTCGAGCGCCGGGGCCGGGGCGCCAGGCCGGCGGCCCGGCGGCTCGAGGCGCTGGTGCCGATCGCCGGCATCCTCTTTTTCAGTGTGGCGGCGGGCGGGCTTGCCTATCGCGATCTGGGACGGCCGCACGCCGCAGCCGGCATTCCGCGCAGCGGCCCCAGCGGGGACCGCGCCTGGATGCCGACGGCTGAGCTGGCCGAGGTCATTCGCGAGATCGATGCCGCTACGCCGGACGGCCGCCCCATCTGGGTGGGCCTCCAGCGCAATGACCTGGTGACGTTCAACGACACCATGCTCTACTTTCTCAGCGATAGGAACCCCGGCACCGTCTACTACGAGGCTTTGCCGGGGTTGACCAACACCGAGCCGATAGACCGAGCCATTGCCTGCCAGCTGGGGCGCTCCGGCGTGACCCTCGCTGTGCTCGGCCCCACCAGCGCGGGAGAGCGGTGGAACCTCAGCTCGGTGCCGGGGTCACTCTTTCTCGACCGGTGGTTGGCAGCCCGCACGATCGCCCGATCCCAGGTCGGCCCCTATCAGCTGCTCAGGCTGACGCCCGGTTTGCGTCCTGACGACCGATGCCCTTAGTCGGATGCTTGCGGACGCGCCCCGGGATGGCGAGCAGCTCGAGGAACATCATGGTGGAGTGCCGGATCGGATGCACCCGGCTCTGCGGTGAATTGATCCAGCGGGTCCCGACCTCGACGATCCGGTACCCGGCATGCCGGGCTCGATAGAGCACCTCGACATCGAAACCGAACCCGCGGGTCTGCAGCGCCGGAAAGACCCGGTCGGCGACCTCCGCGGTAAAGGCCTTGAAGCCGCACTGGGTGTCGTGGAGGCCGCCCAGCACGAAAATCCGCACCAGCCGGTTGAAGATCTTCCCCATCGTCTCCCGGTACCACGGCTGATGCAGCTCGACCTGTGAATCCTTGAGCCCCCGGGACGCGATGGCAACGCCGGCGCCGGCGCGGAGCGGCCGCAAGATCTTCTCCAGGTCGTCGATCGGCACACTGAGGTCGGCATCGCTGAAAATCCGGTAGCGGCCGCGCGCCGCCGCCATGCCGAGTCGGACGGCGGCCCCTTTCCCTCCGTTGCGCGCGGCCATGACCAGCTTCAGCTCCGGCCATCCTGCCGCGCGCTGCCGCACCACCTCGGCGGTGGCATCCCGGCTGCCGTCATCGACCACGATCACCTCGGCGCTGAGGCCGGCGGTCACAAGGAAGCGCTCGACCCGGTCAAGGGTGGCGGGCAGCCGCATCGCCTCGTTGAATGCCGGGATGATGATCGAGATCTCGGGGCTCACGCCGCCTTCTCCACTTTCCGCATCTCGGCCTTGAAGGCGACCAGTTCGCGGAAGGCCCGCAGCACGACCCGCAGATTGGCGCCAGTCTGCCGGCCGGAGGTCCGCGGGTAATGATGGATCGGCACCTCTACCACGCGGGCGTGCAGCTGACGGGCCAGTACCAGGACCTCTGTGTTGATCAGCGCCCCCTCGGAGTGCAGGTCCATCCGGGCGAGCAGGTCGCGGCGGATCAGTTTGAAGGCGCAGTTCACATCACGAGCCAGCCGGCCGAAGAAGAGGCGCACGAGCGTGAAGAAGGCCCAGGCGTTCAGCCGGCGCGGCAGCGGGTCGCGGCGCTGCTTGCGATAACCGGCGACGATGTCGGCATCGGCGGCCCGGGCCAGCAGCAGCTCGACCTGCGCCGGATCGAACTGGTTGTCGGCATCCATCAGGAAGACCCAGGGAAAGTGGGCGGCGGCAAAGCCTGACCGCACAGCGGCGCCGTAGCCGCGGTTGATGGGATGTCGAACGATCCGCAAGCTCGGATGCGTCACCTTGAGCCGATCCAGCACTGTGGCAGTCCCATCCTGGCTGCCATCGTCGACGACGATGATCTCGAACGCGCGGGTATGACCCGTGAGCGCCGCGGCCATCCGTCCCACCGATTCCTCCAGGTTGGCGTCTTCGTTGAAGGCCGGCAGCACAGCGCTGATCTCCACCGATGAGGCCTTGAGGATCATGGAGCGAAGCCTACTCGGGTAAAGACGGTGGCCACCGGGTCACGGCTCAGGACCTGCCACGCCGCATCCTGCCGGAGGATGCCAACGAGGGGATGGCCGCTGGGCAGGACGATCGCATCCGGATGCGCCTGGGCGATCACCTCGGGCCAATCGTCGGCGAGGTAACTGACCCGCAAATAGCGGCTGAAGACCCGCGAGCCGTAGACCTCGACCCGGCCGTCGATAAAGACTCGCCCGCCACCTGGAAAAAGGCGCCAGACGAGGTAGCCGCCGTAGTCGTAGTAGTTGAAGACCCGCAGCGGGCGGTCGAGCGCCTGCAGGGCATCGGTCGCATGGACCGGGAGGGTGCCGCTGATGGCGGCCGCCTCGCGCCCCGCTTGCAGGTTGGGAAGCGCCCGGTAGGCGACCATGCCGGCGCCAACGACGATCAGCAGCGCCAGGTTGATCGCGCCCAGCGCCAGTCCGGGGGCGGTGGGTCGCGCTGGCGCCCAGCGTAAGGCGGCTTGAGCCGCGGGACGACGGTCAACCGCCGGCAGCATGGCAGCCGCCAGATCGAGCAGCGCCTGAGCGCAGCGTCCCATCAGGGGCGCGGCCCCGAGCACAAAGAGGGGCACGTGCCGCTGGGAGGCGAGCGCGAGGTAGAGGAGCGCAAAGGCGACCAACCACTCACTGGTGCGGGCTTTGACCCGTCCGGTCGCGAGCCCGCCAAGCAGGAGAAACACGATCCCCTCGAACATCAGGCCGGCCATCGAGTGAAAGTCCGGCGAGGCCCATTCCGCGATGTTGTTCTGAATCAGGGGGGACGTGAGCGTACCGAGCGAAAAGAGGATGGTCTGGATTCCGAACGGGTTGACGATCGCGAGGCCGGTCCCGCCGGCAATCGCCCACCCCAGCGCGGTCAAGCGGCGCCTTGACATCGCTCCCTGGCGCAAACGCCAGGCGTCGAAGACTTCACCGGCCACAAAGAGCAGGCTGATGATGACGCCCACCAGGAAGGCCGAGTGCAGGTTCGCCCAGAGCCAGATGAAGGGCGGCAGCACGAAGGCAGGCAGCCGGCCGGCTCGGTAGCGCGTGAGGCCGAGGATCAGCAGGCCGCAGCAGAGGACGTTGAGCAACTGGGGCCGAGCCCCCCAGGCGGTCGAGCCGGCCAGCGCGCCCACCAGCGTGAGCGTCGCGGCCGCGGTCGGCGCCAGCCCGGTCTGCCGGAGCAAGACGTAGAGGCAGGCGGCGGCCGCCGTGATGACCGCGGCGAAAACCGCCACCAGCAAGGGCAGGCCGCCATGCTGATAGAGCACGTACATAGCCAGATCCGCGAGCCATTCGTGCATCACCCAGGGCTGGCCGGCCGCGCTGAACGAGTAGACATCGACGTGGGGAATCGACCCGGTCGACAGGATCAGCCGACCGTTCGCGAGATGCCACCACAGATCCGGATCCAACGGCGGTACTGCCGCCATGCTGAAGATGGCAGCGAAGAGGAGCCAGCGGAGCACGACCGTGCTGGTAACGCGGCGGAGCGCGGCGGCCGCGGCGCTCACGGCCGCGCGCGTCGCCCGAGGTGGTTGCGGAGCATGGCGGGATGCATCGGATGGGGCAACTGCAGGAGTAACGGGCAGGTCACAGACTTCCTTCATTCAGAGCGCCCCCTGGATGCCGTCGTGGGAGCACTCCCGGTGCAAAGGTGGGTTCCCCCCGCCCCGCCGCCGGACTCAATCGCGTCGCGGCTGAAGCATGACGCGCACGACGAAGCGGGGCAGCGCCAGCATCCGGCGCCAGCGCCAGGGTTGGCGGCTGAGCCGGTGCAGCCATTCGAGGCCACGGTCCCGCATCCAGGGCGGCGCCCGCCGCGCCCGGCCCGAGATGAAATCGAAGGCGCCGCCCACCCCCATGCCGATGATCGCGCCCGACCGCGCGAGGTTGCGATCCAGCCAGGCCTCCTCGGCGGCGGCGCCGTAGGCAAGCATCAGGACCTGGGCCCCACTCGAGCGGACCGCTTCCGTCGTGGCGGCATCGGAAAAGGGCTCGGGGGAAGCGGCACCGGCGCCGGCCAGGACAAAGCCAGGGTACGAGTCGCCGAGCACGCGGCCGGCCGCCTGGGCCACCCCCGGGCTGCCACCAAGGAAGAAGAACCGCCAGCCCTCGGTGGCACCACGCGCCGCCAGCGCCGTGACGAAATCGACGCCCGCGACCCGCGCCGGCAATGGGTGGCCGAGCCGGCGCGCGGCCCAGAGGACGCCAGCCCCATCGGCGAGGGCGAGATCGGCCCGGCGGAGCACCGCGGCAAACGCCGGGTCGCGTCCCGCGTGCATGATCCGCTCCGGGTTCACGCTGATCACCAGCCGGGGACGCCCGTCGGCGATGGCATGCGCAACCCAATCCACGGCCTCCGCCTCGGTCAACGGGTCGACCGGCACCCCCAACAGGGTGAAGCGCGTCACGCGGCGAGCGCCTGCCGGTAGACCTCCGCCGTCTCGCGACCGACGCGTTCGACGCTAAACGCTTTCGATCGCTGAAGGCCCGCGTTCCGGAGCCGCACCTGCTCATGATCGAAGCGGAGGAGCCGTTCCATCGCCTGGGTGAGCTCCTCCACGCTCTCCGTGCGCAGCACCACGCCCGCACCATCGACGAGCTCGACGAGCGCGTCGGCCGAGGAGACGATCACGGGTGTCCCGCAGGACATCGCTTCCAGCACGGGCAGGCCAAAGCCTTCATAGCGGGAGGGATACACGAACATCGAGGCCCCGCTGTAGAGCGCGGGCAGGATGTCGCGCGGGACGTAATCGAGCCCGATGACATGGCCCCGCGGTCCCGCCTTGCGCAGCTCGCGGGCGAGCCGCTCAGCTCCCCGGTTGGTCCGGCCCACGAAGACCAGGGCAGAGTCATCCGAGAGGTCGGAGGGGAGCAGCTCGTACGCCGCCCGCAACCGTCCGAGGTCCTTTCGGGGATCGATGGTCCCCACGTAGAGGACGTAGCCCTCGGGGAGCCCAAAGCGCTTTCGCACTCCGGCCACCTCGTCCACAGCCCGTGGCGTGAAGATGCCGTCGGCGCAGAGCGGGACGTAGGCCAGCCGCTCCGGCGCGATATGGTACAGGTCGATGACCTGCCGGCAGACGGCCTGCGATGAGACCATCACGCGTCGCGCCCGGCGAATGCTCCGTGGACCAAGCGTCCCGAAGTACCAGCGCGCACGGGGATGCATGTCCTCGGGGCGGATCCGATAGGCGAGGTCGGGCACCGTCAGCGCCAGCGGCACCGCGCTGAGCAACGGCGCGACACCCAGCACCGAGTGGAGCAGACGGAGGGCACGTGGGAAGGCGCCGAAGCGCCAGGGCAGGGACCACTGTTCCCGACCCAGCCTGAGTCCGCGCGGCAGCCGCGGAAACCGCACCACCCGATGCCCCGCAGCGGCATCGCCGATGTCGAGGATCACGTCCGCCGACGCCAGCACATCGACCGACGCGCCGACCCGGTGCAGGCCACGAAGAATGTGGAGCGCATGATGCTCGAGACCGGTGAACGGGGAAGCGGCAAACAACAGGTCGACCGCGATGCCATCCGGCACACTATTCCCGCCCGCCATTGGCGCAAGTTAGCAGAACAGCGAGCCCGCAGGGCGAGCCGCGCTTTCGCGCGTAACGCGCCGGTGCCGCATGCCGGCCTGTACGCGCACACGAGGGCAATGGAATTTTGCCCGAGTGCGCGATGGGCCGGCCGGACGGCACCACGGCGCGATCAAGTCACCGTGCAACTCAACTTGCGCGCGAGCGCGCACGCACTGTGATCGTCGGGATAGACGGCACGCCGGCGATGCGGCGCTACGCGACGGGGACAGAAGTCTATGCGCGCAGCATCATCGAGGCGCTGGCCGCATCGCGAGGCGCGCGCACGATGCGCGTCTACGCCAATGCCGTCGAGGCTCCGCCATGGTTGTCGTCGGGTGTCGAATGGCGCGGCATTCCGTTTCCGCGTGTATGGACGCACTGGCGTCTGCGGCAGGCACTGCGGCGCGAGCGGCCCGATGTGACCTTCATACCGAGCCACGTCTTGCCGGTCGCGCTCGGCCTCAAATCAGTCGTCACCATCCACGACATCGGTCACCGCCGTGAGCCGCGATCCTACTCCCGCACCGCCCGGTGGTACCTCGAAGCCACCACCCGCTACGCGGCGCGCCGCGCCAACCGGCTGATCGCTGTCTCCCAATCGACGGCGGATGACCTGGTTCGCTTCTACGACGTGCCGGGCGAGCGCATCACGATGGTGCACTCCGGAGTTGATGCGCGGATGCGGCCGCAGGACCCGTCGAGAGTGGCGGAGGTGCTGCGGCGGCTGCGCATTGGCGGCGCGTACTTTCTCTATCTCGGCCGAAACCACCCGCGCAAGAACCTGCCGATGTTGCGCCGCGCGTTCGACGAGGCGCGCCGGCGCGGCCTCGAGGCTGAGCTGATCCTGGCGGGACCGGGCCACGAAGCCGGGTCGGCGGGCGCGGTGCGGATGCTGCCCTATGTGCCCCCCGATGACCTACCCGCCCTCTACGCGGGCGCCATCGCCCTCACATTGCCGTCGCGCTTCGAAGGCTTCGGTTTTCCCGCGCTGGAAGCGATGCGCTGTGGCACCGCCGTAATCGGATCGACCGCCGGCGCGCTGCCGGAGATCATCGGCACGGCAGGCATCGTGTTGAGTCCGGATGATGCCGGAGCGTGGAGCCAGGCGATGCTCGAGCTGGCCCACGATCCCTCGCTGCAGCGGCGCTTGATCGCTGCCGGGACCGCCCGCGCCGCCGAGTTCACCTGGGAGGCCGCCGCCACCAGGACCTGGAACGTGCTGGACAGGGTGGCGCGCATCGGTCAACCGTTGACAACAGACTCGTAGACAGCGCGATGGGCGGCCGCACTCGCAGACCAGGTATAAAGCGCGGCGCGGGCCCGGCCCGCCGCGACCTGACGTTCGCGCAGCTCGGAGTCCGTCAGCACGCGAACCAGATTCCGCGCCAGCGCCTCGTCGTCTTCCGGCTGACAGAGGATCGCCGCATCGCCGGCGACCTCCGGGATGGCGCCGGCATCTGAGGCGACCACCGGCGCCCCAGCCGCAAACGCCTCCAGCACGGGCAAACCGAATCCTTCATCCAGCGAGGGAAAGAGAACGGCCTGCGCCATCTGGTACAGGCCGGGCAGTTCGGGCATCCCCGCGTAGCCGACGAATCGCACCCACTCGGTAAGCTCGAGCTCCCGCACCGAGTCGACCACCTCGTCATAGTTCCAGCCAAAGCCACCGATGACCAGCAGCGGGATCCGCTGCTCCACGGGGATCCGCGCCAGCGCGCGCAGCGTGGTGACATAGTTCTTGCGCGGCTGCACCGTGCCCACCTGCAGGAGGTAGCGGCCGGGTAGCGCGTAGCGCGCCGTGAGCTCGGCCCGGACGGCGGTCGACACCGGAAGGCTGAACTCGGCCTCGACGCCGTGCGGGATCACTCGACATCGCTCCGGCTCGACCTGAAAGAGACGGACGATGGCCCGTTTGGTCGCCGCGGAGGGGCAGATGATGGCCCGCGCCCGACGGACCGACTGCGGCACGACGACACTGGTCGCGAACCACTGGCCCGCCGGAAACCATTCCGGGTGGTCGTAGATGGCGAGGTCATGAATGGTCACCACTCCGGGCAGACCGAAACCGAGCAAGGGGAGCGAATTCGCCGGGCCATGGACCAGCTGGGCGCCGCTGGCGCGCATCCGCAGCGGCGTCAAGACCTGCGGCCCAACCAGGCGTGGCCCCCGGCCCGTGTACACCGCAAGATTGACGGCGTGATTCTCGCGGAGGGCCCCAATCAGCGCCCGGATGTAGCGGCCAACCCCGGTCGCGTCGCCGTCGCGCAGGACCCGGGCATCGAGCGCAACGCGGAGCCGCGAGCTGGTGGACCGGATGCGTTCAGGCGTAGGTATCGATCCGGGCCTGCTTCGAGAGAACCTCCAGGATCGGCCGGGCGGGCAACCGCTCGAAATCGTCGGCCCAGAAGGTCACGACGCGGTCGCCCATCGGCGGGATGTCAGGTCGGCGGGCCGTGGCGAGCACGAGCGCTCCGGCCGCTGCCGCGACGTGGAGCGCATCACCATCGTGGCCGATCACGGCAAGGCTGAGCTCGCTGAGTACCGCGACCTCATCGACCGTCAGGTCCGCGAGGTTGAGCACCATCGTCGGCTTGGCAATGCTTGTCCGGGTCTCCCGGACGGCCTCTTGATCGCCGGCGCCGCTGAGGAGGACGACGCGTTCCGCCGTCGACTGGTTGGCAACCACGGCGAAGCGTTCAGCCGGCCAGATCGGACCCGGCCGGGCGGACGACCAGCCGCCGCCGCCGGGAATGAGGACCAATGGGCGCCGGCCGCTCCCGATGAACGCCGGCCAGCGCGCCATCACCTGGCCTCGCACCGCATCCGGCGGCCGCAGGGTCGGGGGATCCCCCGGCGCCAAAACCGGCCGGTGGCTCGCGACCGCCGCCAGGCGCCAGTTGGCCTCGACCGGGTGCATCCCCTTCACGGCCGGCACCCGTTCGGTTGCCGCCCAGTCATTGACGCCTTGCGCAACCAGGCGGCGCGGCACGCCCGCGAAGTAGGCGAGCGCCAGGTGGACCAACCTCGCCGGGTAGGGAACGACGACCGTCCCGATGGGAGCCGTCCGTAGCCGCCGGAAGACCCGCAGGAGTTCGCGCGGCGAATCATCGAAGAGGGAAGCGCGGCTGACGGACGGCAGTCCGAGCAACGTCCCGACGGCGTCCGCCGACGCGAAGACGGTCGCGCCCTCGCAGGCGCGCAGCACGGGTTGCGCCATCAGCGCCTCGCGGACACCGCCGCCCAGCAGGATCGCAACGCCTGACGATGCGCCTCCTTCGATGCTCATGTGATGTAATGCAGTCCTCTTCGGACGACCTGCAGGTTGTCGAGCGCCATCCCGGTCCCGACCGCCACGCAGCTCTCCGGATCACGCGCTACACGGGAAGGGATGCCGAAGCGGCCCGTGAAAAACTCCGCGATGCCTCGCAGGCGCGCCCCCCCTCCGGAGAGCACGAGGCCGTTGCGCTTGACCGCGGCGCGACGCGCTTCCGGCACCTGGGCCAGCAGCCGTTGCAGGCCGGTGGCGATCGCGTTGAGCGGCTCCTTGATCGCCGCATGGACTTCGCTGCTCGATACGCGAAGCGTGATGCTCCGACCCTGCGCATCGGGGCCGCTGAGCTCGACTGAGGTCTCGCCGGCCGGGCTGACCGCCGACCCGATCTCCACCTTGAGGCGCTCGGCATCGCCGGGCTTGAGCCGTAAGCCGCGGATCTGCGCGATGGCCGCCTCGATGGCACGGTTCAGGACATCGCCGCCGGTTGGGATCGACTCCGTGGCGAGCATTTCGCCGAGCGCGATGACCGCCACTTCGGTCGAGCCGGCACCCAGGTTGACCATGACGATGCCGTCGGTGGTGGCGACCGAGACCCGCGCCCCGATGGCGGCGGCCATCGCCTTGTCGATCAGATAAGCGGTCTTGGCACCCGCCTGCATGGTCGCCTCCAGCACGGCGCGGCGTTCGACGCCGGTCACCATCGGCGCCACCGAGAGCATGACATCCGGCCGGAAGATCCGCTGCCGCCCGACGATGCGGCCGATGAGATGCTGCAGCATGGCGCCCGCTACGTCGTAATCGACGCCGTTGCCGTCACGAACCGGGCGGACGGCGCGCGCCTTCCCGCCGCGGCCCACCAGTTGGGAAGCGGCCCGGCCCACCGCCAGCACCCGGGCGCCCTTTTCGTCGGTCGCCATCAGGGCCGGTTCGTTGAGCACCACGCCTTCGCCTTTGACATAGACCAGCACGGTCGAGGTGCCAAGGTCGATGCCGATTTTCTTGGTGAGCACGCCGGCCTCAATCCCCCACGACCCGGGAAAGATCGGGACGGACATCGACCGGTCCGTCGACCCGGGTGACGTGCGCCCCCAGGTGCTCGAGCTTGGTGACGATGTCCTGGTAACCCCGGTCCAGGTGATAGATGTTGTCGAGGACGGTCGTCCCGCTGGCACAGAGGGCCGCGACCACGAGGGCGGCGCCGGAGCGGATGTCGGGGACGGTGACCGTGCCACCGTGGAGCCGGCTCGGACCGGAGACGATGGCGCTGCGTCCCTCGACGTCGATCTCCGCTCCCAGCTTGCGCAGCTCCGCTACGTGCTGGAAGCGATTTTCGAAGACGGCTTCCGAAACGACGCACCGTCCCTCCGCCTGCGTCATGAGGCTGACCCAGGGTGCCTGCAAGTCGGTCGGGAAGCCCGGATGCGGCCAGGTCGTCATGTCCACCGGCTGCACTCGGGTGTTGCCTCGCACCCAGAGGCTGTGGGTGTGATCTTCCACCTCGACGCCGGCCGCCCGCAGCTTGAGGATCAGGGCCCGCAGGTCTGCGGTTTCAACATCTTCGAGGACAGCCTCACCACCAGTGGCAGCGATGGCGACGGCATAGGTCCCGGCCTCGATGTTGTCGGGGATCACCCGATGGGTCGCGCCGCTCAGCTCGGGCACCCCCTCGATCTGCAGCACGTCGCTGCCGATGCCTTGGATGCGGGCCCCCATCTTGCCGAGAAAAAATGCCAGGTCGACCACGTGCGGCTCGCGCGCGGCATTGTGGATGGTGGTGATGCCGTCCGCGGTGGCGGCGGCCATCATCAGGTTCTCGGTGCCGGTGACGGTTGGCATGTCGAGATGGATGGTGGCGCCCTTCAGGCGGTCGGCACGGGCCACGTACTCACCCTCCTCCAGCTCGACGCTGGCGCCCATCAGGCGCAGGCCGACGATGTGCTGCTCAACCCGCCGCATGCCGATGTCGTCGCCGCCCGGCTTGGCCACCCGCGCCTCGCCCCGCCGCGCCAGCAGCGGCCCCATCAGCAAAAAGGAGGCCCGCATCCGGTTCGCCATCGCCGCCAGCACCTCGCTGCGGGCGAGCCGCTGCGCGTTGACCTGGAGCTGCTGAGGATCCAGCCAACGGATCTGGACGCCCATGCCCTCCAGCAGCCGGACCATGGTCGAGACGTCCTCGATCCGCGGTACGTTCTTGAGCCGGCATTCCTCTTCGGTCAGCAGGCAGGCAGCCAGGATTGGCAGGACGGCATTTTTGGAGCCGCTGATGGGGACGCGCCCGACCAACCGGGATCCCCCCTCGATCAGGAGCTGCGCCACTGACCCCCTAGGGTAGCAGCCAGCCCCGCTCGCGGCGGTGAGATGCAGGTATCAGATTTGCGTTGGATTCATACTCGCCGACGCCGGCGAAGCTCGGCCAGGCGCAGCCGCGCTTCCGCCCGGGCCAACGCGGCAGACGCCGCCGCCTGGTCCGCGTCCGACAGCTTTTGTTGGAGCAGGCTCTCCGCCCTTCGTCGAGCCTCCTCGGCGCGGGCCTCATCGATGTCCTCGGCCCGTTCCGCGGCATCGGCGAGGACAGTAACCTGGTCGGGACGGACTTCGAGGAATCCGCCACCGACGAAGAACAAGATCTCCTTGCCGTCGTTGCGGACTCTCACCGACCCGGCGGACAACGCCGTCAGCAGCGGGACGTGCCGCGGAAGGACACCAAGCTCGCCCTCCGACCCAGGGGCGATCACGAAGTCCGCGTCGCCTTTGAAGCGCCGGCCTTCAACGGTGACGATGTCGACGTGAAGCTTATCCGCCACCGGCTACCTCGATTCCTTGCCATCCTTTGCGGAGGCTTTCGCTTGGTCCCCTTTCGGTTGCTCCGCTTTCGGCTGCTCCGCTTTCGGCTGCTCCCCTTTTGGCGGCGCCGCTTCTTCAGGGCGGCCGCCTTCGCCTTTCGCCGCTTCGACGGCCTCGTCGATGGTGCCTACCATGTAGAACGCCTGCTCCGGAAGGTCGTCGTGCTTGCCGTCGAGGATTTCGCCGAAGCCACGGATCGTCTCATTCAGGGGCACGTACTTTCCGGGCCGGTTGGTGAACACCTCGGCGACGAAGAACGGTTGCGACAGGAACCGCTCGATCTTTCGGGCGCGCGCCACCAGCAGCTTGTCATCCTCGGAGAGCTCGTCCATGCCGAGGATGGCGATGATGTCCTGGAGCTCTTTGTTCCGTTGCAGCACCTGCTGCACCCCGCGAGCCACCCGGTAATGCTCCTCGCCGACGATCTCGGGGGTGAGGAACCGGGAGAAGGAGTCGAGGGGATCGACCGCCGGATAGATGCCGCGCTCGACGATCGCTCGCGACAGACTGACCGTGGCGCCCAGATGGGCGAACGTGGTGGTGATGGCAGGGTCGGTGTAGTCGTCGGCCGGCACGAAGACCGCCTGGACGGACGTGATCGACCCCTTCTTCGTGGAGGTGATGCGCTCCTCGAGATCGCCCATTTCGGTGGCCAGGGTGGGCTGGTAACCGACGGCGGACGGAATCCGGCCCAGCAGAGCCGAGACCTCGCTGCCCGCCAGCATGTAGCGGAATACATTGTCGATGAACAGGAGCACGTCCTGACCGAACTCGTCGCGGAAATATTCGGCGAGCGTCACCCCGGCTAAGCCGACGCGGGCGCGCGCCCCGGGCGGCTCATTCATCTGACCGAAGACCAAGGCGGTCTTGTCGATGACGCCCGACTCGTTCATCTCCAGCCAGAGACTGTTGCCTTCACGAGTGCGCTCGCCGACGCCGGCGAAGACGCTGAAGCCGCCATGTTCGGTGGCAATGTTCCGGATGAGTTCCATCACGATGACGGTCTTGCCCACACCGGCGCCACCGAACAGCCCGATCTTGCTGCCCTTGGCGAAGGTGGTGATCAGGTCGATGACCTTGATGCCGGTCTCGAGGACGGTGGTATCGGTCACCTGCTCGCTGACCGGCGGCGCCAACCGGTGGATCGACAGGCGGACATCCGACTTGATCTCGCCTTTCCCATCGATCGGGTCGCCGATGACGCTCATCATTCGGCCGAGCGTGCCCTTGCCAACCGGGACCGTGATCGGCTCACCGGTATCCCTGACTTCGTCGCCTCGGACGAGACCGTCGGTTGAGGCCATGGCGATCGTCCGCACGATGTTGTTGCCCCGGTGTTGCTGCACCTCGAGCACCAGCCGACCGGCCTTGCCTCGGTCGATCTCGAGTGCGTGGTAGATCTCGGGCAGGTTCTCGGTCTCGAACGCGACGTCAACCACCGGGCCGATGATCTGCTCGACGCGGCCAACCCGCCCCTTTTTCGACTTCTCTTCCTTCTTCTTTGCTTTTTCCGCGATGGCCATCTCTACCTCCTATCCGGCGGCGAGCGCCTCGGCGCCACCAACGATCTCGCTGAGCTCTTTGGTAATCGTCGCCTGCCGCACCTTGTTCCGCAGCATTGTCAGGTCATCGACCAGCTCGCCGGCATTGTCCGTCGCATTGCGCATGGCGACCGTCTGCGCCGCATAAAAGCTTGCCAGGTTGTCGAGAACCGCGGCGTACACTTGCGCCTCGACGTAACGCGGCAACAATCGGGCCAGCACCTCTTCGGGCTCGGGCTCGTATAAATAATCGACTCGGAGCCCTTCCTTCCGCTCGGGGACATGGACCGGGATCAAAATCGATACGGTCGGCACCAGCCGGCTGACCGAGACGAAGTGGGTGTGAAGCAGGGCGACCTGATCGACGTTCCCCTTCAGGTACTCGTCTCTCGCCACCGTGACCGCCGGGAGGATGTCCTTCAACTCGGGCCGGTCACCGGTCTGCGAGACCTCGGCGATGATCGGCACCCCCAGGCGGCGAAAGTAATCGCGACCCTTCCGGCCGATGGTGTCGAGCACGGTTTCCTCGCCCTGCCGCACGTAGGTCAGCGCCGCCCGGATGGCGTTGACGTTCAGGCCGCCAGCCAACCCGCGATCCGCCGTGACCAGGATGAGCAATCGTTTGCGGATCGGCCGCTCGGTCAGGAATGGATGCGCCGACCCGGTGGTCCGGCTCGCCACCTCGGTCAGAACCTCCGCCATCCGGTCCGCATACGGCCGGGAGGCCTGCGCTCTGAGCTGCACCCGTCGCAGCTTGGATGCGGCGACGGCCTGCATGGCGCGGGTGATCTGCTGCGTGTTCTTCAGGCTGGCGATCCGGCGGCGGATCTCGGCAAGGGTGGCCAGGCTATGCCTCCTTGACGGTTTCCCGTTCGGTGGCCCGCCGGGCTGATTGCAGCTGGCCTCCCTTTGCCGCAGCAGCTTCTCGTCCCACGGTCGGGCGCTCGGGCTTCGTCATCAGCGGGCTCGATTTCTTGAACTCGTCGATCGCGGACCGAAGCGCCTTTTCCGTCTGTTCCGAAACAGCCTTTTCTTTCGCGATCGCCTGCTCGATTTCCGGATGCGAGCTGCGCAGGAAACGAAGCAGCTCTTTCTGGAAGTCCTGCACCTGTTCCACGTCGACGTCGTCCAGGTAGCCGTTGGTCCCGGCGAAGAGCACGATCACCTGTTGCGCGATCGGCATCGGTTCGTATTGACTCTGCTTGAGCAATTCGGTCATCCGCTTGCCCCGTTCCAGCTGGTCCTTCGTGCGCTTATCGAGATCGGACGCGAACTGGGCGAAGGCGGCCAGCTCCCGATACTGGGTGAGGTCGAGGCGTAACCGGCCGGCGACCTGCCGGATCGCCTTGATCTGGGCGGCGCCGCCGACGCGGGAGACGGAAAGACCGGTCGAGATCGCGGGCCGGATGCCGGCGTAAAAGAGGTCGGTCAGCAAATAGATCTGGCCATCGGTGATCGAGATGACGTTGGTCGGGATATAGGCGGAGATGTCGCCCGCCAGCGTCTCGATGATGGGCAGCGCCGTGAGCGAGCCCCCGCCGTTGTCCTTGTTCATGCGCGCCGCCCGTTCGAGCAACCGCGAGTGCAGGTAGAAAACATCGCCGGGGTAGGCTTCCCGTCCTGGCGGCCGCCGCAACAACAGCGAGATCTGGCGGTACGCCCAGGCATGTTTGGAGAGGTCGTCGTACACGAGCAGCGCGTCCTTTCCTTTGTCCATGAAGTACTCGCCCATCGAGCAACCGGCATAGGGGGCGATGTACCAGAGCGGAGCGGGCTCGCTGGCGGTGGCCGAAACGATGATCGTGTACTCCATGGCGCCTCGAGCTTCCAGCACCGCGGCGACTTGCGCCACGGTAGCCGCCCGCTGCCCGATGGCGACGTAGATGCAGATCACGCCCTGGCCCTTCTGATTGATGATGGTGTCCAGTGCAATCGCGGTCTTGCCGGTCTGACGGTCGCCGATGATCAGCTCGCGCTGGCCGCGCCCGATGGGAATCATCGCGTCGATGGCCTTGATCCCGGTCTGGAGCGGCGTATCGACCAGCTGGCGGGTGATCACCCCTGGCGCCACCTTCTCGACCGGCGCGAACTCTTTGGTTTCAATCGGCCCCTTGCCGTCGATCGGCTCCCCGAGCGCACTGACGATCCGGCCGACGAGTGCCTCACCAACCGGCACCTGGATGATCTTGCCGGTGGTGCGAACCTGGTCGCCTTCCTTGATGTCCTCGTAGGGCCCGAGGATGACGGCGCCGACCGAGTCCTCCTCGAGGTTCAGAGCCATGCCGCTGATCCCGCCTTTGAACTCGAGCAGCTCCAGGGCCTGCGCGCCCTGCAGGCCGTAGATCTGCGCGATCCCGTCGCCGACCTCGGTCACGATGCCGACGTCCGCGGCGAGGATGGGAACATCGAACTCCTTGATCCGCCGCTTGATCAGGCTGCTGATTTCGTCTGAACTGATGCCCATGTGAATCGCCTCCTATCCTGCAAGCCGCTGGCGCAGCCGATCCAGCTGGGTGCGCACGCTGCCATCGATGAGGCGGTCGCCGATCTGGACGGTCGCGCCGGCGACCAATCCTGGATCATGTCGATACTCCATCCGGACCTTTTTACCCAGCCGATCGGCGAGCACTCGCTCGTACCGCCGCTGTTCTGCCTCACTAAGGTCGGTGGCCGTGGTGAGAGCGACACTGACGATGCCGGCTGCCTCGTCCGCCATCCGCTCGAACTCGCGACGCATGGCGGGCATCTCCGACGTGCGCCGGTGCTCGATCAAGAGTCGCAGGAGGTTCTGGCTTTCCGGTCGCAGTTCCGGCGCTAGCCGCTGGGCGAGTTCCATCCGCCGCGCGGTCGTGACGGCGGGATTGGCGAAGGCCGCCCGCAGCACGTCGTCCTGCAGCAACGCGTCGAGCTGCGCCAGCTCCTGCCGCCACGAATCGAGGTCGTGTTGCTCTTGGGCCAGCTGGAAGATCCCCTTCGCGTACCGGCGGGCGATGTTACTGCGGGGCACTGGGCTCCTTCTCGACCTGCTCGATGGTGGCCTCGACCAGCTTGTGGTGCAACTGGCCGTCCAGGCTTTCACCGACGATCCGGCGCACCGCCTCGGTGACGATGTCGGCCATCTGCAGACGAATCGCCTGAATCGCCCGCTGGCGCTCGGCATCGATGTCGCGGCTGGCCGCCTCCACGATGCGCCGGGCCTCATCCCGGGCCTTCTCCTGGGCCTCCTGCTGAATCCGCTCGGCCGCCCGGTTCGCCTGCTCGATGATCTGCCCCGCCTGTTCCCGTGCCTTTACGATCTCGGCCTGGGCCGCCTGAAGCCGCTCTTCCGCTTCTTTGCGCGCTTTCTCGGCTTGCTCCAGCTGCAGCTTGATCTGGTTCTGACGCGCTTCCGCCGCCCTGATGATCGGAGGGTAAACCCATCTCGCCAGCACGCCCAGCATCAGGAGGAAGGCGATGATCTCGGCGATCAGGGTGCCGTTGATATCCAGCAGCCCCGCCTCGAGAGAGACGACCGGGAAATGCAAGCTACTTCACCCCGCTAGCCACGGCCGTGATGAAGTAAAAGCCGAGCGCGAGGTTGATAAAGTACATCGCTTCTACCAGGCCGATGATCAGAAACATGATGATCTGAAGTCGGGCCTGGGCCTCCGGCTGCCGAGCGGTGCCCTGGATGGTCGCGTTGCCGGCCAGGCCGTCGCCGACGGCAGCCCCGATGGCGCCGCCTCCCAGCGCAATGCCGGCAGCGATGAGCGCTCCCGCAAGAACGATCGCATGATTCATGAACTTACCCTCCTGTTTCTACGGCTGCCGAGGCCGGGCGTGAATGTGTGCCGTGCCCCTCTTCTTCGAGACCTTCGCGCGCCATGCCGAAATAGATGATGGTGAGCAGGGTGAAGATAAACGCCTGAATGCTACCGACGAAAAAGATGTCGAACGCCTTCCAGAGGATCAGCAACGCCTCGGCGATCGGCGTCAGCACGATGCCGAGACCGGTGCCGAGGCCGCCACTCGGGATCAACCCAGCCAACGCAGTGATCAGCGAACTGATGAGAAACACCATCAGCGCTCCCGCAAAGATGTTGCCGAAGAGCCGGAGAGACAGGGTGACGGGCTTGGCGACCTCTTCGATGATGTTGAGCGGGATGAAGAGAATCCGCACCGGAATCGCCATCTCGAACGGTCTTGTGAAGCGGCGAAAGTACCCTCGAACCCCCAGCACCCGCAGGCTGTAGCCCTGGACGACGATGATGACGACCAGGGCCATGGCCAGGGTCTGGTTCAGGTCGGCGTTCGCTGGATGGAGCAGCGGCCGCGCCAGTGGAAAGAAGTCGAGCCAGTTTGCCACCAGAATGTAAAAGCCGAGCGTCATCGCGAGCGGCACGATGAAGCTGCCGCCTTCTCCGACGGACTCCCGGATCAGCCCGCGCACGTAGTCGATGAGGAATTCGAAGAGCATTTGCAGCTTGCCCGGCACGCCATGGCTCAGCCGGTAGGCGACCATGAAGCCGACGAGGAGCGTGATGACGATGGCGATCGCGCTGGAGATCAGACTGTCGTAGTTGAAGGTGCAGTACCAGGCACCACAGACACTGACGGTTGGATGCGTACCGGGTGGGGCCTCAGCCAGGAAGATCATCCGGCCAGCGCCTCCCGCACCGCGAAACCGGCGAGGACCAGTTGGGCGATGGCGATCCCGCCAACCACGAGCCAGACCTGGGACACACCGATCAGCAAGCCGATCCCCAGGCCGAGCGCGGTCAGGACCAGCAGCCGGACCAGGCTGACGGCGGTGAAGCCGACGCCCAGCGCGAGCGAGCGCTGGACCAGCAGGCCGTTCGCGCTTCCCACCAGCAGGCCGATCGCGAGCGCCAGCGCATTCTTGACCTGTCCCGTGGCGAACCCAAACGCCATGACCGAGACGGCGGCGACAGCGGAGACGGCCACCGTGTTGCGGATCAGGCGGTTGTTCACAGGTATCGCTTGAACCTCGTATAAACGACGGCGCCGCCGGCTGCGATCCCGACCACGAGTCCGGCGAACAGCAGCAGGGGCGCGGTGTGGATCACATTGTCGAGCACGGCCCCGATCAGCAGCGGGAGGACGACGGCGGCCGCGAGAAACACGCCCAGCCCGGCCAGCTCGGCACCCGACGGGGCGCGACCGCGCGGTGTCGCTGCAGCGTGATGTGGAACATCCATGCCAGGCTCCTCGCGCTTATCCGTCGGGGCCACGCGCGCCTCCGGGATGGGGCCTCAACGAGTTCAGCTTAACAGGGGCTGAATTCAACTCGCCATCAGGTTAGCGCCGTAACCGAGCTCAATCGCGGCTGGTTCGCTGAAACCGCCGGACGATGATGATCACGATGCCGAGCAGCATCAGCAAGATGGCGCCGAGCAGCACTTTTTTGTGGCCGTAGATGGCGAGCCCGACGGCGGCAAAGATGGCCGTCCCAAAATAGAAGACGAGCGCGGTCTCGCGCGGGCTGAGGCCGAAGTCGAGCAGGCGGTGATGCAGATGTTCGGTGTCGGGCGTTGCAATCGATTTGCCGCGCAGCCGTCGGCGCACGATCGCCCAGGCGGTGTCGACAATCGGAATCGCGAGCGCGGCCAGCGGCACGACCAGGGCGAGCACGACAGTGCCCTTGGCGACGGAGAGGACGGAGAGCGCGGCCAGCGTGAAGCCGAGGAAGTTGCTTCCACTGTCGCCCATGAAGACGCGGGCAGGGTGCCAGTTGAAGAACAGGAAGCCGATGCAGGCGCCGATCAGCGCCCCGGCCAGGATGACGATGTCGGTCTCGCCCCGATTGATGGCGGCCAGCAGCAAGGTCGCGGCCACGATCGCCACCACGCCGGCAGCCAGGCCGTCAACCCCATCCATAAAGTTGACGGTGTTCTGCAGTCCGACAAACCAGACCAGCGTGAGCGGGATCGACACGGCGAGCGACAGGTTGACCAGGTGTCCTCCCGGGAGTCCGATGAAGTGGATCGAAATGCCGAAGACGGCGATCGCCAGCAGCGACGCGACGACCTGGAAGACCAGTTTGAGGAGGGGTCGCACCCCACCCAGGTCGTCGAAGACCATCAGCGTGGTGATGACCGCCGCGCTCAGGAGTAAGCCCAGGGTGGCCCCGTTGGTCGAAAAGAGGGCTGCCGAGATACCAAACCCGAGGTAGATCGCGAGCCCGCCCAGCCGGGCCGTCGGTTCACGGTGGATCCGGCGCTCGCCCGGCTCTGCGACGGCGCCCAGCCGAAAGGCCAGCCACCGAGCTGGTAGCACCGCGATCGCGGTGCCCGCCAGCGCTACGACGAACGGCCAGACGGCCGGGCCGAACCGCGACGGCGAAAAGGTATCCCAGAACGTCGGGTCGCTGAAGAAAGGTGTGCCGCTTAGTACGGCAATGGGAATCGTTGGCACAGCGCCCGGCTGCGGGCGCGCACCTGCTGATGGACCGTCGGGTCCTCGAGGTTGAAGAGCATATCGGCGACCATCTCAGCAATCTGGGTCATCTCCTGGGGGCCCATGCCGCGGGTCGTCACCGACGGCGATCCCAGCCGGATCCCGCTGGGGTTGAACTTGCTGGCCGTGTCGAAGGGAATCGAGTTTCGGTTCACCGTGATGCCGACCGTGTCGAAGGTGTCCTGGACTTTCCTCCCGGTTAGACTCAGCGGCCGCAGGTCGATCAGCATCAGGTGGTTGTCGGTGCCACCACTGACGAGCCGGAGCTTGCGCTGGGTAAGTCCCTCGGCGAGCACCCGGGCATTGTTGACCACCGACTGGGCGTAGGACTTGAACTCGGACGTCTTCCACTGCGCCAGCATCACCGCCTTGCCGGCGATGGCGTGATTCAGCGGTCCACCCTGGCTCCCCGGGAACACGCTCTTGTCGATGTCAGCGGCGTACTTCGCCTTGCAGAGGATCATCGCTCCCCACGGTCCGCGCATCGTCTTGTGGGTGGTGAAGCTGACGAAGTCCGCGTAGGGGACCGGGCTGGGATGGGCGCCGCCGGCGACCAGGCCGGCGAAGTGCGCCATGTCGACGAAAAAGTAGGCGTCGACCGCGCGGGCAATCGCCGCCAGCCGCTCGAAATCAAGCAGGCGCGGATAGGCGCTGTAGCCGGCCAGCAGCATCTTGGGCCGGACCTCGTTGGCTTGCTTCTCGAGCACGTCATAGTCGATCCGCTCCGTGGTGGGATCGACGCCATAGGGGACGAAGTGGTAGAGCTTGCCGGAGAAGTTCACCGGGCTGCCGTGGCTCAGGTGCCCGCCCTGGCTGAGGTCCATCCCCATCACGGTGTCACCGACGTTGAGGACCGCGGCGTAGACGGCATAGTTGGCAGTGGTGCCGCAGTGCGATTGCACGTTGGCGTGCTCGGCGCCGAACAGCGCCTTCGCCCGCTCGATGGCCAGGGTCTCGATCCGGTCGACGTTCTCGGTACCGCCGTAGTACCGCTTGCCGGGGTAGCCCTCGGCATACTTGTTGTTGAGCAGTGAGCCGAGCGCCTGGAGCACCGCCGGGCTGGCGATATTCTCTGACGGAATAAGCTCCAGCGTGTACTGCTGACGTTCGTACTCATCGCGTATCGCGGCACCGACCTCGGGATCGACGGCGTCGATCCTGCTGGTCAGGTCGGTGTGCGCCTGAAGCATCTAGTCATTATCTCTGAAGAAGGATTGCAACCGACTCCGAGGAAAATGGTCCCTGGTGGAGTTCGGTCTTGTGCTCGTCAGTGTCGCGTTGCTCCTCGCCATGGTCCTGGCCATCCCGGGCATTGGCTATCTCGCGGTTCGGCACCATTTCTCCGAGATTCCGCTCAATCGGTGGGACGCGGTAGGGATCAGCTCGCTCGTCGCTGCCTTCTTAGGGGCCGCATGGCTGACTCTGACCGGCATCTTCGGCCTCGTCATCGGTCAGAGCCTTGGAAACCGAAACGTAGGAAGTTTGATCGGAGGCCTCGTCGGCATTGCCGGCTGGATCACGACCGCGATGGTCTACGGATGGCGAATGACGCGTGGACTTGCGGAGCTTCAGGTGACGATGCGCGGTTCGCGACAACCGTCTGGCGTCCAGGGCGCCCGTGGTTGTCTTCGCGTGGGAGTGGCCGTAGTTCTTCTGGTTGTCGCCGGTCTCGCAGCGGGGGCCTTGTTTGCAGCACTGAATAAGACGAGCGGGCCTTAGCTTTCGCGGAACCCGAGCTTCACAGGAGGAATCGCGCCCTGGCGAAGAATTCGCGGTACAGCGCCACTGAGGTCGAGGATGGTCGAGGGCTGACCGATGCGGCACGGGCCTCCGTCGAGCACGAGATCCAGTTGGTCGCCCAATCCTGCGATGACCTGGTCGGCATCGACGGGCGGCGGCTGGCCGGCCGGGTTGGCACTGCTGCTGGCGATCGGCTCACCGAGCGCGGCCAACAGAGCGAGGGCGACTTCGTGGTTCGGCGCGCGCACCCCGATGGTCGAACCGTCGGTCGGGGTGCGGGCGGGCAGCACCAGGGTCAGCGGACCCGGCCAGAAACGCGCCATCAACTCAGTGGCGGCGGTGGACACGACCGCGAATCCTTCGACCTGGGCCCGGTCGGTAACCAGCCACACCACAGGTTGTTCGGACGGGCGCCGCTTCACCGAATAGAGGCGCTGTACCGCGGCCGAGTCGGCGGCGCGGGCGCCTACGGCGTAGAGCGTGTCAGTAGGGAAGGCGATCACGGCACCCCGCTTGAGGCGCTCGGCGGCCTCGCCGATGCGCCTTGGGTCGGCCGGCCATCGTTCGGTCATGGGTTGGCCCACCCGGAGGTCATGGGAGCTGGATCTGGACGACCCGGTCGCGTCCGGCCAGATCCTTGTGCACGCTGACCTGTGCCGAGGGCCAGTGGCCCTGGGCCAGGCGGACGAGGCGGCGTGTCTGCGCAGGATCGCACTCGACCAGCACGCCGCCGCTCGGTTTCACCACCGCTGGTGCTTGCGCCAATGCTGTGCGAATCAGCGCCAGCCCGTCCTCACCGCCGTCGAGCGCGAGCGCCGGCTCGTACTCGAGCTCCTTCGGCCGCACCCGCTTCTGCGCCTCGGAGATATACGGAAGGTTGGCCAGGATCAAGTCGGCTGGAGCGGCGCCACGCAGCAGGTCCGCCTTCGCGGTCGTAATCCGCCGGCGCAGCCGGTAGCGTGCGACGTTGGCGGCCGCCACACGCAGGGCTCGTGCGCTGATATCCCTTGCGTCGATGCGCACCCGCGGGACGGCTTTGGCGACGGCTATCGCCACCGCGCCGCTGCCGGTGCCGAGGTCGATGACCCGCCGTGCGTGCGGATGACTTTTCAACCAATCGATGGCCAGCTCGACGAGCAGCTCGCTCTCCGGCCGTGGAATCAGCACCGCCGGGGTCACCGTCAACATGTGGCCAAAGAACTCGCGCTCTCCGGTCAGGTAGGGCACCGGAACGCGGTCGGCCCGGCGAGCCGTCAAGCGGCGCAGCCGCTCGCGCTGCGGTGCGGTCAGCAGCCGCTCAGGGTGACTGTGCAGCCGCTCGCGCGAACTGTGGAGGACATGCGCCACCAGGATCTCGGCGTCGAGCCAGGCGTACGGGATGCCGGCGGTCGCCAGTGTTACTCGCGTCTTCGCGAGCTGAGCCCTGACCCTGCCGCGGTCAGGGGCGCGCGCCATTCGGCGGCTCGCTCAAACGGTTCCCCCGGTCCCAGGCGATCAGACGGTCGATCACCGGGTCGAGGTCGCCCGCCTCGACGAACTGGGGAAGCTTGTAATACTTGAAGTCGATGCGGTGGTCGGTGATCCGTCCTTCGGGATAGTTATAGGTACGGATCTTTTCGCTCCGGTCGCCGGAGCCGACCGCCGAGCGGCGCACCTCGGTGAGCGCAGCGTGCTGCTCGGCCAGCTGGCGATCCAGCAGGCGGGCCATCAGGACCTTTTCCGCCTTCGCCCGGTTCTTCAGTTGCGACCGCTCATCCTGGCACGAGACCACGATCGGCGGCGTGCCGTCTTCCGGCGTGTAGGTGAGACGGACCGCCGAGTCCGTCGTGTTGACGCTCTGGCCACCGTGTCCACTCGAGCGGAAGACATCGACCTTCAACCGTTCGGGATCGATTACAACGTCCACGTCCTCGGCCTCCGGAAGCACCACGACGGTGGCAGTCGAGGTATGGATACGACCCTGGGCCTCGGTCTCAGGGACGCGTTGCACACGGTGCACGCCGTTCTCGAACTTCAGCCGTGAGTAGGCGCCCCGGCCGCGGATTTCGAAGATCACCTCTTTGAAGCCGCCGCGCTCGCTCATGCTCTCCGAGAGCAGGTCGACCTTCCAACGCCGCGACTCCGCATAGCGGCCGTACATTCGAAACAGGTCAGCGGCGAATAACCCCGCCTCATCGCCACCGGTCCCCTGCCGGATCTCCACGATGACGTCCTTGTCATCGGTGGGATCTTTTGGCACCAACGCCATCTTGAGCTCTCCTTCCAGCCGGTCTCGCTCGGCCTGTTGCTTCTCGAACTCCTGCCGCGCGTAGGCCTGCATCTCGGGATCGCGCTCGTGGTCGGCCAGCTCGCGGGCCTCCGCCATCCCACGCTCGGCGCGGCGATACGCCTCGTAGAGCTGCACCAGGTCCCGGAGCTGGGCCTGTTCCTTGCCGAGCCGCTGGAGCTCCTTGAGGTCAGCGTGGACCGCGGGATCGGCAAGCCGCTTGGTGATCGCGTCGAATCGGGCCCGAACGGCTTCGAGCTGTTCGAACATCAGGCGGCGGCCTCTTTCTCCTCTTGCCGGGCAGCCTCGAATGCCGCCAGCGCGACCTCCAGCTGGCGGTCGTCCGGTTCCCGAGTCGTGAGCTTCTGGGTCATCAGGAAGGGAAGAATCAGGACTTTCATGATCGGATTGTTCCGATGCCGGCCGGCAAACCGGATGAACTCATAGGCCAGCATGGCAATTACAGGGATCAGCACGATACGGGACAGCAGCAAGACGGGCAGCGCCGGACGGCCGACCAGTCCAAAGACGAAGGCGCTTACGACCATGACGGCCAGCAAGAAGCCCGTGCCGCACCGCGGGTGAAGCGTGCTCTGAGTCCGGACGTTGGGCACGTCGAGCGGCAGCTCGGCCTCGAAGGCATTGATCGTCTTGTGCTCCGCGCCGTGGTAGGCGAAGAGGCGCGCGATCTCAGCCTTGAAGGAGATGGCGTAGAGGTAGAGCAGGAGCAGCGCGATCCGGACCACCCCGTCGACAATGCCAAAGAACAGGTTGCTGTGGCCCCGGCTCAGAAACCCGGCGGCCACCAGCGGCACCCCGAGGAAGAACAGCAGGGCGCCGACAACGGCGATTGCCATGGTGATCCGGATGGCGTTGGCGCTCAGCTCGACTTGCTCGGCGGCCGCCTGGATGTTCGCCGACCACATCAGCGCCTTCATCCCCAGGTGGAGCTGCTCCCACAGGCCGGCCAGGCCGCGGAGCAGCGGCAGCTTCCAGATCGGGTGGGTGTAAATGATCGATGTCAGCCGCTCCCGCAGGATCTGGATCTCTCCGTCGGGCCGGCGCACGGCTACCGCGTAGGTGGTGCGCCCGCGCATCAGGACGCCTTCCAGCACGGCCTGGCCGCCGTAGAAGAACTTGTCCTGGCTCACAGCCGCGCTCATCCTAGTCCCTGCGCAACTCCGCCGGCCACACAGGGCCCAACGGCGTACGCGGTTATCTCTTCCGCTGCTGGCGCTGCTGGAACCGGTCGACGCGGCCCTGGGTATCGACGATCCGCTGCTGGCCGGAGAAGAACGGATGGCACACCGAGCAGACCTCGGTCTTGAGCTCTTTTACGGTGGAGCCGGTCACGAAGGTGTTGCCGCACAGGCAGTGCACGACTGCGTCGTGGTAGTAGGTCGGGTGGATAGTGGCTTTCACGGGCACACCATTCTATCAGCCGATCCGGGCCGGCAAGAGCCCGTGGGTGTAGTCCACGCCGAGTGCGAGGGCCAGCAGGAGGATTAGATAAAGCCCTCCGATAGCCCATCTTGTCGACGACGGTACCTGGTAGTAGGCGGGGTCGGCTTCCGTCGACCGGAACCGTTGCCAGGTGCTGAAGGCACCGACGATCACGATAAGAAGCAGGATCGGGCTTCTGAATTGGGTCAGGACCAGAAGCCCGGCGGCCACTGCGAGGCCGGCAACGTTAAACCACTTCGACACGACGGATAGCACCCGGCCGCCGTCGAGTGGAGTCACTGGCACCAGGTTGAAAAGGTTGATGATGAAACCGAAGTAAGCCAATCCAACAAGGAGCCCGCCCCAATAGGAGTTCGGGGCCGTCACGTAGCCGAGGTAGCAAAGCCCCGAGGCGATGCCTCCCAGAACCGGCCCACCTACGGCCATCTGTGCTTCCTCGGCGACCGATTTTGGCCGCTGCTTCATCGCGACGAAAGCGCCAAGGAACGGAAGCATCACAGGTAGCGTGACAGGCAGACGAAGGAAACGAGCGACAACCAAATGGCCGCTCTCATGGATGAGGATCAGGAGGACGAAACCGATTCCAAAAGCCCACCATCCGAAATACCACCCGTAGGCCCAAGCCGCTAGACCGATTGAGGCGAACGACAAGGCCAAGCCCTTGAACTTCAGAAGGAGCCCAAGCAGGGCTAGGGCACCGGTTGCCAGGCCGTTCCGCGAAGGACTTGTTGGCGAACCCGACGGCGGGATGTCGGCCTGCACCGGCCGATCGGTGCCGTAGCCGTAGTCCGCCCCGTGGATGTCGGGACCGCCATTGGTGGGATAGAGATCCGCCATCAGCTAGAGGATGCCCACGCCGGCGACCTTTTAATCACCGGCCACGGTCGCGTGAAATTGCCCTGGCGGAGATCCGGGCACCGCTTCGCGAGCTCCCGGACGAACGCTCGCATCCCGATGCCGCGCGTCTTGTCCGGGATTTGCGCCAGCAGCCAGTGCGGATCGACATTGAGGCTGCGTAGCTGGACCTGGTGCACGCCGTGCCTGTGGATGAAATCGACCAGCGCCTCGATCTCGGCCGGCGAATCGCTGATGCCCGGAAATGTGAGGAGGTTGATCGTGACCTGCCCGCCGGCGGCGGCCACCATGTCGGCGCACTCTGCGACCTGCGCGAGCCCGTAGCCCACCGGCCGGTAGTAGGCCCGGAATCGTGCATCGTCGAGGCTGAAGATGCTGATGCGGACCGAGTTCAATCCGGCGTCGACCAGGCGGCGGATGACGTCGGGGCGCGACCCATTGGTGTTGACGTGGATGGTGGCGTCCGGCGCGGCTGACCGGATGCGATACGTCGCCTCGACCAGCGCGGTGCCCCGGGTTAGCGGCTCACCCTCGCAGCCCTGCCCATAACTGACGAAGTTCGCGCTGGCGGCGCTCAGATGCCAGGCGGCCAGCTCGGCGATTTCCACCGCGGTCGGCGCAAACGCCAGGCGCGTCTGCGGCGGGGCAACGTCACCCCATTGCTCGGAGATGCAGCCCAGGCAGGCGGCGTTGCAGGCCGGCGAAACCGGGATCGCGCCCTCGCCCCGACGCAAGAAGAGGTTCTGCGCGGTCAGGCAGCGATACTCGGTGGCGCAGGTCTCGAGGTGCTGCCGCAACCGGCTACCGGGCAGCACCCGCCGCGCGGCGCTGATCGAGGCATCGACATCGTGGCGCTCCTCGGCCATCGGATTCCACGCGCTCCATCGATCGGTGCGCATCGCCGCGACATGCGGCTCGCCATCGATCGAGGCGACCGCGGCGTAGCCGTAGAGGGGCAGGACGGGCGGCCGGCCGTCGTCGTCATAGGCGGGGAGCCAGGTCCGCAGGTAGCCCGGCGGCAAGACGGCGGCGAGCGCCAGCGCGCCACCCTCCTCGAGGCGGACGGTCGGCCCCGCAGCCGTCCGTCCAAGCGGGAACCGACCGGGCAGCTGCATCAGGGTCGCACCGGCGGGCATCGGGATAAGCCGGTCGGCCGTGCCGACCTCCCAGCCGCTGCGGGCGGCCGGCTCGAGCAAGCGATGGACGCGCACGCGCCCGTTCGCCGATGCGTACAGGAGGCGCTGCACGCCCTCTACCTTATCTGGCCGCGGCGGGTCAAGTTATACGGAAACTGAATCGCGCCGATCCGCCGTCCTGCGGCCTCGCTGATCTCCTAACGGACCTTGCGGTGGGCGCCTTCGACCGACTTGAGCGCGTAGTGGTGCTTGGTGTTGAGATGCCGGACCGTCCCGCTCTGGCTGCGGAAGACCATCGACTCGGTCTCCGCCCAGAAGTGGTGGTAGATCGCGCCGTGCAGGAACTCGCCATCCGTGACGCCGGTGGCCGCGAAGGCAACGTTTTCGCCACGGACCAGGTCGTCGACCGCGTAGACGCGTCGCAGGTCGTCGAAGCCGGCGGCGCGCGCCTTCTCCTCATCATCGCGGGAGCGCAGCCAGAGACGGCATTGCAGGTCACCGCCCAGGCATTTCAGCGCGCAGGCAGCCAGGACCGCCTCCGGCAGGCCGCCAACGCCCAGCATCACATCGATCCCAGTGCCTTCGAGCGTCGCCATGATCGCCGCCGCGATGTCGCCGTCACTGAGCAAAGTAATGCGGCCGCCGACCTGCCGCACTTGCTCCATCAGGGCTTCATGGCGCGGCCGGTCGAGCATGACGATGGTCAGGTCCGAGACCTGCACCTTCTTGGCGAACGCGACCCGCTGCAGGTTGTTCTCGACCGAATCCGTCACGTCGACCGAACCTCGAGCATCAGGACCGACCGCGATCTTCTCCGCATACAAACCGACCGGGGCGGTGACCAGAGCGCCGCGCTCGGCGGTGGCGATCACGGAGACGGCATTGGGAAGCCCCTTCGCCACGAGGGTCGAGCCGTCGATCGGCTTCAGGGCGACGTCGCAGGTGTCGCCGCTCCCGTCGCCGGCCGGCTGGCCAAGTCCGAGCGGCGCCGACGCCGTCTCTTCGCCGATGACGATGGTCCCGTTCATATGCACACCCTGGAGCGCTTCGCGCATCGCGTTCCCGGCGGTTGCCCGGATGCCCTCCCGGTCGAGGTTGCCCATCCAGCGCCCGGCCGAGAGCGCCGCCGCTTCGGTGGCGCGCACCAGCTCGAGGCCGAGATTCGGTTGAACCGTCCGCGGCGCGGCGATACCGCCCGAGGAGGGCGTTGAGACGTCAGATCTCACGCGCTCTTCGGGGCGTCGCCCCACGCCCGGCCCGCCGGCCGACGCGAGTCGCGCGGCACGTGCGGAACGAGCGCTTGAGGCGTCGCGGGCGCTTTAGTGCCCTCCGAGCGTTTGAGCCGTTTTGTCTGGAGATGTCGCGGGCGCCGATTGAGGCTGCTCGGCCCGGAGCACCCCGGCCCTGATGGCGGCGGCCCTGACGAAGTCCCGAAAGAGCGGATGCGGACGGTTCGGCCGGGAGCGGAATTCCGGGTGGAATTGTGAAGCCACGAACCAGGGATGGTCGCGCAGCTCGATGATTTCCACCAGCCGGTCGTTGGGCGAGGTCCCGGAAAAGATCATCCCCGCCTCCCACATCGCCTCGCGATAGGCATTGTTGAACTCGAAACGATGCCGGTGCCGTTCGTAGACGACCGGCTCGCCGTACGCTACCGCCGCCAGGGTGCCGGGCAGCAGCTTACAGGGATAGAGCCCGAGCCGCATCGTGCCGCCCTTGTCGGCCACGTCGCGCTGCTCGGGCAACAGATCGATGACCGGGTGGCTGGTGAAAGCGTTGAACTCCGTGCTGTTGGCGTCGGCCGCGCCGAGCCTGTCGCGGCCGAACTCGATGACCGCGCATTGCATGCCGAGACAGAGTCCGAGGTAGGGGGTCAGGGAGGTCCGGGCGAACCGGGCCGCGGCAATCTTCCCCTCAATGCCGCGATGACCGAATCCGCCCGGAACCACCACGCCGTCCACCTCGTCGAGCGCCCGCAGGTCGCCGGCCTCCAGGGTTTCCGAGGCGATCCACTTGATGTCGACCCGCAGGTTATGGTGCACCCCCGCGTGCCGCAGCGCTTCGGTCACGCTGATGTAGGCATCGGGCGCCGGTAGATACTTTCCCACCACCCCGATGCGGACGGTGCCAGCCGGATGCTGGATGCGATGCACCAGCTCTTTCCAATCCGTCAGATCGGGCGGACGGGACGGCGCCTCCAGGGCCTCGACGATCACGGTGCCCAGCCCGGAGTCTTCGAGCATCAGCGGCACTTCATAGATGGAGGCGGCGTCTGGGACTGAGATCACGGCACGACGGTCGACATCGCAAAAGAGCGCGATCTTCTCCTTGAGCGCGAGACTCACCGGGCGCTCCGAGCGGCAGACGATCGCGTCGGGCTGGATGCCGATGCTGCGGAGCGCCGCAACGCTGTGCTGGGTTGGCTTGCTCTTGAATTCTTCGGAGGCCTCGATAAAGGGCACCAGTGTCACGTGCACATAGAAGACGTTCTTGCGACCCAGGTCATTCTTCAGCTGCCGGATCGCTTCCAGGAAGGGCAGCGATTCGATGTCGCCGACCGTGCCGCCGACCTCGACGATGACGATATCGGGATTGTCTTCCCAGGTCACCCGCGTGATCCGTTCCTTGATTTCGTTAGTCACGTGCGGAATCACCTGCACCGTCCCGCCCAGGTAATCGCCGCGACGCTCCTTGGCGATGACCTCGGCGTAGATCTTGCCGGTCGTGACGTTGCTCGCTTTGCTCAAGTTGGCATCGATGAACCGCTCGTAATGGCCGAGGTCGAGATCGGTCTCCGCACCGTCGTCCGTGACGAACACCTCGCCATGCTGGTAGGGGGACATCGTGCCCGGATCGATGTTGATGTAGGGATCGAGCTTTTGGAGGGAGACGCTGAGGCCGCGGGCCTTCAGGATGGTCCCTATGGACGCCGCCGTGATCCCCTTGCCGATCGAGGAGACCACGCCACCGGTTACGAAGACGTACTTCGGCACCGGGACTCTATTCTACGCCGGGGCGCCGTCCTCCGCGAGCCGGTTTTGCGAGCGGCTGTCGTTTGTTCGGTTGGGCACCCGACGTTCTAAGCTCGTCGGGGCGTCGCCCCACGCGAGCCGCGTTCGGGGCCTCGCCCCACGCGAGCCGCGCTCGGGGCCTCCCCCACGCGAGCCGCGCTTCAGTGCGATGCGAGCGTTTGAGAGGTCAGTGCGATGCGAGCGTTTGAGAGGTCAGTGCGATGCGAGCGTTTGAGACGTACGTCCGCTGTGTATACGACGTTCTAAGCTCATAGGGTCAAGCAGTGTATCCCTACGGACTGATCGGTAATTGTGAAACCGCCGCCCTGGTCTCGACCAGCGGCGCCATCGACTGGTTCTGCTACCCACGGTTCGACTCGCCGTCCATCTTCGCGGCGATCCTCGACCGGCAACGCGGTGGCAGTTTCCGCATCGCACCGGTCAACCCGGTGCCCTCCGGCGAGCAGGCCTACCTCCGCGACACCAACATGCTGACCACGACCTTCCACCGCTCCGAAGGGACCCTGGTGCTGACCGATTTCATGCCCTGCTTCAACGAGGGCGAGCGTTTCCTGTCACTAAAGCGGATCTGCCGCGGCCTCGAGGCGCGCGGCGGCCCCGTCGAGGTCGAATGCGTGCTCGATCCAGCGCCTGCCTACGGCCGCGCCCGCACCAGCTTTGCCGTACGGGAGGGGATCGTGATCGCGTCCGGCGGATCGCAAGAGGTGATCCTGTCGTCGACCGTCCCCGTGGAGGGGCGGATCGAGCAAGTCGACGGCCGCCCACGCTTCGTCTACCGGTTCACGCTGGAGCCGGGGCGGCAGGAATGGTTCACGCTCGGCTTCGGTGAGCGGTACTTTGCCCTCGGCCGAAAATTCCCGAGCAGCAGCGACGCGACGGACCTGGCGACGCGCACCCGCGAGTTCTGGGTGCGCTGGCTGGACCAGTGCCTCTACACCGGGCCCTTCCAGGAGGCCGTCCGCCGCTCCGCGCTCGTCATCAAGCTGCTGACGTACGCGCCGACCGGTGCGCTGTGCGCCGCCCCGACGACCTCCATCGCCGAAGACCCGGGCGGCGAACGGAACTGGGACTACCGGTACTGCTGGCTGCGCGACGCCTCCTATGGCATCGCGGCGCTGTTCCGTGCCGGGTTTTCCCAGGAGGCGGCCGACTTCATCAACTGGATCCGCGACCGGGCCTACGACCACGACTTCGCGATGCAGATCGTCTATCGGGTGGACGGTGACCCGCACCTCCCCGAGCAGTACCTCGAGCACCTGGCCGGATTCGACGGCGCTCGGCCGGTGCGGATCGGCAACCGGGCCGCCGGCCAGCGGCAGCTCGATGTCTTCGGCGCCGTGATCGACTGCATGGCCGTCTATCAGCGCAAGGGCGGCTTCATCTCGACCAAGCTCTGGCAGGTCATCGAGCACTTCGCCGACGGCATCTGGGACCTGAGCCGTGAGCCGGACAACGGCATCTGGGAATTCCAGGGCGAGCGCAAGCATCACACCCACAGCAAGCTCTGGTGCTGGGTCGCGCTCGACCGCGCCATCACCCTCGCGCGGGGGACGGGCAACATGGCGCACCTCCCTGAGTGGGAGCGGGCCGCCAACGACCTGCGCGCCGAGATCGAATCACGCTCCTGGAATCCACGCATCGGGGCCTTTACGCAGGCCTACGACGATGATTGCCTGGACGCCGCGGTGCTGCAGATGCCGGTGCTGGGGTTTCTGCCGGCGACCGACGCGCGGATGCGCGCAACGATCGAGACCCTGAGCCAGCGCCTGCTGAACGGCCCGTACGTCCGCCGCTACGACTGCAAGGACGATCAGGGCTACCTGAGTGCGGCGTTCCTGCTCTGCAGCTTCTGGTACGTCGACGGCCTGATTGGAATGAACCGGCTGGATGCGGCGGAGCACCAACTCGCCGAGTTGATCTCGCTGTCCTCACCGCTGGGGTTGCTGGCGGAAGGCAGTGATCCGGTCTCCGGCACGCCCCGAGGCAACTTCCCCCAGGCGTACAGCCACCTGGGCCTGATTGACAGCGCGGTGCGCTTAGAGCGGGCCCGCGCCGCCGAACAGTCGGAAGCCCGCAGCCGAGAGCCCCAACAAGCCGCCGGCTAATCCACAGCGGCCGCGGTCGTAGCGCCGCGCGGCTCGAGGATGAGGAGCTTGGTCTCGTCAACCGAGGGCGTCACGGAGATTTGCAGCTTCGGCTGCGGTGTGAGGTCGGTTGCGCCCATCTCCTTGGCGAACTGCTCCACGCTTTCGAGGTTCTGCGCGAGTAGGGTCAGCCCCGGCAGCTTGTAGGAGATCGGTATCACCAGCTTCGGCTCGATCTGGTTGACGATCTCAGTCGCCTGCGCTGAGTTGATGTGGGTGCCGCCGCCGATGGGCACGAAGAGCACGTCGATCTTGCTGCCGATCGCGTCGAGTTGCTCCTCGCTCAGGGCATGCCCCAGGTGACCAAGGTGACAGATGCGCAGGTCATCGATCTCCACCGTGTAGACGAAATTCTTTCCCCGCTCCGCGCCCTTCTTGGCATCATGGTACGTCTGGGTTCCAGTCATGGCCACCGCTTTGATCTCGAACTCACCGGCGCCTGTCACGATGTGTGGGTCGCCTGCGAGTCCCTGGAGACTGAAGTGGGTCGGATCCTCGTGGGTGAAGATGACGATTTGCACGTTCAGCCGAACCGGAGAGAGGCCGAGCTTGGGCTCATAGGGGTCGATCATGACGGTCGCCTCACGGCCCCGAAGCCGCACGGCGTTCAGGCCGAAGTAGGTGATTTCCATCGGCCCGTAGTCTACATGCGGTCCGGCGCCGAAACGCCCATCAGCTTGAGCGCGTTGGCGATCGTGATGCGAGCGGCACGCGACAGCAGCAGCCGCGCCGCGGTCAGCGGCGCATCGTCGGTCACCACCCGGCAGTTTTTGTAGAAGCGGTGGATTGCGGCAGCGAGCTCATCGGTAAAGAAGGCAATTCGATGCGGCTCGAGCGCCTCCGCCGCCTCGCGGACGACGTCAGGCCAGCGCATCATGACCCGCATCAGCTCCAGCTCCCATTCCGAGTTGAGGCGTTCGAGCGCAGGTGGTCCGACCACCTCCCCGCCGAAAGTCAGCACGTTGGACAGCCGGGCGTGGGCGTACTGCGCGTAGTAGACGGGGTTCTCACTCGATTGCCGTCGGGCCAGCTCCACGTCGAACTCCATCTGCGCGTCGGCCGAACGCAGGAGAAAGAAGTAACGCACCGCATCGGGGCCGACCTCGTCGATCATTTCCTTCAAGGAGATGCCAACGCCGGCGCGGCGCGACATCCGCACCGTTTCCTCGCCCCGCTTCACGGAGACGAGCTGGACCATCAAAACCGACAGCCGGGAAGGATCGATGCCCAGCACGGCGAGCGCCTCCTTGACCCGTGCGACCTGGCCCTGGTGATCGGCGCCCCAAACGTCGACCACGCGCTCGAAGCCCCGTTTCTCGAACTTGTCGCGGTGATAGAGGATGTCCGACCAGAAGTAGGTTGGATAGCCGTCCCGCTTGATCAGCACCTCGTCCTTATCGCCGTCCGTTTTGAACCAGATCGCGCCGTCCTTCTCGTCGATGCGTCCGAGGTCACGCAGCTTGCGCATCGTTTCCTGGTCCCAACCGGCGTAGAGGCTGCTCTCGAGGAACAAATGGTCGTGGCTAATGCGTAGCCGACCCAGATCTTCTCTTACGCTACGTTGGACCCAGTCAATACCTAGCTCCGATAAGGTCGAGGGCTCTGGGGAGCTACCCCCAGCGGCGGCTTGCGCCGCGATTTCCGCAACATAATCGCCGCTGTATCCGCCCTCAGGTATGGGTCCATTTAGCATTCGCGCCTGGATCGACTCACCGAATAGTCGAATCTGCTTCCCCTTGTCGTTCAGGTAGTACTCGCGTTGGACATCGAACCCCGACGCTTCGAGAATTCGCGCAGAGACGTCGCCGATTACCGCGCCCCGGGCGTGGCTGAATAGCAACGGTCCAGTGGGGTTCGCGCTCACGAATTCGACCTGGACTCGGGTGCCGCGACCGATCTCACTTCTCCCCCACTGCTCGCCGGCGTCGAGGATGGGTGCCAGCTGCGCCTGCAGCCAGGCCGGCTCGAGGATGAGGTTGATGAACCCCGGGGCTGCGACCCCGGTGCGGCCAAACGACGGCGGGAGGGCCATGGCGCGCGCCAGCTCCTGGGCGATCGCCATCGGTGGCCGGCGCAAGGTGCGGGCCAGCTTCAGCGGCAGCGTGACCGAATAGTCGCCATGGGCCGGGTTCTGGGTTCGCTCAACCAGCACCGCCGGCAGCTCCGTCCCGGCTGGCCAGCCGCTGATGGACACAACCGCCTCCCTCACCGACTGATCGACGATCGACGACGGCGATCGCGGCGGCGACGCGATCAGGGGTGCGTTCCGAGCGTGACCTGGAGCGTCTGGGTCTTGCCGCCGCGGTAGATCGCGACCGTCACCCTGGTGCCCGGCGCGTACTGGCGCAGGACGTCCTTCAGCGGATGTTGATCATCGATCACCTGGTCATTCACCCTGGTGATGACGTCGTGGACCTTGATCCCAGCGCGGTCCGCCGGTGAGCCAGGCGTGATGTCGGTGACCAGGGCGCCGACCACCAGCCCGATGGCCGAGGCAGCCGTCTCGTCGAGCTGCTCGTAGGTGACGCCCAGGAACGGCCGGTTGACGTGCCCGGTCTGGATCAGTTGATTCGCGATGTCGCGGGCGGCGTTGCCGTCGAGCGCGAAACCCAGGCCGGGACCGGCCTGCGCTTGCTCGATGGCAAAGTTCACGCCAACCACCTGGCCGGCGGAGTTCAGCAGCGGACCGCCGCTGTTGCCGGGGTTGATCTGCGCGTCCGTCTGGATGGCGTTCAGGATGTTTTCTGTGGCGCCGCTCGTCGGATCGGGCACCGAGATCGAGCGGTGCAGCGCACTGATGACACCCTTGGTTAGGCTGTTCTGCTGGCCCAGCGGACTCCCGATCGCGATCGCGAGCTGCCCGACCTTGAGCGCGCTCGAATCGCCCCAGCTCAGGGCCGGCAGGTTCTGAGCATCGATCTTGAGGACTGCGACGTCGTCATCGGGGCTGGTGCCGACGACGCGAGCGTCGTACTTCTTCGCCTGGTCGCGCAGGATGACCTGCAGCTGCCGGGCGTTTTCGACGACATGGTTGTTCGTCACGATGTAACCATCCGAGCGGACGATGAAGCCCGAACCGATCCCGTGCTGCTCCTGCTGGATGAACATGTCCGGCGAGGAGATCGTGGTTTTGATCTCGACCACGGCTTTCCCGTCCTGGTCGGCGACGTTGATCACGGCCGACTCCTCGGTCAGGTTGTTGGTGATGGGGGCCAGTGGCCCGATGCCACCACCGCCGACACCGGACGGCGCGACCTTGATCAACCGCGGGGCCACCAGAATGGTCGCGGCGGACCCTGCCAGCGCACCGACCAGCGCGCTCGTCAGTACGATTCCGAGGACGCCCATCCGGCGGCGCGGCCGGACCGGCTTCTCCACCGGCAGGGACGATAGGGGCGGCGCCGGTTCGGGCGGGGGTGGGAGGTATTGAGGTTCGGTCGCCATCGAACTCAGCCCAATTCTACGCTCGCCTGTTTCAGCGACCGGGCAGCGGCAGCCATGTAAGGACCAACTGCTCGGTGCGTCGGAATCCTGCCTCCTCATAGAGACGCACGGCCTGCGGATTGCTCTCGCGGGTCCAGACGGCGGCGAAGGTGACGTTTCGCTCACGAAACAGTTGCACGGCATGCCGGAGCAGGCGGCCGCCGATCCCCTGCGACCGGAAGGCGGCATCGACGTAGACCTCAGCGACCTCCGCCTCGAGGCCGGTGCCAGGATTGAAGAGCACGCACCAGCACAGCCCCACAACCTTTCCGGCGGCACGGGCCGCCAGGATGATGTTCTCGCCGGAGAATCGTGGGCCCGGCGCGTTGGCGATGTCGTGCTCGATCTGCTCCTCGCTCAGCTGGGGATGGTCGTAATGCCGTTGCTCATCGAGCATCAGCTCGCGGAGCAACGGGCGAACCAGGTGATGCTCGGCCGGGTCGAGAACGTCGATCGAGATTTCGGTCGCTGTGGGCCGGTCTATGTCTTCCCGCCCGCGGGCGCCGCATCGAGCACGCCGCGGAGCGCCTGGGCCGCGCCCAACAGGCCCGCCGTCTCCACCGGCACAACGATCTTGGTGTTGTCGCTGGCCGCGAACTTGGACAGCGTATCGAGTTGCAGGATGGAGACAAGTGTCGGGTCGGGGGCGGCGTCCTTGATCGCCTTGTAGACGGTGGCCACCGCCTGGGCTCGGCCTTCCGCCTCGAGGATGGTCGCCTGCCTGAGGCCCTCCGCCCGCAAGATGGCGGACTGCTTGTCGCCTTCCGCGGTCTTGATCTGCGCCTGCTTCTGGCCGTCCGCGATGTTGATCTGCGATTGCTGCTGACCCTCCGACTTGAGGATGAACGCGCGCTTCTCCTGGTCCGCCGTCTTCTGGAGGGCCAGGGCGTTGAGGATCATCTGAGGCGGCGTGATGTCGACGATCTCGATCCGGTTGATCCGGATCCCCCACTTGTCGGTCACCGACTCCATCTGCGCCTGCAGCTGGGCATTGATCCGCTCGCGCTGGCTCAAGGCGTCGTCCAGGCTCATTCCGCCGAAGATGGCGCGCAGCGTCGTGCGCGAAAGCTGGTCGATGGCGATGAAGTAGTTGCTCACGCTGAACAAGGCAAGCTTGGGATCGACCACCTGACTGAAGATGGTGGCATTCACGCTGACGGTGACGTTGTCGCGCGTGATGACGTCTTGCTTATCGCCAGTGCGAGGGGTTTCTCGAATGTCAACCGTGACCATCGCGTCGACCAGAGGGACGAGAAACGTCACGCCTGGCTGCCGCACCGAATGGTATTCGCCGAGGCGCTTGACGATCCCCACGTAACCCTGCTGGATGATATTGACGGTGCGGGCAATGATGACGATGGCGAGTAGAACCAGAACGGCGCCGACGATTAACGGTGCTGACATCTCTCCACCTCTTCTCAGACGGACGGCATGGACGGGGACGACGTCGGCATTGACGGGGACGACGTCGCACGGACGATCAAAACGGTGCTGCGCAGGGCGGTAACGATCACGGGCGTCGTGGCCGGTAAGGGACTACCGTCTTCCGTGAGGGCGGGCCAGAGCTCGCCGCCGATCTTGATATGCCCGGGCTGCCCCAGGCCCAGAATGGGCTCGAGCAGGAGAGCCTGCTGACCGACCATACTGTCGGCGCCGGAGCGGAGCGCGTGGCGGCCGACATGCAGCCGCTGAACGAGGAACGGACGGGCCGCGACGATCCCGACGACCCCGATGAGACCCAGGACGATCGCCTGTACCCATAGATCGAAACCGAGCAGGCTCACCAGGGCCGCCGCAAGGGCCCCGATGCTGATGAAGACAGCGAAGAAGGCGACCGTCATGACTTCGGCGACAGCAAAGGCAACGGCGACGATCACCCAGAACCAGAAGGCCGTCATCCGCGCCACATTCTACGGTCTTAGGCGGCTTCGGCTTGCACGTGGCCGCGGGCCCGTCGTTCGACCGCCACCGGGATGATGCCGGCGCCCTGGATGACCTCGAGCACCTTCGTGAGTCCGATTTCCTCGCGCCCGGCCGGGAAGTCGATACCGATCACGGACATCGCCACATCGCAATCGGGGCAGCTCGTTGCGCTCACCGCATCCGTCGGATTCCAGGTGCGCTGCGCGCAGGCGCCGCAGCCCCGACAGATGAGATCGAAGACCATCCCCTTCCCCACCGCCATAGGCGTGAGGTCCCCACCTCGCTCCACGCCAGGTACAACGGTTGTCGCCAGAGGCACCTTGCAGCGGAATCTCCCTCGCCTGCGTATTGAGGGTCGGGGTGGGCTGGCCTGCTAGCCAGTGGTGGCCTAGCGTTGGTCAGGCGCTGAGGGTGGGCCGCCAGCCTGACGGCACGCTGCCGTCGTAGTCGACCGCGCTGGCCCCGAGGAAGGTGGCAAGCCCTGCGATTGCGTCTCGCGTCGAGCGCGCCACGCTGGCATCCTCGCACCCGGGCTCGACGCTGATGGCCCGGATGGACAGCCGTCTGGACTTTCGGTCGAAGGCCGGGTCCACCCGCGCCACCACTCGCTCATCGTGGAGGACGGGCATCACGTAGTAGCCGTACTGCCGCTTGACCGCAGGGACATAGATCTCCATCTTGAAATCGAAGTCAAAGATCAGCCGGGTTCTGGCTCGATCGCGGAGCAGATTGTCGAACGGAGACAGCAGCGTGGTTCGCGGACTCCACTCCCCTGCCTCGATACGGTCAAGCAGTGCGAGATCCGCTGTGTGAACGTACCAGGTTCCCGGCCATGATCGATCCGAGTCTTTGACTCTCACTGGCATGATGCGTCCCTGCTTCTCGAGTGCGATGAGCGCCGCGGCGAGATTCGGATACTTCCCGGCAATGAAGTGGCGGCCGATGTCTCCAGCCCTGCCGACACCAAGCGCGCGCAGCGAGATTTCTGCGGCCCAGCGCACGATCGCCGGTTCAGACAGCCTCGCCTGCGACGCCCAGTCTGGAATGCATCGCTGCGCGAAATCCCACAGCTTCTGCCCGCCCTCGCGGCCGGCGACCATCAGCCGCCCGCTGCGCCAGAGGAAGAAGAGCATCAAGCCCACGTTCCGGCCGTTGTTCCACCCCGTCGTACGCCAGCCCACGCTCGAGGCGTCCTCGAAGGCGCGCGAGGGCAGCGGGCCCAGGTTCCGAATCTGGCGGAGGATGTTTCGGCGGAGCGGTTCATTCGCCTTCATCCACGCGAGCGCGCGCGACGCGTACGTCCACTTGCCGCCTGCGTAGCGGCGCATGATCCAGCGGTGAATGGGGAAGTGCTCGGTCACCACGACCGACGCTGCATGTGCCCAGGCCTCGAAGAGGCGACGCTGTTCCCAGAGCAATGTGTCCAGGTGCTTTCGTTGATACGGCCCAACCCGGCTGAAAACGACGAGCTGGTGGCTCGGCGCCACCACGCTGATCGGATCGAGCTGCAGGCAGCCTAAATCCCTGACGACATCGAGGATCGCATCGGCGTTCGGCTTGCTGCTCGGTCCGGCCAATCGCTGGCGCGTGATCGCCAGCCGCCGGGCGGTCGCCGCAGAGATGGTGCGCACCAACGAAGCTTAGTCAAGACCCGGCTTGCTGTTTCTACGGCGGCGGTTTATGCTCGGAGCTCAGGCGATCTGGCCTTGCCGAGGGAGGGATATGGGCATCAGGAAGCGCGGTCTGTTTGCTCTGTTGACAGGGGTCTTGGTTCCACTGAGCTTGGGCCTTGCCCCCAGCTCCACCAGTTCTGCCTCGACCGGGATCGATCCCGGAATTGGGAACGTGCCCCAGGGCACCCAATCCGACCCAGCCTATGCCGCCAGCCTCACAGCCAATGGCGTCACCAACGTGTTCGTGACCAGCCAGCAGGTCAGCTGCTACCGCCCGGAGGTGCCATTCGCGGCCAACAACGGGCCGAACGACGGTTACAGTGGCGAATCATCGTGCCCGGGTGTGGGGACCACCGGGGAAGATATCGGCAGCGCTGCGTACCCAACGCAGCTGCTCAGCGAGCCGCCGTATCCGGCCTCAGAACCGAAGCTCGTCAAGGACCATTCCGAGTCCGATATCCGGGTGGATCCAACTAATGCCAAGCACCTGATCGGATCGACCAAGTGGTTCGCCAGTCCTGAAGGTTACAACCACGTGCTCGGTTTCTACGAGTCCTTCGACGGCGGCAAGACCTGGCCAACCATGGGCCACGTCCCCGGCTACGAGGGCTTCACCGACAACACCGATCCCGTAGGCGCCTTCGACGGCTTCGGCAACTATTACCAGGCGCTCCTGCCCTACCAGTTCTACTACGACAAATCGGGGTTCCATAGGTTTGAAGCCGGCAACGAACCGAACCCGGGCATTCCCAACGAGGCGGTCGCGGTCGCGGTCCGCCTGCATGGCGCGAGCGGACCCAGCAGCTGGATCACGACCCACAACGGGCTTCCCGACTATGTCTTCACCACCAACGCGGGCTTTGGTCAGGAGCCGGACAAAGAGTGGATCACGATCGACCGCAATCAGTTCCTGCCCAACGGATTGCGCAATCCCAATTACAACCGCATCTACATGATGTACGTGAACTTCAACGGGAACGGCAGCAAACCGTACGTACAGACGGCCGTCGCGCAGAGCGACGGCACGCACACGGACTGGACGGCTCCAGTCCTGCTGCCGAGTCAGAACTCGACCAACAACAACACGTATCTCTTTCCGCACGTGGATCCGGCCGGGGTCGTCTACACGTCCTTGATCAACTACGACAGCGAGCAGGGTGGCTGCTGTGTCGACGTACTGATGGACTACTCGACCAATGGCGGCATGACGTGGATCGGGCCCTCGATCGTGGCGAGCGACGTGCACGTGCCGCCGTTGACTGGGGCGGGGTACGTGAACACCACCTTCGAGGATGGCATCGAGGAGACCTTTGCCGTCGGCAACCAGCTCTCGAGCACTGTTCGTCACTATCCCATCTACGTCGCCTATGAATCGAAGAGCACCGGCTTTGGGAACATCCTTCTGTCGGCCTCCTTCGATCAGGGGCAGACCTGGAGCGGCCCGATCCAGGTCAACGACAATGTCGTCGCCAACGTGGACGAGTTCCAACCGAATCTGGCCGTCGCGCCCGACGGCACGGTCAGCGTCAACTTCTACGACCGGCGGCTGGCCTGTCCCGCGAACGACCCGGAGGGCACGGCCGCCGGCCTCCAGCTCGACCAGCACAACCCCAACTTCTTAGGCGCCCTGCCACCGTATGGGGTGGCCAACTACTGCGTCAACGCCAGCGTCCAGTTTTATACCCCCAGCCTCAAGCCGATCGGCCACAACATCCGGCTTACCCAGCACACCTGGGACCCGCAGCTCAACAGCCCCGACCGCGCCTGCGCGTGCGTGCCGACCGACACGTTCCTGGGCGATTACTTCGGCAACGACTTCGCCGGAACGACCGACTATGCGACCTTTGTGAGCACGTACAACGACGGCGGCAACCCGCAGCACTACCAACAACAGGTGGTCGCATCGGTGCGCATTCCCTAAACGCTAGCGGGGGAACAACGCCTGCATCCCCAACAGGTGGCGGCGAATGGCCGCGGGCCAATTTTGATTCAGAGTTGGAGTCGCCTCGGGGATTCGAACCCCGGACCGATGGTTTACGAATCCGACCCAAGCCCATTCGCGTGAACTGCCCTGGGTTTGATGGAGGCTTAGCGGTCGAGTCACTCGTCCTTCGAATACGGACAAGTCTAACCCGCTCTAAACGAATCTAACGCTTAGGCGCAAAACCTGGCTTAAAACTCTCGCCAGCATGGGGCCACGCGCGCCTAGATCAGTCGCCCGGTTCCGCGATTGCGCGTACAGCACGCTCGCGGGCCTGCAGCATTGCCTCGCGATGGTGTGCGCGTTGCTCTACCCGCTCTGCGTCATGTTGAGCTTGGTGAAAGTGCCTCTCGCAATAGAAAGGGGGTCGATCCATGGCAGGCTCCGAACAGTCGTCAACCTGGCATACGAAATATCCCATGTGGCTAATCGTACTTAGTCGATAAACTCGGCGAGTAACGGTGAGCGCCTGGATAACCGCGATCGGCACAATCGTTTTGATTATCGTCGCGGTCGCGGCCTACTTGCACCAAACGGGACGCGACTCCCGACTCTTGGCCTGGCTGAAACGGTGGCGCTTTCGCTGGCCTGCCTTCCTGTTGCCGTCTGCCCAACCGCTTGAAATCAGCCTGGAGCCGGTGCTTCAACGGGTGAACAGTCGGCCGGCAGAGTTGCGCGAATTCATAGCCAAGTGACTCGCCGAGATTCCTCTCCGTCAGCACGAGATAGAGATGCTTGAGCGCGTCTTGTGGTGGGCGATCTACAACCCTGTTGTGCAGTTTCTGACGGGCAACGATGCCGTTGACATTCAGGCGAAGCAAGAAAGACGTGCAAACACGCAGCTTTGGTATATGCCGCTGCCAATGGTCGGGGCCTATCCGAAGGGCCTTGAAAGCGACGAGTCGTTGGAAAGCTTGACCGAGTGTCACAAGCGGCTCCAACGCCTCATCCGTGAAGTTCGATACGATGAGGCTTATTGGCTGAGTCGAAGCGACACCCGGCGCTACTCGTAGGTCCCGTCAAGTTTTCTGAGCAGGACCACCTCTTTACTGTGCATCACATTTCGCTAGTCCAATCGCGCCTTGAACAGTTGGCGATGAGCGGCTATCTCGAAATACCAATCGGCGAGGACTGACGACAACCCTTCGATGTGGGTAACGCTTGAGGTGGCAAGTCGCGAACCCTACGGCCATCGAGCGTTAGGGAGGTCTTTCGGAGTGTCGCTCGACATGCGGAGGTTCAGAACTTCACGACGCACCAACTCCGGCACACATTCGCACTAAGTTGCATGAGGATGGAGTTCACGTCAACGTGATCGGTGAACTCTTGGGTCACGAGGGACTCGACGGAGTAGCGAAGTATTGCAGGTCTCCGACGAGTATCGCAAGCAGGCGCTTGAAGTAATCGACCAATGGTTGGTCGGCGCTCCGGCTCCATTGGCTGACCTTGGATTCTGCCCAGCCTGCGGGAAGACGGCGACGGAACGGGTCACCGCCATTGACCGCCCGACGTGCTCCGGCTGCCCCTGGGCTGGATGGAGTGCCTGTGTAGGAACTCAGCCGACAATCCGCGAGACCGGTCATAACCCGCTAGTCAACTCGTCACGGACGATAAGGGCAAAGCTGGGCGACAAGTGGCGCTAAGTCCTTGCTACATTGACGGGTTTTCACTGGGCGTTTGAGAGGGAAGTAATTTTCAGGTTGAGTGGTAGAGGACTCGCTGGCTGAGTTCCTCAAATCCAAACCGAAAAGCCCGGAAGGTTGCACTCCGACCAAGGAGGCCAAAGGACTGCGGACAACCTGGCGAGAACCCAACGCGAGCCGGAAAGTGCTTGCCGTTGACAGTAAGGGACAAGTTGAAAAACCAGGTCGGCGTTTGACCACCGACGCCCCCGGTCATTACCTCCTGGCCGGGGACAAGCGTCAAACCAAGTGTTGGAGCCAGTTGTTGATGAAAGAGGGTGTTGTCGGCGCCAGTGTCCAGTAACCCAATTGTGTCGAAGTATTTGCCACCACTGTGAATTCGGACAACTGCGTACGGTCTAGCCGGTTCACCAAGCGTTAGCTGCGTGTACGCAAGCACGCCGCCATACCGAACAGTCTGAGTCAACCGAAAAACTCGGGGATCGGCTCACCGGGAATCGCGGTTATAAATGGATGAGGTGATCCCGCGTTTGCGGCCTGCTGAAGCAGCGTCGGGAGGTCGACGGCATGACCGACAAGCTTGGGACCGTCGAGAGCAATCCACTGACCGGCGAATGCCGATAGTTGATTATGATTTTCTTGAAGCCACTTCATCTCAACGGCCCGCTGGTCCTCGACTGGGAGCTGGACTTCTTCCAACTCAAGCTGACCCTGTTCATGAAGGGCCTTCAGCTGGGACACTTCGTTTGATGGAATAGGCACATAGGTGAGTCGATAAGCGCCTCCGCTCAAGTCCCGATAAATCCGTAACCGCGGCACAGCGGCCGCGACGCCTGGCGTCACCAGTAAGGGCGCGCGGTTTGTCTGTTTGGTGCGAGCCACTCGGTTGTCGGCCAGTATCGGCACAAAAGAAAACGTCGTTTGCGGCCCGCCCTTGGTCATGGCTCGCTTGACGGAAGCGATACTTCCATGAGTATGCCGAGTTTTCGGACTTCTTCGAGTTGCCTGTTTATGCTCGATACGACCAGCGCCCATTGGTTAGCGTTGAAAGAGTATCGGCCTAAGACCCTAGCGTTTTCCTTGTTTCCCAGCGGCTTTGACGGCCCTGTGTACGGTTCCGGGTAGGCATCGACCACCGTGACAAGGAAATCAGTGCCGACAAAGTTCACGACTAGATTCGAGGCGGTTAGGAGAGGATGATCCTTCGCCCCGATAAGGTTCAAATCAACCTGCTTCGCAACGGCCTTAACGCCTTGCTGAGGTTGCTTCTGGCTCACTTGCCGCCCCCTTTGCCTTCTTCTCGTAGCCATTCTAGGAGTCACCCATTGTAGGGTTAAATCTAACTCAGGCGTGCATTACGATAAAGCACCACGATGACCTGGTCATAGCGATGAAAATCCAGATCAAATGGGGGGACCCCCTATCGATGAAACTCGTTTCACGTCAAGGCGCTGCGTACTCGGTCAATCTCGATGCACTCCCGGGCGACCCCGGCATCTACATCATGGGTCGCCAGTGGGCTAAAGGATTTGAGGCATTGTACGTGGGGAAGGCCCGAAATATCCGCCAACGGGTCAAAGGGCAGCTCAACAACCTCCGATTGATGCAGCGCCTGAAAGGTGCCAAGACTGGCAAACGGGTCGTCATAGCGGGATCCGGTGTCGCCCGTCCCGGCCAGCAAATGGATCGAATTTTGGCGATCGCCGAGCCTGCGCTGATCCGCCACTTCTTGTCTGAGGGCGACAACCTGGTGAACATTTCCGGGACATCTCTCCGCCAGCACGAGGTTGAGCCAAAGCGGCGACCGGGGTGGTTCGTCCCCAAGGTCGTCTTCCTGGAGAAGACGCGGCTGTAAGTCGCTTAGCGACGCCGATCCGCGCTGTGCTACTCAACCCGCAGTAGGTCGGCCATCGACCGCATGCACACCCGGCCACCGTGAATGCTCAGCGAGATTGGCCACACGTTTGGCCACACCACAAGCAAAGAGGCGGGCCGGAGTCGCCTTTGTTTGCGCACTTCGTATTCGAAAACTGGAGCCGCCTCGGGGATTCGAACCCCGGACCGATGGTTTACGAAACCATTGCTCTACCGCTGAGCTAAGGCGGCTCGCCAGCGCTCGGCTATTTTACGGCTCCGAGCCGTTCGGGGCGTCGCCCCACGCGAGCCGCGCTTCAGTGCGATGTGAGCGTTTGAGACGTTAGGAGGCAGCGACGGCGGCCGGTTCCGCGCGGCCGGCCTTCCGCAGGACCAGGTCGCCTTTCTCCACGTCCACTACGACCGTGTCGCCCTCACGGAACTTGCCGTCGAGGATGGTCATCGCCAGGGGATCCTGGATGCGCCGCTGGATGACCCGCTTGAGCGGGCGGGCGCCGTAGTTCGGATCGTAGCCCTCGTTGGCGATCAGCTCCATGGCGGCGGGGGACAGCTGCAACGTGATACGACGCTCGGCGAGGCGCTTGCGGAGCCGTTCGAGCTGGATGTCGACGATCTGCTTGATCTGCTCGCGACTGAGTGGCTTGAAGATGATGATCTCGTCGACGCGGTTCAAGAACTCGGGGCGGAAATTCTGCCGCACCGCGTCCATCACCAGCCGCTGCTTATCCGAGTCGGACAGGGTCGCGTCCTGAAGGATGTGGCTGGCCAGGTTCGAGGTCATGATGATCACCGTGTTGCGGAAATCGACGGTGCGACCCTGCCCGTCGGTCAGCCGGCCATCCTCGAGGATCTGCAGCAGGATGTTGAACACATCCGGGTGCGCCTTCTCGATTTCGTCGAACAGGATGACGCTGTAGGGGCGCCGGCGGACCGCTTCCGTGAGCTGGCCGCCCTCCTCATAGCCGACATAGCCGGGCGGCGCGCCGACGAGCCGCGCGACCGTGTGCTTCTCCATGTATTCGGACATGTCGATCCGGACCATGGCCTGGTCGTTGTCGAAGAGGAATTCCGCCAGCGCGCGGGCCAGCTCGGTCTTCCCCACCCCGGTCGGGCCAAGGAAGATGAACGAGCCGATTGGCCGGTTGGGATCACTCAGGCCGGCACGGCCGCGCCGAACCGCGTTGGCGACCGCGGTGACCGCCTCGTTCTGGCCGACCACTCTGGCGTGCAGCCGCTCTTCCATCTTGATCAGCTTCTGGACTTCGCCCTCCAGCATCTTCTGCACCGGGATACCGGTCCAGCGCGACACGATCTTCGCGATGTCCTCTTCGTCGACCTCCTCTTTCAGCAGGCGGTGGTCTTTCTGAAGCGCCACGAGCTCGGCATTCCTGGCGTCCAGGTCCTTCTGGAGGGCGGGCACCTCGCCGTACTTGAGGCGGGCCGCCTTTTCGAAATCGGCCATCCGCTCGGCTCGCTCAGCATCGAGCCGCAGCTGCTCCATCCGGGCCTTGATCTCACGGATTTGCTGGATCAGCGACTTCTCCTTCTGCCACTGCGCGCGCATCCCCCGGCTCTTCTCCTGGAGGTTGGCGAGCTCCCTTTCGATTGCGGCCAGCCGGTCTTTAGAGGCCCGGTCCTGCTCCTTCTTCAGTGCCTGCCGTTCGATCTCGAGCTGGCGGATCTGGCGCTCGATCTCATCGAGCTCCGTAGGCAGGCTGTCGATCTCCATCCGCAAACTGGAGGCGGCCTCATCGATCAGGTCGATGGCTTTGTCCGGCAGGAACCGATCGGTGATGTAGCGCTGCGACAGCATCGCGGCCGCCACGATCGCCGAGTCCGTGATGCGGACGCCGTGATGGACTTCGTACTTTTCCTTCAGGCCGCGCAGGATCGATATGGTGTCCTCAACCGAGGGTTCGCCGACGAAGATCGGTTGGAACCGGCGCTCGAGGGCCGCATCCTTCTCGATGTACTTGCGGTACTCGTCGAGCGTGGTCGCACCGACAGCGCGAAGCTGACCGCGTGCCAGCGCTGGCTTGAGCAGGTTGGAGGCGTCCATCGCACCCTCGGCGGCACCGGCACCGACCAGGGTATGCAGCTCGTCGATGAACAGGACGATCTGCCCGTTCGACGACTCGATCTCCTTGAGGAGCGCCTTCAGCCGGTCTTCGAACTCGCCTCGATACTTGGTGCCCGCGATCAGTGAGCCAAGATCCAGAGCAACCACCCGCTTCTCCTTGAGGGACTCGGGCACGTCACCCTGGGCGATCCGCTGGGCAAGGCCCTCGACGATCGCCGTCTTGCCGACGCCGGCCTCGCCGATCAGGACCGGGTTGTTCTTGGTGCGTCGGGAAAGGACCTGGATGACACGGCGGATCTCCTGCTCGCGGCCGATGACCGGATCGAGTTTTCCCTCACGAGCGAGCGCGGTCAAGTCGCGGCTGTACTTCTCCAGCGCCTGGAACTTCGACTCGGGCGAGGCGTCGGTCACACGCGACGAGCCGCGCACCTGGGTCAGCGCCTGGAGGATCTTTTCGCGGGTCACACCCGCCCGTTGGAGCACCCGCGCCGCCTCGCTGTTCGGCTCGTCGACGATGGCGATGAGCAGGTGCTCGGTCGATAGATACTCGTCCTTGAGCCGCTCCATCTCGCTCCAGGCGGCATCGAGCAGCCGCTTGAGTCGAGACCCCACATAGGTTTCGGCGCCGTAAACCTTTGGCAGCCGGTCGAGCTGGGCCTTCAGGTCGGAAGCCACCCGGGCGGGATCGACGCCAACCTGCTGCAGGATGGGAGGAACGGTGCCGTCCTGTTGCTGCAGCAGGGCCAGGAGCAGGTGTTCGGGCGTGATTTCCTGGTGCTGGGCTTCCTGGGCAAGCGCCTGCGCTTGCTGGATCGCCTCCTGGGTCTTCTCGGTCAATCGGTCAGGGCGAAACGGCATAGTGTGGGTGTACCCGACTCAGAATATCCCTTAAACGGCCCGGACTCTAAACACGGGCCGGCGCGGGTGGCGAGTTTGCCCCAACCTTTTGTCGATACAAATGCTGACGGCGAGCCGGGAGCCCCGACTCGCCGTCAAGCGCGAACGCCTGGTTTTAGACCTCTTTGAAATCGGCGTCGACGACGTCGGGGTCACCCGACTTTGCCGAGCCCGGGCCTTCCGTGCCGGTGGCCGATTGGGCTCCGGCGCCGGCGCCCTGCGCCTGGCGGTAGACGGCTTCCCCGATCTTCTGCATCGAGGCCGCCAGCTCCTGGCTGGTGGACCGCATCCGCTCGACGTCGTTGTCCTTGATCGCCTGCTTCACCGGCTCGATCTTGCTCTCGACCTCGGACCTGATCGACGGCTCGATCTTGTCGGCGTTGTCCTGCAAGACCTTCTCGGCCTGGTAGACAAGGCTGTCCGCCTGATTGCGGGCCTCGACCTCATCACGATGCTTGCGGTCTTCCTCGGCATGCTGCTCGGCGTCCTTCACCATCCTCTGGACCTCGTCCTTGTTGAGCGTGGTGGAGGCGGTGATCGTCACCTTCTGCTCCTTGCCGGTGCCAAGGTCCTTGGCCCGGACATTGAGAATGCCGTTGGCGTCGATGTCGAAGCCGACCTCGATCTGCGGAAGGCCGCGGGGTGCCGGCGCAATGCCGTCCAGGTGGAACCTCCCCAGGGTCTTGTTCGCCGACGCCATCTCGCGCTCGCCCTGCAGCACGTGGATCTCGACCGACGGTTGGTTGTCCGACGCGGTCGAGAATACCTGGCTCTTCGACGTCGGGATCGTGGTATTGCGCTCGATCAGCTTGGTGTTGACCCCGCCCAGTGTCTCGATGCCGAGCGATAGCGGCGTGACGTCGAGCAGGAGGACATCCTTGACTTCGCCCTTCAGTACGCCCGCCTGGATCGCGGCGCCTACGGCGACCACCTCGTCCGGGTTGACCCCTCGATGCGGCTCCTTGCCGTTGGTGAGTTTCTTGACAAGCTCCTGGATCGCGGGCATCCGAGTCGCGCCACCCACAAGAATGACCTCGTCCAGGTCCGCTGGCGTGAGCCCGGCGTCCTTGAGGGCGGCATTGAACGGGGCGATCGTCTTGTCCGTAAGGTCTGCCGTCAGCTGCTCGAACTTCGCCCTGGTGATCTTGATGTCGAGGTGCTTCGGACCGTTCTGGTCGGCCGTGATGAACGGCAGGTTGACTTCGGTTTCCATCCGGCTGGAGAGCTCGATCTTGGCCTTCTCAGCGGCCTCGGTCAGCCGCTGCAGGGCCTGGCGGTCCTGCCGGAGATCGATCCCCTGCTCTTTCTTGAACTCGTCAGCGATGTAGTCGACGAGCCGGCGGTCGTAGTCGTCCCCACCGAGGTGGGTGTCCCCGTTGGTCGCCTTGACCTCGAAGACGCCTTCACCGACCTCCAGCACCGACACGTCATAGGTGCCGCCACCGAGGTCGAAGACGAGGATCTTCTCGTTCTCTTTCTTGTCCAGGCCGTAGGCAAGCGCTGCCGCGGTCGGCTCGTTGATGATGCGGACCACGTTCAGGCCCGCGATCTCACCGGCATTCTTGGTGGCCTGGCGCTGCGAGTCGTTGAAGTATGCCGGGACGGTGATGACCGCGTCGGTGACCTTCTCGCCGAGGTACGCTTCCGCGTCGGTCTTCAGTTTCTGCAGGATCATTGCCGAGAGCTGTTCTGGGGTGTAGCGTTTCCCCTGGATTTCGACCTCGACGCGGCCATCCTTTCCCGGAACGACTTTGTAGGGGACCATCTTGCGCTCGCGCTCCACCTCGTCCTGCTTGCGACCCATGAAGCGCTTGATCGAATAAACGGTGTTCTCGGGATTGACAGCGGCTTGCCGGCGGGCCAGCTGACCCACCAGGCGTTCCCCGGATTTGGTGAAGGCGACGACCGACGGCGTCGTCCGTCCGCCTTCGGCGTTCGGAATGACCACCGGCTCGCCAGCTTCCATGACGGCGATGACTGAGTTCGTGGTTCCCAGGTCGATTCCTACGGTCTTTGCCATCTCGGGTACTCCTTAAATATGTGCTGGCCCAGGTGCGCGCCGCGCCGGAGCAAGGTGGCCCGTATATACCCTCGTCAATTCGGCCCTAAACGATATGACCCCTAGAATAGGTTCAGGTTATATGCGTACGGTGATCGTGGGCTGCGGGCGGGTCGGCTCGAGCCTGGCCCGGCAGCTCAGTCAAGAGGGAGACGACGTCGCCGTAGTGGATTCCAGCGAGGCCGCCTTCAACCGCCTGGGTGAAGACTTTGCCGGCGAAATGGTCTTCGGCTCGGCGGTCGACGAGGATATCCTCCGCCGCGCCGGCACCGACCGCGCCGAGGCGTTCATCGCCGTCACCAACGCCGACACCACCAACATCATGGCCGCCCAGCTGGCCCAGCACGAGTTCGGTGTCAAGAAGGTGATTTGCCGGATCTACGACCCGGCGCGGGCCGACCTCTACGCCGAGCTCGGCCTGGAAACCATCTGTCCCACAACCATCGGCGCGGACAAGGTCAAGCGCTTCTTCGAGAGATAGTGGGCGCCGTACACGAGCCGCCGGCCGGGGCCATCGGCGCCAGCGAGCTTCGTCGCGACGTCAGCGTGTGGGGCTCCTACATGTGGGGATACGCCGACGTCGGGGCCGACATCTATGTGGCATTGGGCATCGTCGCACTCGCCGCGCTTGGCTTCACGCCGCTGGCCTTCCTCGCCGCCGGGCTCGTCTATGCGATGGTCGGACTCTGCTACGCGGAGCTGGCCTCAGCCTATCCGGTGGCAGGCGGCGGCCAGTACTTCGCGCTGCGCGGGCTCGGCGACCTGTGGGGATTCGTTGCGGGCTCCGCGCTGCTCCTGGATTACACGATCGACATCGCCCTCTTCACCGTCATCTCGTTCGGGTACTTCAACTTCTTCATGCCGTTTGCGAAGACGCTCTCGATCCAGGTGGGACCCACCCGTCTTTACTGGTTCTGGCTGCTGGAGACCCTGCTCGGCATCCTGGTGCTGATCTGGATGAACGTCCGTGGCATCAAGGTCTCCTCCACCTTCAACAACTTCCTCGGCGTGGTGGCGATCGCGGGCCAGGCAATCATCGTCATCGCCGGCTTCAGCCTCGTCTGGGATCCGAGCCTTGTGGTGCAGAACTTCACGCATTACCCCGCCACCCTGGGTGATTTCGCGCTCGGCTCGTCACTGGCCATCATCTCCTTCGTCGGGCTGGAGTCGATCTCACAAGTCGCCCAGGAAACCCGCAGGCCCGCGACCATCATCCCTCGCACATCGATCGGCCTGATCCTCTCGGTGCTGTTGTTCGCCCTGGCCTTCTCCACCCTCGCGGCGGGGATGCTGCCGCTCGGGCCCGGTCCGCGCAGCGGCTTCTTCGGCCACAGTGGCGACCCGGTCGCGCTGATCGCGGGCCACATCCCGGTGATCGGCATCGTCGCGGCGCCGCTCACCGCCCTGATCGGCGGGGTGATCGTATTCATCTCCGCCAACTCCGGGGTGGTCAGCGCGTCACGCCTTACCTATTCGATGAGTCTCTTCAAGCTGGTGCCGAAATGGTTCAACAAGGTGAACAAGCGCTATGCGACGCCATCCCGAACCATCGTCGTCTTCAGTGCGGTGGCGATGGTGCAGACGCTGATCGCCTTCTTCACGCCGGGAGGGTCGGCGACGGATAACGCGGCAATCGAGCTGCTCACCGATCTTTACGCCTTCGGCGCGACCACCGGGTACCTGATCGTCTTCGTCTCGCTGATCACCCTGCGATTCAGGGATCCGTATACGCCGCGCCCGTACCGGATGCCGCTCAACATCCCCATCAAATACAAAGGACGGATCGTCGATTTTCCGGTGCTTGGCGTCCTCGGCATGATCGGCGTGGCGATCACGCTGTTCGAGGTCGTCCTCACACACCCCCTGGGCCGCATCGCGGGGCCGTCATGGATCCTGATCTGCGGCATCCTCTATGTGGTCTATCGCCGGCGGTTGAAGCTGCCGGCGATCGGCAACATCCCGCGGAACTGGGAAGAAGCCCAGCGGCGCGTCCTGCGGGAAGCCGAGGAATTCGAGTCACTCGAGGAGTACGAGGGCGTGCTCGCCGAGCGAGACGCTGCCGGGCCGAATCCGGCATGACGCCTTATCGCTTCACCCGAATCGTCGGCGTCGCCTCCCTGCTGGTTGGCATGTTGATTCTGGTCCGCGACGCGATCGAGGTGCACTCCGTGCCGTACGGCATCGCCGGCGTCGGCCTGCTGGCCTTCGGCGCCTGGCGGTTGCAAGCTGCGGCGCGGCTTCGGCCTTGAACCTCGCTCTCAACCCGATCGGGATCACCCTGGCCGTCGGCTTTACGGTCGGCCTGGCGGGCACGCTTGGCTGGATGCTCAGGGTTCCACCGCCGGCGCCGCGCGGGGCGACCAGCACGGTACGGTCGGTGGAGTCGATCCGCAAGGTGCTCGTCCCCATCCTCGACCTCGGCGCCTCGATCCGGGCGGTCGAGCTGGCCGCACGACTGAACCAGGGCCACAAGGCGGAAATGGTGATCGTCTACGTCCACGAGATCCCACTCCAGGCGCCACTCGTCATGCCCGAGAAGGACCCGAGGATTCAGCGGGCGCTCGATGCGGCGGCCTTCATTGCCACGCAACACGCAATCGTGCCCCGCACCAAGGTCAACGTGGCGCGCCAGGCCGGCCACCGTATCGTCGAGATCGCGCGGGAGGAGGGCGCCGACTTGATCGTCATGGGGATCAGCCACCAGAACCGGCCGAATGAGAGCCCGCTCGGCCGCATCGCCGAGCACGTGGTTCGGAACGCGCCCTGTGAGGTGGTCGTCGATCGGGTCCCGCGCCAGAAGGTGTCGCTGATCCCGACCGGGATGGACTAGCGCGTTCGGTCAGCGCGCCAGCACGGTGTAAACCGCCACCGTCCCGACGGCGTTGTTGAGCGCATGCAGGAGGACGTTGTTGGTCAGTGAGCCGGTCCAGACATAGACGAGGGCGAGCACGATGCCCATGTAGGTGAAGACCGGCAACAAGGCGAGGCTGACGGCGGGGCTGGCATGGGCCAGGCCAAACGCGATCGCGCTCAGCAGAACGGCCGCCCAGAGCGGGGCGCGTCGGCGGAGCAGGCGAAAAAGCATGCCGCGGAAGAACGCCTCCTCACAAAGCGGCGCGGCGACCGCGGTCACGAGCAGGGCGAGCACCAGGATCCCGACGCCGCGCGGATGCTGAATGAAAAGCTGGCGGCTGTTGCCGGGCACGACCCGCCCGCCGTTGAAGGCCGCCGACGAGAGCGCGGTGACCACCGCAATGCCGATATACCAGGGCACCACCAGCGCCAGGGTCAAGGCGAGGTCGCGCGGCGTCGGCGAGTGCAACCCGAGGAACGCCAGCGGCGCCCGCAGTCGCCGAAGCGCGACCGCGATCCCGGCGCCGAAAGCGAGGTAGACGGCAAGGGTCGAGCTCAGCGCGATCGTCTCCAGGTTGGCGCGGTAGAAGGAGCGGTCCAGCCGCGCCAGCGCCACCAGCAGGACGAACACTAGGATGACGCCCAGGATGGTGAAGGCGAGCACCGGGATCAGGTCGAGCCAGCGCAGCCGCTCCTCGGCCGGCGCGAGCCCGTCCATTCGATCAATTATCGGGAGGCGGAGGGGTTCAGCCGGCGAGGCGGTGGCCGACCCGCTCGCCATAGGGCAGGCCGAGCGTTGCGCGGATCTCCAGACTGAGCCGCGGAAGAACGACCTTAGCCTTCAGGAAGTAGCGCTGAACGTTGGGAGCAGTGTGCCACCAGAGGTTGTCCTCGGGCAGGCCGTTGCTGAGGATCCAGATCGGAATCGCTCCGGACACAGGATCCCCGGCCCAGCCCTCGACCAGCTGCCGGCCGTCGACGTCCGGTAGCTTGAGATCGACGAGAATAAGCGCCGGGACCCGGTTGCGGACGAAGGCGTCCGCTTCCCGGCCGCTACGCGTGTGCTCCAGGGGAATCCCGTCATGGCGAAACTGCGTCAGGTACCGCTCGACGGCGTCGGTGTCGTCATCGACGAGTAGGACCCTTCGCTCCGTCGCCACGCCAGCGACATTAGGAGAGCGAGCTTGCGAGATTCATTGCGCCCGCTGCGGACGCGATTGCGTCAGGCGTTCAGGCGGCCGGCCGCATGCGGTTCCGAGCCGTACGGTAGGCGTCGTAGGCGCAGAAGGCCCAGAGGCCGAGTCCACCGAGATCGAGGGGAATCCCCACCGCCGCGCCGATGACCGAAAGGTCCAACTCGGTCCCCAGCACGATGGGCGCCACGATGGCAGCGAAGAAGGCCAGCCCTCTGACCGGGGCGCCGGCATACCAGTGACCGAGACCGGGGATGATCGAAAGACGGGCGGCCTTTCCCGGATTCAGTGGCCGGTTTCTCTTGAAGCGCGCCGTTCCATCGATCACCTCGCCCTGAACCGGCTGGATCTGCAGTTGGGCACCGCAGTGCGGGCAGAACGTCGCCTCGGCGGCGACGGAGCGGCGACAGCGCGGACACGTCTGCATAGAGCAAGCGTACATCGTCGATTAGCAGGGTCGCGGGATTTGCCGCGTCGATTAGCAGTGGTCGCGGGATTTCCCGCGTGTAGCATTACCGACGGTGCCGGCACCCGAACCGTCTTCGGTTCCAGTCACGATCCGGATCCACAGTGGGATCGCTCGCATCACGCTGGATCGACCGCCGCTGAATGTGCTCGACGTCGAGATGCTGCGACGGCTCAACGCTGCGCTGCGAGACTGCGACGCGACCGGAATCCGCGTGGTGATCCTCAGTAGCCCCCTCCCCCGCGCCTTTTCCGCCGGCGTCGATGTGCGCGATCACCTGGCCGGCCAGCTGGATGCGCTGCTGGCAGAAGTCCGGGAGAACGCCCGACTCCTGCTGACGCTCAAGCCCGTGACCATCGCTGCCATCCATGGGTCAACGCTCGGGGGCGGGGCGGAGATCGCGTTGCTCTGCGATCTGGTCCTGGCCGGCGACGACACCGTGTTCGCCTTTCCGGAAATCAAGCTGGCCGCCTTCCCGCCGGTGGCGGCCGCCTACCTGCCAGAGATCTGCGGCTGGAAGCGGGCGATGCGATTGCTGCTGGGGGAGTCAGTCGATGCCACCGTCGCCGAGCGAATGGGACTGGTGAGCCAGGTCGTGCCGGCTCGGGACCTCCCGGAAACAGTCGATCGGGTGGCGACCGAGCTGGCCGCTCACAGCGGGGTAGCGCTCCGCGCTCTCACCACCGCCCTGCGCGGGCAGCGGGCGCCGGGGATTCTGCAAAGGCTGGATGCCGCGATCGCCACCTATCGCGCGGCGGTCGGGCCCTCGCGCGACGCCGAGGAGGGGATCGGCGCCTTCCTGGAAAAACGCGCCCCCGCCTGGAGCCACCGCTGACCGACAAGCGCCGCTCGCTGACCGAGGCCATTGCCGAGCAGGTCCGTGACGGCGATGCGGTCGCGCTCGGCCTCGCGCTGGAATCCGGAATTCCGTTCGCCGCCGTGCACGAGATCATTCGCCAGCAGCGCCGCGACCTGACGCTGGTCGGGCCGATCTCCGACATGGCCTTTGACCAGCTGATCGCGGCCGGCACCGTGGCGAAGGTGATCGCGGCCTGGGTGGGCAATGTCGCCGGTGGATCAGGGTACGGCTTTCGGCGGGCCTACGAACAGGGCCAGCCCCGGCGGATCGTGATGGAAGACCATTCGAACTTCACCGTCGGATTGGCGCTCAAGGCGGCGGCCATGGGCCTCCCCTACCTTCCGACCTTCACCGGGATCGGCGGCGATATCATCCGCGGCCACCCCCGGATTCGGCCGGTCGAGGATCCGTTCGGCGGACCCGACCTGCTGGCGGTCGGTGCCCTCAAACCCGACGTCGCCATCATCCATGTCCAGCGCGCGGATGCCTTTGGTAACGCCCACCTGTGGGGCAACCTCGGGCTCACCGTCGAGGCCGCGTATGCCGCCCCTCGTACCATCGTCGTCTGCGAGGAGATCGTCCCGGATGAGATGATCCGCAGCGATCCCAACCGCACGATGATCCCTGGCTTCCTGGTCACGGCGGTCGTCGAGGAACCGGGCGGCGCACTTCCCTCATCGGTGCAGGGCTACTGGCGTCGCGACTTCGAGACTTTTCTCAGCTACCACCGGCTCTCCCGAACGGTGGAGGGATTTCAGTCCTGGCTGCGCGAGTGGGTCCTCGACCTCCCGGACCGGCCGGCATACCTGCGGCACATGGGCGGCGCCGTGCTCGAGCGCCTGCACGTCACCGAGCGCCGGCTCGCCGCCACGGCGAATTTCGCGCCATGATCGCGACCTACACCCGGAAGGAGCTGATGGTAGTGGCGGCCGCCCGCGAGATCCATGACGGTGAGGTGGTCTTCGTCGGGATGCGCCTGCCGCTGCTCGGTTTTGGACTCGCCAAGGCCACTCATGCCCCGACCGCGGTCGGCCTGTTCGAGAATGGCGTCATCCGCGACCGACCGGCCGAGGCCTTCATTTACACGATGGGCGATCCCCCCAACATCGCGGGCGCGGTCGCCTGCCTCGGGCTGAACGACGTGATGAGCCTGCTGCAGCAGGGCCGGGTCGACGTCGGTTTCATCGGCGGCGCGGAGATCGATCCGCTCGGCAACCTCAATACCACCCGGACCAGCAGCAGTGGGACGCTCGTGAGGCTCCCCGGTAGCGGTGGGGGCGGCGATATCGCCTCGCTGGCGGGGCGGACGGTCTTGATCATGGAGCACGAGCCGCGCCGTTTTCGCGAGCGTGTCGATTACATCACCTCGCCGGGCCACTTTCCGGGCCGCCGCCGCGGCGGCCCCGCCACCCTGATCACAACGCTCGGCGTCTTCGACCTATCCAGAGGCGAGGTTCGCGCGGTCAGCCTCCATCCCGGGGTCACGGCGGATGACGTGCGAAACGCGACGGGCTTTCCGATTGCCGTCGCCGACTCGCTTCCCGCCACCGCGCCGCCGTCTGCGGATGAGCTCGCTTACATCCGCCGGGCCGATCCGGACGGCTTTTGGACCGGCGATAGCATGAAACCGCGATGAGCGCGGTGGCTCCGGCCTGGTCGCCGAGCGCAGAGCAGACACGTGACAGCCGGCTTTGGCGGTTCATGCAGGAGCATGGCTGCGCCAGCTATGCCGAGTTGTGCGGCAAGGCGGCCGAGGAGCCGCGCTGGTTCTGGGAGACGCTCGTCAAGGAACTGGGCATCGTCTGGTCGATCCCGTACCGGGACGTGATGGACACCTCAGCCGGAATCCCCTTTACCAAATGGTTCCCGGGTGGCCGGCTCAACGCCTATGAATCCGCGGTCCGGCGGCATCGGCGCAGCGATCCGGATCGGCTCGCCATCATCGCCGAAACCGAGAGTGGGGCCACCCGTCAGCTGACCTATGCCGAACTCGAAGACGCGGTGGAGCGGACCGCCGCTGGGCTGCGCGCCATCGGTGTCGAACGCGGCGTCGCTGTCGGTCTGTACCTGCCGCTCGTAATCGAGAACGCGGTGGCGCTGCTGGCCTGCACCAAGCTGGGCGCCGTTGCCGTCCCGCTCTTCTCGGGGTTCGGCGCCGAGGCCATCCGCCAACGACTTTCGGACGCGCAGGCCCGGGTCCTGATCACGGCCGACGGCGCCACCCGTCGCGGGCGTCCGGTGCCGATGAAGCCGATCGCCGAAGAGGCAGCCGAGGGACTTCCGCACCTGCAGCGACTCGTGGTCGTCCGCTGTGCCGGCCTTGACGCGCCACTGAAGCCAGGTCGAGACCTGACCTGGGAAGAGATCGAGCACGATTCGCACGGTCGGGTCGGGACAGAAGCGATGCGATCCGACGAACCGCTGATGCTGCTCTATACCTCGGGCACCACCGGGCGACCCAAGGGCACCGTGCACGGTCACGCCGGCCTGCCGATCAAGGCCGCTCAAGACTGGGCGCTGGGAATGGACGTTCGGCCGGGTGAGCGCGTGATGTGGGTGACCGATATGGGCTGGGTAATGGGGCCACTGCTGGTCTACGGCAGCTTGATGCTGGGCGCCACAGCGGTCTTCTACGATGGCGCCCCCGATTATCCGCAGCCGCGGCGCGTGTGGGCGGTAGCCGAGCGTCACGGCGCGACCCATCTCGGCATCTCCCCCACCCTCACCCGGGTCCTGATGGCGTCAGGCGATCGGGCGGCGCCGGAACGACCTATATCACGATTGCGCGTGCTGGCCTCAACCGGCGAGCCGTGGACCCCGGAAGCCTGGACCTGGCTCTATGAGACGGTCGGCCGCGGTCAGCTCCCGATCATGAACTACTCCGGCGGCACCGAATGCGGCGGTGGCCTGCTCTCCGGAAACTTTGTGACGCCGTCGAAGCCCGGCAGTTTCGCCGGCCCGATCCCCGGCATCGATGCCGCCGTCTTCAATGAGCAGGGTCAGCCGGTGCGGGGCGAGGTTGGCGAGCTCGTCATCCGCCAGCCCTACCTGGGCATGACGCTCGGCTTCTGGAAAGACCCGCAGCGGTACCTGGACACCTACTGGTCCCGCTGGCCCAACGTCTGGGTGCACGGTGACTGGGCGATGATCGATGAGGACGGTCTCTGGTACATCCTTGGCCGTTCCGACGACACGATCAAGGTCGCCGGCAAACGGGTCGGGCCGGCCGAGGTCGAGGCCGCCGCGCTCGATGGCACCGAGGTCGCCGAGGCCGCCGCGGTCGGGATCCCCGACCCGCTCAAAGGTCAGTCGGTGGTCGTCTTCGCGGTCCCTCGGCCAGACGCGGACCCCGGGTCGATCCCGGCGGCGGTTTCACAAAGGATCGAGCGGTCACTGGGAAAACCGTTCAAGCCAGCCGCCGTTCACGTGATTCCGCGCTTACCCAAAACGCGCAACGGCAAGATCCTGCGGCGCGTGATCCGTAACGTCTTCCTCGGCGACCCCCCGGGCGACCTGTCGTCGATCGACGACGTGGCCTCGCTCGAACCAATCCGTTCGCTCGGTGGCCGCGGAAAAGCCGCCTCCTGAACAGCCCGCCGGCTACCGGCCAGAGCTGCTTGGATTCGTCCAGCGCTTACCGGAAGTACTCGCGCAGGGGGACATTGCTCGCCCAAGCGGCAGCCCCGAGGTGGCCGAGGTGGAAGCCGTCCTCGATGGTGCGCAGCAGGCCGTAGTGATTCTCGGGGACGCCGGAGCGGAAGCCGCCGATCGCCCGCGGCGAGATCACCAGCGTGGCGACGTGTCCGCCCCAAGTATCGCCGCAACACCCGGCACTGGTCGAGCCCTCGTCCCAGGTGATAAATAGCACGCCGCCGTCGCGGAAGGCGGCCGAGCCGGTGATGGTGGGCACGACGCTTCGCAGCCAGGCGTCGCCGGTGGCGACCGAGCAGTCATGCATGTCGTTGCAGAGGTTCGGCGTGATCCAGACATAGTTCGGCACCCGGCCCGAGCTCATGTCACCCCAGAACTGCGTGAAGGGGACGACGTGGGCGGCACAACGCGCGGCGTTGTTGCGGATGTCGTTGTAGTACATGAAGGGGTCGTGTTTCATGGCGTAGGTGCCGAACGAGGCCCCGAGGTAGCACGGCGTGGGCATGTTTTCCATGTAGGCCTTCCAGGAACGACCGCTCGCTTCCACCTGGTCGGCGATGTTGGGCGCGCTCACGTAGCAGGTCGTACAGTCGCTCGCGATCCCAAACGTGCTGCCGGCGCTCAGGGCCAGGTAGTTAGGCAGGCTTGGGTGGGAGGCCCCGTAGTAATTGGTGGCCAGACCGTAGCCGGCCGCCAGGCTGTTGATATAGGGCGCGGCCGGGCTGCCGATCACGCTGCCGTACTCGTGGTTTTCCATCACGATGACGAAGACGTGCGAGAAGGAGGGCACCGTGCCCGGCGCGGGCGCAGCCGGTGGCGGGACCGGATTGGCGGCAGCCGCGGCGACGCTGACCTGAGCTGCAGCAGTCGGTGCGCCGGCCGGTGGAGCTGGCGTCGGCGTCGCGAGGGCGACGCGGTTCGCGTGCTGCCAGGCGAAGTCGTCGCCGTCGCGACCTTGTTCGGCGAGCGGTCGGCCGGAAGCGGCACCCGTCCTCGCCGTCACGCCGGTCGAGTGCTCGCCGGCCAGCACGATCACGCCAGCAACCGCGATCAATACGCCGACTCCGACAACCAGGATGGCGCCTTTAGGACCGGGGAATTTCATGACTCGATTGACGCGATCCGGCCGGTCGGCTTGCGGATTGGACGTAGCGTGACACAACGTGCAGGTGAATCGATTTGCTTGGTGGACACGTTCTATCAGGTAGGAGAATCTTAATGAAGCCCCTCAACGCCGAGCTCGCCGCCCGCGCCTGGGAGTTCGCCCAGGGTCTGGATCTCGAAGAGTATCGTCGGCTCCAGCAAGAGGTCCGCACGACCTGGCCGGCGACCACCAAGCTGCGGGGCCTCGAGTTCGACCGCGCCTTCCTCTCCTTCATTGCCGAGCGCTGGCTCGATAAAGCGGCTTAGCGCGCCCACAGGACGCGCCGCGCGTTCGGGCGCGAAAGAAGTGGTCGCGTAACTGGGAAGGTAAGGACGAACTGCGCCGTTACTCCGGCTAGGCACCGGACATGTCCATCAACGATGGCCTGGCGCTGATTCGCCGGCATGACTTCGAAGGCGCCTTGCCGCTGTTGGCGGCCGAGGTGCGCAAGCGTCCCGACGACGCCTACGCCGCGTATTACCTCGCCTACGCCTTCGTCGGCGCCCAGGATCCGCAGCCGGCGGTGACCTTGCTGGCCAAGATCATTGACGTGCATCCAGATTTCACCGACGCTCGCACCCTGCTGGGCCTGGCCCGCATCCGCATTTCCGACTTTCTCGGGGCGACCAGCGAATACGAGACCGTCCTCGCACGGGAGCCGAAGAACTCCGCCGCCTTGCTGGGCCTCGGGATGATCGCTTTCTGGAAGCGCGAGACGGCCGTCGCCGACGACTACCTCAATCGCGCCTTGCGCGGCGACCCCGGAGCTCGCGATGCCCTGGTATTCAAGGCCGACCTCCGCTATGCGGCGGGTGACGTCACAGGAGCGGTGATGCTCCTGAAAGATGCCAAGCGCCTCCGCCAGCCGGCGCTGCCCGAGATCGCCGATGCGGAGATCGCCGACCGGCTGCTTCGCTATGAAGCGGCGCTCCAGCCACTCCGCCGGGCCCGTAGCGGCTTGCCTGATATGCCCGGCTGGGTCCTGATCGTTCTCGGCGTCACGCTGGCGCTCACCCTGATGGCGGCCGCCGGGCTTCCGGGAGCCTGGAACGGGATGCGGCATTACCAGGACGGCAAGGCGCGGCTCCTCACGCTGGACTATCCGGGTTGCGCGGCCGAGATGGAACAGGCGGTCGAGTCCGTGCCGAACTCACCAAAGGTCTGGGCCTACGAAGCCGACTGCTTCTTCCTTGACCATGACAACCCGGCCGGGCTCAGCGCCTGGATCACGGCACGGAGCTACGACCCGGCCATCACCCTGGATACCTCGTCCGAGCAGCTGGCGTTGCTCGCCAGGGTTCGAGCGGCCAGCGTGCCCGCGAAGGGAGCTACGAAATGAGCGGGGCGCTCGACCCGATCCAGGAAGACCTGCCGTTCGACCCCACCGGGGACACGACCCCACCGCCCCCGACATCAAGCCCGGACTCGGCACCCAAATCCCCGACCTCGGCCGAGACGCCCGCCTGGGCGCGGGCTCGACCGAACGTCGAGCTGCCTCCCTCGCTCTACGAGCAGCTATTGACGCGACTTCGCGCCATCCCCTTGGCACGGTGGCGCGCCAGAGCCGCGCCGCTGCTGAAGTCGGGTGCCGGGCAGCTGGGCGCGGCCGCGAAGGTCGCCGTCACCCGTGGCGGTAGCGTCGCTCGCGTCGCGGTCAAGCGCGGAGCCCCGTACACCCTGAGGCTGGCCAGAGCCACGGCCCGGATCAGCCTGATCCGAGCCTTCCCCCTGCTGATCGCGCGCACCATCCATCTTTTCGGCTTCCCCGCAGTGGTGATGCGTACGGCGATCCAATTTATAATCGCCCACCGCGCCGGCCTGGCGATCGACGAGGTCAGTTATTTCCGAGTCGACGACCCGGCCGGCTATACCGTTTACGAGGCGCCTCCCAGGCTCGGGACGGCGATCGCGATCACGTATCTGCCGACACTGGTTCTCTTCATCCTCGCGATTCTCTGCCTGGCGCCTGCGCTGACCCCGCGAAACGTCCTGCACCTTCCCACCACCTGGCTGACCTGGGTGCAGCTCTGGCTCGGGCTGGCGTTCGCGGCCCATGCCCTCCCCGCCTATGAGGAGGCGGGCCCGGTCGCGGAACAGGCGCGGGTCGGCGTCGTCAAGGCCGACCCGGTCTCCGTCTTCTGGGTGATCCCGGCGCAGGTCGTCGCGGTGATCACCCGTTTCGGCGGCATTCTGCCGGCGATCCTCGGCGTGCTGGCCTGCTGGTGGCTGGCCAGCGCGATCTTCCGCTGAGCGGACTGATCCACACGATCCACTTTCCTGTACGCTTCCCCGGTGGCCAGCAGCCGCTCCCTGGGGGTGCTGTTCAGCCTGCTCGCGGTTGGCGTCATGGCAGGGTGCGGGGAGGATCAAAGCGCCCCGCTACCCCTTCAGGCAACCGCCTCATCATCGGTCGGCTGCAAGACCGGTCAGGGATATCAGCACACCACGCTCGGCTACCACCTCTGCTTCTCCAACGGCTGGACCTCGCGCGATTACACGGCGGAGCCGGGCGCCGGCGGGGCGGTCAGCGTGGTCGCCTTTGGGCCGCCGTCGTCGGTGCCGGCCCACGTCCCGGCGTCGGGCACGTTTAGCCCGCCGATCGAGATTCGGGTGGTCGCTGGCCCCAAGGACCAACTAGAACCGAGCCTGGCCCAGGGCAACCAGGTCACAGCAGCCACGGTCGCGGGCACGACGGCCGACAAGATCATGGTCGTCGATTCCGGCCCGGCCAACGGCTCGGTGATCCTGGTCTTCGAGCACCAGGCCAACACGTTCGAAATCGTAGAGGCGCCGGGCGGCACTTACGATGCCGCCTTTCAGCTGGTGCTGGACAGCTTTTCCTTCCCGCCCGGCTGAAGCTCGAACTTCCCTCCCGCCTTGTGGGGGAGGGTCGGGGTGGGGGGTTCTCCGGCTGGGCCGGATGGCTATGCTGCCCGGAAGGTCAAATCCAAGAGGACTGTTCCGCCGCTTTCAACCGTTATCACGCGCGGTTCCGAGGTCACCATATAGCCCCCGTTATTCCTGACCGTGTATGTGCCGGGAGGGAGCAGGATGGTGTAGCTGCCTGCGTCATCCGTCATCACTTCGAAGACCCCGCCTGTCGAAGCGGCCTGGAAGCCAATACGCTGGCGCGTGAATGGGCGGCTGCCGCAGTTCAGGCCGGGAGCAGCCCGGCAGGGTGTCCAGCTTGCATCGCCGCTGACGGTACCAGGTGGCGGACACTGGTTTCGCGCCTTGACCACGGCCCCCCAGGGGACCTGCACGGTTGCCCACGTCGGGCGATCCCAGTCGCCGTTGCAGGCCTGGGCGTAGCGGTAGGTGCCAGGATTCACCGTGACCGTGGTCCACGCTCCTTGCATGACGACCTCGCCGGCTGGCTCTGGCGTTACGGTCCCCGCCGCCGAGGTGGGAAAGATCAGAACCCCCCTGAAATGGAGCGCCGGCGCCGGCGGGACGTTTGGCGGAAGGGCATACGTCGCTCCGTAGCAGGCCAGGACGACGGCTACCGCCACGGCGGAGGCTGCGACCGTGACCGGCACGCGGACGACGCAGAGGAAAAGAAGCAGTGTCGCCCCGACGGTTACCGCCGCGATCAGCGTGTAATACCACAGCGGATCAGGTTGCGAGAACGCCAGTGCCCCGGTGATGATCGCCGCCACGGTGTTGAGGAGCAGAAAGGCTTGAGTGCGCCCGCTAAAGCCCCAGACTCCAGTTCGGAACGCCAGGATCACAGCCGGGATGCCAGGGAACAGCGCCGGGCCCAGCAGGATTAAAACCGCCTCGATGCCCCCGTAGTAGAGGACGAGTGACCCATAGCGGATGGTGATGACGATCAGGATCACCCAGAATCCCACGCCTTCGGCCAGCAACGCCAGTCGGGTGGCCCCGACGAGCCACCATTGGGGGCGATCCTTCATCGATGCTGCCGGGGAGCTTCCAAGCATCGACCAGAGCAACGTCGGAGCAGGAGCTTGGTGTCACCAGCAAGGGGTCGTGGAGAATTGCCGGGCTCCGGCCGGCTGGTGGAGGCGGCGAGAATCGAACTCGCGTCCGAAGCAGCGTCCCGCAAGAACTCTACGAGCGTAGTCCCGGTTTTGGATCTCACCTGCCCGACTCCCGTGGGACCGGATTCGGTCAGGCCAGTCGCGGTATTGAGTCCCCCCGACGGCCGCGACGCCCGCCGGAAGCGAGTCAGCGGAGTTTACGCCGGACGCCGCTCCTGCTGACCCAGAGCGGGCCGGCGCCGGGGATAAATCCCCGGTTGACTACGCTACTTACGCAGCGTAAGCCACTTCGCGATTGGCGTTTATAGCCTTGCCGCTTTTACGTGCTCGGCGACACGGCTCGCCATCTTGCAGACCACTACCCCGTCGAGACCTGGCGCCCCCGCCAGTCAGTCGGAGCACACTCATTTTACCCCCCAACCAGTTACTGGCAAACCCTCGCGGCCTCTGGATCAAACAGCCGGGTGGGCGCCGCAGGATCGCGCCACCCCGGGGCGATGCATCTTCAAAGCGCCATGGAGACGAGCCCCGCGCTGGACCTCAAGACGGCGGCCCGCCTCGTCGGTTACCTCGTTCTGGGAGGTCTGGCGCGGTTGCCCTGCTGGTCCCACTAACCGGCGTGCTGAGCTATCTCGCCGCTCGCCTCTACCCGGTTCTACTCGGCTGGTTTCTCTATGGGGGCGTCCTCGCCGTGACCCGGCACCCGCGATTGGCTCGGATCTATCTCTTGGCCAACGTGGGGATTCTGGTCGCGACGGTTATCGCGTCGGTCGTAACGTTGATCAGGCTCGCCGTTTCGGCACCCCAACCCGATACGGCGGTAACGGCCCCACTGTACCTCGCGCTCGTTCTTGTGGGGCTGGCGATCGGCATCACGCTGGGTGTCCGCCGGCGCACGCCGCCGGCTCAATCACTCGACGCCACCGGCCGATCCGGAATTTGACGCAGCGCCGCCGACCGACGGACGGGGTGCGCCACGAGCTTGTTAAGCCGAGCCCTTACCTTAGTGGCTCACCCTATTCCCGTGACGCGCTTTTGGCGTTGGCTCAAGACGGGCGACCTCAAAGAGGGACAGAACCTCGTGGAGTACTCATTGATCCTCTGCCTGGTGGTCGTGGTGCTGATCATCATCGTGATGCTCATCGGCAACCAGGCGAAAAACACCTACTGCAACATCTCGGGCGACGTTGGCGCTTAAACTCTCGTCCTGACGGCCCGGTCCATTTCCCGCCGGGCGTCCCGCGCCGCGATCGTTTCCCGCTTGTCGTACTGGCGCTTGCCCTTGGCCAGGCCGATCTCCAGCTTGACCCGGTTTCCTTTCCAATAGAGGCGGAGCGGAACCAGCGTCAAGCCCTTCTGCTTGAGCGTGATCTCCAGACGGATGATTTCTGCCCGGTGGAGCAGCAGCTTGCGCTCGCGCTTGGATTCGTGATTACTGCTCTGGCCGCGCGCATAGGGACTGATATGCACGTTGACCAGGTACGCCTCGCCCCCGCCAAATCGGACATAGCCCTCGCGCAGGTTGGCGCCGCCTTCGCGCAACGACTTGATCTCGGTGCCGACCAATTGGATACCGGCCTCGACCGACTCCAGGATGAAATAGTTGTGGAAGGCCGCCCGGTTGCTGGCAATCGTGGTGTCCGCGTCACGCTTCTTCTTCCCCATCAGCGCCGGCCTCGTGCCCAGGCAGCCGCCGTCATCCGCCGGCCGCCCGGTGGCTGAACCTCGTCCACCACGTAGGTTCCGTCGGCGGTCGCCACCGGGATGCCGTTCCCCGCTGCACCGTCTGGATGGCCGCGGATGATCTTCACTTCGACCCCGTTGAGTGTGATCCAGCAGCCGAGCCGCTCGCTCAACGCGCGCACGCGACGATCGATTTCCTGGGCGGACATGGTGGCCGGGTTAAGCTTGCCATCCTCCGACGTCAGCCGAGGCGCACGCGTCGTTCCCTCGGTGGGTTGGAGCACCGGCTTGATCGCCCCGCGCTGCAGATTGTCGAGGGTCTCGACCATGAGCCCGGCACCAAGATTGGCCAGCTGGCCTTCGAGCGGACCCGCCGTCGTATCCGGGCCAAGCGGGACGCGCGCCTGCGCCAGGATCGGACCCGTGTCGACGCCTGCATCCATCTGCATGATGGTGACGCCCGTCTCGGTGTCGCCGCTGAGAATCGACCATTCGATGGGTGCCGGGCCACGATGCCGCGGCAACAACGAGGCGTGCACATTGAGCGTCCCAAACCGCGGCGAATCGAGCAGGCTCGCCGGAAGGATTTGGCCGTACGCCACCACGACCATCACGTCCGCGCCGACCTGGCGAATCCGGGCCTGCGCGGCCTCGTCGCGGATGCGCTCGGGCTGAAAGACCTCAAGACCAAGGTCCAGAGCTAGGCGCTTCGTCCCCGATTGCAGGAGCTGGAGTCCACGTCCGGCGACCCGGTCCGGCTGGGTGACCACCAACGCGACATCATGTCCGGCCTCGACGAGACGATTCAAGGTCGGCTGCGCGAACGCCGCGGTGCCGGCGAAAACGATGCGCAGTCGGCCGTCAGGCGCCGACGAGTTCCGCTTCCTTCTCCTGCTCCTGCGGCTCCACCTTGCGCAGGGTGTCGAGGCTGGTCAAGCGATCGGTAAACAAGATGCCGTCGATGTGGTCGATCTCGTGCTGGATCGCGCGCGCGAGCAGGGCGTCACCCTTGATCTTCACCGACTTGCCATGGCGGTTGAGCCCCCGCGCCACCACCTGCATGTAGCGCTTGACTTCGCCAACATAGCCCGGCACCGAGAGGCAGCCTTCCATGCCGATCTGCTCGCCCTCCCACTTCACCAGCTCCGGATTGACCAGCGTGTGGAGGTTGGTGTCGGTCTTGATCACTACCACCCGGAGCCCGACGCCGACCTGGGGCGCCGCCAGCCCGACCCCGGGCGCGGCGATCATGGTGTCCACCATGTCGTCGATCAGCCTGCGGATACTGCTGTCGACGCGTGGCACCCGCTTCGCCTTCTGGCGAAGGATCGGCGCTTCCTGGGTGAGGATCGGAAGGACAGCCATGGTCAGTAACTTACATCGGGTCGACGTCGAGGCTCCAGCCCCGGCCGCGCGGTAGACCGTCTGCGACGCGGTGCAGGTCGGTCCCCTTGAGTGTCACCTCGAAGCGGAATTCGTCCTTCAGGCGATACAGGAACGCGGGAGATGGTCCAAGGACGTCGATGTCGCCCAAGTTGACCAGGCCGATTGTAGCACGCAGATGTTCGGCGGCCGTCCGCGCCTCGCGCTCCGCGCGAGCCTCGTCGCGATGCCCGTAGGTGGCAACGATCAGCTCCCCAAACGGCGGGAAGCCAAAGGTGCGGCGGATCTCCAGCTCCTCACGGAAGAAGCCACGATAGTCGTGGTATTGCGCATGACGCAACGCCGGATGTTCGGGAGAGTAGGTCTGGATCAACACGCGCGAGGCCTTGGTGCCACGCCCAGCCCGGCCCGCCACCTGGGTCAGCAGGCTGAAGGTCCGCTCCGACGATCGGTAATCCGGGAAGTGCAGGCTGGTGTCCGCGTTGACCACGCCCACGGTCGTCACCCTCGGTAGGTCCAGTCCCTTGGCGACCAGCTGGGTCCCGACCAGTACGTCGGCCTCGCCCGAGACCATCTGGTCGAACACGAGGTCGGCCGCGTCCGGCGTCCTCATCACGTCTTTATCGAGGCGTTGCACCCGCGCGTCCGGAAACAGTCGGCGTACTTCCTGCTCGATCCGCTCGGTGCCGATCCCGAAGCTCTTGATGTATCGGCTGCCGCAGGCGGGGCAACGTCGCGGGAGCGGCTCGGTGCTGCCACAGTAATGGCACTGCAACCGATTCAGGCTGGCGTGGTGGACCAGCGCAACACTGCAATGGGCGCACTCACGCGCCTGGCCGCAGTCTCGACAGAGGACGAAGGTCGCCAGACCCCGCCGGTTGAGAAAGAGGATCGACTGTTCCCGGCGGGCCAGTGAGCCGCCGATTGCCGCCTGGAGCTCCCGGCTCAGCGGGCTGAACTGCTGGGCGCTGATTTCCGCCCGCATGTCGACCACCGTGACCGGCGGCAGGGGACGTCCTTGCGCTCGGTGGGGTAGCTCGAGCAGATGCTCGCGGCCGGAGAGTGCGGCGGCGTAGGTCGCGATGCTGGGCGTGGCGCTCCCGAGCACCAGCACCGACCGGGTTCGGCGCGCCAGCCATCGCGCCACCGTCGGCGCGTGGTACCGCGGGATCCGCTCCTGTTTGAAGGCGGACGACTCTTCCTCATCGACCAGGATCAGGCGCAAGCGAGGCAGCGGCGCAAAAACCGCGGCGCGCGGCCCGATCACGATGTCGGCTTCGCCCCGTCGGATCCGCCACCACTCCGCGGCTCGTTCCGCCTCGGTCAAGGCGCTGTGCAGCACCGCGAGCCGGCCAGGGAAACGCGCGGCGAAGCGTCCCACCGTCTGCGGCGTCAGCGCGATCTCTGGCACCAGCACCAGTGCCTGCCCATCGGTCGCCAGCAGCTCCTCGAGCAGTGCCAGGTAGACCTCGGTCTTCCCGCTCCCGGTGACGCCGTGCAACAGGAACACCGCAGACTCCTGGCGGGCGAGCGAGACGGCGATGCGTTCGCGCGCGGCCTGCTGCGCCGGCTCGAGCCGGATGGCAGCCGACGGCGTGACCGCATTCGCCCTCTGGAGAATGCGGCTCTGCCGGCGACGCCTGACGGATCGGCGGACGACGGCACGCACCCGGGGAGGAACGATGGCCCGGATCACCTCGTCGAGCGGCACCAGGTAATGCGATGCGACGAAGCCCGCCAGCTCCAGGAGGATGGCGGGCAGCACCGGCTCGGCGTCGACCAACGCCTCGATCGGTTTCAGCTCCAACACCGTCGGCGCCTGGTCCAGTGCATAAACGAAGCCGGTCACGGTCCGCTTGCCGAAGGGGACGCGCACCCGGTGTCCGACTTCGATGACGCCGGTCAGCCCGTTCGGGACCGCGTAGTCGAAGAGCCCGGTGAGGCTGCCGACGCGAGCCTCGACGGCGACCTGGGCAATCGGACGAAGCGCCGTCTCAGGCGCCGCGATTGCGACCGGCATCAATGGCATCCCAGATTCGTCCGGCGACCTCCCACTTCGGCAGCCGCGGTACGTCCGCCACGACCCCCGATGGTCCGACGATCGTGACGGCGTTGAAGTCGCTGGCGAGGCCCTGGCCGTCCACCCCCACCTGGTTGGCCACGATCATGTCCAGTTCTTTGGCATCCAGCTTCTGTTGCGCCTGGGATCGGAGATCCTCGGTCTCCGCCGCGAAGCCGACCCGAAACAGTCCAGGCCGGCGTCCAAGCGTTTTCAGAATGTCGATATTGGGACGCAGATGCAGATCCATGGGCTGATCGGTCCGCCGCAGCTTCGAGGGGGCGACGGTTTCCGGCGCGTAGTCGGCGACGGCCGCCGCCATCACCAGGACGTCCGCACCCACGGCGGCGCGCGTGAGCGCCGCCAGCATCTCCTTCGCGCTGCCAACCGCGACCTCCTCGATGCCCTCCGGATTCGACGGCAGAGTCGTGACCAGGGTGACCTGCGCGCCGCGGGCCGCCGCCACCTCCGCCAGGGCGCGGCCCATCTTGCCGCTGGAAAAATTACCGACGTAGCGCACCGGGTCGACCGCTTCCCTGGTCCCACCGGCGCTGACCACGACTCGAAGTCCGTCCAGGTTGCGGCGATCGGCGAGCACCGCTTCGAGGACCGCGACGATGCGCTCCGGCGACGCCAGCCGGCCCACTCCGGACTTCCCCGACGCCAGCCGGCCGCTCGCCGGCTCGACGATTACGGCGCGGCGTGATTTCAGCGCCCCCAGGTGATCCTGCGTTTGCCGCTGGGTGAACATCACCTCGTTCATCGCCGGGGCGAGCACCAGCGGGGCGCGGCTTGCCAGCACCGTCCCGGACACGATGTCATCCGCGAGCCCGAGGGCCAGTTTCGCGATCATGTTGGCGGTAGCCGGAACGACAGCCACCACCTCCGCCCACTCGGCAAGCTTGATGTGACTTTCCCCAGCACCCGCAGCCGCCAGCCAGTCGGCTGCGACCGGATGGTCGGACAGCGCTTCCAGGGTGAGCGGCGTGACGAACTGGGAGGCCTCCGGCGTCATCAAAACCCGCACCTCGGCTTCTGCCTCGGTCAGCAGCCTGATGACCTCGATCGCCTTGTAGGCGGCGATACCGCCGCTCACGGCAAGCGCGACCCGGCGTCCCTTGAGCCGGCCCGCGCTCATACCGGCGTCTGGCGGCGGCGGTGCTCGGCCGCGATCATCGCCAGGATCTCGCGCGCCGTCTCGTCGATCTGACGATTGCAGACCACGTGCTCATAATCCTTGGCCAGGCCAAGCTCGACGAGCGCCTCTCGCTGCCGAACCGCAAGCGCCTCGGGTGACTCGGTATTGCGGCCGGTCAGCCGGCTGAGCAGTTCCTCGGTCGAGGGCGGGGTGATGAAGATGAACAGCCCATCGGGTTTGCGCTTGCGGACGAAGGTCGCGCCCTGGACGTCGATCTTGAGGATGATGTCCTCGCCCTGGTTGAGCGCCTCCTCGACGCGGCGGCGGGACGTGCCGTAATAGTGGTCATAGATCCTGGCCCACTCCAGGAACTCCTTCTGTTCGATCAGCCGGAGGAATTCGGGTTCGCTGACGAAGGTATAGCTGTGCCCGTCGACCTCACCCGGACGGGGTGGCCGCGTCGTGTACGACACCGAATACTTGAGCTCGGGCGCCAGCTCGAACAGGCGCCGCAAGACGGTATCCTTCCCCACTCCGCTTGGACCGGAGATCACGATCAAGAGCCCCTGCTTGGGCTGGGTCATCTGATCACCGCATTTTAGGCTGAGCCTGGTGTTCAGCCAGCGAATTCCACGCCAATTCGAAATCTTCGGGCGGGGGGCTTTCCCAGCTCATCGATTTCCGAGTTCGCGGGTGGCGGAGCGTGAGGGCTGCGGCATGCAGCGCCGGTCGGGCAATCAGCGGCGAGCGGTGGCCGTAGACGGGATCTCCGAGGACCGGGTGATGGATATAGGCAAGGTGGACGCGGATCTGATGCGTGCGGCCGGTACCCAGCACGATCTCGAGCAGGGAATGACCGCCGGCCACCCCGAGCCGCCGGAACTCGGTGATTGCCTCGCGGCCGCCCGGGACCACCGCCATCCGCTGCCGGTTCTTCGGGTCACGGGCGATGGCGGCCTCGATCCGGGCAGCCTCATCGGGCACCTCGCCGACCACGATCGCGCGGTAGCGACGGGTCATGATGCGCTCCTGTAGCTGGCGAGCCAGCTCGCGGTGCGCCTCGTCATTGCGGGCCACCACCATCAGGCCGGAGGTGTCCCGGTCGAGCCGGTGCACGATGCCCGGTCGCTCCACGCCGCCGATCGTCGACCAGCTCGAAGCGCGGCCGAGCAGACCGTGGACCAGCGTCCCGGTCGAATGGCCGGGCCCGGGGTGGACTACCAACCCGGCCGGCTTGTCGATGATGACCAGGTCATCGTCCTCGTAGAGCACGCGGAGATCCATCGGTTCGGCTTTGAGCCGGGTTGGGACGGCGGCCGGCAGCTCCCAGCTAAGGCGATCGCCCGCCCGGAGCCGGCTTGCGGCGCGCGCCGGCCCATCGTTGAGGCGAACGTGCCCGTCCACGATCAACCGATGCACCTGGCTGCGGCTCTGCCCGGAGAGCAGCCCGGCGAGGTACCGGTCGAGTCGAGGGGCGTCGACCGTGACGGTGTGGTGCGCCGCCTCGCTCAAGCGCGCCGCGGCCGGCCGCTGCGCCAGACGGTGCCGATGAGGAGCACGGCCACGCCGACGGTGATCGCCGAGTCCGCCACGTTGAAGATCGGCCAGTGCGGCACCTGGATGAAATCGATGACCGAACCCGTAACCCCCCGATCGTAGGCGTTGGCGATGGCGCCCCCAAAGACGAACGCCAGGCCGAGCCGGGCCGACCAGTCGCCCGCCGACAGCCGCCAGTAGTAGAGAAGAATGGCGACCAGGACAACCACGGAGATCAGCAGGAAACCGACGGTGAAGTTCTGAAAGAGGCCGAAGGCCGCCCCGGCGTTGCGAGTCACCGTCAGGAACAGCACGTGGTCGACCACCTGCCGCGGTCCGTAGGGAACGCCGAAGCGGCGCTCCACGAAGATCTTCGTGATGCGATCGACGATGACGACGGCGGCCGCGATCACCGCCAGCAGGAGGTAGCTGCGGAAGCGGCTCAGCGGGGCGCCACCCGGACGACGCTCACGGTGAGATCGTGCCCTTCGATCTGAAGCGTCTCGGTGGCGGCGCCGTCGGGGGCCTCGCCTCGCGCGACGGCCACCGCCAGCGTTTCCGTCGCGATGTACTCACGCCAGCGCTCGAGCGCCTCGGCGAGGATCCCGTCACCGTCGTAGAAGAGGCGGATCCGGTCCTCGACCGCGAAGCCGGACTGCTTGCGCAGCTCCTGGATCTTCCGCACCAGGTCGCGCGCCAGGCCCTCCAGCTTGAGCTCGGGACTGATCTCGGTATCGAGTGTCAAGCCGCCGCCTTCGCCTTCGTACCGCGCGGCCTTGATGTTCAACTCCTCGAGCAGGATGGTTTCCAGCTCGGGGTTGAGTCGTTTCTCGGCGATGGTCACGGCGCGCAGCGGCTGGCGGACCTTGATACCGGCGGCATTACGTGCCGCCAGGCCGGCCGCGACCAGCCGTCGGACGACGGACATCTGTTGCCGGAGCTCATCGTCAGGCCATTCGGCCGCCGGAACCGGCCAGTCGCACAGGTGGACGCTCTCGGGTTGGCCACCTTTGCCCGCCGCCAGGTTCTGATAGATCGTCTCCGAAACGAAGGGCATGAAGGGCGCCAGCAACTGCGTCAGGCTGACCAGCACCTGGTAGAGCGTCTGGTAGGCGCTCCGCTTATCTGCGTCGGATTCCGATTTCCAGAAGCGCCGGCGTGAACGCCGCACGTACCAGGTGGAGAGGTCGAGCACGAACGCCTCGAGCCGTCGAGCCGCAGTGGGTGGGTCGTACGCCTCCATCGCCTTTTCAACATCGGCGATCGTCACCGCCAGGTCGGCCAGCAGCCAGCGGTCGAGGAGGGCCCGCTCGCGCACGGGAACAGCCACGGCACCGGGGTCGAACCCGTCGAGCCGCGCGTAGTTGGCAAAGAAGCCGTAGGTGTTCCAGAGGATGAGCAGGAAGCGGCGGATTACGTCGTGAACTGTCGCGAGGTCGAAGCGGTAGTCATTGCCGATCGCCACCGCGGAGAAGAAATACCAGCGCGTGGCGTCCGCCCCGAACTTGGACATGACCTCCATCGGATCGACCGTGTTCTTCAGTGACTTGCTCATTTTCCGGCCCTGCTTGTCCAGCACGGTTCCGTTGACGATCACGTTCTTGAACGCCGGCTGGTCGAAGAGGATGGTCGAAATGGCAAGCAGGCTGAAGAACCAGCCACGCGTCTGGTCGAGACCCTCGGCGATGAAATCGGCGGGGAAGCGCTGCTTGAAGAGCTCCTGGTTCTCGAATGGGTAGTGGTACTGCGCCACCGGCATCGACCCGGAGTCGAACCAGACATCGATCAGGTCGGGGACGCGGCGCATGGTCCCGTCGCACTTCTCACAGGGCAGCGTGACCCGGTCGATGTAAGGCCGGTGCAGATCATCTTTTAGCGTCAGGCCAATCTCTGCGACCGAGCCGACAAAGCGCTGCTCGTTGCACTTCTCGCACACCCACACGGGCAGCGGGGTACCCCAGTAGCGCCAGCGGGAGAGCGACCAATCGACCAGCGTCTCCAGCCAGTTTCCCATCCGCCCGGTGCCGACGTGGGGCGGCACCCAGTTGACCACGGCGTTGTTGCGCAGCAGCTGCTCCTTGACCGCCGTCGTCTTGATGAACCACGAGGTCAGCGCGTAGTAGAGGAGCGGCGTGCCGCAGCGCCAGCAAAACGGGTAGGTGTGCCGGATCGTCTCCGCCCGGTACATCAGGCCCCGCCGCGTCAGGTCCTCGATGATCTTGGGATCGGCCTTCTTGACGAATAGCCCGGCGAAGGGCTCGACCTCGGGCCGAAACCGACCGGCCAGATCGATGACATGGCGAACCGGGATGCCTTTCTTCAGCGAGAGATCGAGGTCGTCGACCCCGTAGGCGGCCGCCGTGTGCACGATGCCGGTGCCATCTTCGGTCGACACGAAGTCGGCGTCCACGACGAAGAAGGCCGGCTTGTCCGGGATCAGGTAGCGGTAGAGTGGCTTGTAGCGTTTCCCGAGCAAGCTCCTGGCATCGACCTCCGCCTCGACCTGGTAATCGCCCTGCAGGATGGAGAGCCTGGCCTTCGCCAGGATGTAGCGCTCCTCCCCCTGGCGCACGCGTACGTAAGGGATATCGAGGCCGACTGCCAGCGCGACGTTGCCCGGAAGCGTCCAGGGGGTCGTGGTCCAGGCGAGGAAGAAGGTGTTCGGTTCGTCTTCCAGCTCGAATTTCACGTAGACGGACGGGTCTTCGACGTTGTCCTGGTAACCCTGCGCCAGCTCATGGCTCGACAGCGGCGTCTGATCCCGCGGGCAGTAAGGCACGACCTTGAACCCCTGGTAGAGCAGTTGCTTGTCCCAGATCTGCTTGAGGATCCACCAGACACTTTCCATGTAGGTCGTGTCGAGGGTGCGGTAGGCCTGGTCGAGATCCACCCAGTAGCCCATCCGCTCGGTCACCTCGGCGAACTGGTCGATGTACTTGAAGACGCTCTCGCGGCACAGCTTATTGAAGGCCTCGATGCCGAACTTCTCGATGTCCTGCTTGCCGGTCAACTTCAGCTGTTTTTCGACCTCGATCTCGACCGGCAGCCCGTGCGTGTCCCAACCGGCCTTGCGCTCGACGTAGTAGCCCCGCATCGTCTTGTAGCGGGGCAAGAGATCCTTGAGCGCCCGTGCGAGGACATGGTGGATGCCTGGAGGATTGTTGGCGGTGGGTGGTCCCTCGTAAAAGACGAACGGCGGCCTCCCCTCGCGCTGCTTGAGGCTCTTGTGAAAGATATCGCGCTCGTTCCAAAAGCGAAGCACCTCCACTTCCATCTGAGGAAAGCTGGCGCGCGTCGAAACCTCCTGGAACATGGACGCCAATTCTAGTGCAGGGTCTTCGGGTACCGAAGACGATTCGCGGCACCGGCGGCCGAGATCAAGAAGACGACGAGCACCGGAGCGAGCGCACTCGTCCGTGCGTAAGCGAGGAGCGCAGAAGTCGACGCAGAGATCGGTCGCCTAGGCCGATGAAGCGTCGAGGTACTCCGGAGACCCTGCACTAGCGTGGCTCTCGTTCAGCCGAGGAACTGGCCGAGCACGTAGAGTACCGCGATCGCGATCATGGGCGAGAAGTCGACGCCGAGTCCGGCGGGAACCAGGCGCCGGAGCGGCCCCAGGATGGGCTCGGTGACGTCAACCAGGAATCCCATCGCCGTGCCGTGGTAATCGCGCACGAACCAGGAGGCGGCGGCCCGCACGAAGATGGCAAAGATGAACAGGTAGATCAGGACCTGGGCGAAGCTGTGGAGGTAATTGATGGCGGTTTGCACAAAAAGCTCAGCGCGGCCCGAAGAGCGCGCGGCCCAATCGTAGCATCGTGGCGCCTTCTTCTATGGCGACGGGGTAGTCGTCCGTCATCCCCATCGACAGGACCGCTAGTGGCACGCCCAGCTGCTGACTTGTTGTGTCGCGCAGCGAGCGCAGCTCCCGAAAAACCGGCCGCACCTGTTCGCCATCGGCCACCATCGGGGCGACCGTCATCAAGCCGCGGAGCCGCAAGTGCCGGGCCGCGTGGACGGCGCGGGCCACTGCCGGCAGGTCCGCCGGCAACGCTCCCGTCTTTTGTGGCTCTTCCGCCACGTTGACTTCGATCAAGACCTCCAGCGGCGACTGAAGGCGACGGTCGAGCGCCTCGGCCAGGCCGACGCTGTCGACCGACTGCACCATCCGAAAGCGACCCTCGATGAACTTGATCTTGTTCGTCTGCAGGTGGCCGATCAAATGCCACTCAACATCGGTAGGGCCGAGCTCCTCGATTTTCGGCAGTGCCTCCTGCACCCGGTTTTCGCCAAACCGTCGGAGCCCGAGGGTGATGGCTTCGCGGATCCGGTCCACGGGGAAGGTCTTGGTGACCGCCACCACGACGACCTCTTGTGGATCGCGCCCGACACGCTCAGCGCTCCGGACGATGGCCTGCCGGACCGCTTGGAGGTTTGCGTCGAGCGAATCAGCCATCGATCAGGGTGCGACCACGACCGAGAGAAAGCGCCCCGGCCGACCGCCGCGATGGGAAAACCACCGCTCTTGCTCGCGGGTGCACCAGCCGGCCGACAGGATGCGGTCGGGCGCGATGCCTTCGTCTTCCAGCTGGACCCGCAGAACGCCCTCGATGTCGAGCCGCATGTCCGAGTCCTCGGCGTTGAGGTATCGATCCTCGCGGCCATAGCGCGCCGAAAACTGCCGCCCCACCTCCTCGCCAACCTGGTAACAGCGCCCACAGATGCCGGGGCCGATCAGGACGTCGAGGTGGCCGGGGGACGTGCCGTAGGCGAGGTGCAGCGCCTGGACCGTCTGGATCGCGACCCCGGCCAGCGCCCCTCGCCACCCAGCGTGGGCGCCGGCGACGACACCGCGGGTCGCATCCACGAACAGCAGTGGAAAGCAGTCAGCGTGGTAGGTCACGATCGCCTGGCCGGAAACGTCCGTCGCGAGGGCGTCCGTCGAGAAGACGCACTGTCCACCCTCCGGGTGCTGACGGTGGTAGGTTACGACGTTCGCCCCATGCTCCTGCACGGTCATCAGCGCCCGGTCGAGCTCGAACCCGACCTCATCGGCGAGTTGCCGCCGGCGCCGCATCACCGCCTCCGGATCAGTCGAGCCGGTGAGTCCCATCGAGCCGAGCGCGCTGGTGCTGAAGCCATGCCGCGCTGGAAAGGCGGCGACGCTCAGGACGGTGGCGAGCTCCACGATCGCGACTCCTCAGCCTCGCTTTTCGCGGCTGAGGAGCTGGTCGATCTCGTGCTTGACCTCCTGGAGGTCCATGAACGACCGGTAGACGGAGGCAAACCGAATGTAGGCCACCTCGTCGATGCCTCGGAGCTTGTCCATCACCAGCTCGCCAACTTCACGAGAGGGAATCTCGACCTTGCCGCGGGTTCGCAGCTCGGCTTCGATCTCGTCGACGACTCGTTCCACCGTGCTCGGCGAGATCTCGCGCTTGGTGGTGGCCTTCATCAGGCCGGAGAAGAGCTTCTGGCGGTCGAAGTCTTCCCGACGGCCGTCCTTCTTCATGACGTAGAGCGGGACCGTTTCGATCCGTTCGTAGGTGGTGAAGCGCTTGGTGCACCCCAGGCACTCCCGGCGCCGGCGGATCGATTCGCCGGTATCGGAGTCTCGGGAATCGACCACCTTCAGGTCGATGTGACCACAATATGGGCACTTCATCAGCGCATCGCAGTCAGGCGATGCGCTCCAAGCAGCGCCGAGGCATCCCTATGGCTAGTGGTGTACGCGCGCAACTCCCACAGAATACGGTATCTCTTCGAGCGCGCGTAGCTCGGATCGGCGCTGTGCGGCGCCTCGAATTTCGCACGCCGCGACAAGGCGGGCGAAATTCTTCCAGGTAAGGAGAGAACCCAAGGGGCGGGAAGGGGGCGCCCCTTGGGCAGGTTAGCGGCGACCCCGCAGGAAGGCGGGAATATCCAGGTTCGAGGGATCGAAGCCACGGTAGGCCGGAACTTCCTCCACCGGCGCCGGGCGACTGTACTGCTCGTCGATCTCGCGGCTGGTCTCGGTCCCGGTCGTAAAGCCGGTGGCGACCACCGTGATCTTGACTTCGCCGGACATCTTCTCGTCGATGACGGTGCCGAAGATGATGTTCGCGTCCTTGTCGGCCGAGGCGCGCACGATCTCGGCCGCCTCATTCACCTCGTGCAGCGTCAGGTCGGTGCCGCCAGTGATGTTGAAGAGGATGCCCCTTGCCCCGTCGATCGAGGTTTCCAGTAGCGGGCTGGCAACGGCGTCGCGGGCGGCGTCGGAGGCCCGCTGGTCGCCGCTGCCGAAGCCGATGCCCATCAGGGCTGCGCCCTGTCCGGACATGACCGCCTTGACGTCGGCAAAGTCGAGGTTGATCAGACCTGGCTGAACGATCAGGTCGGAGATGCCCTGGACGCCCTGACGAAGGACGTCATCCGCGATCTTGAGCGCCTCGGTGAACGGCACTTTCTTGTCGGTAACGTCCAGCAGCCGCTGGTTCGGAATGATGATCAGGGTATCGACCTTCTCCCTGAGCGTGGTCGCCGCCTCTTCGGCGATAGCACGGCGGCGTGTCCCCTCAAAGGTGAAGGGCTTGGTAACGACGCCGATCGTCAGGGCGCCGTTGTTCCGGGCGATCTCGGCCACGACCGGGGCGGCGCCGGATCCGGTGCCGCCGCCCATGCCGGCGGTCAGGAACACCATGTCGGCGCCGCTGAGCAGCTCGGACAGTTCCTGCTGGCTCTCTTCCGCCGCCTCGCGACCAATCGTCGGGTTACCCCCGGCACCGAGGCCGCGAGTGAGCTTCTTGCCAATGTTCATCTTGGTCTGCGCTTCGGAGTGGGCCAGCGCCTGCAGGTCGGTGTTGATGGCGATGAACTCGACGCCGCGGAGTTTCGACCGGATCATCCGGTTCACCGCGTTGCTGCCGCCACCGCCGATGCCGACCACCTTGATGCGTGCGTTCCCTTCGAGCGTGCGGTCGACGTCGCGCATGGCTTCCTCCTTATCGCGCTCGAGGCGCGCCCTTACGAATCGTTCAGCAGACACGCGTGGACCGAGGCCCCCGCCATAATCGCCGGGGATCACGGGCCGTGAGGCGAGGCCCTTCATTCGAAGCTGATCGTCCATATTCATATCGGCCTCCTTCCTCTAGAAGAAATCCTTGATCCAACGAACCGTCCGCGCATACACCGCCGAAGCGCCCGCGCCGACGGGCCCGTGGCCGTTGGCGTAGTGGCGAAGTTTTGTTCCCCATCGAAGCAGCCCCACTGCCGTCGCATAGGCGGGACCGCTCACCTGGTCACTCATCCCAATGGTTTGCCCGGGCGCCCCGATCCGGACAGGAAGCTCGAGCAGCCCCTGCGCCGCTTCCGTGAAGCCGAGCAACCGGCAGCCACCACCGGTAAAGACGACGCCTCCTGGAAGGAAGCCGTCGTGTCCGCCGCGACGCATCTCGAGGCGGACCATCTCGAGGATTTCACGGGCCCGTGGGGCGATGATCTCAGCGAGATGGCGGCGTGGCACCGCCTGCATTCGGTCCTGGCCGATCTGGTGCACCTCAACCATCTCCTCGCGCGGGATGCACGCCGGGATCGCATGGCCGTAGTTGACCTTGAGCATCTCGGCCTCCACCAGCGTGGTGCGGAGCCCGATGGCGACATCATTGGTCACGTGCGTGGCGCCCACCGGCAGCACGGCGGTATGGACGACACTCCCGTCCGTGAAGAGGGCGATATCGGTCGTGCCGCCACCGACATCGACCAGCGCCACACCCAGGTCGAGCTCGTTGTCGTTGAGGACGGCCTCCGCCGAGGCGAGCACCTGGACCACCAGGTCCTCGACGCTCATCCCCGCCTGGTGGACACACTTGACAACGTTCTGCACCGCAGTCAGCGAGCCGGTGATGATATGCGTCTCCACCTCCAGCCGTGCGCCCGACATGCCGACCGCGTCCTTGACGCCTTCCTGCCCGTCGACCACGTAGCCGCGAGGGACGACGTGGATGATCTCGCGGTCGTTGGGAACCGAGACCGCGCGCGCGGCGTCGATGACGCGGGTCACGTCTTCCTGTGCGATCTCACGATCCGACCGGGCGACGGCGATGACACCACGGCTGTTCTGACTGAGGACATGGGTGCCGGCCATACCAACGAAGGCCGACTCCAGCTTGTGACCGCACATGCGCTGGGCGGCATCAACCGCGTGCGTGATGCCGCGGACGGTCTTCTCCATGTTGACGACCACGCCGCGACGCAGACCTTCGGATGGAGCTTCGCCGACCCCGACGATGTTCAGCCCGCGCTCTGTCGGTTCGCCGACGACGCAGCAGATCTTGGTTGTGCCGATGTCGAGTGCTGTGACGTATTTAGAACGAGGCAAAAACCTTTCCTGGAACGTTGGCTGGGACGCTTCGCCACATTATAGTGGGCTCCCGACCGCTGCACAACACAAGCTGACCACTTATCCACAGGCACAGTTACAAGGACGCGAACCGCGCGGAAGCGCAGCTCGGGCAACGGCCTCGCTGTCACGCTCCGCGAACGCGGCTACAACAGGTGGCGCCTGATGACGCCGAGATTGTCAAAGATGCGGACGCCAAAAGCCACGATGGCGGCGAAATATAGCTCGACCCCCAGCTTGTCGCCCAGGTAGGTCAGTCCGCCCGCGACCAGCGAGTTGACCAGCAGCCCGGAGATGAACACCTTGTTCTCGAAGTTGCCATTCAGCCACGCCTTGACGGCGCCCAGGATCGAGTCCAGGGCAGCGAGGATCATGACGGCCGTGTAGCGGGCGTAGCCCGGCGGGATCTGCACCGGGGCATTGAGCCCGAGAACGATTCCGAGGATGCCGAAGCAAATGGCGGCGGCCACCAGCCAGAGGGCTTCGCGCGAGCCGCTGGCCGGAAGCCTCATTTCCGACCCCGCATCTGCACGGCGGGCGCACCCGGATTCTCCAGGTTGATGTATTGGAGCTGCGCCGACGTGAAATCGATCCGGCTGCTCAGCGCCCGGAGGGCGGCGAGCTTTGGCTCCAGCGTGGCGCGATCATCGCTGGTGACCATCTGGCCAAAGATGATGGTCCATCCGCGATCCGTCTGCGCCGCGAGCACCTCCCGGTGATCAAGCTGAAACGACATCAACGAGATTCTGAACGCCGAGTGAAAGCCCGCTTGCAACTGAAGCAGCATTGGCAGCAGATCTTGGTCGACCGCCCGCTGGCCGTCCCGTACCGCACCGAAGTCGGGCCGATTGATCACTGGCAGTCCGCCGGCCTCCACCGCCGGCTCGAGCACCTGGCCGAGGTCGTTCAGATAGTAGGTCGCCTCACCCACCTGCAGGACGGCTGATGGCTTCCACTCAGTGATGTTGACCACGACCCGGTCGGGCAGGGCCAGGCTGACGCTGGCCGAGCGCACCCATGGCATGGCCAGCAGGTGCTGCTCGAGACCTTTCTGGTTCAGAAAAAAGATGTTGCGGTCCGCTGGGAGCGCCAGGGTGCGGATGATTTGCGCGGCGGTCAGATGCATCGTCCCGGCCACCTGCACCTGCCGTGGTCGAAAGGCCGGTTGCGCCAGCAGGAAAAGGGCGGCAAAGACTTCGGCACCGAGGATCGCGATCTGCGACAGCGCCCAGATCCATCCGCGCGAGGAGGCGGACGGCCTGGCCGGCGCCGGGGCGGTGCGCCGCCGTCGCTTCTCGATCGTGCCGACCGTCATTCGTCCGCTCCGGCTTGGAGGATGCGGCTGTCGATGGCCGTCTGCGAGCGCTGCTTGTCGTTGAACCGTTCAATGGCCAGCTCGACCAGTCGCGCGATCAGCGCTCGATAAGAGAGGCCCGAAGCTTCCCAGAGCTTGGGATACATGCTGATCCGGGTGAAGCCGGGGATCGTGTTCAGCTCGTTCAACAGGATGCGGCCTGTGGTGCGCTCCATGAAGAAATCCACCCGAGCCATCCCAGCGGCGTCGACCGCCTGGAATGCGCGTAGCGCCAGGGCGCGGACCTCTTCCGCGACGGGGGCGTCGATCGGCGCCGGGATCAGCAGCCGAGACCCTTCATCGAGGTACTTCGCCTCGTAGTCGTAGAACTCATGTGCCGGCACCACCTCGCCCACCACCGAGGACTGTGGCTCATCATTGCCGAGAACGCTGACCTCGAGTTCGCGGGCATCGACGGCTCGCTCCACCAGCAGCTTGCGATCAAAGCCGCAGGCAAGTCGCAGCCCATCGACCAGCTCCGCCCGGTTGTGCGCCTTCGTCGTGCCGACGCTCGAGCCAGAGTTCGCGAACTTCGTGAAGCATGGGTACCCGATCCGCTCCTCGACGAGGGCAACGAACGCATCCGGGTCGCCCTCGTACTGCCGGCGGGTGGTCGCCAGGTAGTCGACCACCGGCAGACCGGCGGCGGCAAAGGCGCGCTTCATGTAGATCTTGTCGAGGCCGAGGGCGGAGCCGAGCACGCCGGCGCCGACATACGGCACATTGGCCAGCTCCAGCACCCCCTGGATGGTGCCGTCCTCGCCGTTGACCCCGTGGAATACGGGAAAGACGACATCGAGTGGTGGCAACCCCCCACCCCGACCTTCCCCCACAAGGGGGGAGGGAGATTCCCGACCGTCCTGCGCCGGAACCAGCGAGCGCTGGGTGGGGTCAGGCGGCAGGTAGACATACTTGCGGGTCGCTTGATTGCTGACCAGCCGCTTGAGGGAGTCGCCAATCAGCCAGCGGCCCTCTCTGTCGATGTAGAGCGGCACCGCCTCGAAGCGATCAGGATCCATCGCGGAGATGATCGATTGCGCGGAAAGGATAGAGACCTCATGCTCCGTCGACCGCCCCCCGAACAAGACCCCGACCCGCAGCCGCTTCACGCGCGCGGCGCCTGGCCGATGACGCGGATCTCCGGCTCCAGCTCGATGCCGAACCGTTTTCGGACGCGATCCCGCATCTCGGCCATTAAGGCTAGCACGTCATCCGCGCTCGCCTCGCCCAGGTTGACGATGAAATTCGCGTGTTTGCGCGAGACCTGCGCGCCGCCGATTCGCAACCCTTTGAGGCCGCAGGCATCGATCAGCCGGCCCGCCGAATCGCCCGGTGGGTTCTTGAAGGTGCTGCCCAGGCTGCGCTGCTCGACCGGCTGGGTCGCGCGCCGGTGCTTCTGCACCTCCAGCAGCCGCGCGCGCACGGTCGCCGGCGGTTCGCTGGTCGTGGCGAATGTCGCCGACGTGATCACCCATCGATCGCGCGAGCGCTTGAAGACCGAATCGCGATAGGCGAAGGCGCACTCGGCCGCCGTCATGGTCTGACGCTTGCCCTGCGGGTCGACCACCTCGGCGCGCAGCAGGCGGTCCTTGACCTCGCCGCCGAATGCGCCCGCATTGCCAAACACCGAACCGCCCACCGTGCCCGGCACACCCGCCCCAAACTCCAGCCCGGCGCGGCCCGCCCTGGCCGTGTCCGCCGCCAGCCTCGGCATCAGCGTCCCCCCGGAAACCGACACGGCGGCGCGGTCGATCGAGATTCCACCCGTGATCAGCTTGAGCGTGAGGCCAGGCAGTTCTTCGGCAGCGAACAGCGTGTTAGTGGCCGCACCGATCACGAGGTAGGGGACACGGTCACGGTTCAGCCGCGCGACCAGCTCGGGCAACGCCGCTTCATCGGCGAGCTCCAGGAAATAGCGGGCGCGGCCGCCAATCCCATACCAGCTATGCGGCCGCAACGGCTCATGCTCCCGAACGCCGGGATACGAAGGAAGCCACGCTTCAGGCAACCGGTGAGCGCTCCAGCACCTCGGCGGTCTTGCCGACGGCGTCGTCGAAGCCGCGGACCGACATGAACACGATGACATCGCCGGGGCGGGCGGCGGACGCCAGCTTGTACGCCGCGGACCGCGCAGAATCCGCTGTCACGACGTCATCGACACCGCGGATTCGGTTCGCCAGGTCCTGCGAGGTGACGGTGTGGGCAAGGTGCCGCTCGCGGGCCGGCTCGATCGGGCCGATGACGACCAGCGCGCAGCCCTGGAAGGCATCGGCGTAGCCGTCCATCAGGGCCAGCGTCCGCGAGTAGGTATGCGGAACGAAGCAGGCCAGCACCCGCCCGGGATGAAAGCGTTCCAGCGCCGCCTGCAGCGTGGCGCGCACCTTGGCGGGGTGGTGCGCGTAATCGTCGACGAGGGTGACGCCGCGCACCTGGCCGCGGACCTCGAAACGGCGGGAGACACCCTGGAAGCGCCCGAGGGCATCCACGGCGATCGGCACGGGCACCCCGAGCCGGACGCCGGCGGCCAGCGCCGCCAGGGCGTTGGCGGCATTGTGCTCTCCCGGAAGTCGGGTGCTGACCACGGCGAGCACTTTGCCCTCGTGCCACGCGGTGAAGCGCATCCCCTCCCCTTCGATCTGGACATCGCGTCCCTGCCAGTCGGCGCCGCCCCGCACCCCGTAGGTCTCGACATTGGCCCGGGTCCGATTGAGCAGCCGCCGTACCGTCGGATCATCGGAGTTGGCGATCAGGCGGTCCTCCGGTCCGAGGTACTCGAGGAACTGGCGGAACACCGCCTCATAGGCCGCCGGGTCCTTAAAGACGTCGGGATGGTCCCAATCGATGTTGGTCAGTACGGCCAGCTGCGGAGCGAAATGCAGCAACTTGGGTCGCGGATCGAAGACCGCGGACGTGTACTCATCGCCCTCGAAGACGAACTCCCGGCCGCTGCCCCAGGCGGCCGCCGAGCCCAGGTCTTTAACGGCCATGCCCAGGCGAAACCCCGGGTTACGGCCCGCGGATCGAAGGATCCAGGCGATCAGGCTGGCCGTGGTCGTCTTCCCCGCCGAGCCGGCGACCACGATTCGATATCGATCCGATGTCAGTTCGCCCCAGTATTCCGCCTCGCTGACCAGCCGGATGCGATGGCGGCGCGCCGCCTCGGTTTCGGGATTGCCCTCGCGCACCTGGTTGCCCTGGACGACGAGGTCAGGTTTCCCCCAGCGCGTGACGTTACCGGCGGAGTGGCCGTCGACCCACTTGATGCCAGCCTTGGTCAGGATGTCCGTCGTGGGCGGGTAGGCATCCTCATCCGAGCCGGTGACCTCGTGACCTAATTGCTTGGCGACCAGCGCCAGCCCCGACACCGCGTAGCCGCAAATGCCGATGAAGTGGATGCGCATCAGTGCCGGACCACTGACTGCAGCAGTTCAACCACATCGTCGGCGGCGCGTGGGCGGCCGAGCCCGCGCATCGCGTTCACCATACTGCGGTATCGCGCCTGGTCCGAAACGATCTTGCTGACCTCTTGCACGATGCTCTGTGTGAGGACGTTGTCGTCTGGGATGACAACGGCCGCACCGGCCCTCGCGAACGGGTCGGCATTGAGCCGCTGATGGCCGCCTGCAAATGGGCCTGGCACGAGCAGCATGGGAATCCCGACGCTGCTCACCTCACTGATCGCGCCCGCGCCTGCCCGGCTCAGGACGAGGTCCGCGGCCTTAACCCTCTCGGCCAAGTCGTCAGCAAATGCGAATGGGCGATAGGCATCGGCTTCTTTACCCAGTTGTGCTCTCACGGCCTCCATCTCGGCCAAGTCCCGGTCTCCGGTTTGGTGCCAGACGACTAGCCTAAGCTCTCGCGTCAGTGCAAGGGCTGCGGCGGCCACCGCCTTATTGATTCGGTGCGCGCCCTGGCTGCCCCCCAGAATCAGCAATCGCTGCGGGCGTGGTGGAAACTCCTCACGGCGGATGGTGAATTCCTTGCGGACAGGGGTCCCCGTCACGACGCAGCGCGCATGCAGGTAGCGCGCGGATTCTGTGTAGCCGGTGGCGACGACCCGTGCCAGCCGTGACAGCCATCGCGTCGTTCGGCCGGGAAGCATGTTTTGTTCCTGCAGCACGATTGGGATCCGGCGTGCCGCTGCGGCCGCGATGACTGGGGCGCTGACGTAGCCTCCGGTGCCGAGCACGACGTCGGGGCGAAACCTGCCCACGATGCGCGCCGACTGTACGAGCGCCCGCGGCAGCACGAAGGGGACCGACCAGTTGCGCCAGACCTTCTCCATGTCGAGCTTGGCGGCGACGATCGTCTGCAGCGGGATACCGTAGCGCGGCACAAGCTGCTCCTCCATGCCCCCGCGCCGCCCCACGTAGAGAAGTTGCGCCTCAGGTGCGTTCTGCGAGAACGCCTGCGCGACGGCGATCGCCGGGAACAAGTGTCCGCCCGTGCCGCCGCCCGAGATCAATACTCGCATGCCGTATCCATCCCACCTTCTCGCTCTGGGTCGAAACGTTCATCAGTATGC